>Ga0207664_10002259_pt1 | contig 12692 bp, 10 predicted proteins | sample LARL83metaG_FD_184349 | JGI IMG/M metagenome (GOLD analysis project Ga0207664, IMG submission 184349) | Corn, switchgrass and miscanthus rhizosphere microbial communities from Kellogg Biological Station, Michigan, USA - LAR L8-3 metaG... | ecosystem: Host-associated > Plants > Roots >...
CGCCACGGCGCCGTTGTTCTCCGATCATTTGACGGATGCCGCCCGCGGCTTCTTCGATGAAGTCCGCTCGGGGCTCGATCGCCTCGGGCTCGGCTATCGCATCAACCCGCGGCTGGTGCGAGGGCTCGACTATTACTGCCATACCGCCTTCGAGTTCACGACGGAAGCTCTGGGGGCTCAGGGCACAGTGCTCGCGGGCGGCCGCTACGATGGCCTGATCGAGACCATGGGCGGCCCGTCGACGCCGGGGGTCGGCTGGGCGGCGGGCATCGAGCGCCTAGCCATGCTCGCGGGCGAGCCGCCAGCGGCTCCCAGGCCCATCGCGGTGGTGCCGCTCGGCGCTCAGGCCGAGGCCGAGGCGCTCACCATCGTGCAGGCGTTGCGCAACGCCGGGATCGCCGCCGATCTCGGCTATTCCGGCAATCTGTCGCGTCGCATGAAGCGCGCCAACCGCATCAACGCCCGCACGGCCATCATTCTCGGCGATGACGAACTCGCCAAGGGAGTCGCCACCCTGCGCGATCTCGATTCCGGCGCACAGGAAAGCGTGCCGCTCGGTTCCCTCCTCGACCGCTTCCGCGTACAGGATTGACGATGACGAATGCGACCGCAGGGCTCCCCATGGCCCAGGTCGCGGGACCGGCAGGCTTTGTCGTGGTCGGCGTTGCCCGTGACCGGGTGTCGTCTACTGCCGCCGACCAGCTTTTTCTCGATCCTGCCGCGGCGCCGATGGTGCTGAGCCGCCTGAAGGCGGCCGGTTTCGACAGCGTCGTGCTCCTCGCCACCTGCGATCGCACCGAGGCGGTCGCCCAGCATCCCGATCCGGAAAAGCTCGCGGCCGATTTCGTTGCAATTCTCGCCGAGGTTGCCGGGATCGCGCCCGCGATCGTTGCGGACGCGCTCCATCGTCTCGATGGAGCGCGCGCGGTCGAGCGCCTGATGGCGATCGCCGGCGGTATCGAAAGCACCCTGCCGGGCGAGCCCGAAGTGCTCGCCCAGGTGCGGGATGCCGTCGCGGCCTCGGCGGCGGTCGAGATGCTGGGCTCCGAGCTCGAGCGGCTCGGCCAGGCGGCGCTGGCCTTCGGCAAGCGCGTGCGCACCGAAACAGCGGTCGGCCGGCACGTCGTCTCGATCGCCTCGGCTGCCGTCGGCGTGGCGCGCGAGGTGTTCGGCGATCTCTCGAAATCCTCGGCGTTGATTCTCGGCGCCTCGGAGGCGGCGATGGTCATCGCCGGGCGATTGCGCGACGGCGGATTGCAGCGGCTCACCGTCACCGATCCGAGCGAAGGGCGCGTTGCGCCTCTGGCGCGGGAGATCGGCGCCCGGGTGGCGCCGTTCTCCGGCCTCGATGCCGAGTTGGCGGAAGCCGACATCGTCGTTTCCGGCATCGGTCGTGGCGGCTATCTCGTCACCGCGCCGCAGGTCGACGCGGCGCTGCGCCAGAGGCGCAGGCGGCCGATGTTTCTGGTCGACGTCGGCGTGCCGGCCGACATCGCTCCCGACGTCCACCGCCTCGACGGAGCGTTCCTCTACACGCTGGCCGACCTCGAGCGCATCGCCGAGGCGGGACTCGCCCGCCGCCGCGAAGCCGCCGCCGAAGCTTCCGCCATGGCGGCGGAAGCCGCCGCCGAATTTCTCCTCGCGGAAGCCGAGCGCTCGGCCGTGCCGGCGCTCAGGGCGCTCAGGGAACGGTTCGACGCGGTCCGCGCGGACCTTCTCGCCGAGCGGCCGGGCCTGTCCGCCGACGAGGCCACCCGTCTTCTGGTTGCGCGGCTTCTGCACGGGCCGGCGCTGGCGCTCAAGGCGATGGCGCGCGGCAGCGACGCCGAAACCCTTGACGGCCCGGCGCTGGTGCGCATGATCGCCCGTCTTTTCGGCCGTGACGAGAACCGGCCGAAGCCGCCGCAGGAGGGCGCGTGATACCCGAGGACAAGTTGGACAAGCTGATCGCCCGCCACGAGGAGTTGGCGGCGACACTGGCCGGGCCCGCGCTCGCCGCCAAGGACATCGCGCGCCTTTCGAAGGAGTATTCGGACCTTGCGCCGGTGGTGGAGCGGGTGCGCGAGCTTAAGCGCGCGCGCGCCGAGGTCGTCGATCTCGAAGCCATGGCCAACGACGCGGCGGCCGAGGCCGAGATGCGCGATCTCGCCAAGGTGGAAGTGGCGGATCTGGCCGCTCGCGTGCCGCAGCTCGAGCGCGAGATTCAGCGCGCGCTGCTGCCCAAGGACGAGGCGGACGCCCGCAACGCCATCCTCGAGGTCCGCGCCGGAACCGGCGGCGACGAGGCGGCGCTGTTCGCGTCCGAGCTTTTCGAGATGTATCAGCGCTACGCCCAGCTTCATCGCTGGCGCTTCGAGGTGCTGGGCATTTCCGAGAACGACATCGGCGGCTACAAGGAAGCGTCGGCGTCGATCTCGGGGACCAACGTGTTCGCGCGGCTCAAGTTCGAATCCGGGGTCCACCGCGTCCAGCGCGTGCCGGCGACCGAAACCCAGGGCCGCATTCACACCTCGACGGCGACCGTTGCCGTGCTGCCGGAGGCCGAGGAGGTCGATATCCAGATCGAGGAGAAGGATCTCCGCATCGATGTGTTCCGCGCCTCCGGCCCCGGCGGTCAGTCGGTCAACACCACCGACAGCGCGGTGCGCATCACCCACATCCCGACCGGCGTCGTCGTTCAGCAGCAGGACGAGAAATCCCAGCACAAGAACAAGGCCAAGGCCCTCAAGATTCTCCGGGCCCGCCTTTATGAGCGCAAGCGCCAGGAAATCGACACGGCGCGCGCCGCCCAGCGCAAAGGCCAGGTCGGCACCGGCGACCGCTCCGAGCGCATCCGCACCTACAACTTTCCGCAAGGGCGCATCACCGACCACCGCATCGCCGTGACTCTCTACAAGATGGAGAAGGTGATGAACGGCGAGGCTCTCGACGAGATCATCGAGCCGCTGATCACCGAGGACGAGGCCCAGCGTCTCGCCGAGCTGCAATAACGATTCAACGGCTCGCATCGGCGATGACAGCGCGCGAAGCGATCGATCGGGCAATGCGCCGTCTGACGGCGGCGGATATCCCTGAGCCGCGTGCCGAAGCCCGGCGCCTGCTGTCGTTGGCGATGGGGGTTGCCGCGGAGGGGATCGTCGCTTCGTCGGATCGGCCGCTGGGATCGGACGTCCTGGCGCGCTTCGAGTCGCTCGTCGCGCGGCGCGGAACCCACGAGCCGTTCGCCTACATCGCCGGCGAGCGCGAATTCTGGTCCTTGCCGTTCCGCGTCACTCCGGCGACGCTGATTCCCAGGCCCGATACCGAAACCGTGGTCGAGGCGGCGCTCGAGCACGTCCGCGCTTGCGCCAATCCGAAGCCGCGCATCCTCGATCTCGGCACCGGCTCGGGCTGCATTCTGCTCGCTCTCCTGTCGGAGCTTCCCGGCGCGGCGGGCGTCGGCGTCGATGCGAGCGAAGCGGCGCTCGGCGTCGCCACGGGCAACGCGCGGGCCCTCGGATTGAGCGCTCGCGCGGCGTTCCGACTCGGTGATTGGAGCGCAGGCATGTCCGGTCCGTTCGATCTCATCGTCTCCAATCCGCCTTACATTCCCGACGGCGATATGTCATCGCTCGCGGCGGATATCGCGCAATTCGAGCCGCTCTCGGCTTTGGCGGGCGGCAGCGACGGACTCGACGCCTACCGTGCGATCGCCGGCATGGCGCCGCCCCTGCTCGCCGCTGATGCCGCTTTGATTTTGGAAGTCGGTCTGGGGCAGGCGGAGGCCGTCGCCGCGCTTTTACGAAGCGCGGGACTTGACATCGCTGGCACGCGTGCCGATCTCGCTGGTATCCCCCGGTGCGTAGTCGCAACACGACCGGGAAATTAAGAAAAAACGTGGGGTTGAGCGGCAAAAAACAGTTGGAAAGCCGCCCTGATCCCGATACGGTTGCGCCCGCGATGACATGGTCATCGCTAAATCCGTCCCAACGCCACCCCCGACCGGACACTTTTCCGGTCTTGCCATGAGGCAGCCATAAAGGCACATGGGGTCGCCGCCGGAACTTCCGGCCGGGATGATGAAACGAACCAAGAGAGATGCGACAGCTTCCAAACTCGAAGCGTTCCCGCGGCCGTCAAGGTCGCAAGCCCCACATGGCGCCCCGCAACAACACCTACGAGAGCTCAGGCCCCGAGGTGAAGGTGCGCGGTTCCGCGGCCCAAGTGCTGGAGCGGTATCTCGCCATGGCGCGCGATGCCTCCGCGGCCGGCGATCGCATCGCCGCCGAGAATTACCTCCAGCATGCCGAGCACTACTATCGGGTGCTCAATGCCAACGGCAACTTCCAGCACCGCGGACCGAGCGGGAACGGACAGTACGGCGGCAACGGCAACGGCGGCGGCCAGCAGCATCAGGGCATTCAGGGTCCCGGTCATCCCGGCGCCGAGTATCCGGGGCGTGCCGACGGCAGTCCCGAGGATGCGGATGCCGAGGCTGACGGCGACAACAGCCCTTTTCCGGAAAAGGCCCCCGGCTGAGCTTGCCTGAACGGCGCGGGTGACGCCCGCCGGCCGGTTCCTCGGCCGGCCGCTGGTTGCTCTTGCGCCCCGCTGCGGCGCGCCCATATACGCCTCAGGCCCCTCGTCGGGCCGAGGGTTGTGCGCGTCCGCCTCCGCGAGGGGGCGCGTCCTCCCGCCAAGCCAGCCAGGAGGATACGGGGGCATGGAATTCGAAAACTACACCGAGCGTGCGCGCGGGTTCATTCAGTCGGCGCAAATGGCGGCGCTGTCGAGCGGCCACCAGCAATTCAAGCCTGAGCATCTTCTCAAGGTCCTGCTCGAGGACCGCGACGGCCTCGCCCGCAACCTGATCGCCGCGGCCGGTGGCGACGGCGCCAAGGCGCTGAAGCTGGTCGACGCGGAGCTCGCCAAGCTGCCCAAGGTCGAGGGCGGCAACGGTCAAATTTATCTGGCGCCGGAGACGGCGCGCCTGTTCAGCCAGGCGCAGGAGGTCGCCAAGAAGGCCGGCGATTCGTTCGTCACCGTCGAGCGCCTCCTGCTGGCGATCGCGCTGGCGTCGGGGACGCGGGCGGCGGCCATCCTTTCCGAATCGGGGGTCACGCCCCAGAGCCTCAACGAGGCCATCGAATCGGTGCGCAAGGGCCGCAAGGCCGACAGCGCCAGCGCCGAGCAGGGCTACGACGCTCTCAAGAAATATGCCCTCGATCTCACCCAGAAGGCGCGCGACGGCAAGCTCGATCCGGTCATCGGCCGCGACGAGGAGATCCGCCGCACCATTCAGGTTCTGTCGCGGCGCACCAAGAACAACCCGGTGCTGATCGGCGAGCCCGGCGTCGGCAAGACGGCCATCGTCGAGGGCCTGGCGCTCCGCATCGTCAACGGCGACGTGCCGGAGGGGCTCAAGTCGAAGCGCCTGCTGGCGCTCGATCTCGGGGCGCTCGTCGCCGGCGCCAAGTTCCGCGGCGAATTCGAGGAGCGGCTCAAGGCGGTGCTCCAGGAGATCACCTCGTCGGCCGGCGAGATCATCCTGTTCATCGACGAGATGCACACCCTCGTCGGCGCCGGCAAGGCGGACGGCGCGATGGACGCTTCCAACATGCTGAAACCCGCATTGGCGCGCGGCGAGCTGCATTGCGTCGGCGCCACCACGCTCGACGAGTACCGCAAGCACATCGAGAAGGACGCGGCGCTGGCGCGACGCTTCCAGCCGGTCTTCGTCGGCGAGCCGTCGGTCGAGGAGACGATCTCGATCCTGCGCGGCCTCAAGGAAAAATATGAGCTGCATCACGGCGTCCGCATCACCGATGCCGCCATCGTTTCGGCGGCGACGCTGTCGCATCGCTACATCTCCGACCGCTTCCTGCCCGACAAGGCGATCGATCTCGTTGACGAGGCGGCGAGCCGGCTGCGCATGGAGGTCGATTCCAAGCCCGAGGAGGTCGACGAGCTCGACCGCCGCATCATCCAGCTCAAGATCGAGCGCGAGGCGCTCAAGAAGGAGGGCGATCCGGCGTCGCGCGAGCGCCTCGGCAAGCTCGAAACCGAGCTCAAGGATCTCGAGGCGAGGAGCGCCGACCTGACCCGCTCCTGGCAGGCCGAGAAGGCGCGGCTCCAGGGCTCGACCCGGCTCAAGGAGGAGTTGGACCGCGCCCGGAGCGATCTCGACATAGCCCAGCGCAAGGGCGATCTCGCCCGCGCCGGCGAGCTCAAGTACGGCGTCATTCCCAGTCTCGAGCAGAAGCTCAAGACCTCGGAAGGCGGTGCCGCCGGCCGTATGGTCAAGGAAGAGGTGACGCCCGAGAACATCGCCCAGATCGTCTCGCGCTGGACCGGCATTCCGGTCGACAAGATGCTCGAGGGCGAGCGCGAGAAGCTCCTCGGTATGGAGCAGAAGCTCGCTCAGCGTGTGATCGGCCAGGAGGAGGCGGTCACCGCCATCGCCAACGCCGTCCGTCGCGCGCGCGCGGGTCTTCAGGATCCCAACCGGCCGATGGGCTCGTTCCTGTTCCTCGGGCCGACCGGCGTCGGCAAGACCGAGCTCTGCAAGGCTCTGGCCGAGTTCCTGTTCGACGACGAAACCGCGCTTCAGCGCATCGACATGTCGGAATACATGGAGAAGCACGCGGTCGCGCGGCTGATCGGCGCGCCGCCGGGCTATGTCGGCTACGAGGAGGGCGGCTCGCTCACCGAGGCGGTGCGCCGGCGTCCTTATCAGGTGATCCTGTTCGACGAGGTCGAGAAGGCGCACCCCGACGTCTTCAACGTGCTTCTGCAGGTTCTCGACGACGGGCGGCTCACCGACGGCCAGGGCCGCACCGTCGACTTCCGCAACACGCTGATCGTGTTGACCTCGAATCTCGGCAGCGACATTCTCGCCGGCCTTTCGGAGAAGGCCGACGTCGAGAAGGTGCGCGAGAAGGTGATGGAGGTCGTGCGCGACGCCTTCCGCCCCGAATTCCTCAACCGGCTCGACGAGATCCTGCTGTTCCGGCGGCTGTCTCGCGCGGACATGGGCCACATCGTCGAGATTCAGCTCCGGCATCTCGAGGCGCTACTCGAATCGCGTCACATGCATCTGGTCTTGGACGAGGCCGCCAAGGCATGGCTGGCTGAAGTCGGCTACGACCCGGTCTACGGCGCGCGGCCCTTGAAGCGGGCGATCCAGCGCCATCTGCAGAATCCGCTGGCGACGCTCATTCTCGAGGGGCGCATCAAGGACGGCGAGACGATCCGGGTGGGCGCGGGAAAAGCCGGCCTGACAATCAACGGTTCGCAGGCCGAAGCGGCCTGAGGCAGCGGCCGCGCTTAGTCCGTGCTCACCACCGTGCGCGGCGACGGGAGATCGTCGAGCTTTGCGTCGAGGGCCATTCTCTCGCGCTCGAAGTTGGCGAGCTCGGCGCCGCGGAGCTTCTGGCCGGAAACGAGCTTCACCCCGAGCGGATTGACCTGGACGTTGTTGATCAGCACCTCGTAATGCAGATGCGGCCCGGTGGCGAGACCGGTCATGCCGACATAACCGATCACCTGGCCCTGGCTGACGCGCGCACCCCGCTTGATGCCGCGGCCGATGCGGCTCATGTGGGCGTAGGCGGTGGAGTATGTCGGGTTGTGGCGGATGCGGACGTAGTTGCCGTACGCCCCTTTCGGGCCGGCCTCGACGACCACGCCCGAGCCCGCTGCCATGATCGGAGTTCCCTGCGGCACGCCGAAGTCGACGCCCCTGTGGGCGCGGGTGAAGCCCAGGATCGGGTGCATGCGCCCGTTGCTGAACTTCGAGGTGATCCGCGCGCCGTCGACCGGTGTTCGCAGGAGCGCTTTGCGCACACTCTCGCCCTTGGCGTTGAAGTAATCGACGATGCCGTCGCGCGGCACGTAGCGATAGATCTTGAGCGTTTTGTTGCCGAGCGTAAGGCGAGCATAGAGCATGTCGCCGACCCGCGCGGTCTGGCCGTCATCGGTGGCGAAGCGCTCGAACGCGACCGCGAACGAATCCTGGGGCTGAAGTTCGCGCTGGAAATCGACGTCGAATGAGAACGCGCGGATCGCTTCGACGATGACCTGCGGCGGGATGCCGGCATTGATGCCGTCGGTGTAGAGGCTCGAATCGATCATCCCGGCGGCGCGCACCAGCTCCTTGGTCAGTGGGCGGCGGACTTCGGTGGCGCTGAACGTGCCGTCGGTGCCGAGTGTGACGCCGACCTGGAGCTCCATGCTGGGCTCGAATGAGAAGCCGACGAACGTGGGCGGCTCCTCGGCGTCCGTCCCCGGCTGGAACGCCAGCTCGATCTGCTGGCCGGTCTTGAGATCCTTGGGATTGAAGACGTCGCGCAGAGCCTCCACGGCGGCGAACGCCTCGGTGCGCGGCACATGGGCCTTCGCGAGCACCTTGGCCAGCGTGTCGCCGCGGTCGGCGCTCGCGGTCAGGGTCACCAGGCCGGGCGGTGCTTCCGGAGGGGATTCGGCTTCGGTGGTCTCGTGGGCGTAATAGAGAGGATCGTTCTGCGTGTTGAGATCGCGAACCGCGAATCCACCGTCGCGGATGAAGAGGTTGACGCCGACGAGAACGGCGAGAAGAGCGGCGATGCTGGCAAAGGAGGCAATGCGCTGAAAGGAATGAGATCGCAGCATCGCCGGTCCGTCGTCAGTTGCTGGTAGGAAGATAGCGGCCAGCTTCGCCGCGCTCGGCGATCAATTGGCCCAAGACGGCGTGCCTTGTCAAACGATCAATCCCGGTCGGCTGCCGCCACGGTGTGCGCCAGAGCCGATTCGACCTCCTGACAGATGTAGTGATAGAGGCAAAGGTGGGCTTCCTGAATACGCGGCGTCGACGACGACGGCACGTCGATGAGGATGTCGGCGATGCCCTTGAGCTTGCCGCCGCCGGCGCCGGTAAGGGCAATGGTGTACATTGCCATCGCCTTGGCCTTGGCGCAGGCCTTGACGACGTTGGGCGAATTTCCCGACGTCGACAGGGCGAGAAAGATGCCGCCGGTTTCGGCGAGGCCTTCGACTTGGCGCGCGAACACGTCCTCATAGCCGTAGTCGTTGCCGATCGCGGTGAGAATCGCGGGATTGGCGCTCAGCGCCACCACCTTGAACGCGCGGCGCTCCTTCAGGTATCGGCCGATCAGCTCGCCCGCGATGTGCATGGCGTCCGAGGCGGAGCCGCCGTTGCCGCACACCAGAAGGCAGCGATCGCCCTTGAGCGCCGCCGAAATTTGCCGGATCGCTTCGTCGACGCGCGCGCTGAGATCGCCTTCGCTGCAGCGCTTGAGAAGCGCCGCGCTGTCGTTGAGGTAGTCGTTTATGCCCATCGGTCCTCGCAATCGTGGCCGGAGTGTGCCCGAGGCCGCCCAGCGCGTAAAGGATTCGGTGACGGAATGCGCCGAGCGAAATCCTTCGGCTCCCTTTCGTCCAGCCGGAGCCTGGGGTATGAGTTGCCCCTGGTTTCCGCGGAGCAGTTCAACGTGAAAGTTCAGGGTCGTTCCTATCGCACCATCTGGCCGGCCGCCGGCGGTCGCGCCGTCGAGATCATCGATCAGACGCAGCTCCCCCATGCGTTCGCGACGCTCCGGCTGGAGAGCGCAGCGGCGGTTGCCGACGCGATCCGTTCGATGCGGGTGCGCGGCGCGCCGCTGATCGGCGCCGCGGCGGCGTATGGCGTGGCGCTGGCGATGGCCGAGGACCCATCCGATTCCGCCCTCGCTCGCGCGCTGGCGATGCTCGGCGCAACTCGCCCGACGGCCGTCAACCTGCGCTGGGCCCTCGACCGCATGGGCGCTGCCGTGCGGCCGCTGGCCGTGGCCGCGCGCGCCGATGCCGCTTTCGCCGAAGCCGGGCGGCTGGCCGACGAGGACGTCGCCATCAACGCCGCCATCGGGGCGCATGGCCTCGGGCTCCTTCGCGCCGCCCGCGAGAAGCAGAAAAATCGTGGCGATCGGCTCAATATTCTCACCCACTGCAATGCCGGCTGGCTCGCCGGCGTCGATTGGGGCACGGCGCTGGCGCCGGTCTACCGCGCCCACGACGAAGGCATCCCGGTCCACGTCTGGGTCGACGAGACCCGGCCGCGCGTTCAGGGCGCGCTCACGGCATGGGAGCTCGCCGCTCACGGCATTCCCCATACCGTCATCGTCGACAACGCCGGCGGTCACCTGATGCAGCATGGTCTCGTCGATCTTTGCATCGTCGGCACCGACCGCACGACCCGCAACGGCGACGTCGCCAACAAGATCGGCACCTATCTCAAGGCGCTCGCCGCGCACGACAATGGTGTGCCGTTCTATGTCGGGCTTCCCGGCCCCACCATCGACTGGTCGATTGCGCGCGGCTGCGACATTCCGATCGAGGAGCGCGCGCCGGAAGAGGTGACGAGCATTGCCGGCCGGACGCCCGACGGAGCGATCGCTTCCGTCGCGGTGTATCCCGCCGGCACTCTGGCCGCGAACTACGGCTTCGACGTGACCCCGGCGCGGCTCGTCACCGCGCTGATCACCGAGCGCGGTGTCTGTCCGGCCAGCGAAGCCGGGCTTCTCTCGCTTTACCCGGAACGCGGCAACGGCTGATTTTCGTTCCTCCCGCGGTGGACAGGGCCCGCGCGGTGCGGCTATCCTGAAAGTGTAGCCGAGGCTACACTTTGCAGTCGCAGCCACGTCGGCGCCAGGCCGGTGGCGTCTGCTATCCGTTGGAGAGCCGTCACCATGCCGTCGGAACGCGTCGGGGCAAAGCTGCGCCTTCGGGCCAGCCTGTGGGACGTTCACGCGAGCGTGGTCGTTCCCCAGCACGGATTCGGGCGGAAGCTGCTGGCGTTCATGGGGCCCGGCTATCTGGTGGCGGTCGGCTACATGGATCCGGGCAACTGGGCGACCGCGGTGGCCGGGGGCTCGGCGTTCGGCTACGCGCTCCTCTCGGCGGTGCTCATCTCGAGCGTCATGGCGATGGTGCTGCAGGCGCTCGCCGTCCGCCTCGGGCTCGGCACCGGCCGCGATCTCGCCCAGCTCTGCCGCGAGCGCTTCCCGGCGCCGGTTTCGATGGCGCTTTGGGTGCTTGCCGAAATCGCGATTTGCGCCACCGATCTCGCCGAGCTGATCGGCACCGCCATCGCGCTGCAACTTCTGTTCGGCCTGCCGCTCATCGTCGGCGTCGTGCTGACCGCGCTCGACGCGCTTCTCATTCTCTGGCTTCAGCACAAGGGCGTGCGGCGGCTCGAGATCATGATCATCGCTTTGATCGCCATCATCACCACGTCCTTCGCGGTCGAGATACTGCTGTCCCGTCCGGTCCTCGGCGACGTGCTCGCGGGCTACGTTCCCTCGGCGGCGATTCTGACCCATCCCGACATGCTCTATCTCGCGATCGGCATCCTCGGCGCGACCGTCATGCCGCATAACCTTTATCTTCATACCGCGCTGGTGCAGAGTCGCCGCGTCGGCGACGGCGAGGCCGAGAAACGCGACGGAATTCGCTTCGCCACGATCGATTCGACCGTTGCCCTGACGATGGCGCTGCTCGTCAACTCGGCGATCCTGATCCTGTCCGCCGCGGTCTTCCACGCCGGCGGTCGCACCGAAGTGGCGGAAATCCAGGAGGCCTACCGGCTGCTGTCGCCGATGCTCGGCGTCGGCATCGCCTCCACCCTGTTCGCCGTGGCTCTTCTTGCGTCGGGCCTGAATTCCACGGTCACGGCGACGCTGTCGGGTCAGATCGTCATGGAGGGCTTTCTCGGCCTGTCGTTGCCGCCCTGGCTGCGGCGGTTGGCGACCCGCCTGATCGCCATGGTTCCGGCGGTCCTGATCACCTGGTTCTACGGCGACAGCGGCACGGCGCAGCTCCTGATCCTGAGCCAGGTCGTCCTGTCGCTGCAATTGCCGTTCGCGGTCGTTCCGCTGCTGATGTTTGCGACCGGCAAGGGGCTGATGAAAGGCCTGGTGGCGCCGCGCTGGATCGCTGCGGTCGGCTGGCTGTGCGCCGCCGTCATCGTTGCGATCAACCTTCGGCTGCTGTTCGATTTCCTTTCCGGTGGAGGATCGTGAGCATGGATCGCAAGACAAGAGCCATGGCGGCATCGTCACGCAAGTCCCCGCCGTTGCGCGCCCACGCCGGCGCGGTCAAAGCCTTGCTCGACGTCGGCGCCAAGGAGCGCGCGCGGAACTTCCGTGCCACGCGCGATGCCCGCCGAACCGAGGTGGTCGAGGATTACGTCGAGATGATCGCCGACTTGATCGATTCCGAGGGCGAGGCGCGCACGGTCGACGTCGCCGATCGACTCGGCGTTTCGCACGCCACCGTGGTTAAGACCGTGGCGCGAATCAAGACCCTCGGCCTGGTCACCAGCCGGCCCTACCGCGGCATCTTCCTGACCGAGCGCGGGCGGGCGATGGCCAACGCGTCGCGCTCGCGTCATGAGGTGGTGCTCGCGTTTCTGCGCGCGATCGGCGTCTGCGAGGACACCGCTCAGCGCGACGCCGAGGGCATGGAGCACCATTGCAGCCCGGAAACGCTCGCCGCGTTCGTGCGGCTGATTCGCCGCCGAGCCTAGGCATGGGCGGCAACACCGCACCGAAAGCAGGCCCGGCCCCCGCGGGGGCCGGGCCGATGAGATCATGGAAACCGCCGATCAGAACGTCTTGCTGACGCTGAAGACGAAGCCATCGCAACTGCCGCCGCCGACCATGTTGGCGCATTGCGACGTC
>Ga0207664_10002260_pt1 | contig 12685 bp, 11 predicted proteins | sample LARL83metaG_FD_184349 | JGI IMG/M metagenome (GOLD analysis project Ga0207664, IMG submission 184349) | Corn, switchgrass and miscanthus rhizosphere microbial communities from Kellogg Biological Station, Michigan, USA - LAR L8-3 metaG... | ecosystem: Host-associated > Plants > Roots >...
CGACGCTGTGCGGTGCGGGCAGCGCTCGTCGATCAGCCCGACACGGCCCTGGGTGTCGCGGAACAGCACCAGAGTCTCGCCCATCAGCCGCACCCGCACCGGCGGACCGTCGCGCTCGGCGATCTGGTGCGCGAACGCCGCCGGAATCCAGTAGCGGCGCATCAGCTCGCCCATCGGCGTGCCGGCGCCGACGCGGGTCAGTCGTTCGTTGTCTTCGCGCGAGAGCACAGGCGCCTCCTGTTCAATGGTCGGACTTTTTTGCTTTTGATCGAGCAAATGTTAGATCACGAACGGCTTTTGCGCCACCGCTCGTGCACTCTCCGTTTCAAGCGACGAAAGGCTCGGGAAAACCGACAAAAACGGCATGGCCACGGGAATCGGACCGGCGCCGTGACAATTGCCACGACACCAACTCCGCAAATGGGCGCACACTTTCTCCCGCTGCATCGGACCGGCTTCGCAAGGCAACGCCGGCCCGCACAAATCGTCCCGCGACGATGCTACGCGTGTTAAATTGATTTCGTTCTGCCACGGTTTGCCGCGGCTTCTTGGACCCGCGGTTCAGGAGGTGCGAACATGACCATCCGCAACCCGATCGCATGGGGATGGGATCAGTGCAAGACCGCCGCCCGCGGCGTGGGCGTGGCGGGCCGCTCGATCGGCGGCACCGCCGAGGATCTCGCAGTCCCGCTCCCCCAAGTCCGCCGCATCGGTCTCGCCGATCTCCGTCATGCCCTCGCCAAGGGCGTCGACGACTTCGCAACCTACCGCACCGACGTCATCTTCCTCTGCCTCGTCTATCCCCTTGCCGGCCTCGTGCTGGCGCGGTTGGTGTCGACCTACGAGCTGGTGCCGCTGCTGTTCCCGCTCGCGTCCGGATTCGCGCTGCTCGCCCCGGCGCTGGCGCTGGGGCTTTACGAAATGAGCCGGCGGCGCGAGCTGGGCCACGAGGTAAGCTGGGCAACGGCGTTCGGCGTGCTGGGCTCGCCTGCGTTCGGCGCGATCCTCACCCTCGGCCTGATGCTGTGCGTGCTGTTTCTACTGTGGCTCGCGGCCGCCCAGGCGATCTACGAATTCACCCTCGGTCCGAGGCCACCGGTTTCGCTCGACGCGTTCGCCCACGACGTCCTGACCACGGAAGCCGGCCATTCGATGATCGCAATCGGCGTCGGCGTGGGCTTCCTGTTCGCCGTACTGGTGCTGGCGACCAGCGTGGTGTCGTTCCCGCTATTGCTCGATCGCCATGTGACGGTCAGCACGGCGATTTGGACCTCGCTCCGCGCCGTGGCGAAAAACCCTGGGCCGATGGCGGTGTGGGGACTGATCGTGGCGGTAAGCCTGGTGCTCGGCACGATCCCGCTCTTCCTAGGCCTGATCATCGTCCTGCCGGTGCTGGGCCATGCGACGTGGCACCTCTACCGCCGGGTGGTGTCGACCTGAGTGGAGAGTCCTCGCCAGCCGATGGGCCGACGCACTCGAGCGCCGTGCTCAGGCGATTGCCAGCCTGTCTTTCAGCGCCGCCTTGAAGCGGCGGTCGCCCTTGATTGCCGCCTCGCGCCGCAAAGCCTCGCCATGCGCCAGCGGACCTTCGCGATGCACCACCCGCCACGGTCCGCGACCGCGGGTGAAGCGTGCCCCGGCGCCGGCGTTGTGCTGGGCTAACCGCGCATCCACGTCCTTGGCGATGCCGGTGTAGAGGATGCCGGCGGCGTTGCAGAGCATGTAGACGAAATACACGGCGCCGATCTTGCTCGATGAAGCGGATTCAGTCATGGCGATCCAGGACGACTGCTCACGGACGCGACCTCAATAGTGGGGCGGTGGCTTATCGTCCTGTGGCGAACGTTCCCACGCCGTTTCCTCGACGGTCTGCAGGCGCTCCAAAAGCCGTCGCACCCGCAGCGCCAGAGCATCGATGGTGCCGGCCTGCCCCGCAACCACGGACGACAATTCTTCGGCCATGCGCTCGTGCAGCGCCAGACGACGCTCCAGTTCGACGATGCGCGGTTCCAGCGATTCGCTCATGGCTGCTCCTGACGGACGATACGAAAGATCGGCACGATAACCTTACTTTTAGTCCGGTCCGCGACCCAGGCCAATCCATGCGAATCGACGGCGGCGGCCACGTTGCCCCCGCTTTCCATTCGCAGCGATCGGCATTATCGTCGCCACAAGCCTCGATCACAGAGGCACATCGGGAGGATGAGCGCTCAAGTCACGGCAAACAGGAGAGCGCTTCATGATCACTGGCATTTGTGCGCGCGCAATCGCTGCCGGCTGCTTCATCGGCAGCTTCGCCGTCGCAACCGGCGCTTCGGCGGATACGGCCAAGGATTTCTACAAGGGACATGAAATCGACCTTTATGTCGGGTCCGGCGCAGGTGGCGGCTACGACGTCTACGCGCGCATCTTCGCCCAGGACTATGCCCGGTTCATCCCCGGCCATCCGAACATCGTCGTCAAGAACATGCCCGGCGCATCCGGGCTGAAGAGCGCCAACTATCTCTACAACATAGCGCCACGCGACGGATCGGCGATCCTGGCCACGTTCAACACCGTGATGATGGAGCCGCTCTATGGCGACCCCGGGGTCGAGTTCGATCCGTTGAAGTTCGACTGGATCGGTAGCATCGGCAAGCAGACCGGAACCTGCATCACCTGGCACACCACCGGCGTGAAGACGCTCGAAGATGCGCGCCAGCGCGAGGTGCTTGCCGGAGCGACGGGCGGCAACGCCACGCCGACGATCTTCCCCAAGATCCTCAACAAATACTTCGGCACCCGATTCAAGATCGTCAACGGTTACACGACGACCGGCCTCAGGCTGGCGCTCGAAAAAGTGGAAATCGAAGCCATCTGCGGGATTTCCTATCAGACGCACATGGCCGTCAGCCCGCAGTGGTTCAAGGAACACGAGGTCAACGTCCTCGTTCAGCTTGGACTATCCAAGAACCCAGCCCTGCCCGATGTGCCGCTCGCCATCGACCTGTTGAAGAACGGCGACACCCGCGACACCTTCAAGCTGATCGTCGCGCCGCAGGAATTCGGCCGTCCGATCCTGGCGCCCCCCGGCGTGCCCGCGAATCGGATCGCGGCGCTCCGCACCGCGTTCGACAAGACGATGAAGGACAAGCAGTTCCTCGCTCGCGCGGAAAAGGCAAAGCTGTTCGTCGAGCCGTTGTCCCACACCGAAATCGAGGCCATCCTGAAAGAGTCGTACTCGGCGCCCAAGAAGATCGTCGATCAGGCCGCCGTGTTCGCGGCTCAACCCAAGCAGGCCAAGAAGTAACGTTGCCGCGGGGCGGCCGCTCGCTCTGCCCGAACGGTTCGGGGTCGTTGCCCGAGATCGTCGGATCGACGGCGGCCGCTCATTTCGCTACGATTGCCGGGCACGGGGCAACGAAGGATGCGTCCGCATGACCGGCAGCGATGAGGCGCGCGCGAAGCGGCAGAAATTCCGCGAGCTGATGTCCCGCAAAACGCTGACGGTCATGCCGGGCGGGTTCAGCCCGATGTACGCGCGGCTGGCGCAGGAAGCCGGCTACGAGTGCTTCTTTCTCGCCGGCTCCCAGCTCTCCGCCTTTCTCTACGGCGTGCCCGACAACGGGCTTATCGGGCTGCGCGACGTCGTCGATCATGCCCGCCACATGGCGGCGCGCTGCGACATTCCGATTTTCGTCGACTGCGACACCGGTTTCGGCAACGCGGTGAACGTCCATTTCACGGTTCAGGAATGCATCCGCGCCGGGGTTGCCGGTCTCCAGATCGAGGATCAGGAGGCACCCAAGAAATCGGGCACGCTCGCCGGTCGCCGCTGCGTCTCCATTGCCGAGGCCGTCGGTAAATACCGCGCTGCCGTCGCCGCCCGCGACGCGCTCGATCCGTCGTTCGTCGTCTGCGCCCGCTGCGACGCGCTCGGCGCCGAGGGCGGGTCGTTCGGGGACGCGCTTGCGCGCTGCACTGCCTACGTCGAGCAGGGCGGCGTCGATTTCGTCTGGCTCAATTCGGTCGAGACTCGCGAGCAGCTCCGCGAAGCCTGCGAGCGCGTCCCCGCCCCCGTGCTGGCGATCTGGGCCGGCCACGACGCGCCCCCGAGCCACGCCGAATACGAGGCGCTGGGGCTCCGCATCGTGCTCTACCCGACGATGACCTCGAACGCGGGCCTGCAATCGGCATGGCAGCTTCTCAACGATCTGCGCGCCCACGGCAACGACGCCATCGCCGAATGGCGCGCGCAGGTCGACGCCAGCCCATGGGGACGCATCGATCGACGGAAGCTCCTCGACACCGCCAGGATCAAGGAGCTCGAGGAGAAATACCTGCCAAGCACAATGCAGCGCGATTATGCCGGCACCTGGGGACACCAGACCTCGTTCAGCGGAGACAAGCCGCCCGGCGCGCCAGGGAAGCCACGCCGATGACAGCCACCCCCACCGTCGTTCCCTTGGGACTCGATCACATCGTGATCTACGTCAGGGATCAGACCGTGTCGCGCGCGTTCTACACCGACGTTCTCGGCTGCTCGGTCGAACGCATCAATCCCGCGACATCGCTCCTTCAGATGCGCTGCGGCGAGCACATCATCGATCTCGTCCCCGGTGACGGCTCGTGCCCGCCGGAGATTAAGCGAGGCCTCGCGCACTTCTGCCTGTCCATCGACTGCAACGACATCGAAGCCCTGGCGGCGGCGCTCAGGGCCAGAGGCATTGCCGTCGACAACGCGCCGAAGCCGCGCACCGGAGCCTATGGCCGCAATCCGTCGTTCTACATCCACGATCCGGACGGCTATCACGTCGAGCTGAAGCCGCGCGCGTAATCGGGAATGATCCGCTACCGGACGAGCTCCCGCACCAGGGCCGATGCCTTCTTGTGATAGACGCCCATGTCCTCGTGCTGCGAGCCGACGTATTCGGAAAGGCGCGAGGTATCGACCGCGCTCTCAGGATCGCCCAGCGGCACGTCCTTCCGCCGGCTGTTGAGCTTGACCGCCTGCATGAGCTCGGCTTGGACGTCCCGCGTCAGTATCCAATTGATGAACACCGTCGCGGCGTTCGGGTGTGGAGCCTTGGAAATCAGGCTCACGCCGCCGACTCCCTGCGTCCACGACAGCGCCCCTTCCATCTTGACGAAATCCGCGACGCTGGCGCCATGCGCAGCGTATTCGACCAGCGCCGCGGTCGGCAGGCCGAAGGCGACCGGATAGCGGCCCGATGAGAGCCATTCGATCTGCTGACGGGGGTCCTTGGTGATCGCCGGCTTCTGGTCGATCATCAGCCTGCGGACGAAATCGTCGCCGTAGACCTTGAACAGCAGCGCGACGGTGTTGAGAGCCGATCCGCCGCGCGGGTCCGCCATCGATATCCGGCCGGCCCACTCCGGCCGGACGAGATCCTTCACCGTGACGCCCTCCGGTATGATTCGCTTGTTGTAGTGCGCCGTCGTCTGCTCGTAGAGGGCGAAGGCGACCAGCGTGCGCGCTTCGCTATCGACGAACAGGCCGTCCAGCCCGCCATACCAGTTGTTCTCGTCCACGACCTCGGGAAGGATGAGGCGGTCGCGGATCGGATCGAACATGCCCTGCGCCTTGAGGACGTGGGTGTTGTCGTCGCTGCCGCCGACGCGGAGATCCCACAGGTACTCGCCGACCTCGCGTTCCTTGACGAGCCGCGGCCAGAAGTCGCGTCCCGCGAACGGCGTGAGCTTGAGCGCGATCTTGGGATAGGCCTCCCGGAAATGCCGGGTGAGGAAATCCCGCCAGCCGCGCCCCGATGGTCCGGCGACCGTGAGCTGTCCCTCCTGGTTCGCGGCCGCGACCGTGCGGTCCCATCTCTGCTGCCAGTCATTGCTCTGGGCGCGCGCCGGCAGAGCCAGTGCCGTCAGAGCGAGCGCGGCGCCTGCGACACGGATCAGGTTCGACGTTAAGCCGGCCACGCGACGCCTCCATTTTTCTCCACGCGATGCGCGCTTTGGTTCCAGCTTCGACAAAAATCGGCGGCGGCGCAAGAACGGACGGCGCTCGCCTGATGTGTCCGTTTTAGTTTTTGAGCGACGTCCACGTTTTGATTTTTGAAAAGCATCGATGCCGTTCGATCGGCGGTTGACGGGATCGCGCCGGCGGCGCTTTGATGGCTCCATAACGAGAGCCTTGAAGGCCGGCGGCAAAAACAGGGGCGGACATGAAGATCGGTTTCTTGACGATGGTCGGCGTCGTCTGCGCGTCGCTGGCCATGAGCTCGGTGGCGCGCACCGCGGATCTTCCCGAGTCGACGAAGAAGCAGCTCAAGGCGCTGAACTTCGACCCATCCATCATGGCCGGACTGGACAAGGAGCTGGTCATGCCCCAGGCCTGGTTCGACGGTGCGAAGAAGGAGCCACCGGTTCAGATTCTCGCCACCTGGAATCCGTCGGAGTGGCGCGTTCTGAGCGAATCGTTCCGGGCCCGCTATCCCTCCATCAAGATCGAATACGTGCGCTCCTCCCGCGACAACCGGCAGGTGCAGATGTTGCTCGCCTTCAGGCAGGGGCGTTATGTCGCCGATATCGTCTCCAGCTTTTCCAGCGTCTACCAGGATCTGAAGGCCGCCAACGGGCTCCTCGACCTGCGCGAACTGCCGAACTTCAAGAATGCCATAGAGGGCGCATACGATCCCGATGGCCTGTGGGTCGCCGAACGGATCACCTACTGGTGCATGGCCTACAACACCGACCTGGTGAAGAAGCAGGATCTGCCCAAGGATTGGGAAGATCTGCTCACCAACCCGTTCTGGCGCAACGGCCGCTTCGCCGTCAGCAACACGGCTGCCGGCTGGCTGACGGTGCTCTATCAGGCCAAGGGCCGAGCCTGGACGCGGGACTTCATGACCCGGCTGTTCGTCGACGTGAAGCCGAAGCGGCGCAACGAAGGACGGGATGCCTCGGTTCAGCTCACCGCGGCCGGAGAGCAGGGCGCGGTGGCGCCGTCGGGCGATTATCGCGTCCACGAATTCGCCAAGCGCGGAGCGCCGATCTCGTTCCATTGCCCGAGCATCGTTCCCATGGCGCCGGCGCAGCTCGGCATCCTACGCGGCAGCCCCGCCCCCAATGGAGCCAAGATCTTTCTCGACTGGTTCCTGTCGAAGGAAGGCCAGATCGGACTCCACGCCGCCACGGGCGCGGTGTCGGCGCACAAGGACTTCCAGCGGCCGGAGTTCCTGAACTATCCCGAGGAGATCATGGACCCGAGCAAGAAGATCGTCGTCGATACGTTCGACATGAAGGTGCTCGGCGAGTTGCAGAAGCTGTGGTCGCAGGGCTGGAACAACGAGCTGCCGGGGCAGCAGTAGGTCCAGCCCCGCTCCTCCCCGGCATTACCCGCGCTTGGTCCCGTAGAGAGTGTCGACGAAGCCCGAGTCGTCGATCTTGCGGATGTAGTTGAGGTTCCACAGCGTCAGCGGGTTGATCTTGGCCGCGTCGGGATCCTGGCGCAGCGCCTCCTGGTAGACGTTGGCGATCGCGTCCATCGCCGGATAGAGCCTGGGCTCCAGCACGCGAGCGAGTTCGCGATAGACCTTCTCCGCCATGGCGTCGTCCATCACTCCTTCCGAGGTGTGGCGCTCCTTGATGATCTTGAGCGACTCCTTGGGCTTGGTCTTGAAATACCAGATGCCCTCGATCAGGCCCTTGAGGAAGCGGTCGACGATCTCGGGATGCTTGTCGACGAAGCCCTGGCTCGTCGAGATCGTCGTGAAGTGGATCATCGGCATCGGCTCGACGTCGATCACCTTGAGCCCGGCCTTCGCGGCGAGGTCGGTCTTGGGAGGCGTGAGCAGCGTCGCGTCGACCGTCTTGTCCTTGACCAGCTCCCAGCGATCCTTGGGCCGCGCATTGCTGCCCTCCTCCTCATCCATCGAGCCCTTCTTGATCTTCGAGCGGTTGACGATCTCGACCTGGTCCTTGTCGACGTCGAGGCCGTTCTGCTTGAGGAAAAGCCAGTCGTTGAGGGCCGGGTGCGAGCCCGCCGTCAGCACCTTCTTGCCCTTCAGGTCCTTGATGCCGTCGATGCCGGAATCGGCGCGGACGACGAGGCGGTGGTCGATGCGGTTCACCGTCTGGCCGAGATACGTCCAGTTGTCGCCGCGCGCCCGCTTGCCGTAGGTCGAGACGTGGTTGCCGCCGACGAACTCGATGTCGCCGGTGGGGATGTCGCGATGGGCGTCCGTCGAGCTGATCTTGAAATTGTAATTCACGTCGAGGTTCTGTCGTCCCCACGCTCCCGATTCGGCGACGACGTGCAGCAGAGCCAGATGCGCGCTGGCGCGGTACGGAAAATTGACGCGGTCCATGGGTCGGTCTCCTCGTTCTCTCGGTTATGAAATCGTCGCGGACATCACTGCATCGCCTGACTGCGCCCGAAGCCGACCGCGCGCAACGCCAGCGTAACGACCAGCAGCGCCAGGACCAGCATGGTCGCAATCGCGCCGACGTTGCCGATGGCGCCGTCGGTCCACATGTTCCAGATCAGCACCGACAGCACCTGGTTGCGCGCCCCCTGGTAGAGCATCAGCGGCAGGCCGGCGACGCGCACCGCGTGCAGCACCGCCCAGATCCACAAGCCGGCCAGGGTCGGCATCATCAGCGGCACGAAAATCCGCCACACCATGCGCCACGGCCGCGCGCCGTTGATCAGCGCGGCGTCCTCCAGATCGCGGTGGATCTGCAGGATCGCCGCGTTCATCGTTCGCGTCCCGTAGGCCACGAAGCTCAGGGTGAAGGCGATCACCATCGACCAGATTGTGCCGAAGATCGGCAGGCCGAAAACGTCGATCTTGAGGAACACCCACAGGAACGCGAGGCCCATCACCATTCCCGGGATCGCGTGCGGCATGAAGGCGATCTGGTCGAGCAGCTTCCGCCCCCAGAACTTCGAGCGGACGACGACGACCGAGACGAGGAAGCTGAGCAGCACCGTCAGCGTCGCCGTCACCGCGGTCATCGTCAGCGTGTTGCGGACGGTCTGGCCGATGAGCTCGTCGTCGAATATCTGACGATAGTTGCTCCAGCTGAACAAATGGAAGGCGCGCATCGACGGAACCTGCAGATACGGCAGAAAGGACGCGTAGGCGAGCACCAGGAACGGCAGCACGATCGCCGCCATCAGGTAGACGAACACCAGCGCGAAAGCGATCCAGCGCCACGGCCCGAGATCGATGGTGCGCGGGCGATAGCCCTTGCCGGTGACGATGCTGAAGCGCTCCGCCCGGCTGATGACCTTGAGATAGACCACCGTCATCGCCACCGCGACGAAGAGGTAGAGAATGGCCAGGGCGTTGGCCTTGCCGTAGTCCGGCAGCGCCGAGGTGGAGTGCAGCACCGCGTAGATGCGCGTGCTGAAGACGTAGATGCCGGCCGGCATGCCGATGATGCTCGGCACCTCGAACACCTCGAGCGCCGAGACGAGCTGATAGATCAGCACGGCGAGGATGCCCGGCAGCATCAGCCGCGTCGTCACCCGCCGCAGCACCGAGACCGGGCCCGCGCCGGAAATCGACGCCGCCTCCTCCAGCGCCGGATCCATGTTGCGGAGCAGCGGCACCATCATCAGGAACGCCGTCGGCACCAGCCGCAGCCCCTCGACGAAGGCCATGCCGCCGAGGCCGTAGATGTCGAACGGCGCGGCGGCGAGCCCGAACGTGCCCATCAGCAGCCGGTTGATGAAGCCGATCTTCGGGCTGAGCAGCAGGACGTAGGCCATCGACTGCAGCATCCCCGGCATGGCGAGGCACAAGGTCACGCCGGCATAGATCCACAGCTTGCCCGGCAGGTTGGTCCGCTCCACCAGGAAGGCGAGCGCCACCGCGAGCGGGACGCCGATGGAGATCGCGCCGAAAGCGTAGATCATCGTGTTGGCGAACACGGCGCGGGTGGCGGGGCTGGCCCACACCTCGCGGTAGTTGTCGAGGCTGAGCGCGGCGAGATCGAAGTCGCCGGGCAGCTTCGCGTCGGAGAAGCTGCCCAGCACCAGGAAGCCCAGCGGCACCGCGACGGCCACCGCCATGAACAGGAACAGCGCCAACGGCCACGGGTGCGCCATGCGCAATCCGGCAAGGCGGCTGGGCGAACGCGGAGCGGAGTTGAGCGGCGCCCCTATGTCCAGTCCCATCGGGATCGACAAGCGTGACGGCCTTCCTGAATGCGTTTCTTATGGAGGCGATGCTAGTCCTCGCGGCCGGACGCTGTCCATGGACGCCGCCGACTGGCAGAAATAGCCTCCGCGACTTACGGCGACTTATACTGGCCGAATCATGGGACACCGGGAGCAGCGCGTATGAGCGACGACAGCAGCGACAGAGGTGCCGAGGTCGCCGCGGCGATCCGGCGCGAGGCGGCCGGACGGAGCAAGAGCCGCAACGTCCGCGTCCTCCTGCGCCTGCTGCCGTTCATGGCGCCCTACCGCGGCCTGATCGCGCTGGCCGGCGTGTTCCTGCTGATGGCCGCGGTGGCCGCGCTGGCCGTGCCGGCGGGCGTGCGCCAGATGATCGACCACGGCTTCTCCCGGGACAACGCCGGGCTGATCGACCGCTATTTCCTGATGCTGATGGGCGTCGCCGTTGTGCTCGGCCTCGCCACCGCCGCCCGCTACTACTGCGTCACCTGGCTCGGCGAGCGGATCGTCGCCGACCTCCGCACGGCGGTCTACGACCACGTCCTCACCCTGAGCCCGGCCTTCTTCGAGGTGACGCGCACCGGCGAGGTGCTGTCGCGCATCACCACCGACACGACGCTGATCCAGGCCGCCGTCGGCTCCAGCGTCTCGATCGCGCTGCGCAACCTCGTCCTGCTGATCGGCGGGCTGGCGATGCTGCTGATCACCAGCGCCAAGCTGACCGGGCTGGTCGTCGTCGCGCTGCCGGCGGTGGTCGTGCCGCTGATCCTGATGGGGCGGATGGTGCGCAGGCTGTCGCGCAGCAGCCAGGACCGCGTCGCCGACACCAGCGCCTATGCCGCCGAAACCCTCAACGCGATCCAGACCGTCCAGGCCTTCACCCACGAGACCATCGACCGTGTCCGCTTCGGCGACGCGGTGACGGCGGTGTTCGCCGCGGCGGTTCGGCGCGTGCGCGCCCGCGCCCTCTTGACGGCGCTGGTCATCGTCCTGGTCTTCACCGGCGTCATCGCCGTCCTGTGGGTGGGCGCCCAGTCGGTGCTGGCCGGCACCATGACCGGCGGCGAGCTCAGCCAGTTCATCCTCTACGCCGTGATGGTCTCGACCGGAACCGGAGCCTTGGCCGAGGTGTGGGGCGAGGTGCAGCAGGCGGCCGGCGCCGCCGAGCGGCTGATGGAGCTCCTGGCGATCGAGCCGCAGATCAAGGCGCCGCCGGCGCCCGTCGCCCTGCCGGTTCCGCCGCAGGGCGCGGTCGCGTTCGAGCGCGTCGGCTTCGCCTATCCGCTGCGCCCGGGCGTCTCCGCCCTCGACAGCTTCTCGCTCGCCATCCGGCCAGGCGAGACGGTCGCCCTGGTCGGTCCCTCGGGGGCGGGCAAGACGACGGTGTTCCAGCTCCTGCAGCGCTTCTTCGATCCGCAGCAGGGCCGCGTGCTGATCGACGGCGTCGACGTCGCCACGGCGGACCCCCGCGCGGTCAGGGCGCGGCTCGCGCTGGTGCCGCAGGACACCGTCATCTTCGGCGACACCGCGTTCGAGAACGTGCGCTACGGCCGCCCCGACGCCAGCGAGGCCGACATCCGCGCCGCCGCCGAGGCCGCCCAGGCGACCGAGTTCATCGAGCGGCTGCCCGACGGCTACCACAGCTATCTCGGCGAGCGCGGCGTCGCGCTCTCCGGCGGCCAGCGCCAGCGCATCGCCATCGCCCGGGCGATCCTGCGCGACGCGCCGATCCTGCTGCTCGACGAGGCGACCAGCTCGCTCGACGCCGAGAGCGAGCGGCTGGTGCAGAAGGCGCTCGAGGCGCTGATGCGCGACCGGACGACGCTGGTCATCGCCCACCGCCTGGCGACGGTGCAGAAGGCCGACCGCATCGTCGTCATGGATCGCGGCCGCATCGTCGCCGAGGGCAGCCACCGCCAGCTCATCGCCGCCGGCGGGCTGTACGCGCGCCTGGCCGAGCTTCAGTTCGGCGGCCTCGCCGCCGAATAGGCGGAAACGGGAAGGAGGCGGCCCCGCCCTCTGCCGGTTTGATGGGCCGGCCGGAGCGTGTAGGATCGTCGGCAAAGCGCCACCAAAGGCGCCGCACCGAAACGGGAGACTTCCATGCTCAGGTGGACGATTGCGCTCGCCGCGGTGTTCGCGGTGGCCTTTTCCGGTGGCGCCGTCAGGGCGCAATCCGTGGCTGATTTCTATAAGGGCAAGCAGGTGTCGGTGCTGGTCGGCTCGGGCGCCGGCGGCGGCTTCGACGCCTACGCGCGCCTCGTCGCCCGCCACCTGGGCGACCACATCCCGGGAGCGCCCGCTGTCGTCGTTCTCAACAAGCCGGGCGCCGGCAGCCTTACCATGGTCAACGGGCTGGTCAACGCCGGGCCGTTCGACGGCGCAACCATCGGCGCGCCGCAGTCGAGCGCCGCGGTGGAGGAGCTGCTGCACATCGGCTCCAAGGGCGGCAAAGCCGCCAAGTTCAAGGCCACCGACCTTCACTGGCTCGGCAGCGCGACCCAGGACGTGTTCATCCTGTTCTCCTGGCACGGCTCGAAGATC
>Ga0207664_10002261_pt1 | contig 12685 bp, 7 predicted proteins | sample LARL83metaG_FD_184349 | JGI IMG/M metagenome (GOLD analysis project Ga0207664, IMG submission 184349) | Corn, switchgrass and miscanthus rhizosphere microbial communities from Kellogg Biological Station, Michigan, USA - LAR L8-3 metaG... | ecosystem: Host-associated > Plants > Roots >...
GATGGTTCGGGCAGGATCTGGCTGGCGCTGCGCAGCGCGCATCCCATCTGGTGGAATCCCATCGGTACGGTATGGTCGGAGTACGTCATTTCTTACGACGGCGCGCAGTGGACCGGGCCGATCTTTCTATCACACTCTGACAACGTGCTCGATAACCGGCCCGCACTCGTCTCCACCCGCGCCGGGGAGCTGATGGTACTGGGTTCGGCGGATGGGCGCCGGCAGTTCCATAGGATCGAACGGTTCGCCACCCCGACTGGCATGGATCCGAGCGTCCCTTCCGACCCCTTCAACAACGACCTTTACGCTAATGAAATCACTTTGGGACCGGCCACTGGCGCCATCGGTGTCAATCCCAGCGAGAGCGTCGCAGCTGCGCCTGCGCGGTCAGATCAGCCTGAGCGGACCGCAGTCTCGGCCATGCGCGACTATCGCAAGGGCAACCTTCGCATTGTTCGCGGCGAATTTCACCGGCACAGTGAGATTTCGATGGACGGCGGCAACGACGGCACGCTGCTGGATCAATGGCGCTACGCCATCGACACCGGAGCTCTGGACTGGATCGGCTGCTGCGACCACGACAATGGCGGCGGGCGCGAATACACCTGGTGGCTCATCCAAAAGCTGACCGACATCTTTTATACGCCCGGCAAATTCAGCCCCATGTTCAACTACGAGCGCAGCGTGGTCTATCCGGAAGGACACCGGAACGTGATTTTCGCGCAGCGCGGAATCCGGACTCTGCCGCGGCTGCCCCTGTCCAGGCCCGATGAGAACGTTCCCGCGCCTGATACGCAGATGCTGTATTCCTATCTCAAGGCTTTCAACGGCGTCGTCGCGTCGCATACCAGCGGGACAAACATGGGAACCGACTGGCGCGACAACGATCCGCTGGTCGAGCCCGCGGTTGAGATTTACCAAGGTGACCGGCAGAATTATGAAATGCCGGATGCGCCCCGATCCAACAGTGAGAAGGACTCCATCGGCGGCTGGCGTCCGAAAGGCTTCATCGATCTGGCGCTGGAGAAAGGATACAAGCTGTCGTTTGAAGCCAGCTCCGATCACATTTCCACGCACATCAGCTATGCCAACATTTACGTCACGGCATTGAACCGTGAAGCGGTGCTCGACGGATTCAAAAAGCGCCACCTCTACGCCGCCACCGACAATATCCTGGCGGACGTGACCAGCGGCGACCACATGATGGGCGACCAGTTTTCCACTGCCTCGGCTCCTACCCTGCATGTGAAGTTTACCGGCACCGCGCCGTTTGCGAAAGTGCTGGTGGTCAAAGACGGTAAGTACGTTTATACGGTTGAGCCCAAGACCGCGCAGGTCGATTTCTCCTGGCGTGATATGGCACCCTCGCCCGGCAAGATGAGCTATTACTACGTACGGGGTGAGCAGAGCAACGGTGAGCTCGTATGGGCGTCGCCCATGTGGATCACCTATACGGGACAATAATGATGAATTACAAGAGAATCCTGGCGGTACTCGCGATCGCAAGCAGCGCACCTTTCGCGACGGCCGCGGAGCACCACGCCAAACCACCGAGGTCGCTACGCCTGTATGTGTTCGATTGCGGAAGCTTGAACATTCCAGACACGTCACCCTACCGGCTCACCAAAGAGGAATTGGCCACGAACATGATGTCCGTGCCTTGCTTCTTAATAGCGCATCCCAAGGGAACCATGATGTGGGATACCGGCGCGATTCCTGACAGCAGCTTCAAGAACGGCGTTCCTGGGACGCTGCGATACGCCAAGACGGCCAAATCTCTTACGGCGCAAATGGCGGAGGTCGGATATGCTCCGGCCGATATCGAGTACCTGGTGCTCTCGCATTTTCACTGGGACCACATCGGCAACTCCAACCTCTTCGGGGGCGCCACCTGGCTGGTTCCCAAGGCCGAACGCGACGTCATGTTCTCCGATCCGCCTTCTCCGCGCACCGAGCCTGCCAACTACAGCGCGTTGAAGAATAGCAAAACGATACTCATCGAAAAGGATGCGTATGACTTGTTCGGTGACGGAACTGTTGTGATCAAGGCCGCTCCTGGGCACTCGCCCGGACATCAGGTGCTGTTCCTGAAACTAGCGAAGACCGGGCCGGTTGTGTTGAGCGGCGACCTGTATCATTATCCGGAAGAGCGCAAGCTCCAACGGCTGCCAACCACGGAGTTCAACGTCGAGCAGACCGCCGCTTCCAGAGCCGCGATCGAGGCCTTCTTAAAACAGACCGGCGCCCAGCTTTGGATCCAGCACGATTTCGTGGCCACCGGCAGGCTAAAGAAGGCGCCGGCGTACTACGAATAGGCGCGTATTTGGCTTTAGCTTGGCAGGTTCGCGTACACTGACCGCTCGAAGTCTCCGAGCAATCCTACGGCTTCCTTGTCTACGAAGGGCAGGAACTGCATCATGATCGTTCCGCAGATTCCGCGCTTGGGATCAATCCAGTAAAAGGTGTTGTAGACGCCCGCCCAGGCCAGACTGCCAGCCGAACGCCCGCTGTCATAGGCTTTGGTATTGATCAGGAATCCCAATCCCCACTTGTCCACGGCACCGGGATGGAGATCGACATCGGCCGATCGCTGCGGGATAAAGGTCTTGAGCCGCCCAGCGCCCAGCTCGCCGATCTGGTTGGTCGACATCATGTCGACCGTCTTAGCTTCGAGAATCCGGTCCTTGCCGGCGCGCCCGTGATTGAGAATCATCTGCATGAAGCGAACGTAATCGGCTGTCGTGGAATAGAGGCCACCGCCGCCGCTATAGGCCTTGGGTGGCGAAGGCAGCTTGCGCGGATTCTCTTGCATCGTTCTATCGGACTGTTTTTGATAGACACTGACCACGCGGTCGTACTTATCGGCCGTCATGATGTAACTGGTGTCGTGCATGCCGAGCGGCTGCAGGATGTGCGTCTGCATATATTGCTCGAGCGTCTGGCCGCTGACGGCTTCCACCAGCTTGCCGGCCCAGTCCATGCTGTAGCCGTATTGCCAGCGCGTTCCGGGCTCGAAGACCAGGGTGAGCGTAGCGGGCATGCCCGCAGGAACCACGTTCCCGACCTTCTGCACGTAGTCGAACATCTCCTGGTTCCAGGTGTCGTAGGCGAAGCCGGAGGTGTGGGTCAGCAGATGCCTGAGCGTGACTGGCTTGACCGGCGGGCGCAGGATCGGTTTTCCGGACGCGTCGTATCCATGCAGCACCTGCGCCATGCCCAACTCTGGCAAATGCTTCGAGGCCGGCTCGTCGAGTTGGACCTTGCCTCGCTCCACCAACTGCATCGCCGCTGTGGCAGCGATTGCTTTGGTCATGGATGCGATCGAAAAAATGCTGTCGGGTTTGACGTCGAGACCGGAGGAGCCATCGCGCTTGCCGAAAGCGCCGGTGTAAAACGTTTGGGTCGCGGTAGCAGCCATGGCGGCGACGGCTGGGATTTTTCTCCGCGCGATCCCCATCTGCAGAGTCTGGTCGATGTTGGTGGTCGAAGCGCCGAGCCGGCGCGCTTGTGCGCCCAACGCCAGCAGGGCACCGCCGAATTCTCTACGGGAGAAGGTTAATATACGCACTGTGATACCACGCTCGCTAGTTGCGAGGCTACCGATCCATACTATTACTATTCTCGAAAAATTCATAGAACTGAATTCCCGCTGGGGAAGCATTGGTTATATAATGCTTAAACAGACTCATTTGCGGATCGATTTAACCTGATCCGGCAATCTCTCACGCGCCGCGTTGGAGCGTATACTGGAACAAAGGCTTTAGGGAGGTTCTTGTGAACTCAAATTTTAGACTGGCCGCATTGTTTTGCCTGCCGGCGATGGTTGCTTTCGCCCAGTCGGGCGCGGGACTTGGGAGTATTTCAGGTGTCGTTCAAGACGCTTCGGGCGCCGTAGTTGTCGATGCAACTGTGGTTGTCAGCAACGACGCCAAAGGTATCCGCCGTAACGTCGACACCACAAGCCAAGGCCAATTCACGGCGCCGGCGTTGATACCGGATTCAGGCTACAAGGTCACCGTATCGAAGAACGGCTTTGCGAATTACGAAGCCACGAACATAACCGTCTCGGTCGGCCAAAACTTGGATTTGCATGTATTGCTGAGTGTCGCGACCACTACCATCAGTGTCGATGTAAGCGCCCAAGCCATCGCGCTCGATGACACCAGAACTTCCGTTTCGCAGTTGATCAACGAGCGTCAAATCATGGATCTGCCTACCAACGGACGCCGCGTGGACTCTTTCGTGCTGGCGACCCCCGCGGTTGCCCCCGATGGAGCTTTCGGGCTGCTCAGCTTCCGCGGCGTAGCCGGCCACAACAGCTTCCTCACCGATGGAAACGACACCACCGATCAGTTTTACAACGAAAACGCGGGCCGTACCCGCATTACCAGCCCGATCTCTCAGGAAGCCGTGCAAGAGTTTCAGGTGATCTCGAATAACTTCGCTGCTGAATACGGCAACGCGATGGGCGGGGTCATCAACACCATTACCAAGAGCGGCACTAACGACCTTCACGGCACCGCCTACTGGTTTTTCCGTAATCGTACCCTGAATGCCCGCGACCGTTACGCGACCTTTAATCCGCAGGACATCCGGTATCAGTTTGGCGCAAGCCTGGGCGGCGCATTAATCAAGAACAAGCTGTTCTACTTCTTCAACTACGAAGGAACCCGGCGCAATTTCCCAGCCATCGCCAGTCTTCAGAGTACCGGGATGTTTAACGCTCAGGGTTTGATCGATACTACAGGCGGCAGGAATCCTTGTCCGGATACTACCCGGCCCGCGGGACAGGTGGCGACTGCGGCGCAATGCCAGACCGCGATCAATATGCTCTACACCCGGAATTTCGGGGTGGTTTCCCGCACCGTGACGCAGGACCTGGGCCTCGGTAAGCTCGACTATCATTTCAACGACAGCAACAGCCTGAGCTTCAGCGTGAACCTGCTCCGCTGGGTCTCCCCCCACGGGATTCAGGCCACCGGAATCATCTTCAACACCGGCAACGCCATCGGCAATAATGCGGATTCAACGGTGCGCGATGGCTATGGACGCGCTCAGTGGACCAGTGTGATCACTCCCAATATAGTGAACGAGGCCCGGTTTGGTTGGTTCCACGACCGCCTCTTCGACCCCGCCAGCGACGACTTTCTGTATCCCGGGCTCGGCCGCGCGGGGCTGACGGTCAACAGCACTATTAATCTCGGCGTGGCGACTTCGTACCCGCGGCTTAACCCCAGCGAAACGCGCTACGAAGTAGCCGACAATCTGAGCTGGACAGTGGGCGCGCACACCATGAAGTTCGGCTTCGACATCGCCCATACTGAGGACTATGTCAATCAGCTCATCACTCAGTTCGGAAACTACAATTACAGCACGCTCAACCAATTCGCCCTCGACTTCAGCGGAAACACCACCGGCGCCAAGAACTGGAACACGTATTCGCAGACTTTCGGAAATCCGATCGTGGACACGAACCTGATGAACTACGGGCTTTATGCCCAGGATCAATGGCGCCTGAATTCCCGCCTGCTGGTCAACTACGGCCTGCGGTGGGAATACTCAGCCATTCCTCAACCGACCATCGTGAATCCGGATTATCCGGCGAGTGCGCATATCAACTCGCCCAAGAACAACTTTGCTCCCCGCGTGGGAGCTTCTTACGCTTTGACGAACGATCAGAAAACGCTGCTGCGTGCCGGCTACGGGATCTTCTACGGGCGCTATCAAACAGGATTGATCGAGAATCTCTTTCTGAGCAACGGCGTGTATCAGACTTCCATTACCTATAACTCGGCGACACCTGCGCAACTCGCGGCAGGGCCCGTTTATCCGAACAACCTGGCCGCGACCACATTCTCGCCACCCGCCGGATCGATCAACCTCTTGCTGGCTGACAAGAACCTGCGCAATCCGTATACCCACCAAGCCAACATCGGGATCGAGCGGCAGATTAGCTCGACTATCAGTCTCGACGTATCGTACATCTGGAGCCGCGGCGTCCGTCTGTACGGCGTGCGTGACCTGAATATCGGGCCGCTCGGTGCTCCAGTCACTTACACGATTCAAGACACCACCGGCAATACGATCGGCAGTTACACGACGCCGACGTATCGGACTCGCCTCGATCCGAAATACCGCCAGGTTTCGCAGCTGGAGAATCCCGGTCTGAGCTATTACGACGGCCTGGCAGTACAGCTCAACAAACGCTTCTCGAGGGGCTTTCTGGCCCAAGTCGCTTACACGTGGTCGCATGCCATCGATCTCAATCAGAGCACCGCGACCAATAACATTTTCTTCAGCCCCACTCCGACCAGCTACGCGAACGGAGACTTCAGATCGGAAAAGGGGACGGCGGCAAACGATGTCCGGCACCGCTTCGTGGCGAATTTCGTGTGGGCGCCCACGTTTACGCACAGTAACAGTTGGATGGCGCGTTATCTCGTGAACAACTGGCAGCTCAGCCAAGTCACCACGCTGCAGTCGCCCCAGCCGGTTAATTCTACGACCAACGTTTCCGGGAATGCATTCACCGGCGCACTGGTGTCGGGATCGTTGAACGGCCTCGGCGGTGCTTTTAGCCGCGTACCATTCCAACCTGTGGACAACTTGAATGTGGACTCCATCTACAAGGTGGATGCCCGTCTCTCCAAGAAGTTGCCGTTTAGCGAACGCGTGGTCGGCTACTTGACGATTGAAGCTTTCAATCTATTTAACACGCCGTACGATACCAGTCGCCGCACGGCCGAGTTCGATTTGAGCGGCACGGTCCTGAAGATGAGAACCGACTACGCGACTCCGAGCTCGGACGCAGCCAGCCCGGATGGCACAACGGTCCGGCGAGCGCAGATCAGTTTGCGGCTGGTGTTCTAGCCGCGGGTCGCGCTGGACGAGTGTTCTTGCAAGCTTCGCTCCAGCCGGTCCAAAGTCTGCATGGCCGGAAGGCACTGGGCGACGCTTGAGTTTGGCTCACGCTTTTCGCGGATAGCTGCAAAGAACTCGCGATCCTGGAGTTCAATACCGTTCATCGAAACATCCACTTTCGAGAGGTCGATCGGCTTTTGCTCGCCGTCTACCAGATCGTCGTAATAGGCAATGTAAGTGCCGTTGTCGCAGATGTAGCGGAAGAACGTCCCTTGCGGTCCTTTGTTGTTGAACGATAGCGACAGCGTGCAGATGGCGCCCGAGGGCGTTTTCATCCCAATGCTCAGGTCCATGGCGATCTTCAGTTCGGGATGCAGCGGGCCCTGGAGCGCATAACACTGCGACACATTCTCGCCGGTCTGATACTGAAACAAATCCACGGTGTGGCAGGCGTGATGCCACAGCAAATGATCGGTCCAACTGCGAGGCTTTCCGGCGGCGTTCATGTTGGTGCGGCGGAAGAAATAGGTCTGCACGTTCATCTGCTGGACCTTAAGCTCGCCGGCCTTGATCCGCTTGTGGATCCACTGATGACTGGGATTGAAGCGGCGCGTATGGCCCGCCATGGCGATCAAGCCCGTCTCTTTCTGGACCTTGAGGATGCGCTCGGAGTCGGCCAAAGAATCGGCCATGGGAATTTCGATCTGGACGTGCTTGCCCGCGCGCATGCACTGTTCGGCCTGTTTGGCGTGCATTTGCGTGGGGGTCGCTAATATGACTGCTTCGACGCCCGGCTGTTTCAGACTTTCACCGAGGTCGGAGGTCCAGTGCGGGATGTTGAATTTCTTAGCTACTTCTTCGGTGCCGGCCGGATTGCCGCCCGCCAGCGACACAACTTCTATTCCATCAATTTTTGCAATTGCCTCTAAATGCTTTACCCCGAAAGCGCCTTGTCCGGCGACAGAGATCTTCATCCCTTCATATTAACGAAGCTCGGTCATAAACCCCGGCACGCTCCACTGCTGCTGCAAACTCCCCGGGGCCCACATATACTCGGCGGTCATGAACTTGGCGATGTCGTCCTGACTCTTGCCTTCGCGGATGAGCGTGGTCACACGGGTGCGAAGCTTGTCGACGTTATCGCGATAGGTCTGCAGACCAGCTTTGTTAGTGACCGGGCCGTGGCCGGGGATTACGGTGTCGAAATCGAGCGTGCTTAGGACGCCATCCAGCGTTTTGGTCCATTCCACCAAGCTGCCGCCACCCGGATAGTCGATCAGCGGACTGGCGCCGGCCATCAGGTCGCCGGTGTGGACGGTGCGGAGGGCCGGGAAATACATCACGGCGTCGCCATTCGTGTGACCACGGCCGAAATAACGGGCGCGCACTTCTTTGCCACCTAGAACCACAGCGGCCTCCTGCGTGAAGGTGATGCGAGCCGGCATCACGCCTGGGGGCGCGTTGGACTGCTTGTGCTCGACAATGTTCTTGCGAGCCATGGCAGTGGAGATGATCTCGGCGCTCGATAGGAACTTCGCGTTCCCACCGCTGTGATCAGCGTGATAGTGGGTGCTCAGGATGTACTTGATCGGCTTGTCGGTGACGCTCTTAACATTCGCAACGATTTGATCGTGATCCTGATCGTATTTATCGTCGATTAGAATTACGCCTTCGTCGGTGATGTAAACCGCGACGTTGCCGCCGTCGCCTTCGATCTCGTAAAGGTCGTCCTTGACCTTGTTGATCTTCAGCTGCGGAGGCTGCTTATTCTGGTTCTGGGTGTAAGCGATCCAGGCGGCGAACAGGAACAATAGTCCTGCGGAGATGCGTACGACAAGTGTCCGGCTCATGCCGGTCACTATATCAGATTTCACCCCCTCGATATCAGATTTCACCCCCTCGATATCAAATTACGAGCCCCGAATGAACGCCGCCAGAATTGCGGGCACACTGGCGTCGAAGCCAGCCACACTCATTTGCAGCGGGTCGCTGGGATCCGCCATGTTGCAATCCTCGGCAGCCATCGCGATGACTGCTAGCCGGGTAGCGATTCCGGTCGACTGGCGATAGCGATCGAGTGCGCAGCGGTGAGCAGCTCCGCCGGACTTCTCCAGGTCGGTGAGAACCACGAATGCGTCCACGCCCAGCCCGCGATGGAGCGCGTCTTCGATTGCCAAGGTTGCAACTCCCTGCCCTCCTTGAAACGAGCCGGATGTGTAGTACGGTTCTGTTTTCGCATAGATCATCGATAGAGCGAGCGAGGCCATGGCAGCCGAAAGCGACGGCATTCCCATGCACCGAGACCGGCCCATGGAGCAATTCGCGTCTACGGCCAGATAGATCCGCTCCCCGGACGGCCGGATGTTATCGAAGGCCATGTAGAAGGCGGAATTCAGCGCCTCAATTACACTCGGGACGGGGGTGAAACCCTGCGCCTCCCGGTAGGTTCGAAATGCATCCAGCAGCGCGATGGGGTGTACCTTCGAATTCTCCACGCGCTTGCGATCGAGCAGACGGGCCACTACAAGCGCCGTGGTTGCGCTTTGCGGGCGCACTAATCCCACGGCCGTTAACTGGCCGAGATTTCGAACCAGCTCGAGATAGGACATGCTTGCGAGCAGCGCTTCCCAAACCTGAGGCGATGTCTTCCACCGGAGTGGAACCATCTCCGCAGCCATGCGATAGTCCTCGATGAGGTGCACGATCTGGTCCTCGGTACGGGCGTTCTTGGCCAACTCGAAGGCGTGGATCGGCCGGAGTTGACCATCCAGCATGTCGGCAGTGGCGAGGTGGCCGCGTTTACCCTCCACCACCCATTGGAACAGCGCGTTGTGAGCGGGCGTGGCCGGCCGGGGATGCGAGAGACGCAGCAGGTCGCGATGGGACCAAGCTTGATCCTCAGGCTCCAGCAGTTGACGAGCCAGCTCGGCGGCCGGCTTCGACACGTACCACTGGGCTATCGCCGCACGCAGGCTACGGCCCCAGCCACGGAGATTGGAGCAGAATGCGGCGAACTTGCGAAGCTGTGCGCCGGTGCGCGCAACGCGCGGCAAGGCATCCAGCGCGGCGGCGTTGGTCTTGGCGTCCGCAAACTTTGGACTGGCGGCCAGGGCGAGCACGAACAGCGCCGGATCTCTTGCGGAGCCATCCAGCACCGTTCGCACAACGCGCGGGCCATCGGTCTTCAGGCATGCTCGAATGGCGGGTGCGGCCTCGACACTCAGCTCCCACCTGCCTACTCGATAAGTGTTCTCTTCGCTGCCCAGGATCAGAAAGCGATCCAGGAGCGCCCAATTTTCGACACGCATTCTTGCCTCCTTGATAAAAATGTTTAGGTGCGGATAAATGAGTGCCACCGGCTGGACCCGAATGAAGGGCGACAACAATAGCCGATGACGGGCGACCCGCACCAAAAATTAAACTGACGAGGAAAACTAACGAACGAGGAACGCTACCAGGAGGCAGCGGGCATATGTTGCTAGTTCATTCGTTCGCATGTGAGGATCATCACTTACAATGCTCAATAGCTGCCTCCTTTCGCGAGAGAGTTGAGAACTGAAGATAGCACGACCAACCCGAAACAGCCAAATACTTTTTGATTAAATTTATTAACCACCTGAACGAGGTGGCACATAGAAACGCCCACTAGAATCCTGGTCAAGACCCTAGTGGGCGAACCAAAGGTGAGGACTTTGCTACGGCGTTTTTACGCCATTACTTTCAGGAACGCAGCCTTGAACTTATCCATCTCTTCCTGGGTGCCGATGGTCACGCGCACATGCGTCGGCCAGCTCGGCCATACGCGGCCGATATAGATCTTCTCTTTACGCATCGCATCGATGATCTCCATGCCTGGCCGGTGTACATCCACCATGAAGCAGTTCGACATCGAAGGTACGAATTTGAAGTTGTGCTTTTCCAGGAACTCTTGTGTATTGTCGCGCACCTGGCCGATCAGCTTGCGCCGCTCGGGAACCACATACTTCGCTTCCAGACTGGCGCTGGCAGCGGCCATGCCGGTGATCGGCATCATGGTTTGGCTGAACCCGCTGACCTTGTCGTTGAGATCCGGACGAGCGATCGCCGCGCCTGCGCGCAGCCCCGCCATACCGTAAATCTTGGAGAAGGTTCGCAGGATGATCACATCTTTGTCGGCGGCCACCAGGTCGGTATTGAACGGCGCCCCGGAGATATGCGTATAGGCTTCGTCGATCATCACCACAGTGCCCTTGGGCTTGTTGTTGACCAGCCACTCGATTTCGGACTTCGGCGTCAACGTGCCGGTGGGGTTATTCGGATTGCAGATGTAGATCAGGCCGGCATTCGGGCTGGCTGCGGCCATGGCCTTCACGTCATGGGCGTAGTTTTTGGTTAGCGGAACCCCGATGACATTAGCTCCAATGAACTTCGCCGCCCTCGTGCCTGCTTCATAACCCGGATCGGCTGTCACAAACGGCTTCGAGGGTGAGCAGAAGGCCAGTACGGCTTGATGCAGCGGACCGCTGGATCCGACGTGAATCCTAACATAGCTCAGCTTCACGCCTTCCTGCTCGGAGAGCAGTTGTTGGACCTTGTCGCCTTCGCTGTATCTGTACCGCCCGCCATAATCCACCATGCGGTGGACCGCTTCCCGAGCCTCTTTGCAGGGGCCTAGCGGGTTCTCGTTGGCGTTGATCAGGACTGCGTCCGGGGGCGCTTCAACCTTAGAAAGCTGGGCTAGCGCCGGCTCATTATAGAACGGTAGTGTAGCGCCGGCAGTGAGCATGGTCGCTAGACGGCCGAAATGCCGTCGTGAAAAACCACGCTTTAGGAAATTCTGTTGTTCTTCCTTACTGAGAATGGGTGTCACGCGCCCTCCTTTGGCTTCTTCATAGTATACGCCGAAAAAGAGCCGGTGGGTAGGGGGTATTCAGGACGCGCGGTCCAGCGCCGCGACCACGATTCCCAGCTCCCGTTCGTCGGAATCACCAGGCGGCAGGGCGTGATCGAGCCAAAAATCGAGTTGAACGGGCGCTCCAGAGGAGGGGGACTTGTCCAATGTGGCTCGGTACGTGAATCTCGCGGACTCAGGATAGGTCTGGGAGGGCAGCGGTACGCCATCGGCGGTGGCATGCAGCGTCACCGGACCATAGCGCTCGATTAGCGCCTGCGGCACGAAGAACCTCAGCTCGACTCGGCTGGATTTTGCAACCGCCGGCATCCGTGCCGAGAATCGTTGTTCAGTCCAACGCCATCCGGCCGATTCCGGCGCGTGCCAGCCGCTCAACAGTTCGACATTCGACAGCGAGTAATAGCGGCTCTTGATCAGACACCAGATGCGCTGGTCGCGATCCAGACTGTTAGGGTCCGATTCACCGCTGGCGCCGGCCACATGCAGGTCGCAAATCTCCCAGCGGGTTCGTTTTAATAGGCGGCGCAACCCGGCTTCGGAGAAGATCCAGTAATTGGTGTCATCGTTGTTCAGCTCATCCTCATCCAGCAAATAGGCGACCGGCGCGTCGCGCAAATTGAGGCCCTGAGCGGGAAGAGTGTTCGCGATCCGAGTGCTTAACACACAGTAATCGCACTGGCGGGCGAGCATCTCCAGGACATAGTAAGGATTCTTGAGATGGTAGAGCACGCCCAGCAGGAAGACCATCCGGTAGTGATCATCGGGCAGCATGAATTGCGAATCGAGATCGACCGTGTGGATGTCGACGGAGGAATGGAGCGCTTCTCGCAGCGCTTTCAAACCCCGCATCCCGTTGTGATTGGAAATCGGATGATCGACCGCTTGCACCTTGCAGCCCAGCGATTCCAGAAAGAATGCCAGGTCACCGTCCGA
>Ga0207664_10002262_pt1 | contig 12684 bp, 10 predicted proteins | sample LARL83metaG_FD_184349 | JGI IMG/M metagenome (GOLD analysis project Ga0207664, IMG submission 184349) | Corn, switchgrass and miscanthus rhizosphere microbial communities from Kellogg Biological Station, Michigan, USA - LAR L8-3 metaG... | ecosystem: Host-associated > Plants > Roots >...
CCCCCTTTCAGGGTGCTGGTGCCGCCAGCCGGGCGCCGCCTGCGCGGGCTGGACGGCAGCGTTGTATGGCTGGGCTGTGTGGCCCGCGGTTACCGGGTTACTGGCCCGGAGGCCTGGATGATCTGCTGCCAGGCCACGGGCGGCTTGTGCATCGTGCACTTGCCGCCGGACCGGGCTCCGATGCCCAGGATGCTCAGGTGGTAGATCCCGTGGCCGCTGATCCCGGCGTACTTGCCGGTGCCGCCGAACAGCTTGTAGGTGCCGCGGACGCGGACAGTGTTCAGGCAGGTCTTCGGGTTGAAGTTTTGTGTGCCGGTGCCCTGGGAGTGCGCGACCTTGAACGAGCCCCCCGGGAAGACGAACGTGTCGACTTTGCTGCCCTGGTGGTCGACGCCGCCGGCGGTGAATACGCCGGTCGCGATGACTGGTTGGGTGGTGGCGGTCGCCGAGGTGGTGACGAGCTGGAAGTGCTCGATGCCGGAGACGTCCCGGCCGGCTGGTGCCGCCCCGGCGGGGACGGCAAGCCACATCACCGCCGCGGTGGTGGTTGCCGCGGCCGAGGCCGCCGCGGCAACGAAGGCGATTTTCTTCATGTGCTTTCCCTTTCTCAATTCGGGCTTGGCCGCCGCTGGGGCCAGCCCTGGATCTGATGAAACTCACCGTGCCAGCACCCGGTGTGCTGGCGGTGTGCTGGTGATATCGCGGCAGGTCACCAGTCGCGCGAACCGGCACCAGACGGGGGGATGCACGCGTTGGGCGCGGCCGCCGGACGGGCAGGAGGAACCAGCCGTGGCGGGCCACCGGGCCGCGGGACGCCCCGGCCCCGGGAGCCCGGGTCTGTGCAGGACTGTGGTGCTGGGGGTGCGGCTGATGGCGGGCCGGGGGCGCCGGTTTTACGATTCCGGTTATGGGCGGGGAGTTGGCTGGCGCCCGGGTGATGGTGGGCCTGCTGGGCCCGGTGGAGCTCGGCCCCGCGGGCGGGGTGATGGCCCCGGTCGCCCAGCCGCGGCTGCGGGTGCTGCTGGGGCTGCTGGGGGTGGCGGCGGGCCGGGTCGTGAGCGCGGAGGCGCTGGTGGATGGGGTGTGGGGGGAGGAGTGGTCACCGCGCCGGGAGCAGAATCTGCATGCGCTGGTGTATCAGCTGCGGCGGCGGCTGGCCGGGCTGGAACCGGAGGCAGGGCCGGGGCGGGGCGGGTCGCGGCTGGTGCGGGCGGGGGCCGGGTACCGGCTGGCGGTGGGCCCGGGTGAGCTGGATGTGGCGGCGTTCACCGAGTCGGCGGGGCGCGGCCAGGCGGCGGTGCGCGCCGGGGATGCCGCCGCGGCGCGGGAACTGTTGGGGCAGGCGCTGGGATGGTGGCGGGGGGCGGCCCTTGCCGATGCGGCGCCGTTGTGCCCGCGGCTGGCCGGGGAGGCAGCCCGGCTGGAGGAGGCGCGGCTAGCGGTGATCGAGCAGCGGATCGGGTGTGACCTGGCGCTGGGCCGGCACGCCGAAGTGGCCGGGGAGCTGGCCGGGCTGGTAGCCGAGTTCCCGCTGCGGGAGCGGCTGGCGGCCCTGCTGATGACCGCGTTGTACCGGTCCGGGCGCCGCGGGGAGGCGCTGGCGGCCTACGACCGCGCGCGGCGGGTACTGGCCGCCGAACTGGGCCTAGACCCGGGGCCGGAGCTGGCCGGGCTGCAGACCCAGGTACTCACCGACGACCCCGCCCTGGCCGCCCCGGCGGCGGTGCCGGGCACGCTGGCGCCCGCGGCTGCTGCCATGGCCGCCGCGGAAGTGGTGCCCGGGCAGCTGCCGGCCCAGCTGACCAGCGTCGTCGGCCGGGACCGGGAGCTCCGGCAGGTCGCCGGGCTGCTGGAGCGGGATCGGCTGGTCACGTTGGCCGGCCCGGGCGGAGTCGGCAAGACCAGGCTGGCCGTCCTGGTGGCCGGCCGCCTCCTCCCGCAGTTCGGCGACGGCGTGTTCTTCGTGCCGCTGGCCCCGGTGCGTGACCCGGGCATGGTTCCCTCGGCTATTGCAGCCGTGCTCGGTGTGAAGGAGGGCCCCGGCCTTCCGGCCGCTGCAGCGTTGGAGGAACAGCTACGGGACCGCCGCAGCCTGCTGGTCCTGGACAACTTCGAACACCTGCTGCTGGCCGCACCGGTAGTCAGCCGCCTGCTGGCGGCGGCGCCGCAGGTCAAGGCCCTGGTCACGTCCCGCACCCTGCTGCGCGTCTACGGCGAGCGCGAGTACGCCGTGGCCCCGCTGCCCGTCCCAGACCCGCAGCAGACCACAGTCGCGCAGGTGGCGGCCTGCCCGGCGGTACAGCTGTTCCTGGACCGGGCGGCCATGGCCCGGCCAGGGTTCGGCCTGTCGGCGGGCAGCGCGACGGCGGTGGCGGAGATCTGCCGGCGCCTGGACGGGCTGCCGCTGGCGATCGAGCTGGCCGCAGCGCGCCTGCGCGTGCTGTCGCCCGGTGAGCTGCTCGGCCGCCTCGGCCGCCGCCTGACCCTGGAGGCAACTGCCCGCGACCTGCCCGAGCGGCAGCAGACGTTGCGCGCCACGATCGACTGGAGCCACCAGCTGCTCGACGCCGACCAGGCCCGGCTCTTCGCCCACCTGTCGGTCTTCGCCGGCGGATGGACGCGCCAGGCGGCGGAGCAGGTCTGTGGCGAGGGCCTCCGGGTGCAGGTACTGGATGGCCTGCAGTCCCTGGTCGAGCACAGCCTGGTGCAGCGGGTGACCTCAGGCGGCGACGAGCTCCGCTTCGACATGCTGGAGACAATCCGCGAGTACGCCCGCGAGCGGCTGGACGCCACTGGCGTGGCCGCGGACCTCGCCCGCCGCCACGCCCGCTACTTCCTCCAACTAGCCCAAGACGCCGAACCCAATCTCACTGGGCCGCAGGCCGGCCGCTGGCTGGGCACCCTGCGCGCGGAGACCGGCAACCTCCGCAGCGCCCTGCGCTGGGCAACCGACCGTGGCGACCCGCCCGCCGTGGAGACCGGGCTGCGGATGGCCGCATACTTGTGGCGGTTCTGGCAGCAGACCGGCGCGCTGCGCGAGGCGGCCCAATGGCTTGAGGACCTGCTGGCCCGCGGAACAGACCCGAGCATCCGGCCCGCCCAGGCAACAGCCCTGATCGCGGCGGGCAGCATCGCCTACTGGCAGGCTGACCTGGGGCGGGCACGCGACCTCTACCAGCAGGCGGTGGAGCTATACCGGGCGCTGGGTGACCGGCCAGGCACCGCCGATGCCCTGAGCAACCTTGCGTCGGTCCCGATGATGACCGGCGACCTGCCCCTGGCCCGGCGGCTCGCCGGCCAGGCCCGGGACATGTGGCAGGACCTGGGGGATGACTGGCAGGCGGCGCTGGCGACGCTGACCGTTGCCTTGTCCTTCCTGCTCGAAGGCGGCTACCAGCGGGCGCTGGCCTATTTCGAGGAGTTCATGCCCGTCGTCCGCGCCCGCGGTGACCGGTTCTGGCTCATCAGCAGCCTGACCGGCATGGCCCAGGCGCAGCACTTCCTGGGCCGCTTCCAGCAGGCCCGCACGAACTTCGGCGAAGCGCTCCGGCTGGCGCTGCAGGCAGGCGACCTGGCGTCGGTGACCGTCGCCCTCGGCCCGCTGTCCAACCTGGAAGGCACCGCCGGCGACCACGACCGAGCGGTGCGGCTGTGGGCCGCCTGCGAAAAGATCCGGCAGCGGATCGGCGGCGGCGCCCCGGTCGAAGTCATGCAGGTCAGCGACCCGTGCCCGGCTGCGGCCCTGGCCATCGGCGAGGAAGCCGTGAAGCGCGCCTGGGCCGAAGGGTGGGCCATGAGCCCCGAACAAGCCGTCCGCTACGCCGCCCGATAGCCCCGGACATGCGCTTGCGATGCCCATCTCCTGAGCACGCGCGAACACTCACCGCGCTTCGGCGCAGCCGAAGGCGCAGCGGCTGCGGCCCAATCCATCATCGGCAACTCACCGCATGGGACCCGCCGCAACCGCTGCGCCGCGGGCCGGGCCGGCGGCGAGCCCCACATCGGGTTGGCAACCCCGGGGCCATCCGGGTCAGGGGTCGGTTCGCGCCCGGCGGTGATCCCGGCTTGCATCAGCGTCCTTTGGCGGTGGCTTCGTACTGCTCCACCACGCTGGCCGGGATGCGCCCGCGGCCGCTGACCGCGATGCCCTGCTCCTTCGCCCACGCCCGGATCTCCCCGGCGCGTTCACGGCCCGGCGCGGTATGTGCGGGCCGACGCCGCTGCCCCCGGCCCGCCGTGCGGGCATGCTCGATGTAGGGCGCCAGCTGCCGGCGGAACGCCCGGCCATTCTTCTTGTTCAGATCGATCTCATACTCGGTGCCACCGACCCCGAACCGCACCGTCTCCTCGGCCGGGCCGCCATCCAAGTCATCTTCGAGCGTGACGATTACCTTCGATGCCATCCCGACCTGAGCGCGCACATCGCCGCCTGTACGGTCGGCCGGTCTCAGCGATCACCGCTCTAGGTGTGCAGATCGGGATGTTCTGTGACCAGGTGGCTTGCCGGATATTCGGATGTCACTTGGTCCAGGCGGCGCGTACCGTGGCCCGGTGATCAGCTATCAGTGGCGCGGCGACTTCGCCAGCGCTGAGGTTGAGGCCTTGCACGCCGACGGGTCCGGCCGCGCTCCCGCTGACCATGACTGGAAGGCGCAAGTGCAACGGCAGCCTGGGCTGGGTGTGCCCGCCGCGGTGCCGAGCTGGCTGGGTTCGTCAACGTGGCCTGGGACGGCGGCGTGCACGCGTTCATCCTCGACACCGTGGTTGCCGGGCCGCTGCGGCGGCACGGAATCGGCACCAGGCTGGTAGAGGTCGCCGCCCGCGAGGCCGACGCGGCCGGGTGCGAGTGGCTGCATGTCGACTTCGAGGACCACCTGGGCCCGATCTACTTCGGCTGCTGCGGGTTCCGCCCACGAACGCCGGCCTCATCAGGCTGGGCGCAGACCGCTCACCAATCCGGTGAGGCGCATCCGGCCTTCAGGCGACCGTCACGACCTGCGACCCAGTTCCAATTGAGCGAGCGCGCACTCCCGCCGTTCGGCGCGGACATCGACTGTATTTCGATCAAGACGCTGGCTGCTCAGATCCGAGTAGTCTGTGCGCCACGATGCGGGTCGGGCAAGCGATCGCTTGCGACTGGGGCCGCCAGGTGTGCGCAGGCGATCAGGGAGTACCGCAAGGCGCCGATGTGCGGGCATCCCGGTGTCGGAATCTGGGCGGGCCTGCCGCTGGCGTGTCGCATGGCTAGTGATGAAATCCGGCTCCTGCAATGATTTCGGTGGCGAGAACCAGGGCGACGAGCCAGTCGACGGCAGCGCAGAACGGCGGCCACCACCGTGTGCCCGCAACGTAGTGGCTGCGCTCCTGCCAGAAGTCTTTGAGACCATGACCTGCGTAGCCAAGGACGAGAAGCCAGGCAGACCCGGTGACGCCCGCCGCGGCAAGCAGGAGGAACGCGCCCGCGACGGTGCACTCGACGGCGATCACCGTGGGCCTTCCGTCCGCCACTGAGAACCCGATGTAGACCGCTGCGATCAGGGCTAGCAGGAGAGCCTGGACGGTTGCCTGGTCGAGCCACCAGAAGGCGAGCGGCGACGCGGCCTGGATGGCGCCAAATGCCAATCCCCACAAAATCGGTACGCGTATCGACTGGCCCGCTCGCCGGGTGGGCATGGGCGCAGGTGTGTGTGTCATCGCCGGTGCCGCCTGACGGCTGCTGGGAGGACCGCGGCACCGGCCGCGGCTGCGATGGTGAGGGCGAGCAGGGTGGCAGGCCGGCGCGGCCAGGTTGGGCCGGCTAGGTGGAGGTGGCCGGTGGGGTATTCGATGGATTTGGCGGTGACGCGGGCGGTGGCGCGGTCGGCGTGGGCGGCGAGGTCGGGCAGCATGGCGTCGAAGCTGAACTCGCCGTCCGCCTGCGGGAGCCCGAGGTTGAGGCCGCGCCCGGCCGCCCACGCGGCGAGCCGCGGGTCGACCTGGTCGGCGCGGTGGATGCCGGGCACGATCAGCCGGTCGACGCGGGGTGCGGTGGCGTCAGCGGGGGTCGCGACTAGGCGCAGCCCGTGGCGTGTGGTGACGGTGGGCGTTGCGGCGATCGGCACGGTGCGGGCGGCGAACGAGGTGGCGTAGACCTCAAACGGGGCGGCGATGTCTATCTCGCTGGCGCCTTCGACGAGCCCGACGCCGAGCGCCGGCCGGTGCCATGGCGCGAGGGCGGCGAGGAGGTTGGTGAGGTCACGGGGTGCCGGCCGCTGCGCGGGAATGCCGGTGGGGCCGTCCAGCGACCAGCCTGGGTAGGCCAGTTCGCGGCCCACCCGCTGCGCTTCGGTGGCGCTGGTGAGCTGCTGGACCAGCCGCAGGGCGGCGAACACGCCCGAGGTCACCCCGGCGGTGGTGGTGATCTTGCCGTCCTGGATGTAGCGCTGGCCGCGCACCCAGTCCACCTGCGGGCGGGTGCGCTGCAGGGCGCTGATCCTCGACCAGTGGGAGGTGGCCCGGTGGCCGTCGAGCAGGCCCGCGGCGGCCAGCAGCCGCGCCCCGGCGCAGACGCCGAGCAGGTGCGCGCCCCGGCCGGCCTGGCGGGCGAGCCATTCGCGCAGCGGCTGTTCTTTCCGGCCGGCCGGGGAGACTACGGCCGGGATCACGATCACGGCGGGTTCGGGTGCCGTGCCCGCGTCCACGTCGCCGAGGGAATAGTCGGGTACTACGGCCAGCGCACCGGAGAGCATCGCGGCCGGGCGTGCGGACACCGTGTAGACGAAGAATTCGGGAGAGCGGGCGAAGACCTCATACGGCCCGAGGGCATCGGTGATGACCGAGCCGCTGGCGCCGAGCACCACCGCGACAGTCAGGCGGCCCTGCGGCACTGGCCTCGGCGGCGGCCAGGTCTCCGCTGGGGCGGCGCGCGGCGGTCGCGGGTAGGCCGCCCGCACCGACACCAGCGCCCCGGCGGCACCGGCCCCTGCCACGCAGACGCCGGACAGCCCTGCCCCGCGCAGGCTGCGGGCCAGGCGCCCCGGCAGGGCGCGACCCTGGCCGGTCACCTCAGTTGCGGTCATGTCAGCGGGGTCCGGGTGTGCCCGCGGCCATCGTCATGCCCTGCTCTGGCACGGGACAGGCCCGCATCAGCCGGCCGCCTGCACGCCCGGCGATGCCGCGGAGGTGCGGGCGGCCGGGCCGATATTCGCCCCTTCATGCGCGTGGGCCACGATCTGTTCGGCGAGGAAGGCCGCGTCGTTTTGCACCCAGCCCAGCAGTGCCGAGGTTCGGGTGTGTTGCCAGGTGAGGCCCAGCAGGTAGAGCCCGGGGGAGGGGGTGACGCCACGCTGGTGCACGATGCGTCCGCGCTTGTCTGCCACACCGGGGACGTCGATCCACGAGTGGTCGGTCGTGAAGCCGGTCGCCCATACCACCGCGTCGAATTCGGCAGCGCCGCCGTCGGCGAACCTCACTGTCCGCCCGGCCGCGGCCGTCGCGCGGGGCCGGATCCGGACGCCGTGGCGGCGGGCGAGCTGCCGCGGGCCGCCGCCGATTACCTGGTCCCGCCCGGCCAGCCGCCGTCCCAGCCGCGAGCCGGCGGTTACCCGGTCCAGCCCCAGCATGCTCGCCCACCACCACACGTCGCGGCCCAGCGGCCGCTGGGGGACCGCCGGCATCCGCTGGCCGACCGCCAGTTCCACCCTGTGGGTGGCCGCCAGCTCCTCGGCGATCTGGCAGCCCGAGTTCGCGGCGCCGACGACCAGGACCCTTCCGGGCGGCATGGTTGCTGGGTTGCGGTACTCCACGCTGTGGAGCTGGCGGACGCCGGGGCCAAGCTCCTTGGCGATGGGCGGGATGAACGGAACCTGGAAGGGCCCGGTGGCGACCACGACCTGCCGGGCCTGCCACGCCCCCGCTTTCGCCCTGGCGACGTAGCCGCCGTTGCTTCGGGTCAGTGAGGTCACCATGGTGTTGGGCCGCACCGGCAGCTTGAAGTGTGCCGCGTAGGCCCGCAGGTAGTCGGCGATGTCGTCTTTGCCGGGGTAGGTGTCGGGCGCGGCTGGGAAGGCCAGTCCCGGCAGGTTGTCGTACTGGGCTGGGGTGAACGCCCGCAGCGAATCCCACCGCGAGCGCCAGGCGGCGCCGGCCTCGGCGCCGGCATCCACGATCTGGAAGCGCAGTCCGGACTGCGCCAGGTGGTAGCCCATGGCCAGGCCAGCCTGGCCGCCGCCGATCACCAGCACGTCCAGGGCGGGTGTTGCCGGCGCCGGGGTCATTGGGTCGGCTCCGCGGCCCGGGCCACGTTGAAGCTGAACATCATGCCGCTTTGGTTGTGTTCGGCGATGTGGCAGTGGGCCATCCACAGCCCGGGGTTGGAGACATCCAGCAGGATGTCCACGGTCTCACCGCTGCGCAGCAGCACGGTGTCCTTCCATGCCAGGTTGGCCTCGGGCTGGCCATCGCGGGACAGGATCAGGAAGCGCCCGGCGCCGTGGACGTGGAAGGGGTGGTGCATCGGGTGGTCGGAGTCCATCTCGTTGACCAGCCGGATCTTGACCCGGTCGCCGACGGTGAAAGCCCAGTCGATGTCCGCGTTCTTCGCGCCGGTCTGGCGGTCGATGAGCTGCCAGATCATGTTGCCCGAATCCGACGCCTGGTTGATCTGCGGCATCAGGTCCTCCCACTCCAGGCCGTCACCGTGGTCGTGGCTGTGCGCCGCGCCCTCGTCCGGCTCCGAAGCGGGGACCTGCGGGGCATCGGAGGGCACCAGCTTCATCCCGCACTTGGGGCAGGTCCCTGGTTCGGCCGCGGTGACTTCCGGGTGCATCGGGCACGCGTAGACCGCTGGTGCCTCGGACGCCACGGCCACCAGTTTCATCCCGCATTTGGGGCAGGTCCCTGGTTCGGCCGCGGTGACTTCCGGGTGCATCGGGCAGGCGTAGGCGGATGCCGGAGCGTCGTCGCCCCCGTAGAGCAGCGGCATCAAGGAGAAGAATGCGAGCACCTTGTCGGGGGGGCGTTCCAGGTCGTGGGCGAGCGAGTTGTGTTCGGTAGTGAGTTCGGGGTCGGTGCGCAGTTGCCCGAACGACGCGGCGGCATCGCTGGCCGTGCCTTGAGTGACGGTGAACGCGCCGAGCTGGTAGGTGTGGTCGGGGGTGCGGTGCTCCAGTGGCACCTCCCCGGGGCGGTCGAATAGCACGTCAACGACCGCACGCTCCGAGGGCGCAAGCAGGACTTCCTCGATGAATGTCTCGCGCTCATACCGGCCGCTGTCACTGCCTACCAGCTTGGCGCGGGCGCCGGGGACGGCGAAGTTGAAGATCCGCGTGTTCGCGGTGTTGACGACATACAGCCGCACGACCTCACCGGCGGCCGCCTGGCCGGAGAACTCGGTCTCGCCGTTGATCAGCATCACGTTGCCGTACCGGCCCATCGCGACATAGTTCGGCCCGGATTTGCGGAATGGGGCGATGTGGCCGTCCTCGACCAGCAGGTCATCCAGGGTCAGGGTCAGCTGCCGGTCGGCCGGGGGCCAGTACGACGGATCGGCGGGCTCGACCACGATCGTGCCGTAGAGCCCCATCTCCAGGCCGAAGTCTTCGCGGATGTGCGGGTGGTACCAGTAGAACCCGGCGTCGGGGAACTGGAGCTGGTAGGTGAAGGTGCCGCCGACCGGGATCGGCGCCTGGGTTTCGTGCGGCACCCCGTCGTAACGGTTCTCCAGCCGCAGCCCGTGCCAGTGCACGGTCGCCTCGACGTCGCCGTCGTTCCGCACCTGCACGGTGATCTGCGATCCTTGATCGACATGCAGGTTCGGGCCGGGGACCGACCCGTTGTAGGCGAGCATGCGCAACTCGGCGTCATCGAGTCGCTTGCGCACCGGGCCGATGCGCAGATCCAGCCGGTCCCCGTCGCGGAGCCGGGTCACGCCCGGGCTGGCCACCTCCGGCAGGCCCGCGGTCTCGGTCGTGAACAGGTCATCCTGGCCGGTCGCGTTGCTCTGGTTCATCGTGCCCCCGTACTGCGATGTTTTTACTCCCCCTAGAGCATCATCTTGCCTATGCTTTACTAGTCGCTGTCAAGAGCAGTGCACGCAAAGGTTTCTGGTGATCGCGTTGCCGACAGGATGTGATCATGAGCCAGGACGGGCAGGACCGGCCCTCGGTGCTGCGGGCCGCCCGCGAGCGGACCCGCGCCGAGATCACCCGCCAGATCCTCGACGCCGCCCGGCGGCATCTGGCCACCGAGGGGGCGGCCGGGCTCAGCCTGCGCGCCATCGCCCGCGAGCTCGGCGCCTCATCGTCGGCGGTGTATCGCTACGTGGCCAGCCGCGACGAGCTGCTGACCAGGCTGATCGTCGCCGCCTACGACGCGCTGGGCGCCGCCGCCGAGACCGCCGAGGCAGCCGTGGCCCGCGCCGACCTCGCTGGCCGCTGGTCGGCAGCCTGCGGCGCGGTGCGCGGCTGGGCCCTGGCCAACCCGAATGAGTACGCCTTGATCTACGGCACGCCGGTGCCCGGCTACACCGCCCCGCCCACCACCATCGCGCCCGCCGCCCGGGTCTCCACCGTGCTGCTGGGCATCCTCGCCGACGCCGCCGGGCATCTCACACCCGCCATCGCCGAAGACGACGTGCCCCCCGGCGACCGGAAAGCGCTCGCGCCGGCCCGATCCACCGTCGGGCCTGAGGTCCCCGACGCGCTGCTGCACCGGGGACTGATGGCCTGGGCAGCGCTGTTCGGGACCGTGTCGTTCGAGCTGTTCGGCCAGCTGCACGGCATCGTCGGCGAGCAGCCCGACGACCGCGAGGCCTTCTTCACAGAATCAGTCCGCCGCTGGGCGGCGCACGTCGGCATCGCCCCGGGCCGCACCGGCCCGGAAGCCCGCAAGCCCCGACGGCAGCTGGAGCCCGCCGGGGCGGAGACAGCCGTCAATGCCCAGGTCACCGGCAACAGCGCCAGCAGACCGCGGAAGAAGTGAGCTCATGACCCCAGCACCTCCCGGAGAAGCCAGGGCAACAGCACGGCGCCTGGACCCCAAATACGCCCCTATCCTGATCCCCGCGATCATGGCCATCGCGATGTCGTTTGTGATGTCGCTCGTGCAGACCATCGCCCGGCTCGGGTTCGCACCGAACCTGGCCTCAGCCTGGCTCACCTCATTCGCGATCGGCGTGACCGTGGCGATACCCACCGCGATCATGGTCGCCCCGCACGCTCAGCGACTGGCCTGCAATCTCACCAGCCGGCCGCGCCGCCCGCCGCCGGACAAGCGCCAGTAAGCAGCCCAGCCGGAGCCCGATCGCAGCGGTCGCTGTTGCCCGCCGCGTGCGGCGCCACAACGTGGTGATGACCGGCAGCACGATCCTGGTCGGCCTCGTGGTGATCGGCCCGCTCTGGTCCGGCGACGCTGTGCCAACAGTTGCAGAAAGCCGGAAGGCAGTGGTTATTCCATTGCCGAAAGGGGAGGTTGCCATGTGAACCCAACCAGCTAAGACAGGGTCGGCCCGGGTGGCAACGGCGGGGCAGGAAGTGATGCGGGCGGTTGTTCAAGACGTCTACGGTTCTGCCGATCGGCTGCGCCTGGCCGACATCGACAAGCCCGTGATCGCCGCCGGCGAGGTCCTGGTGCGGGTGCGGGCGGCGGGCGTGGACCGGGGCATGTGTCATCTGATGCGGGGCGAGCCGTACCTGATGCGGATCTTGGGCTTCGGGTTCCGTGGGCCGAAGAACCGCATCCCCGGGCTGGACGTGGCGGGCACGGTCGCCGCGGTCGGCGCAGGCGTCACCAGGTTCCAAACCGGTGATGAGGTATTTGGCATCAGCCGGGGCTCGTTCGCCGAATACGGCCGTTGCGCCACAGTTGGCTGGGATCCATCCGCTGAGATGGCCGCGGCGAGAAGCCAGTCAGTGCAGAGCGCCGGCCCCGAGTGCAGCTTCATAACCGAGGCTCTGGCGTCGAGCAGGCGAACCGCACGCACGGATCGATGACTACCGTCCTACCTCGTGACGCCAGCGCACGGAAAGGCCCACCTCCCGGCGCCCAGTCAGGCCACCTACCACCACGAACACCTGCCTACGACACTCCCCAATTACCGCACATGCCGAATAGCGCGCGTTGCTTGGCCGCATCCTTATGCACAGACCGGAATGTTCATTGATGTTCGACGGCAGATCCAAGAAATCCGGTGCAGCATGGCGACTCACCCGGTTATGCGCTTACAGGAAGCGCCGATCGCCGACTATGAATGTCTACTAATTGAATTGGTATTCCTAGGCTTAGCCGTGCATAAAGCCCCGGTCTGTGGACTGGGCCGACCTCACCGACCAGCAAACCACCGGCCTGCTCACCGCGCGCCTGCGGCTCTGCTCCGCGCCCAGCCAGCCGCACCCGCCACTAAAGATCTTTAACGCCGGGGCGGGGGTCGGCCTGTTAGCCGGATCCCCAGGGACTGCGGGCGTTGAGGTAGACGACTATCGTGGCCTGCCCGCCGGCGGCGACGAACCGTAGCTGGGCCAGGTTGGTGAGATTCATGGGGATCTGGGCGGCCCAGGTGTCGTGGGTGCCGCCGAGGACGGCCGTGCCGGCCGGCAGGTGCCTGCCGTCGCGGGTGATCAGCTGGACGTTGAAGCGTTGCGCGCTGGCGTTCGGCAGGTGCACGGTGGCCCACAGCCAGGAGGGGTTGCCCTGGTATCCGAACACGGT
>Ga0207664_10002266_pt1 | contig 12679 bp, 8 predicted proteins | sample LARL83metaG_FD_184349 | JGI IMG/M metagenome (GOLD analysis project Ga0207664, IMG submission 184349) | Corn, switchgrass and miscanthus rhizosphere microbial communities from Kellogg Biological Station, Michigan, USA - LAR L8-3 metaG... | ecosystem: Host-associated > Plants > Roots >...
CCCGGCTCATCAGGTCGCCGCGGCGATCGCCGCCGAGGCCTCCCGGAGCCAGTGGCTCGAGCCGCCGGTAGACGGCGACGCGTAGGCGCGAGAGCCCGCGCAGGGCCAGGTCGTGCGACACCAGCCGCTCGCAGTAGCGGGCAACCGGCCGGCCGATTCCGAACGCGCGGACGGCGACCATGGCAACGGTCAGGGAGAGGATCGGCGGCTGCTCCGCCGCCCGCGAGATCAGGTAGCCCGCGGTTCCCAGGAGACAGGCGCCGAGGACGACGGCCAGCGCTCCCAGCGCCGCCGCAAGCGCCGTGCGGCCCCGGCTCGGCGCCTGCAGGCGGAGCATCCGGCGAGCGGCGATCACGCCGGCACCACCGGCCGGGCGGCGATCTGCCCCGACTCCACCCGCGCGACCCGGCCGGCGACCGCCACCGGCTCCGGGCGATGGCTGATCACCAGCAACGCCCGGTCGGCACCGGCCTGCTCGATGGCCGCGGTCACGATCGCCGCCGCCTCGGCGTCGAGGTCGGCGGTCGGCTCGTCCAGGATCAGCAGCGGCGCCTGCCGGATCAGCGCCCGGGCCAGCGCCAGGCGCCGCACCTCGCCCAGCGAGAGCTGCCTGCCGCCCTCGCCGACCGGGGTGTCGTATCCCTGCGGGAGTCGGCGGATGAACGCGTCGGCTCCGCCGGCACGAGCTGCCGCGGCGATCTCGCGGCGGCTTGCCGCCGGGTGGCCGAGCCGGATCGCGTCGGCCACGCTGCCGGTGAAGAGCGACGGCCGCTGTGGCAGCCAGGCGATCTGCGTCCGCCAGAGATCGCCGTCGGCCCGGCTCAGCTCGAGCGGCCCGCAGCGCACGGCACCCTCCGCCGGCTCCACGAAGCCGAGCACGAGCGCCGCCAGGGTGCTCTTGCCGGAGCCGCTCGGGCCGGTCAGGGCGACCGTCTCGCACGGCCCGATCTCCAGGCTGAGCCCGCGGATGACCGGCTGCGGACGGGCGGGGTAGGCGAAGCTGACCGCCTCCAGCGAGACGCCGAAGCGGGCGATGTCGGGCACAGCCGTCCGGCGCTCGCTGGGCCGCGGGGCGGGCGACCCGTCGATCTGGGCCAGGATCCGCTCAGCCGCGGCCAGGCCGTCCGCGCTGGCGTGGAACTGGGCACCCAGGCCGCGCAGCGGCGCGTAGAGCTCGGGCGTCAGCATCAGCACGATCAACGCCGGCTCGAGGCCGACCCGGCCGTCGTCCAGGCGGACACCGAGCGTCACCGCCACCAGCGCCGTTCCCAGCACGGCCGCCAGGTCGAGCACCGCTCCGGAGAGGAAGGCGACGCGCAGTGTCTCCATGGTCGCCCCCCGGTAGCGCTCGTCGACCTCGGCGATGCGCTCGGCCTGGGCCTCGCCGCGGTTGAACGCGCGCAGAGTCGTGAGCCCGCCGAGCACGTCCAGGAAATGCCCGGAGAGTGTCGTCAGCTCCTGCCATCGGGCCCGCGCGCGAGCCTCCGCCAGGCGGCCGATGAGCACCATGAAGATCGGGATCAGCGGCAGCGTGAGGAGCATCACGAGGGCCGAGGTGCGATCGGTCAGCGCCGCTACCAGGAGCACCGCGGGCGGCACCGCGACCGCCAGCAGGAGCTGCGGCAGGTAGCGGGCGAAATACGCCTCGAGCTCGTCGGCGCCGGCGACCGCGGCCGTCGCCACCGCCGCCGACTCGGCATCGTCGAGCGGTACCGGCGCGGCCAGTCTGCGCGCCGCCAGCTGCAACCGAAGGGCCGACATCAGCCGCTGGGCCGCCAGCCGGCCGCCGGTCTCGGTGGCCCAGGCGAGCGCTCCGCGGGCGGCCAGCACGAGCGCGACCACGAGCGCCGGGCCGGCGAGACCGGCGGCGCCTTCACCCCCGAAGGCAGAGGCGATCATGCGGGCGACCAGCACCGTCTGGGCGATCAGGAGCAGCCCGCCGGCCAGCGCTGCCGCCGACGCGCCGGCCACCATCCCGCGGCCGCGCGGGCTGGCTGCCAGCAGCCGGCGGTCGATGCGCGGCGTCACCGAGCGTCCTCCGCCCCGCGGACGCGGCCGTGGAACACCCAGTAGGTCCAGCTCTGGTAGCCGATCACGAGCGGTAGGAAGACGAGCGCGATCACCGTGATCACGACCAGCGTGTAGTGGCCGGAGGCCGAGTTCGAGATGGTCAAGTCGTTCGCCGAGCTCGTGCTCGACACCATCACCCGCGGATACAGATTGTCGAACGTCATCAGCACTGCCGTCGCCATGGCCACGGCCGTAACGACGAACGCCCAACCGTCGCGCCGGTGCCGGAGGAGCACGGCCGAGGCAATGACCAGGCCCGGCAGGCCCAGCGTCAACACGCCGGGCACAGCGCCGGCGTTCGCCTCGTAGTGCGCGTAGCCGGCGAAGACGATGGCGGCAACGACGGCCGGGACGGCGACCAGGTCGCCCGCCCGCTGCGCCCGGGCACGCAGGTCGCCGTCCGTCTTCAGAGCCAGGAAGGTCGCCCCGTGGAGCAGGCACAAGAGCACCAGCGTGATCCCGGCGACGACGGCGTAGGGCTGGAACAGGTCGGATAGCGAGCCGGTGAACTCCTGCTGGCCGTCGATCGGCAGGCCGGCCAGCAGGTTCGCCAGCGCCACGCCGATCAGGAACGGCGCCAGCAGGCTGGCGATGCCGCGTACGGCGTCCCAGGTCCGCCGCCAGCGCGGATTCTCGCTACGGTCGCGGAACTCGAACGCGACGCCGCGCAGGATGAGCGCCACCAGCAGCAGCACGAGCGCCAGGTAAAACGCCGAAAACATCGTCGCGTACCAGACCGGGAAGGCCGCGAAGATGGCGGCCGCCGCCACCACCAGCCAGACCTCGTTGGCATCCCAGAAGGGCCCCACGGTGGCCATCGCGGCCCGCCGCTCCTCCTCGTCGCGACCAACGACGTGGGCCAGCATGCCGACGCCGAAGTCGAACCCCTCGAGTACGAAGAAGCCCGTCCAGAGAAGGGTCACGGCCAGGAACCAGAGGGTCTCGAGCGGCATCAGTAGGTCATCGCCCCGATCGTCCGGCCATCATCGGAGAGCTCCGGCGCCGGCTCTACCTCACGCTTCGAATAGCGGATCATGAGCAGCACGTCGACGACCGCCAGCAGCCCATAGAGGACGATGAACGTGCCCAGGCTGACCGCCACCGTCGCAGCGCCGATGGAGGGCGAGACGGCATCGGAGGTCCGCTGCAGGCCCTGGACGATCCACGGCTGGCGGCCCATCTCGGTCAGCACCCAGCCGGCCGTGTTCATGAGGAAGGGCATGACCACCGCCAGCACCGCGACCAGCTGGAAGAGGCGTGACGAGGCGAGGCGGCCGCGATGGAGCAGCCACACCCCCCATGCGGCGAGCAGCACGACCACCGTCGCCAGTCCCGCCATCACCCTCATCGACCAGTAGGCGACGCGAACGTTGGGGACGTAGTTGCCGGGCCCGTACTGCTTCTGCTCCTGCGCCTGCAGCTGGTTCATGCCTGGCACCGCCGTCCCCCGATGGTTGGTGGCGAGCACCGAGAGCAGACCCGGGATCTCGATCGAGAACGCCGGTGTCTGGTCGTTCTCGGTGAAGCCGCCGACCTGGATGACACTGAACGGCGCCGGTTGCTTGGTGTTCCAGAGGGCCTCGGCAGCCGCGATCTTCATCGGCTGGTAGCGCTCGACGGCGACCCCCAGCTCGCTGCCGACGATGATCTGGGCGGCGCTCACCGGCAGCAGGACGAGCAGCGAGAGCCGTGCCGAACGCATGAACAGGTCGACCTGGTTCCCCTTGCGGAGCTGCCAGCAGGAGACGGCCAGCATCACCGACGCGCCGGTGATGAGTGAGGCAAGGATCACGTGTGCGTACGCCCAGAGCGCGAACCGGCTGGTCAGGACGGCGGTGACGCTGGTCAGCTCGGCCCGGTGCGTGGTCGGATTGATCGAGTAGCCCACAGGGTGCTGCATCCAGGAGTTGGCGCAGATGATGAAGAAGGCGGAGAGGGCCGAGCCCACCGCCACCGCCCAGATCGCGGCCAGGTGCAGGCGCGGCGACAGGCGGTCCCAGCCAAAGAGCCAGATGCCGAGGAAGGTCGACTCGAGGAAGAACGCGGCCAGCCCCTCCAGCGCCAGCGGGGCGCCGAAGACGCCGCCGACAAGCCGCGAGTAGACCGACCAGTCCATCCCGAACTGGAACTCCTGGACGAGCCCGGTGACCACGCCGACCGCGATGTTGATGACGAGCAACGTCCCGAAGAAACGCGTCAGGCGCAGGTGGGCCGGCTCCCGGGTGTGGTACCAGGAGGTCTGGAGGAGGGCGACCAGGAAGCCAAGGCCGATCGTCGTCGGCACGAACAGGAAGTGGTAGATCGACGTGGTCGCGAACTGCATGCGCGCCAGCTCGAGCTTGTCCACCCCGCCCCCTCAGCCGGCCGGGGCGCGCCGGCGCCCCGAGCGTCGCGGTCGCGACGCCGCGTCTCCGGCGTCGTCGCCCAGCTCCTGCCGCAGGCCGGGCGAGCGCGTGATCTCCACCCGGCCACGGCCGAAGGCGTCGATCCGGCCCCAGCGGCCGGGGATGTCGAGCAGCTCCAGGCGGCCGATCCCCTGCGGCAGCGCCGGGTCGACGACCAGGTGGTCGCCGACCGGCTCCAGCCCCAGCATGGTACGCAGGAAGAGCAGTGGCGCCCCGGTCGACCACGCCTGCGGGCTGCAGGCGGTCGGGTAGCGGACCGGATATCGGGTGAGCCGCCGCGGGTAGCCGCCGAACGCCTCCGGCAACCGGCCGTCGAAGAACTCGGCGGCGTCGAGGATGCCGGCAGCGATCCGCGCCGCCTCCTCCTTGAAGCCGTAGCGGCGAAGCCCCCAGGCGATGAAGGAGTTGTCGAAGGGCCAGACGGCGCCGACGTGATAGCCGACGGGGTTGTAGCGGCCCTCGCCGGCGGCCAGGGTGCGCACGCCCCAGCCCGAGAACAGGTGCTCCCCCATCAGGTGGCGGACGACTGCTCCGGCCTTCGTACGGTCGACGATCCCGCTCCACAAGAGGTGCCCGATGTTCGACGCCAGCGCGTCCACCCTGCCGCCGTCGGCGTCCAGGGCGAGTGCGAAGTACTCGTCGTCCTTGACCCAGAAGTCGCGGTTGAAGCGCCGCTTCAGATCCGCCGCCTGCTTCTCCAGCCGGGCGGCATAGTCGGCGTCCTTCCACACCGTCCGGGCCAGGCGGGCGCCGCGCACTCTGGCGTCGTAGGCGTATCCCTGGAGCTCACAGGTCGCCCGTGGGAAGCCGGGCAGGCGGCCGTCGCGGTAGGAGATGGAATCCCAGGAGTCCTTCCAGCACTGGTTCTCCAGCCCGGTCTGCTCGTTCCGCCGCCGGTACCACACGTAGCCGCTGCCCATCAGGTCGGCGTAGTCGTCGATCCAGGCCAGCGCCGCCCGGGCATGGTGCTCGAGATCGCGGACGAGCCGGGTGTCGCCGGTCCACCGCTCGTACTCGTCCAGGAGGACGACGAAAAGCGGTGTGGCATCGGCGTTGCCGTAGTACGGCGAGTGTGGCCGCTCCTCGAAGGCGGTCAGCTCGCCGTAGCGGATCTCGTGCAGGATGCGGCCGGGATCCTCGTCGCGGAAGTCGTCGATGCGCGTCCCCTGGCGGGCGGCCAGCGAGCGCAGCGTCGCCTCGGCCAGCTCCGGCGTGAAGGGCAGCGTCTGCAGGCTGGTCAGGATGCTGTCGCGCCCGAACATGGTCATGAACCAGGGCAGGCCGGCCGCCGGCAGGCTGCGGCCGCCGGCCACCGGCGGCGAGAAGCGAAGCGCCGCCAGGTCGACCAGGCTGCGCCGGTAGGTCGACTCCAGCGGCTGCCAACCGCAACGGACGGTGGGAGCGGCGGCGATCCAGGCGTCCAGGTCCTTCTCCATGTTCGGCCGCGCCCGGGTGGCGCCGCGGCCGTACTTCGGCCGCCGCAGCCGCTCACCCAGGCCGGTGTTGGCCGTGACCACGTCGAGCGTGGTCGACCAGCGCCCCTTCGGCCCCAGGTCGACGCGGAAGAGGAACCCGCGCTCGTCGATCTGCGCCGGCTCGCCTGCCGTGATCGTCGTCTCGCGGTGGAACGTCTCCCGCTCGTAGGTCAGGTGCAGGACGCCGTCGGCGATCTGCCGCCCGTAGCTTCCCTTCTTCTCGAGCGCGTCCTTGACCTCGAAGAGGTCGGCGAAGTCGCAGTCGGCGTCGACCCGGATCTCGAGCTCGACCGGCTGCTCGTCGTGGTTCATGACCATCAGCTCCTCGTGGAATCCGTCGCCGACCGCGCGCGTGCGGATGACCGAGAGCTTGGCGTCGACGTAGACGGTGCCGGTCCCGGGGACGAGGAAGAAGCGCGACTGAAAGTACTGCAGGTCGTCGGTCGAGAGCGCGTTTAGCCGCTCGCCATTGACGGTCAGCACCCAGCGGGAGAGAAAGCGGGTGTCGAAGGAGAAGAGCCCGGTCGGGTCGGTGCGGGACGCCTCGATGTCGCCCCGCTGGTCACTGACCACGAACGTGTTGCCGTCGAGGATCTGCACCAGACCGTCGCTCACGCGCCCGCGCCCTCGCCGGCCTGCCCCGGCCCACTCGATCCCGGCGGCCCCGGCAGCAGCGCCTGGATGGCGGCCAGAACGTCCGGCGCCCCGTCCGCCACCAGCGCACCGCGGAGGATCGCCGCCGTCCCGTTTACCCGCCCGGAGGCCAGGCCGTCCATCGTGGCGGCATCGGCGCGAAAGACGCAGTCCGCCTCGGCTGCTTCGTCTGCCAGCCGGACAGTGCCGTCGGCGAGGGCCAGCGTCCAGCCCTCGCCGGGACTGCCGTCGGTGACCTCGAATCGGACGATGGCACGGACCCGGGCCAGGGTCGGATATGGCCCTCCGGCGCACAGCCCGCTCACGAACTCCTGTGTCGCGCCCGCCCGGAGCTTGCGGTCGACCATCTAGGCGAGCGACTCCGAGGCCGCGGACGTTCGCGGAGCGCCGAGCCGCTCCAGCAGGCGGTCGCCGACGCGCAGGGCATTGGCCATCGCGGTGAGGGCCGGGTTGACCGCGCTGATGCTGGGGAAGATGCTCGTGTCGGCCACATACAGGTTGTCCACCTGGTGGGCGCGGCAGTCACGGTCGACGACCGAGCCGGACGGGTCGTTGCCGAACCGGCATGTCCCCGCCTGATGGGCCACCCCCGGCAACGGGATATCGGTCTTCAGGTAGGCGTGGTGCGGGATCAGATGGTCGGCGTGCATGCCGATCTTGCCCAGCAACGAGCGCAGCGTCTCGTAGAGCTCGGCCTTCGGCTGCTGGTTGGTCGGCGTGTAGGCCAGGTGCATGTTGCCGTCCCGGTCGAGGGTGACCCGGTTTCCCGCCGCCGGCAGGTCCTCGGTGGAGAGCCAGAAGTCGACCGCGTGCTCGGCGATCCGCTCCAGCGTCCATTCCGGCGCCAGCCGCGTCTGAAGCGGCTTCTCGCCCCTGTACATCTCGGCCTGCGACTTGCCCACCATCTGGATGTTGCCCAGCGGGTAATCGCGGCCGTCGCCGGCGAAGTAGAAGTCGTTCAGGCCGAGCGTCTTCTGGAAGATGGTCGGGTTGGGATCCCGGGAGAGCGCCAGCACGGCCTGGCTCTGATGGAACATGTAGTTGCGGCCCACCTGGCCAGATCCGTTGGCGAGGCCGTCCGGATGCGCGTCGCTGGCCGACGCCAGCAGCAGGCGGGCGGAGTTCGCGGCTCCGCAGGCGACGACCACGATGTCCCCGCGCAGGCTCTCACGGCGGCCGTCGCGCTCAACGACGACCTCGGTGACTGTCCGGCCGGCGGCGTCGGTTCGCAGCTCGACGGCGCGGGTGTTGGTCATGAGCTCGACGTTCGCATGCTCGAGCGCCGGCCGCACCCCCAGCACCTCTGCATCCGACTTGGCATGCACCAGGCACGGGAAGCCGTCGCAGTTCTGGCAGCGGATGCAGGGACTGAAGGGCACGCGCGACTCGTCCCGCATCACCCCGCAGGGGGCGTGGAATGGATGGTGGCCGACGGCCGCCAGATCGTCGGCCAGCTGCTGGATCCGCGGCTCGTGAGGGAGTGCCGGGTGCGGATAGGGCCCGCTCGCCGGCGGCTCGGTGGGATCCTCGCCGCGGGCGCCGTGCACCTGGTAGAGCTGCTCGGCCAGCGCGTAGTACGGCTCCAGCTCGTCGTAGCCGATCGGCCAGGCGGGTGAGATGCCGTCGTGATGGCGAAGCTCGCCGAAGTCCTCTTCGCGGAAGCGGTAGAGGGCGGCGCCGTAGAGCTTGGTGGCGCCGCCGACGTAGTAGTGCACCTGGGGCTGGAACGGCTTGCCGCCGCCGTCGTACCAGGTATCCGGGGAGGTGTAGCGGCCATCGACGAAGACGTCCCGGGCGAGCCAGTTCTCGAGCTCGCGGGGCAGCCAATCGCCGCGTTCGAGCAGCAGCACCCGCTTGCCCGAGGGAGCCAGATGACGGGCCAGCGTTCCGCCGCCGGCACCGGTGCCGATGATGATGACGTCGTAGTCGTCCATCGCTCAGTACTCCTTGATCATCTCCCGGACGATGATCCGGCCGGCCGCCTCGATCAGCGCCAGGTGTGAGAACGCCTGCGGGAAGTTGCCCAGATGGCGCCCGGTATCGACGTCGAACTCCTCCGCGAAGAGGCCGAGCGGCGAGCCAACCTTGAGCAGCTTCTCCATCAGATCACGGGCTCGCTGCTCCTCCCCGATCATCGAGAGCGCGGTCACCAGCCAGAAGGAGCAGATCAGGAACGTCCCTTCCTTGCCGGACAGCCCGTCGTCCGTCTCGTCGGTGCGATAGCGCAGCACGAAGCCGTTCTCGGTCAGCTCGTCGGCGATCGCCCGGACGGTGGCCTGCATCCGCTCGTCCTCCCCGGGCAGGAAGCCGAAGGAGGCCGCCAGCAGGGTGGAGGCGTCGAGCGAATCGGTGTCGTAGTGCTGGCGCAGGATTCCGCGGTCGCTGACCCCCCTGGACAGGATGTCCTGGCGGATCTCGCTGGCCACCTCGCCCCAGCTCGCCTCCAGCTCCGGGTTGCCGCGAATCCCGGCCAGCTTCGACGCCCGGTCGAGCGCGACCCAGCACATGAGCTTGGAAGAGACGTAGTGCTGCGGCTTGCCGCGGGCCTCCCAGATGCCCTGGTCAGGCTGCTTCCAGACGGCCGCGGCGCAGGTCGCCTGGCTCTCGACGATCGGCCACAGCCGGCGGGGCAGACGCTGGCTGCGCACGGTGTGCAGCAGGATCGAGTCGAGCACGGAGCCGAAGACGTCGTTCTGGCGCTGGTCGAAGGCGCCGTTGCCGATGCGCACCGGGCTGGCGCCGGCGTAGCCGGTCAGGTCCTCGCGCAGGGTCTCGGTCAGGTCGCGGCGGCCGTCGATCCCGTACATGATCTGCAACGCGCCGTCCTCGTTGGCCTCGACGTCGGCGACGAACTGGATGAACTCGTCCGCCTCCCAGTCCAGGTTCAGCATGTGCAACGCCCGCAGCGTGAACGTGGTGTCGCGCATCCAGGTGTAGCGATAGTCCCAGTTGCGCTCGCCGCCCGGCGTCTCCGGCAGCGAGGTGGTGAGCGCGGCGACAGTGGCGCCGGTCGGCATGTAGGTCAGGCCCTTGATGACCAGCGCCGAGCGCTGAATGGGATCGCGCCAGCGATGGTCGGGGATCCTCCCCCGGCCCAGCCAGGCCCGCCAGAAGTCCGCCGTGGCGGTGATCCGCCGCATCGCCTCGTCGACGTCCTCGGGGACGGCCAGCTTCTCGGCCCAGGACAGCGCGCAGAAGACGCGCTCCCCCTCCTGCAGCTCGTGGCGGGCGCGCACGCGGTTGCCTTCGACGCCCAGGGTGAGGTCGGTGTGCAGACGTATCCGCTGGTCCTCGTGACCGGTATCGGCGGTGTGCTGCCCGTCCAGCGTCCACTCGGCGGGCACCCGACCGTAGTCGAACACCGGCTCGCAGACCAGATCCAGCTCGACGTGGCCGTCGACGCACTCGACCGTGCGCACCAGCATGTGATCGCCGTCGTCGTCGGCCGGCGGCCGGGTGTGCGGGGTGATCTCGTCGGGATGGTCGCGCGGGCCCATGGTCAGCGCATCGCGGACGATCATCCAGCCACTCGGCGTCTTCCAGGTCGTGACCATGACGTTGGTGCCGGCCTCGTAGGCGCGGCTCGTCGGGTGGTTGATGCCGAACGGGCCGAGCCGGAACATCCCGGCCTCTCGGTCGAGCAGGCTGCCGAAGACGCTGGGCGCGTCGAAGCGCGGCACGCACAGCCAGTCGATCGACCCATCCGCGGCAATCAACGCGCCGGTGTGGCAGTCGGAGATGAACGCGTAGTCGGCGATCGGCGGGAACGGCGACGGGGCGGCCGCGCTCTGGGCCGTAGCTGTGGCGGCGGCGGCCGCCTTGCGATTCTTGGTCGAGCTCATTTCGGGTTCCAGGGCTCGTGCCAGCGGCCATGACCGGAAAGCAGCTTGCCGGCGGCCTCGGGCCCCCAGGTGCCCTTGGCGTACGGCTGCGAGGGCGGCGGATCGTCGATCAGCGGCTCGAAGACTCGCCACGCCTCCTCGACGCAGTCCTGGCGGGTGAAGCGGGTGGCGTCACCCTGCATCGCCGCCAGCAGCAACACCTCGTAAGGAGTCGGCCCTTCGCCACCCTCCTCCGCGAACTCCACGTCGAGGGTGATCGGGTCGGGCCCCTGCGTGTCGGCGCGCCAGGCGACCAGCTCGATCCGGACGCCGGTACTGGGGTCGAGCTTGAGCACGACCTGGTCCGGATCCGGGCGCGCCTGCTGGGTCGCGAATCCCAGCCGGGGTGGGTGGTGGAACACCAGCCGCACCTCGGTCTGGGTGATCGGCAAGTGCTTGCCGGTGCGGATGAAGAAGGGGACGCCGGACCAGCGCCAGTTCTCGATGCCGAGGCGCATCGCGGCATAGGTCTCGGTGTCCGAGTCGGGCGCCACCCCGTCGATCTGCCGGTAGCCGTCGTACTGGCCGCGCACGAAGTGCGCCGGATCGGCTGGAGGCATCGATCGGAACACCGCCAGCTGCGAATCCTTGAGCGTCTTCGAGTCGCGGCCGGCGGGAGGCTCCATCGCGGTCGCCGAGACCACCTGCATCAGGTGGTTGACGACGACGTCGCGGACGGCGCCCACGGGGTCGTAGAAGTGCCCCCGGTCCTCGACGCCGAACGCCTCCGCCATCGTGATCTGCACGGAGGAGATGTAGTTCCGGTTCCAGACCGGCTCCAGCATCGTGTTGGCGAAGCGCAGGAAGAGCAGCTCCTGGAGGCCCATCTTGCCGAGGAAGTGGTCGATCCGCAGGAGCTGCGACTCGTCGACGTACTGGTGCAGGTCGGCGGCCAGCGCCCGCGCCGATTCGAGGTCGTGGCCGAACGGCTTCTCCACCACCACCCGGGCGCTGCCGACCATGCCGGCGTCGGACAGGCCCTTGATCACCATGGCGAACAGCGACGGCGGGATCTCCAGGTAGAAGACCGGGCTCTGGGCATCGCCGATCGCCGCCTTCACCCGCGCGTAGGTTGCCCCGTCGGCAAAGTCGCCGCTGACGTAGGAAAACCGGGCCGCGAGGCGATCGAAGACCGACTCGTCGATGGTCTCGCCGCATGTCTCGATGCACTCGTGGGCGTGCTTGCGGAGCTGCTCCACCGTCCAGTCGTTCACGGCAACGCCGACGATCGGGCAGTGCAGCAGCCCGCGCGCCTCCAGGCGGTAGAGCGAGTGCAGGGTCATCACCTTCGCCAGGTCGCCGGTGATCCCGAACACGACCAGCACGTCGGCCGGTCCGGTCGAGTCTCCCTGCCCGGTCGCCGGTGTTGCGCCGGCGAGGGTCTCGGTCGCCATGCCCCCTCCTTGCTCTCGAGTACGCGCGTTCGATCCTCTCGAGGCCGGATGATCATCCGCGGTCGCGAACGGGCGTCATGCCAACGGGGTGAAGCAGAACCGGCGGCCGCCGCCCACGATGGCGGCACCAGATGGATGACAGCAACGGCATGCACCGGGTGGTGATCGTCGGCAGCGGCTTCGGCGGGCTGTTCGCCGCCCGCTTCCTGCGCACCTCCAGCGTCCAGGTGACGCTCGTCGACCGCACCAACCACCACCTGTTCCAGCCGCTGCTCTACCAGGTGGCGACCGGCATCCTGTCCGAGGGCGAGATCGCCGCGCCGACCCGGGAAGTGCTGCGCCGGCACCGCAACCTGGAGGTGGTGATGGCCGAGGTGACCGGATTCGACATCGACGGCCGGACGGTGGCGGCCGTGCGCCCGGACGGCGAGGCGCGGAGCATCCCCTACGACAGCCTGATCGTGGCCGCCGGCGCCGGCCAGTCCTACTTCGGCCACGACGAGTTCGCCGAATGGGCGCCGGGGATGAAGACGCTGGCGGACGCGCTCGCGCAGCGCACCCGGATCCTGGGCGCCTTCGAGATGGCGGAGCTCGAGGACGACCCCGATGAGCGCCAGGCCTGGCTCACCTTTGCGATCGTCGGCGGCGGCCCGACCGGAGTCGAGATCGCCGGACAGATCGCCGAGCTGGCCCGGCGCGCTCTGGCCCGCAACTTCCGCCGCTACGACCCGGCCACCTCGCGGGTGCTCCTGTTCGACGGCGGCAAGCAGATCCTGGCCACGTTCGGCGACCGGCTGTCC
>Ga0207664_10002268_pt1 | contig 12671 bp, 13 predicted proteins | sample LARL83metaG_FD_184349 | JGI IMG/M metagenome (GOLD analysis project Ga0207664, IMG submission 184349) | Corn, switchgrass and miscanthus rhizosphere microbial communities from Kellogg Biological Station, Michigan, USA - LAR L8-3 metaG... | ecosystem: Host-associated > Plants > Roots >...
CTACTCAGCTGAACAGTTCCGCCATCCGCGTCACACCGGTCACGATGTTGTCCTCGCTGGTGGCGTAGGAGAGCCGGAAGTAGCCGGGCGTGCCGAACGCCTCGCCCGGCACCACGGCGACATTGGCCTGTTCCAACAGAATCCCGGCCAGCGCGTTGCTGTCCGACGCCGTCGTGCCGCGAATGTCCTTGCCCAGCAAGCCCTTCACCGACGGGTACGCGTAGAACGCGCCCTGCGGCGTCGGGCACAGCACGCCAGGGATCGCGGACAGCAGCTCGACGATCGTCCGCCGACGCTTGTCGAACGCGGCCCGCATCTGCGCCACCGCGTCCAGCGGCCCGGAGACGGCGGCCAGCGCCGCGCGCTGCGCCACGTTGCTCACGTTGCCGCACAGGTGCGACTGGAAGTTCGTGGCGGCCTTGATGACGTCGACCGGGCCGACCATCCAGCCGACCCGCCAGCCGGTCATCGCGTACGTCTTGGCGACCCCGTTGAGTACCACGCACGTGTCGGCCAGTTCCGGCACCACGACCGGCATCGAGACCGATTCCACGCCGTCGTACACGAGGTGTTCGTAGATCTCGTCCGTGACCACCCAGATGCCATTGTCGACGGCCCACTGGCCGATCGCGGCGATCTGCTCGCGCGGGTAGACCGAACCGGTCGGGTTCGACGGCGAGTTGAACAGCAGCACCTTCGTGCGCGGCGTACGCGCGGCTTCCAACTGCTCGACACTCACCAGGTAACCGGTGGACTCGTCGGCGGTGACCTGCACCGGCACTCCGCCGGCCAACGTGATCGACTCGGGGTACGTCGTCCAGTACGGCGCCAGCAGCAGGACCTCGTCTCCGGGGTCGAGCAGCGTGGCGAACACGGAATAAACGGCCTGCTTCCCGCCGTTGGTCACCAGCACCTGGTTGGCCGCGACCTGGTAGCCGGAATCGCGCAGCGTCTTGGCGGCGATGGCGTCCTTCAGGTCCGGCAGGCCACCAGCGGCCGTGTAACCGTGGTTGGCACGGGCCGCGCACGCGGCCTCGGCGGCGGCCACGATGTAGTCCGGGGTGGCGAAATCGGGTTCGCCCGCGCCGAACGCGATCACCGGATGTCCGGCCGCCTTGAGCTCGCGGGCCTTCGCGTCCACGGCGAGGGTCGCGGACGGCGTGATGCCGCCGATGCGTGCGGAAACCCGGGAACGAGCGGTCTGCGTGGCGGACATGAGTTCATCGTGACATAACGTGAAAGCATCATGAGATCCGGGCCACACAACCGATGTGACCGGCGTCTTCGGCAGGCGATTGGAGCCGGAGCGCCCGGGTGCCGTACACTTCCGAACTTGGTACGTGTGATGTCATCCCCGAGCGGATTGGCGGGGAGGGTGGCACGCGTCCGCGAAGGGGTGTAGCTCAACTGGCAGAGCAGCGGTCTCCAAAACCGCAGGTTGCAGGTTCAAGTCCTGTCGCCCCTGCGTCGACGTGAGAGCGGAGGACGTGTGTCCGAGGATCGCGAACAGGATCCGGGGGCCGAGCGCGACGTGAGCCGGCCGGTCACCGCCGCGGCCCGGCGGGAACGCCGCGCGAGCCGTGGCCAGACGCCGGCCCGGGGCCGGGTCGAGGACAAGGTGCCGGTGACCGCCGGTGCCGGTACCCCCACCCGCCGCCGGCCGGACGGCAGCGGCCGTACCACGGTCAGCAAGGCGGAGCAGGGCATCGAGACCGCGAAGCGGGATCGGGCGGACAAGGCGCCGTCGATCATCGCGCGGTTCGTCAAGTTCATCCGCGAGGTGGTCGGCGAGCTGCGCAAGGTCATCTGGCCGACGCGCAAGCAGCAGATCACTTACACCATCGTGGTGTTGGTGTTCGTCGCGGTCGTCGTGGCGCTGGTGTCCGGCCTGGACCTGCTGTTCGACAAGGGCGTGTTCTGGGTCTTCGCCTGACGTCGGAGCGCGGCGCGCGACGATGGTGTGGTGAGTGGAGAGGAAGCGGTACCGACTGTGACATCCGAAGACAGCACTGCCGGCGGTCAGCCGTCTGACCAGTCCGACGAGGAGCTGTTCGCCGGGCAGGACGAAGGCGACACCGGAGCGGTCGAGTCGGTCGAGGCGAACAACGACGTCGTGGCGGCCAACGGTGCGGCGATCGACGCCGAGCCCGACGACCCGGCCGCCGAACTGCGGGCGGCCCTGCGCCGGGCACCCGGCGACTGGTACGTCGTGCACTCGTACGCCGGTTACGAGAACAGGGTCAAGACCAACCTCGAGACCCGCATCCAGACGCTGGACATGGAGGAGTTCATCTTCCAGGTCGAGGTGCCCACCGAGCAGGTCACCGAGATCAAGAACGGCCAGCGCAAGCAGGTGCAGCGCAAGGTGCTGCCCGGCTACATCCTGGTGCGGATGGACCTCAACGACGCGTCGTGGAGCGCGGTGCGCAACACCCCCGGTGTGACCGGGTTCGTGGGCGCCACGTCGAAACCGTCGCCGTTGAACCTCGACGACGTGCTGAAGTTCCTGCTGCCGCAGGTCGAGCAGACCAAGGCGCCGGCCGGTGGCAAGGCGGCGGCGACGTCGACCGCGACCAAGCCGACGGTCGAGGTGGACTTCGAGGTCGGCGAGTCCGTGACGGTGATGGACGGCCCGTTCGCCACGCTGCCAGCGACGATCAGCGAGGTCAACGCGGACGGCCAGAAGCTCAAGGTCCTGGTGTCGATCTTCGGCCGGGAGACGCCGGTCGAACTGTCGTTCAGCCAGGTTTCGAAGATCTAGTTTCACCAAGAGGTACGTGGGAGGGCCACGCGCTGGCCCGCACCACAACTCCACCGTGTGGTTGACAAGGAGAGAATCATGCAGCGCAGCAAGGCATATCGGCAGGCCGCCGAGATGGTGGACCGCACGAAGCTGTACTCGCCGCTCGAGGCCGCGAACCTGGCCAAGGAGACGTCGAAGATCAAGCAGGACGCGACCGTCGAGGTCGCCATCCGGCTCGGCGTCGACCCGCGCAAGGCCGACCAGATGGTGCGTGGCACGGTGAACCTGCCGCACGGCACCGGCAAGACGGCCCGCGTGATCGTGTTCGCGGTCGGCGACAAGGCCGCCGAGGCGGAGGCCGCCGGCGCCGACGAGGTCGGCTCGGACGAGTTGATCGCGCGGATCCAGGGCGGCTGGCTGGACTTCGACGCGGCGATCGCCACGCCGGACCAGATGGCCAAGGTCGGCCGGATCGCGCGCATCCTGGGCCCGCGTGGCCTGATGCCGAACCCGAAGACCGGCACGGTCACGCCGGCGGTGGCGAAGGCCATCACCGACATCAAGGGTGGCAAGATCAACTTCAAGGTCGACAAGCAGGCCAACCTGCATCTGATCATCGGCAAGGCGTCCTTCCCGACCGAGAAGCTGGTCGAGAACTACGCCGCCGCGCTGGACGAGGTGATGCGGGCGAAGCCGTCGGCCGCGAAGGGCCGGTACCTGAAGAAGGTCACCTTCGCCACGACGATGGGCCCCGGCATCCCGGTCGACCCGAACCGCACCCGCAACATGCTGGTCGACGACACGACCGCCTGAGTTCCGCTCGTTCGAAAACCGGGGGGCGCCGACGCCCCCCGGTTTTCTTGTGTCAGGAGGTCGGTGGGGCCGTCGGTGTCGGCGTCGGGCACGGTGGCTGGCTCGTGTAGCCGGTGATCAGCCAGCCCGTGTCCTGCCGCGTCATCGTGAACACGCCCAGCGGCGGGCCGCCGACGACGGTGTAGGAGCACGACGAGATGGTCATCGTGGTGGCGTAGCGCGCCTCTTGGATCAGCGTCAGGTCGGTCAGCGCGTACGTGTCCGGGTTCGTGACCTGCGTGGCGAGCTTGTTGATCGCCTGGGCACACGTCGACACACCCCAGGCCCGGCCGAACTCGGCCGCGGCGGTCGCGCTGAACACGAAGCAGCCGTTGCCGGTGTCGTCGCGGGCGACGAACTTGTACATCGCCGCCACCTCCCGCTTCGGATCCGGCGGGAGCAGGCCGTTCTCGGTCTTCGGCTTGAACGGCGACTGGTTGGCGCTCGAGCCGTTGTCGCCGAAGAAGTGCTGGACCAGGACCGGGACGCCCCACGTCGCGACGATCACGATGATCACCAGCCAGGCCGCCCGGTGCAGCCACTTGTTGCGCAGGATCTTCTGCCACAACGGCGGGTTGAGGGTGCGGTTGATCTGCGTCTGGGTGGCCGACAGTTCGGCCAGGTGCTGCCGTACGCCGGCCAGTTGCGCGGCCACGTCGTGGTGTTCGGGCACCGCCGGCATCGCCCCCGGCGCCGGAACGGGTGCCGCCGAGTTGGCCCGTTGGCTCTCGACGAAGCGTTGGTAGTCCTGGAAACGCTGGAATTCCTGGAACCGGCGGTACTCGTCGGCGCTCAGGCCGTCCGGTGCCGGGGTGGGCACGGCCGGTAGCCCACTGGGTGGCGTCGGCGCCTCGTCCGGCGGGGGTGAGTTCTCGGCCACGCACTCATCATGCACCGTCCGTGCCCGGTCGGCGCTGGTGCGCCGTGCACCGATGGGGCGATTTGGAGCTCGCGAGAACGGTCGCGTATTCTTGTTACGTTCGACCGAAGACCGCTGGTCTTCCCCTGCGCTCACGCGCCGGGGAACCAAGGTCCCGCGATTCGCGGGCGGCCCGCGCAGGCTGGACGTGGCTGGAAGCACCTTCGTGTGTCCTTTCTTCGCCCCGTGACGCCCTGTGCGCCGGGGCGTTCGTCGTTTCCGGGGTTCGGTCACCAACTCCAGACTCGAGAAAGGAGGCGAGGAGTGGCGAAGCCCACCAAGGTGTCGGCCGTCAGCGAGATCGCGGACAAGTTCCGGGACAGCTCGGCAGCCGTGATCACCGAGTATCGCGGGCTCACCATGGCGCAGCTCTCCACCCTGCGCCGTGCCCTCGGCTCGCAGGTCAACTACCGCGTCGCCAAGAACACGCTGGTTCGTCGTGCGGCCGCGGACGCCGGTATCACCGGCCTGGAGGACCTGTTCGCCGGGCCGACCGCGATCGCCTTCGTCGAGGGTGAGCCGGTCGACGCCGCGAAGGCGCTGCGCGATTTCGCCAAGGACAACAAGGCCCTGGTCATCAAGGGCGGCTACATGGACGGCCGCCCGCTGTCCGTGGACGAGGTCACGCGCATCGCCGACCTCGACTCGCGTGAGGTGCTGCTGGCCAAGCTGGCCGGTGCGATGAAGGGCAACCTCGCCAAGGCCGCCGGCCTGTTCGCCGCTCCGGCGAGCCAGGTCGCCCGGTTGGCCGCGGCGTTGCAGGAGAAGAAGGCCGCCTCCGAAGGGGGAGCCGGCCCGGTCGAAGACGTCGAAGACGCGGTGCCCGCCGCCGACGAGAGCTGATCAACCACCGTACGTTTGTTGCTAGGAAGGAACGCCCAACATGGCGAAGATGAGCACCGACGAGCTGCTCGACGTCTTCGGCGGGATGACGCTGCTGGAGCTGTCCGAGTTCGTGAAGGCCTTCGAGGACAAGTTCGAGGTCACCGCTGCCGCGCCGGTCGCGGTCGCCGCCGCCGGCCCGGCCGGTGCGCCGGCCGAGGTCGTCGAGGAGCAGAGCGAGTTCGACGTCGTCCTCGAGGCTGCCGGTGACAAGAAGATCCAGGTCATCAAGGTCGTCCGCGAGGTCGTGTCCGGCCTTGGCCTGAAGGAGGCCAAGGAGCTGGTCGAGTCCGCCCCCAAGGCAATCCTGGAGAAGGTCGCCAAGGAGGCCGCCGAGGCCGCCAAGGAGAAGCTGGAAGCCGCCGGCGCCAAGATCTCGGTCAAGTAACGCTAAGTCTATCTAGACAGACTTGTCTGCCTGGACAGACGTAACGCCAGCTCAGGAGGCGGGTACTCCCGGTATCGGGGGTGCCCGCCTTTTGCGTCCCCGATTAGGGGATTTCCCCCCAACGGCCGAGTCCCTATTCGGCTGCCGTATCCCCGACCGCTAACGTGCGGCGGCAAAGCCAGGGCGAACCGGTGGGTAACCTACCCGCCACCCGCTCGTTGCACAGGGCAGACGTCACCCGTGTGGCGTCACGTTGTGTTGCACGGGCGTTACCCAACCCCGGCTGCGGGAGGTCTGATGGGCGTCGAGGTCGTGGTCGAGGGGCTGACCAAGTCCTTCGGGCGGCAGGCCATCTGGCGAGATGTCACGTTGACCCTGCCGCCCGGTGAGATCAGCGTGATGCTCGGACCGTCCGGTACCGGAAAGTCCGTGTTCCTGAAGTCGATGATCGGGCTGTTGAAGCCGGAGCGCGGCAAGTGCGTGATCAACGGCGTCGACATCGTGTCGTGCTCCGAGCACAAACTGTACGAAACGCGCAAATTGTTCGGCGTCCTGTTCCAGGACGGCGCGTTGTTCGGCTCGATGAACCTGTTCGACAACATCGCGTTCCCGCTGCGTGAGCACACGAAGAAGTCCGAGAACGAGATCCGGCGCATCGTGCTGGAGAAGATGGAGATGGTCGGCCTCACCGGGGCCGAGCGAAAGCTGCCCGGCGAGATCTCCGGCGGTATGCGCAAGCGCGCGGGCCTCGCGCGGGCCCTGGTGCTCGACCCGCAGATCATCCTGTGCGACGAGCCGGACTCCGGTCTCGACCCGGTCCGCACCGCCTACATCTCGCAGCTGCTCGTGGACCTGAACGCGCAGATCGACGCCACGATCCTGATCGTCACGCACAACATCAACATCGCGCGGACCGTGCCGGACAACATCGGCATGCTGTTCCGCCGAGAACTGGTGATGTTCGGCCCGCGCGAGGTGCTGCTGACCAGCGAGGAGCCCGTCGTCTCGCAGTTCCTCAACGGCCGGCGCATCGGCCCGATCGGCATGTCCGAGGAGAAGGACCAGGCCACGATGGCCCGGGAGCAGGCGCACATCGACGCCGGCCACTCCGACGGCGGCTCCAGCGAGGACCTGTCCGGCATCGTGCCGCAGCTCGCACCCACCCCCGGCCTGCCAGAACGCATGGCCGTGCGCCGGCGCCGGGACCGCGTGATGAGCATCCTGCACACGCTGCCGCCGCCCGCCCAGCAGGCGATCGTCGAGTCGTTGACGCCGGACGAGCAGGCGTACTACCGCGTCGGCGCGACAACGGCGACCACCCGCTTCAGCACGGTGCCGCTGCGCCCCAGCCCAGGCCCGCGCCCACACTCCGAACCGTCGTCGGGGTTCCAGGGTGACCTCGAATGGCGTGCGCCGGAGGGCAACCAGTGAGCAGTCGTTCGGCCACGGGTTCGTTCCCGGGCGCTGGGGCGTTGCGCGAGACCGGAAAGCTGTTCGGTCTCGGGCTGGACGTCACGGTCAACATCTTCAAGCGGCCGTTCCAGACCCGGGAGTTCATCCAGCAGTCCTGGTTCATCGCGAGCGTGACGATCCTGCCCACGGCGCTGGTCTCGGTGCCGTTCGGCGCGGTCATCGCGCTGCAACTGGGCTCGCTGACCCGCCAGCTCGGCGCCCAGTCGTTCACCGGCGCGGCGAGCGTGCTGGCGATCATCCAACAGGCCAGCCCATTGGTGACAGCTCTCCTCGTCGCGGGCGCGGGCGGCTCGGCGATCTGCGCGGATATCGGGGCGCGCACGATCCGCGAGGAGATCGACGCGATGGAGGTGCTGGGTGTCTCACCCATCCAGCGCCTCATCGTGCCGAGGGTGCTGGCGTCGATGCTGATCGCCCTGCTGCTCAACGGCATGGTGTCGGTGGTCGGCGTGCTCGGCGGCTACTTCTTCAACGTGATCATGCAGGGCGGCACGCCCGGTGCCTACCTGGCCAGCTTCAACGCGTTGGCGCAGTTGCCGGACCTGTGGATCGGCGAGATCAAGGCCGTGATCTTCGGCTTCATCGCCGGCGTCGTCGCGGCCTACCGGGGGCTGCACCCGGCCCCCGGTCCGAAAGGGGTGGGCGAGGCGGTCAACCAGTCCGTCGTCATCACGTTCCTGTTGCTGTTCTTCGTGAACTTCGTGCTGACGACCGTGTACCTCCAGCTCGTCCCCTCGAAGATCGGCTGAGGCAGACATGGTTTCCGTCACCGAACGCGCCCGCCGGGTCGCCAACCGTCCACTCCAGACACTGGACACGCTCGGCGACCAGATGGCGTTCTACGCCAAGACGATCGCGTGGATGCCCAAGGCGTTGCGCCGCTACGTCAAGGAGATCCTGCGCCTGCTGGCCGAGGTGAGCTTCGGCTCCGGCGCCCTGGCCGTGATCGGCGGCACCATCGGCGTGATGGTCGGCCTGACCATCTTCACCGGTGTCGTCGTGGGCCTGCAGGGCTACACGGCGTTGAGCCAGATCGGCACCGCCGCCTTCACCGGTTTCATCTCGGCGTACTTCAACACGCGCGAGATCGCGCCGCTGGTGGCCGGGCTCGCGCTGTCGGCCACGGTCGGCGCCGGTTTCACCGCGCAGCTGGGCGCGATGCGGATCTCCGAGGAGGTCGACGCCCTGGAGGTGATGGGCGTGCCGAGCCTGCCGTACCTGGTGACGACGCGCGTGATCGCCGGGTTCGTCGCCGTGATCCCGCTGTACGTGATCGGCCTGCTCACCTCGTACCTGGCGTCCCGGGAGATCACGATCGTGTTCTACGGCCAGTCACCCGGCACCTACGACCACTACTTCAACCTGTTCCTGCCACCACAGGACGTGTTGTGGTCCTTCGGCAAGATCCTGGTGTTCAGCGTCGTGATCATCATGACGCACTGCTACTTCGGCTACCGGGCCAGCGGTGGCCCGGCCGGCGTCGGCGTGGCCGTCGGGCGCGCGGTGCGGACCGCGATCGTCACGGTCACGCTGCTGGACTTCTTCCTCAGCCTGGCCATCTGGGGCACCACAACGACCGTCCGGATCGCCGGGTGAGGGGGACGACATGCTGAGCACCGTCCGCCGCCGGATGCTGGGACTGCTGCTGATCGGGCTGATCGGCGCCTTCCTCGTGGTGACCGTGCTGTTCTACAACCAGACCTTCACGTCGTACGTGCCGGTGACGTTGCAGGCCGACCACACCGGCAACGAGCTGTCCGCCGGTTCCGACGTGAAGGTGCGCGGCATGCTCGTGGGCACCGTGAAGTCGGTCAGCAGCAACGGCAACGGCGCCGAGATCGACCTGGCGTTGCAACCGGACCTGGTGGGCCAGATCCCGGCCAACGTGAGCGCGCAACTGCTGCCCAAGACGCTGTTCGGCGAGCGGTACGTGGACCTCGTGATCCCGGACAATGCGTCGCCGGACCATCTGGGGTCGGGCGCGGTGATCGGGCAGGACCGGACCACCGAGGGCGTCGAGGTGGAACGCGTGCTCGACGACCTGATGCCGGTGCTGCAAGCCGTCCAGCCGCAGAAGCTGTCCGTCACGCTGACCGCGATCTCCACCGCGTTGCAGGGCCGGGGCGTGCAACTGGGCCAGACGCTGTCGCAGCTGGGCCAGTACGTCGGCGAGCTCAACCCGCAGCTGCCCACGCTGGAACACGACCTGAAGGCGTTGACCACCACGTCGAACACCTACAACCAGGCCGCGCCGAACCTGATCACCGCGCTGAACGACCTGACGGTGACCTCGCAGACCGTGGTGGCGCAGCAGCTGAACCTGCAGAACCTCTACGCCACGTTGAGCACCGCGTCGGGCAACCTGAACAACTTCCTCCAGGCCAACGCGAACAACCTGATCCAGGTGTCGTCGGCGAGCCTGCCCACGCTGGACACCCTGGCGCGCTACTCGCCCGAGTACCCGTGCTTCCTCAAGCAGATGGCGAACCTGGTGCCCACCGTGGACAAGGCGTTCGGCAAGGGCACCGACAAACCCGGCCTGCACGCGACGATCGAGATCACGATCAACCGCGGCCCGTACCAGACCGGCCAGGACGCCCCCGCGTACGAGGAGAATCGCGGCCCGCGCTGCTACGACCTGCACCCGGCGCCCAACCCGTTCCCGCAGTACGCCCCGGACGGCCCGCTGGCCGACGGCTCGTCGCACCCGCCACCCGCGCGGACCGCCAACGACGGCCTGCTGCCGGGGGCGAACTCCCAAGCCGCCATGGGCAACACGACCCCGCAGGACGCCGCGGGTGGGCCTGGCCTGCCGAACTCGGCGGCCGAGGAGGGGTTCCTGGCCGAACTGGTGGGGCCGAGCGTCGGCGTCGCACCGCAGGACTTCCCGAGCTGGTCCAGTGAGCTGATCGGGCCGCTGTTCCGTGGAGCGGAGGTGACGATCAAATGAGGGGACTGGCCGGGCCGCTGACGAAGCTGATCATCTTTGTGGTGATCACCGTCGGCGCGACCGCCGTACTCGGCCTGACCATCGCCAACGCCGACTTCGGCGGTGCCGCCGACTACTCCGCGAGATTCACCGACGTGACGTCGCTGAACACCGGGGACGACGTGCGCATCGCCGGCGTGAAGGTCGGCCAGGTCACGTCGATCAGCGTCGTGGACCGGCGGCAGGCCGACGTGCACTTCAGCGTCCAGAGCGACATCACGCTGCCGGCGTCGGTGACGGCGACGATCAAGTACCGCAACCTGGTCGGCCAGCGGTACATCGCGCTGGACCAGGGCACCGGCCCGGTCAACGGCACGTTGGCGCCCGGCGGCGCGATACCGCTGGACCGCACCCAGCCGGCGCTGGACCTGACCGAGCTGTTCAACGGGTTCAAGCCGCTGTTCCAGGCGTTGTCGCCGGACGACGTGAACCAGTTGTCGTACGAGATCATCCAGGTGTTCCAGGGCGAGGGCGGCACGATCGACTCGCTGCTGGCCAGCACGGCCCAGCTCACCTCGACGATCGCCAACAAGGACCAGGTGATCGGCCAGGTCATCGACAACCTCAACACCGTGCTGACCACCGTCAACGCGCACGGCACACAGCTGGCCGACCTGGTGACCACTACACAGCAGCTCGTGTCCGGCCTGGCCGCGGACCGGCAGCCGATCAGCGACGCGATCGGTTCGCTGGGCCAACTCGCCACGGCCACGGCGGGCCTGCTCGACCAGGGCCGCGCTCCGCTGCAGGCGGACATCACCGCGCTGGGCACGCTGTCGAAGAACCTCAACGACAGCCAGTCCGTCGTCGAGCACTTCATCCAGTTCCTGCCGACGAAGCTGGCGAAGATCATCCCGACCGCCAGCTACGGCTCGTGGTTCAACTTCTTCCTGTGCTCGGCCAGCGGCACGGTCGGGGCCGCACCGCTCATTCCCCCGGTGACGCTGCCGCTGGAGCCGGTGACCCAGCCGAGGTGCCAACAGTGAAGCCATTCCGGGAGCGCAATCCGTACGTCATCGGCATCGTCAGCCTGTCGGTCCTGGCGCTGGTGTTCGTCGCCGCGTTCTTCTCCGACAACCTGCCGATCATCGGCGGCGGCACGACGTACTCGGCCGACTTCACCGAGGACGCCGGCCTCCAGACCGGGGACGACGTGCGGATCGCCGGCGTGAAGGTCGGCAAGATCACCTCGATCGGCTTGGAGAACGACCACGTCAAGGTGTCGTTCCAGGTCAAGAACGCCTGGGTCGGCGACCGGAGCACGGCCGACATCAAGATCAAGACGTTGCTGGGTGCCAAGTACCTGTCCGTGGACCCGCAGGGCACGAACGCGCTGAACCCGGACACGGCCATCCCCACGTCCCGCACGACGTCCCCGTACGACGTGCTGGACGCGTTCAACGGCCTGTCCCGGACGGTGACGGCGCTGAACACCGACCAGCTCTCGCAGAGCTTCGAGGTGCTGTCCGAGACGTTCGCGAACACGCCGACGAACGTGCGCAGCGCACTGGACGGGCTGTCCGCGCTGTCCAAGACGATCTCGTCGCGCGACCAGCAGTTGGCGAATTTGCTCTCCAACACCGGCCAGATCAGCCAGACGCTGGCCGGCCGGGACGCCCAGGTGCAGAAGCTGTTGTCCGACGGCACGCTCCTGCTGGGCATGCTGGAGCAGCGCGAACAGGCGATCGCGACGCTGCTGACCGGAACGCAGAGCCTGTCCAAGCAGCTCACCGGCCTGGTCAGCGACAACCAACAGCAGCTCACCCCGGTGCTGACCCAGTTGAACCAGTTCACGTCGATGCTGCAGAGCAACCAGACCAGCCTCGCGCAGGGCATCACGCTGCTCGCGCCGTTCGCCCGGCTGTTCGCGAACACCGTCGGCAACGGCCGCTGGTTCGACAACTACATCTGCGGCCTGCTGCCGCCCTCCATCGGCCCGATCAACCAGATGGGGTGTCTGCAGTGAGCTTCGCAACCAGAGCACAGCGGGACTTCGCACGCGGGGTCGCGGTCGCGTGCGTGTTGGCGCTGGTGATCGCGGCCGTGGTGTGGTGGATCTTCTCCAGTGCCAATACGCGGAAGATCTCGGCGTACTTCGACCAGACGATCGGCGTGTACGCCGGGTCCGACGTGCGGGTGCTCGGCGTGAAGGTCGGCACGATCGACTCGGTCACGCCGGAGGGCACGCAGGTCCGCGTGGACATGTCGGTGGATCGGAGCATCCGGATCCCGGCCGGCGCGCAGGCCGTCGTCGTCGCGCCATCCGTGGTGAGCGACCGGTACGTGCAGCTCGCCCCCGTGTACACCGGTGGGGCGACCATGACGGACAACGCCGTGATCCCGGTGGCCCGTACGGCCACGCCGGTCGAGCTCGACCAGCTCTACCAGAGCCTGGACAAGGTCTCCTCCGACCTTGGTCCCAACG
>Ga0207664_10002270_pt1 | contig 12663 bp, 14 predicted proteins | sample LARL83metaG_FD_184349 | JGI IMG/M metagenome (GOLD analysis project Ga0207664, IMG submission 184349) | Corn, switchgrass and miscanthus rhizosphere microbial communities from Kellogg Biological Station, Michigan, USA - LAR L8-3 metaG... | ecosystem: Host-associated > Plants > Roots >...
GCTGCGTCCATGCGATTCTCCCCTCAGGCTGGCCTGCCTTCGCAGGTACGACGCCACCTCCGGCCCGGACTCATCGCAGATGAACGCGGCCGGTGCGACAGACCGTATCGGGGAGTGGCGCGCCCCCGCCGTGACCGGTTTCAGCGCGGTTTCAGGCTCACGTCAGCGGCGCAGGTCACGGTGGGCTCATGGAACACCTGAACCCGGCAAAGATGCGGATCATGCTGAAGACCTATGCCAGCCGCGTGGCGGCTGGGGCAGTCATATCGGCTGCCCTGACGGCTGGCTCGCTGGGCCTGACCGCGGCAGCAGCCAGCGCATGCCCCAATCCAAATTGCGTCAGGGGCGTGCCGCCGGTGGCGGCGTCCGCTATGGAGTGCACCGATCCGAAGTGCGTCAGCGGCACCCCGCCGGCCGCGGCGCCCCGGCCCGGGAGCCGGGCCACCGGGCGCACCGGTCACGGCGGGCTTGGCGCCCGGGCGGCGGGCGGGGTGAGCACGGCCGCAGCATCCGCGGCCTCGGCGCACACCGGCACCGGCACGGCCATCAACTGCCCGCCCCCGCAAGTGTCAGACCCCGGCAATGGCGGCTGCTGACCAGCACCGCATCCTTGCTCGCTGCCCGTCTGGCTCCGCTACGGCCAGCGCCAGCAAGGCGCAGGACGATCCCTCGGGGAATGCGGCACAGACCTGGCCCTGCCCGCTGGCTGCGGCATCGGAGTGGTCGCGGCATTACGCTGGTCCTGGCAGCCGCAGGCGAAGGGAGGTCGCCCGTGGGCGCCAGACACTGGCTGGTGGTGACCGTGATCCTGGCCACTGCCCTGGCGACTGGCTGCGCCGGCACGCCGCGGGCCGGCGACAGCAGCAGCGCCCCGGCGACGGCTACCAAGGGCGACGGGCAACGGCCGGCCACGCTGCTGGCCGCTGGCGACATCGCCAGCTGCGCCAGCGACGGCGACGAGCAGACGGCGGCCCTGCTCGACACCCTGCCAGGGACAGTGCTTACGCTCGGCGACACCGTCTACGAGGACGGCTCGGCCGTCCAGTTCGCGCGCTGCTACGCGCCGAGCTGGGGTCGCTTCCGCGACCGCACCTACCCGGCCCCTGGCAATCACGACTACAACACCGCCGGCGCCAGCGGCTACTACGGGTTCTTCGGGCCACGGGCCGGCAAGCGCGGCGAGGGCTGGTACAGCTTCGACCTTGGACGCTGGCATCTGGTCGCGCTCAACTCCAACTGCGACGCGGTTGGCGGCTGCCAGCCCGGTTCGCGGCAAGAGCGCTGGCTGCGGGCCGACCTGGCAGCCCACCCGGCCCGCTGCACGCTGGCGTTCTGGCACCACCCGCGCTTCAGTTCCGGCACCACCCACGGCAGCGACCCGGCCGTGGGCGGCCTGTGGCTGGCGCTGTACCGGGCCGGCGCCGACGTCGTGCTGGTGGGACACGAGCACAACTACGAGCGCTTCGCCCCGCTCGACCCCCTCGGCAGGGTCGACCCCGCCAGGGGAGTGCGGGAGTTCGTGGTGGGCACCGGCGGCTCGGGCCACTACCCGCTAGGCTCGCCGCTTGCGGGCAGCGAGGCGCGTAACAGCGACAGCTTCGGCCTCCTCGAGCTCCAATTGCGTCCGACCGGCTACAGTTGGCGCTTCCTGTCGGCGCAGGGCGGTTCTTTCCAGGACTCGGGCACCGGCCGCTGCCACTGAGCGGTGCGGCCGGAACGGGCAAACGTTGCCTGGCTGACATGCCGATTAGACACTTGCAACGAGCAGTAGCCGACGAACTGATGCCAGGTGAGGCAGCTGGTCTCGTGCCGCTTCGGCGAGTAGGCGGAGCGCGGGCTCAGCCGTGTCGCTGTCCTCGGCAATGACGCGCTGGTGGAACGCTGCCTCTTGGTCGAGCCAGTCATCGTGTTCTTCGCGGGCCAGAACGCGCAGCCCGGCCGTCCGGGCCAGCGCCGCGGCGTCGGCGATGGAGTACCCGGGTGGCAGGTCTGCGGGTTCGCTGCCACGCCGCTCCCAGGTGGTGATCACCGCCCGTCCGCCCGGGCGAAGGACCCTGGCTATCTCGCGCAGCAACCCGTTCTTGTCGGGGATCAGCTGCAGGGCGTCGATGCACATGATGGCGTCTGCGGTCCTGGCCGGCAGCGAGGTATCGGTGGCATCAGCGACCATAAACGAGGTTTGCGGGCGGGGGACAAGTAGGCCTGCCCGGCGCGACGCCTCCGCGATCGCGCGGGGCGAGAAATCGACCCCGGTCAAGCGGGCGCCGGACACGCTCGCGAACCACAGCCCGATCCCGCCACGGCCGCAGCACAAATCCAGAAGGTGATGGCCTGGTTCGAGCCGCAACTGTGCCAAGACGCGATCAAGGCCAGCACGCGGAACGAGCGAGAACGGCTCTACACCCGCGGGAAACGGGCCGAGAACCTGATCGAAAAGCTCGTTCGTCCGCGGAGCCGCGGCAACCCGGGCGAACACTTCATCGAAGTCTCCCGGGGACGGCGCATCCTCATCCGGCACAGGCCGCCACCTCCCGCAAGCAGCGGACTCATCATCGCACCAGCCTCCTACATGGTCATTGACACCACCGACCTGGATGTCGCCGGAATAGTGCAGCGGATCCAAGGCGCCACCCCGGAGGTCTGTGCAGGCTAGCGCTTACGCGAACACGTCGTTCTGCCGCTGCGGGCGCGGTGACGATCGGCGAGGTCGGGGCGGTCAGCGTCGCGAGTGCCAGGTGGCGAGGAGTTCTCTTTCCTTTTCTTTACTCAAGCCGGTGCGCAGATCTGGCTGCCCACGTTCCTGGTCCCAGGCCAGGGTGTTGGCCACGGTCTGCGCAAAGGGCCGGCAGCGAAGGCCGGCGGCGGCCGCCTTGACCGCATCATAGGTGTGCGCCCCCGGAAACTGGGGTTCCCACATTGGGAACCACTCCTGGGCCTCATCGCCCACAGTCCCCAGAAACCCCTCCGATACCCAGGTGAACGTAGTGTCGGCCGCCGTCACCGGTTGCCGAATGCTCCCATGGCCTCGTGCTCACAGGCCACTTTGAGCGGGCCGTAAGTCTCCACCGTGACCGTCTCGGTCTGCGGGAATGGAGGCTGATGGGTGGGAGTCTGCTCCGTGGACCCGGCGGGCATGTCGTCCGGGTGCACCGAGTGGGTGGAGACGAAGGTGTAGTGCCCGGCGCAATCCTGCAGGACAGCTGAGGCCTCCCGGACAACCCTAGGGATAGGCGCAGGTGTCGAGCACCGCATCCCAGCTGCGGCCCCGGAGCAGGCCGAGCTGGCCGTCCCGATCCCCGTGCAGGTGCTCAACGCCGGGAAGCCTTCCGGTTCGGACACCGAGCGGTGGAAGACGGTGACGTCATGGCCGCAGCGCACCGCCTGCTCCACGAAGGCGCGCCCCACAAACCGGGTGCCGCCAATCACAAGAACCTTCACCCAAACCCCCGACCGCCATGACCCGGACTCCCGGACCCACGGCCCGCGTGCGCCTTACCTGGCTCCGTTCCCCGAAGATAGCGCAACCACCCGGAGCGTCCATGAAGGAGAGAACCCCTCCCCTCGCGAGCAAGAGTCTGGCTTCCCAGACGCACTCACATCAGCCGCTGGGCGGGCGGTCGGTGCCGCGCCGGGCGAGGGCGCGGCACATGGGTTCTGGCGCCGCAGCGGTGGCGGCTTGGATCAGCGGCCGTTGGCTGATGCGTGGTACTGCTCTAGCACGCTGGCGGGGATCCGCCCGCGCTCGCTGACCGCCAGGCCGTGCAGTTTCGCCCAGGCCCGGATATCACCGCTGTGCTGACGGCCCGCTGCGGCCCGGCCTCCCCGGCGAGGCTGTGCCCGCCCGGCTCTGCGGGCGTGCTCGAGATAGGGCGCGAGCTGTTTGCTAAACGCGGCGGCGTTTTTGGCGTTCAGGTCGATCTCATAGTCGGTGCCGTCGAAGGCGAACCGCACCGTCTGCTGCGCCGGGCCGCCGGTCAGATCGTCTTCGAGGGCTATCGTTACTTTCTGGGCCATCTCTACCTTCCCGATTTCTATAGGTGCCTAAAGCGTATCCTGACCCGTGGCATGCGCCGGTGAGCAATGCCAGATCAGGCAAGGCGCCCGGGGGGCCCAAATCAGCGGGCCAGACGCATTCACTGGGTGTGATCCAACTCCTGGCCTGGCGTATCGACGGATCGATCCTCGAATCGGGCGCCAAGTCTGGTTCTGTGCCCTTTCGGTAACGGCGCTGCTGTGCCAGCGGGGATCTTCATGCAATCTCCATGGCGGATGCGCGTGCCGTCCATGTGCCGGTTTTTAGATAGATCCTGGGGATCAGGGCTTCCGGCCCGGGTGGTCCGCCGCCTCTGCTCGCGCATCGCGTGCCCGTGTCCTGGATGTGGCATACGCAGGCACCGGCAAGGAGGGAACCATGGACCAGAACTATCCCGTGCAGGTGCAAGCCCGCCTCGACGAGCCGCTGAGCCGGTGGCTGTGGCTGGTCAAGTGGCTGCTTGCGATCCCGCATTACATCGTGCTGTTCTTCTTGTGGATCGCGTTCGCCGCCGTCACCGTCATTGCGTTCTTCGCGATTTTGTTCACCGCGCGGTACCCGCGCCCGCTGTTCAGCTTCAATCTGGGGGTGCTGCGCTGGTCGTGGCGGGTCGGCTACTACACCTACAGTGCCCTGGGGACCGACCGTTACCCGCCGTTCAGCCTGGATGACAAGCCGGACTACCCGGCGACGCTGGATGTCGCCTACCCCGAACGGCTCTCCCGCGGCCTGGTCCTGGTCAAGTGGTGGCTGCTGGCCATTCCGCAGTACGCGATCATTGCGGTGTTCGCCGGCGGCGCCACCTACACCGCGACCGGGGCCTCTGGGCAAACGTGGCAGGCCTATGTTCTCTCCGGTGGCCTCATCGGGCTGCTCGTGTTCTTTGCGGCGATCACGCTGCTGTTCGTGGGCCGCTACCCGCGAGGGCTGTATGACTTCATCATCGGCATGAACCGCTGGGTGCTGCGGGTCATCGCGTACGCCGCCCTGATGACCGACGCCTACCCGCCGTTCCGCCTGGACCAGGGCGGCACCGGGGTGCGCGCCCCTGCACCCGATGACCTCGCACCAGCCGCGGCCGCTTCGGCCCGGTCCCCCGCCTCACAGGCCAGCTGAACGATTCACCCGCAGCTAGGTCAGGCACGTGGCGGAGAGCTCATGTCAGGTCGATACGCCAGCCAGCGCGGCGGCGCGCTCCCACGCCCTGACCCGCGGCGTTGCTCACGGTCACAGAACCCCGGCCACGATACGGTGCAGCCACCCATTGACGGTGGGAAGGTGGAAATGGCCCAGAAAGTAAGCGTCGTCTTCGAAGACGATCTGACCGGCGGCCCGGCCGAGCAGACCGTCCGGTTCGCGTTCGACGGCACGGACTATGAGATCGACCTGAACGCCAAGAACGCCGCGACGTTTAGCAAGCAACTCGCGCCCTACATTGAGCACGCCCGCCGGGCCGGGCGGGCGCAGGCCCGCCCCGGACGGGCTGCAGTCAACCGCCAGCGCTCCGCTGATATCCGCGCCTGGGCGAAAGAGCACGGCTTGGCGGTCAGTGAGCGCGGGCGCATCCCCGCCACCGTGGTCGAGCAATACCACGCGGCCGGCGGACGCTAGTAAAGCCATAACCCTCGCTGGCCCGCGTAGCCTGGCGGGAATCGGAGAGTGAACGCTAGGCGGGATGGCGTCGCTGAAGGCGGCTATGCGCCCGTTCCCGCTGGGAGGAGAACACCATGCCTGGGCCCCTGCAGATGATCGCGCTGACCTTTCGCCTCGATGCCGATGCTGAGAGCCGCCTGCTGGCGGAGGTCGGCCGGATCGAGGGCCGGGGCGTGCTGCGTGTGCTGGACATGGTCTTCCTGGCCAAGGGGCAGGAGGGCACGGTCCAGGGTCTGGAGGTCGGCGACGGCGAGGATTTCGGCTCGCTGCTGGGCAGCGTCTCGCCTTTCGGGACGGGGAACGGCGGCCGGCCGGCGGCCGGCAATGGGGCGGCGGGCGGGCCGGCGGGTTCGGGTGTGGCTGCCGTGCAGGCCTTGGCCGACTCCCTCGAGCCAGGAAGCGCGGTGGCGTTGCTGCTGGTGGAGCATTTGTGGGCCGGGCCGCTTGTGGACGCCGTTTCTGGTGCCGGTGGCGCGCTGATCAGTGACGACTTTCTGGCCGGAGATGTCAGCCGGGCTATCGGAGCCGAGATCGCCGCGGTGGAGGAAGCCTCGGCCGTGATCGCCGAAGCGCAGGCCGTTGAGGCTGCCGCCGTGCTCCGCGCCGTCGTGGCTAGCGCCGAGGCCGCCGAGGCGGAGGCTGCCTCCGAGCTGATCCAGGAAGCGGCGGCCGCTGAGGCGGTCGGCGCGCTGATCGCGGCCGGGCTCATCGAGGAGGCGGCCGCGCACCAGGCGGTCAGCGCGCTGACAGCGGCGGGGCTGATCACCGACGCGGCGGCCCAGGCGGCCGGCGAGGCCGTCGTCGGCGACCTCGCGCTGATCAGCGCCGCCGACGAGACCGCTGCCGAGGCTGTGGAGGAGGCCCAGGCCAAGATGCGGGCCGCGTCGATCACCAGGTCTGAGGCCCAGATTCTCCGCTACCTTCCGCAGCCGGTGCCGTTCTCGGTCATCGCCGACAAGCTGGGCATCTCCCGGACCGCAGCCAAAGAGCGGGCCGCGCGGCTGTACCAGCGGCTCGGCGTGCACAGCCGGGACGAGGCGGTAAGCCGCGCTCAGGAGCTCGGCCTGCTCCCCCGGTAAGGCGCCCCCATCGCCGGGCAGGCTCGCGGGATAACCCGAACCATGAGTCAGATTGAATGACCACATGACGGAAATAGCTGATCTGCCAGCCGTTGCCAGCGCCCAGTCCGTTGTCGTTCATTCGCTGTCTGGCTCAGGCTGGGTCCAGCCGAATCGCAGGCAACCCAGAATGCGTTCGAACGGCAATCCGGCGCCTTCGCTAGCCGCACGGACCTCGGCGAGAGGCCCTGCGAACAAGCACAACAGCACCTCGTCCTCGGGCATTAGCAAGGAGCCGATGAAGGACACCGGGCTGTGAGAGCGCGCGAGTTCCGCCCTGACCTGTTCGCCCAATGCCTCGGCGATCGCCGGGGTGATTCCTGGCAGCAGGCATTCGGCTATCTGCCAGCGCGATTCGCGCTCGCGAGGCCCGGCCCTGTCTGGTTGCGGCGTTGCCTGCCAGGACGGCGGACCTGATCCAATGCTCATGACCTGACGCTAGGACCGCGGAGCCTGCGCTCACGTCGGGGGAATCCCTACGCTTCTGCCTTCGAGCCCTGGTCGGCCCGGGCCATGGCGGCCGCGAGCTGGGCACGCGACCGGACGCCGAGCTTGCGGTAGGAGCGGGAGAGGTTGGCCTCAACTGTCTTATCCGACAGGAACAGCTGTGCCGCGATCTCACGGTTGCGCATGCCAGAACCGGCCAGTTCGCAGATCGTCCGTTCGGTCGCCGTCAGCCGATCGGAGTGTCCTCGCCGCCCTCTGGCGCGGGTCAGCTCATCACGTGCGATGCCTGCCCAGCCGAGCGCCCCGGCGGCGTCGAGCACCGATACCGCCTGCTCCAGAAGCTCCTGTGCGTGTCTGCGCTCGTTGCGGCGCCGGTGCAGCCGCCCCAGGGCGAGCAGCGTCCGTCCGAGCTCGGCCGGCATGTCCAGGTCCTGGTGCGTGGCCAGTGCCCGCTCGTAGTCGATCGCGGCGGCGTCCACGTTTCCGCGAGCCGCATGGGCCATCCCGCGGCAGCGGCAGGAGACGGCCACGATCCAAGGCCGCGGCAAAGCCGCAGCTCGAGCCTCGAGCCGGGCGACGAGCGGTTCGGCGCGGTCCAGGTCGCCGATCCCGATCACCGCCTCGGCGTGGTCGGCCTGGAAGCGCTGGTTGGCCGGCTCTCGGTTATGCACCAGGTCGTTGATCTCCTCGGCTCTCGTGAACTGGCGGTCCGCCTCAGCCAGGTCCCCGATCTGCAGGGCCGCCAAGCCAAGCGCCTCCCTGGCCATTCCCTCGAGTACCGCATCCGGGCGATGACCAAGGCGGTCCAGCACGTCCGAGGCGCAGGCGCGGGCTTCGTCCAGTTCGCCAGCGTAGGCACGGACGTGTGCCTGAGCGCACAGCGCCACATCGAGGTAGGTCTCTTGATCGGTCTGCGCGGCCAGGTCCAGAGCCTCACTGGTCAGCGCGCGCGCGGAGTCCATGTGCCCGGTCATGGCCTCGATCCGCGCCAGGTGCGTGAGCGCCGGCCCGACCTGCGCATGGTCACCTTGCTCGCGGAGTGCCTCGATGAGGTCCTCGAGCCGTTGCCGGGCGGTGCCGAAGTCGTCGAAGTTCCTCGCCCAGAAGGCGGGAACCGGGCTCATCACCCATCCGGTGGCCTGCCGTTGCAGCCGCATGCCGTTCTCGACCGCGGCGTGATCAGCACCGCGTCCGGAGTGCAGCTTGAACATGGCCACGACGAGCAGTGCGTAGGAGTACAGCTGCGGGTCCGCGTTCTCATCCATCAGGGCGAGCGCCGCCTCGCCGTGTTCCACCGCAACGTCGGCATCGTCAGATGCGGATGCGATCCGAGTGTGGATGCGGGCACGTAGCCCCGGTGCCTCCGCGTCAGCGAGCGCTTGTTTCATAAGCTCCAGGCCGGCGTCGGCGTCGCCCTGCACCCAGTGCATGGACCCGAGCCCGAGCAGGACTTGCGCCCGGTCATCACCAGGCGACAGGGTCGCCAGCAAGCGCTCAAGCTCACGCTTCGCCCCGTTCGGGTCGCCGGCGAAGTAGCGGCGCTCGGACAGGTCGATACTCCGCTGTACCCGCGCCTGCTGCTCGGTCCCGGGAGTCAGCTGGCAGGCCAGTTCCTGCAACTCGACCGCCGCGTCCGCCGCGCCACGCGCGGCCGCCGTCGCCGCGGCGCGCTCGAGTTCGGCCGACGTGACCTCGTCCGGGCCGCTGGCCGCCAGCGCCAGATGCCGGGCCCGCTCAACCGGGTCTGTGGCTTGGCCGGCCAACCGCCAGTGCAGCTTTCTGCGCCCGGCCTCTGGCAGCGACGCGTACAGCGCTGACCCGAACAGCGGGTGGGCGAACTCCACCCGCCCTCCGGGCCGGACCACGGCGATACCTGCCCGCTCGGCGGCCGTGAGTGCTTCTAGATCGACCTGGCCGACGGCAGCACTAGGCATGGCGGCCAGTTCTGCCAGCACATCGCGGGTTGCTCGCGGGAGCCTGCGCAAGCGGAGCAGCACAAGGTCTCTGTGGTCCGCAGGAACCGGCAGCGGCTGGCCCGGTGGCGGGATGCCGACCCGCAGGATTTCCCTGGCGATTTCGAGCGCGTAGAACGGGTTGCCTGCGGCCGTGCGATGTATGCCTACCAGCAAAGGGCGCGGGAACGAGCCACCGAGCACCCGCCGGAATAGCTGATGAATCGCGGCCACGCTCAGCGGGCCGACATCTATCCGGGTGCCGTTCAGCGATGATTCGATTGCCGCGAACTCGCGGCCACGCCGGCCGGCGCCGGAGACTCTGACCGCCGCGACCACGGCGACCGGCCGGTGCTCCAGTCGCCTGAGCGCGAACGCGATGGATCCGGCGGAGGCAGGGTCCAGCCACTGGGCGTCGTCCACTGCCAGGACTAGCGGGCCGTCAGCGACCATCTGGTCGAGCAGCGCAGTCAGTCCGCTGCCGACGGCGCGAGGGTCAAGGTCGCCCTCGCCAGGATCCGCCCGCAGCAGCGCTACCTCCAGTGCCCTGCGCTGCGGGACCGGCAGCGATCGGAGCGCGTCATCGGCCACGGGGCGCAACAGGTCGGCCAGCACGACGTGTGGCAGCCCCGCATCCGATGGCACCGGACGAGACGACAGGACCCGGCACCCGCTCGCGCTCGCGCGCCGGGTCGCCTCGGCCCACAGCGTGGTCTTGCCAATACCAGGCTCGCCGGCGATGACCAGCAGCCTGGCTGCCACGGCGCCAGGAACCTGAGCCAGCCAGGTGTCAATGCTCGTCAGCTCGCCGTCCCTGCCGAGTACCGGAGGCCCGTGCCGCTCCATGCTGGATACCGTATGTGCTCCGGTAAGCCCGCGACCGGGAACTGGCCGCTGCCTGGTCGGCCGTCTTGCCGCGACCCTGCCTGGAGGTTCGGTCAGCTGGGCGCGGCCAGGAGCGCGGCGACCGCGATCTCTGCTTCGGCAGGGGCCGGGAGTGCGACCGGCACGGAGGGAATCGTGGGTAGCTCGCCCGCCGACGCGTAGCGGTTTATTAGCTGTGGGTCGATGTAGGACTTGCGGGTCACCGCGGGGGTATCGCCGAGCCAGCCCGCCACCTCGCGAATGCTGGCAGCGATGACCCTCTCGCGGCCCCGCGCGGCCTGCGATGGCGCGGCGTTCGCCAGTGCCAGCGCCATCAGCACGGTCGCATTCCAGGTGCGGAATTCCTTGGCGGTGAAGTGGCCGCCGGCCCGGGCGGCGATGTAGCTGCTCACATCGTGCGAATGCAGGACGCGCCAGTTGCCGCCGTGCTGGTAGCTGAACAGCGTGTCGAGACCGTTGTCGTTGTGGGCCAATGCTCGCACGGTCGGCAGGACTGCCTCATCGGTGACGGTGATCGCCCGGCGCTTGCCCTCCTTGGCGATGTAATCGAACATGATGCCGTCACGCGTCACCCTGACGTGCCGCTTCTCCAGCGTCGTGGCGCCGTAATGATGGTCCAGCTCGGCGTATTTTTCGCCGCCGATCCGGAACAGGCCGAGGTCGATCAGCCGAACAGCGCTGGCCGCGACGCGGTCACGATCCAGACCAGCTCGCGCCAGATCCTCCACGGTGGCAGCGCGCAACGATGGCAGCACGCTGGCGAACTGCAGCATGTGAAGGAACTTCTGAGCGTCGCGCTGCTCGCGCCACAGCTGGTGATAGCGGTACTGGGTCCGGCCCCGGCTGTCCACGCCGGTGGCCTGAATATGCCCCACCGGGTCCGGCGAGATCCAGACGTCCGTCCAGGCCGGTGGGATCGCCAGCGCGCCGATGCGGCGCAGTGCCTCCCGCTGGGTGACTTCTGCGCCTGAAGGGTCGCGGTAGCGGAAACCTTCCCGGCTCCGTTCGCGGGTGATTCCCGGGCCACGAGGGTCGCTGCGTGTCAATCCTGAAACCGCGGCCGCCAGCGACGATGCACCGGGGCTCATGCCCAGACAGGATATGGCCTCGGCCCACCTGCCACGCCCCCTGGGGTTTACGGTCCTGGTCGCAGATCGCGGTGTGGGTCACTGAGCACCGGTTTAAGTAGTTCTCCCGATGCCCCCGGCGCCGCGCTGCAGAGCGCGTTCGACGCCCTCTACCCGGCCGGGCTGCATTGGTACTGGACCCTGACCCGGCCAGGGTCAAGGCCCACTACGACCCCGACAACTTCTTCCACGTCAACCAGAACATCCTGCCCGCCAGCCAAGCCGGCGCCTAGCAGGCTCGGGCGTGCCGGGCTCGGGCACGGCACCGCCCGAGTCTGAGCTGCCGCCCGCTTATCCTCGGGGTAGTTGTTAACTTGCTCCCGATGGCAAGGCAACCGAACGGGGCGCCGGGTGCTTCAAAAGTATTATGACCCACCTTCTGCCGGCCCCCGTGATGACTGCGGCGCACGGTGATGAGTTCGCCGAATACGCGGCTGCCAGCATCCCGTCTTTGCGGCGGCTGGCCCTGCTACTGTGCCGGAACTGGCACGACGCCGACGACCTCGTCCAGGCAACGCTGTCCAAGCTGTGTCAGCACTGGTACCGGGCCGCCGCGGCGGACAGCACCGATGCCTACGTTCGCGCCATCCTCGTCCGGGAGTTTATCCGGGGACGGCGAACGGGCTGGGCAAGGCGGGTAAGCGTGACCGACCAGCCGCCTCAGATCCGGGCTCCGGTGGCCGACCTGGACAGCCTTCTGGACCTGCAAGCTGCCATGACGGCCCTCGCACCGCGCCAGCGCGCCGTGCTGGTGCTGCGGTATTACTGCGACCTCGACGTAACCCAGACGGCTCAGGCGCTCGGCTGTGCTCCCGGCACGATCAAAAGTCAGACGTCCAAAGCGCTTGCCACCCTCCGGCGCACTCTGGCGCACGGCTCAGGGTCCGCTACCACCAGCCAGCCCGCCACAACTCAGCCGGCGGGCCCGGACCGACTGCTCGGATGAGGTGCCCGGCCATGCTTGAGGACAGCCTTAGAACGCTCTTCGCCGCTGAAGCCGAGGCGGACCAGCCGCCGTCGCATATCAGCGTGCCCGCGGCTGGCCGCAGCGCCCGCGCGCGGCGGCGCCTGCAGCGCGCATTCACTATCGGCAGCCCCCTGCTTGCGGCCGCCGCGGTCACCGCGGTGATCGCCACATCGGTCGCCCTCGGCGGCGGTGGCGAGAGGATCGCGCGCCCGACGAGGCCGACGATGCCGCTGGCAGTGCCGGGCTCTGCCGGTTGGGCGCGTCTTCCGGGAGCTCCGATCGCTCCCCGGAGCGAATATGCGGCCGTCTGGACCGGGAAGAAGATGATCGTCTGGGGCGGCTACTCGGGGGACATTCAGTACGGCGACGGCGCCGCCTACGACCCGGCGACCCGGACCTGGACGAAGATCGCCGCCGGCCCTCTTGCCGGCCAGGACCTCCCCGTGACCGTATGGACCGGTAAGAGCATGCTCATCTTCGG
>Ga0207664_10002273_pt1 | contig 12662 bp, 7 predicted proteins | sample LARL83metaG_FD_184349 | JGI IMG/M metagenome (GOLD analysis project Ga0207664, IMG submission 184349) | Corn, switchgrass and miscanthus rhizosphere microbial communities from Kellogg Biological Station, Michigan, USA - LAR L8-3 metaG... | ecosystem: Host-associated > Plants > Roots >...
GCTGGGCGCGCGGATGACTATCTGGGCAAGCCGTTCGGCTTCGCGGAGCTGGTGCTGCGGGTGCGCTCGCTGGGCCGGCGCCGCCGCGGCCATCCGCCTGTCCTGCGCCGCGGCGATGTGGTGATGAACACGCTTCGCCACCGGGTGACCCGCGCGGGGCGGCTGGTGCCGCTGTCAGCTCGTGAGCACGCAGTGCTGGAAGTGCTGTTGGCGCGGATGGGGAGTGGTGAGCCATGAGGTGCTGCTGGAGCGGGTGTGGGATGAGTACGCGGACCCGTTCACGAACGCGGTGCGGGTGCCGGCGACGCCGCCGGGCTCGCTCGGCTGCCGGCTCACCGCCCTCGGCGCCGTGGCGCTGGCCCTCGGCGAGAGCGACTGGCTCCCGGCCGCCGCAACCCGTCTATCTCTCAAATCGCCGGGAAGATGATTAAGTTTCTCATTCGCGCGGCCATATTAACCCGCTCCGTCGTTTACGGATACGAAATCTGATTATTACGCGGCATTGCCGCGAAACGGCCATGTAACGTTTTCTTCATTCAGAAGTTCCAAAAGCGCGCGAACCGTTGGCGCGTCCAGGCCGTATAAATGGATCCGTTGCGCCGGACATGCGGATTTTTCGTACTCAAAGGGATGACCTAATGGCCTGGACTGTCGCTCTTCCCCGGACTCCCCGGCTGACCGTTATCGGTGCCGGATATCTTGGCCTGACCCATGCCGTGTGCATGGCGGACCTCGGGCACGACGTCCTCGCGATGGACGTCGACGAGAAGAAGATCGCCAGGGCGGAAAATGGCGAGACGCCATTCTTCGAGCCCGGTCTCGAGCCGCTGCTGCGCAAGAACGTCGACGCGGGCAGGCTGCGCTTCACCACATCGTTTGCCGAGGCGGGCGAGTTCGGGGACGTCCACTTTGCCTGCGTCGGAACTCCGCAGGGCGACGACGGGTCGGCCGACCTGAGCTACCTGCACGCGGCCGCGGACGCGCTGGCGCCGCACCTGCGGCGGCCGTGCCTGATCGTCGGCAAGTCCACGGTGCCGGTCGGGACCGCGCGGGAATTGCTGCGCAGGATCCGGGGTGCCGCGCCGGCCGGTAGCGGGGTTGACCTGGCCTGGAACCCGGAGTTCCTCCGCGAGGGGCACGCGGTGGCCGACAGCTTGGCCCCGGACCGCTTCGTGTTCGGGGTGAGGTCGCAGGCCGCGGCAGGCCTGCTGCGCCACCTCTACGCGAAGCCGCTCGGTGCGGGCATCCCGGCGCTGGTCATGGACCTGGAGACCGCCGAGCTCGCCAAGGTGTCGGCCAACGCGTTCCTGGCCACCAAGATCTCCTTCATCAACGCGATGGCCGAGATGTGCGAGGCGGCCGGCGCCGACGTGCTGCCGCTCGCCGAGTCGCTCGGGTACGACGCGCGGATCGGCCCGGCGTTCCTGTCGCCAGGGCTCGGCTTCGGCGGCGGCTGCCTGCCCAAGGACATCCGCGCGTTCCGGGCTGCCGCGGCGGGCCTGGGCGTGAGCTCGGTGGCCAGCCTGCTCGGCGACGTCGACGCCATCAACCTGAGCCGGCGCGACCGGGTCGTCGCGCTGGCGCGCGGCGCCGCGGGCGGCGAGCTGTCAGGGCGGCGCGTGGCCGTGCTCGGCATCGCGTTCAAGCCGAACAGCGACGACATCCGGGATTCGCCGAGCCTGGACGTCTGCGGGCGGCTCGCCGCCGAGGGCGCCGCGGTGTCGGTGCACGATCCGGTCGCGATGCCCAACGCAGCGCGGACCCGGCCCGATCTGCGCTACGCGGCGTCGGTATCGGAGGCGGCCCAGGACGCCGACCTGGTGCTGCACCTGACCGAGTGGGCCGACTACAGGGCCATCGACCCGGCCGCCCTCGCCGAGGTGGTGGCCAGGCGGGTCATCATCGACGCCCGCTGCGCCCTGGATACCGGGCAGTGGCGGGCCGCCGGATGGACGGTCCAGGTCCTCGGGCGGCCGTCATGAGGCGGGCGCATGTTCCGGCGCTTGCGGCGCTTGGTTCTGTGCTTGCGGTGCTTGCGGCGCTGCTTGGTGTTGTCGCGACGCCTGGTGCTGTCCGGGCAGATGAGGTGACGATCTCGCAGAACGCCTTGCGCGATGGGTGGGACGCCAGCGAGCCCGCGCTGACGCCGGCTGCGGTCGGCGGCGGGGGGTTCGGGCAGCTGTTCTCCACCGCGGTCAACGGGCAGGTCTACGCCCAGCCGCTGGTGGTCGGGCCGACACTGATCGTGGCGACGGAGACCGACTGGGTTTACGGGCTGAACTCGACGACCGGCGCGGTCAACTGGTCGGTGTCGCTGGGCACCCCGTGGAACACCAGCAGCCTGTGCGGCGACCTGTCGCCGTCGGTCGGGGTGACGAGCACGCCGGTTTACGACCCGGTCACCGCGGCGGTGTACCTGGTCGCCGCGACCGTGGTGAACTCCGCGGTGCAGTACCACCTGTTCGGCATCAACCCCGGGACCGGGGCCATCACCGAGACGGTCGCGATCGGCGGCAGCCCGGGCAACGACTCCTCGATCACGTTCAACGCCGCCCAGCAGTGGCAGCGGCCGGGGCTGCTGCTGATGAACGGCTGGGTGTACGCGGGCTTCGCTTCGCACTGCGACGGCACGCCGTACGACGGCTTCATCGCCGGGGTGAACGTGTCCAGCAAGGCGACGACCCTGTGGTCGGACGAGACCGGCGTCACCGACGACGAGGCGGGCATCTGGCAGGGCGGCGGCGGGCTGATGTCCGACGGGTCCGGCCGGGTGTTCTTCGTGTCCGGCAACGGCGTGTCGCCGGTGGCGGGACCGGGCACCTCGCCGCCGGGCCAGCTCGCGGAGTCCGTGGTGCGGCTGGCGGTGCAGTCCGACGGGTCGTTGTCGGCCGAGGACTTCTTCAGCCCGAAGAACGCCGCGACCCTGGACTCCCAGGACCTCGACTTCGGCTCCGGCGGCCCGGTCGCGCTGCCGTTCGGCACCAGCACGTACCCCCACCTCATGGTGGCCATCGGCAAGTACGGGCGCTTCTACCTGCTGAACCGGGACAACCTCGGCGGCATGCAGCAGGGGGCCAGCGGCAGCGACGCCTCGCTGCGCATCATCTGCTGCTTCGCCGGCGAGTGGGGGCACCCCGCAGCGTTCGCGGACACCGCGACGCTGACCAGCAACAGCGCGGCCGCCAACGACTTCCTCTACTTCACCGGCAACACCGACTACCTGCGGGTGATGAAGTGGGCGTACGCGACGGGCGGGATACCGGTGCTGCACACGGTGGCCACCAGCTCGTTCAAGTTCGGCTACACCTCCGGCTCGCCGGTCGTCACGTCGAACGGGACCAGCGCGTCGTCGGCGATCGTCTGGGCGGTCGGCGTCACGAACTCCACCGGCGCCGGCGGCACCCTGTACGCGTTCAGCGCCGCGCCGCCGAGCACCTGCACCTCCGGGTCGCCGTGCACGCTGAGCCCGCTGTGGTCGGCGCCGATCGGCACGGCGAGCAAGTTCACCACGCCGGCCACCGACGGCGGTCACGTCTACGTCGGCACCAGGGACAGCCACGTGCTCGGCTTCGGGCTGACCAGCGGCGCGACCGCGGCGGCCGCCGCGTTGCGGGGCACGCAGGCCACGTACGGTCCCGTCCCGGTGGGCGCGTCCGCGACCAGGGAGGTCACCGCGACCGCCTCGGGGACCGTCACGGTGACCGGCGTGAGCGCAGGCTCGTCCGCGGGCGCCGGCCCGTTCAGCGCCGGCCCTGTGACGAAGACCCAGGCGGGGAGAAGCTCGGCGGTGCCGGTGACCTTCCCGGTCAGCCTGTCGGCGGGTGACGCGCTGCACGTCCCGGTGAGCTTCACGCCGTCCGCGCCCGGCGGCGTGGCCGGGGCGGTGTCCTTCGCCGTCCGGTCCGCGCGGCTGCCCTCGGTGACCGTGCCGCTGTACGGCGACGGCACCCAGCCCGGGCTGTACCCGTCGGCAGGCTCGCTCTCCCTCGCGCTGGTGAAGGGCGGCACCGTCAGCGACGTGCCGGCCGGCCTCACCGCGCAGGGGACGGTGCAGATCACCAACGGCGGCACCTCGCCGGAGACGGTGACCTCCGTCACCCCACCGGCCGCCCCGTTCGGGGCGGCGGGCCTGCCCGCGCTCGGCACGGTGCTGCAGCCGGGTCAGTCGGTCACCGTGCAGGTCACCTTCGCCCCTTCGCGGGCCGGGGCCGCGAGCAGCTCGTTCACGGTGACCGGTGACCGGGGGACGGCCGCCACCGTGGACCTGGCCGGAACCGGCGTGCCCGGGGTGAGCAGGCTCACCGCCACGCCCGCCTCGGTGGACTTCGGCTCGGTGCCGGCCGGGGCGACGGCCGTCGCCGTGGTGCATATCGCCAACGCCGGGAACCAGCCCGCCACCGTGATGGGCGCGGGGCCGCTGTCCCGGCCGTTCGCCGCGCGGTACCAGGTGGCCCGGGGACTGGTGCTGAACGCCGGAGACGACCTGGCGATCAGGATCACCTTCCGGCCGCCCGGCAGGGGACAGTTCACCGGCGCCTACCGGCTCACCTGGACCGACCGGTTCGGCAGGCACGCCGTAGTCGTCCCGCTGAAGGGAGCCGGCGCTTGATGCCCCGGGCGGAGGGGGCGGCCGGCCCGGGCACCTCCGCGGCGTCGATGCTGCGCCGGCACTGGCGCCGGTTCGGCACGTTCGGCGCGATCGGCTTCACCGTGTTCCTCGCCGGGCTGGCCCTGCAGGTGGCGCTGGTCCGGCTGGCGGGAATGGGCCACGTGGCGTCCTACGCCGTCAAGACGCTGGTGTCCGTCGAGCTCAGCCTGCTGCTCAACCGCTACCTCACCTGGCGGGACCGCGACGTGCGGATGGTGCGGGCGGCCGCGCTTTTCACCGTCCAGCAGCTCACAATCCAGGGCATCGGCGTGTTCATCTACGCCGGCCTTGACCGGCTGGGCGTCGGCTACGTCGTCGCGAACGTGGCGGTCACCGCCCTGCTCACGCCCGCCGGGTACCTGGCGAGCCACCTGTGGTCGCTGGCGGGCCGCCCGGCGGCCCCGGCGCCCGACGCGACGACGGGCGGGGCGCCGTACCCGGCACCTGGCGGGGCGCCGACGGCGCGGCGGCGGAATCCGTGGGCATTGCTCGACGGCGTGCAGTGGCCGCTCGTCGCGATCCTCGCCGTGCAGGCCATCATGTCGCTGCGGCTGATCTGGACGAACACGGCGTTCCTCGACGAGGCGACCTACCTGTTCGCCGGGCACGTGGAGATCGCGCACTGGCTGCACGGATCCTCGGTGCCCGCCTACGCGACCTACTTCTCCGGCGCCCCGGTCATCTACCCGCCGCTGGCCGCGCTGGCCGCCAGCGCCGGCGGGCTGGCCGGCGCCAGGCTGCTGTCCATGGCGTTCATGCTGGGCGCGACCTGCATGCTGTGGGGGGTGAGCGCCCGGCTGTTCGGCCGGTGGGCGGCGTTCCTGGCGGCCGCGCTGTTCGTCGCGCTGGGGCCGACGCAGTTCCTCGGGGCGTTCGCGACCTACGACGCGATGTCGCTGTTCTTGATGACCGCCGCCGCCTTCTGCGTGACCGCCGCGCGGACCAGGGACGACTCCAGCTGGCTGCTGATCGCAGGGGCCGCGCTGCTCGCCCTGGCCAACGCCACCAAGTATGCGAGCACGCTGTTCGACCCCACGATCGTCGCCCTTGGCGGCCTGGGGACGGCGAGGGACCGGGGCGTCAGCGCTGGCAGTGCTGGCTCCAGGGCGGACGACCCCCCCGTGCCCCCCCGAAGCACCGCCATCAAGGCCGCCATCGGGCGCGGCGGGCTGATCGCCGCCTGCACGGTGGCGCTGGACGCCGGCCTGCTCGCCCTCGGCGGCTCGGCGTATTTCACCGGGGTGCTGTCGACTACGGTGTCGCGCTCGGCTGGCGGCAACCCGGCTTCGGTGGTGCTCGCAGACGCGGCACGGTGGATCGGCGTCGCCTGCGTCCCGGCCGCCATCGGCGCGGCGGTGGCTCTCGTCCTGGCCCGCCGCACGAACGCGACCGACCGGGCGACGGCGGCGATCGTGACCCTGCTCGCGGTATCGGGGGTGCTGGCGCCGCTGAACCAGGCGCGCATCCACACCACCACGTCGCTGTCCAAGCACGTCGACTTCGGCGCCTGGTTCGCCGCCGCGGCGGCCGGCTACCTGATCGCGCAGCTCGCGCGGGCCGCGCGGCGCGGCTGGCGCTGGCGGGCCGGGTGGATGGCCGGCGCCGCCGCCGCGGCGGTCGCCTCGGCCGTCGTGCTGGTGCCCGCTGCGGCCTACGGCCGGACACAGTCGGACAACTTCTTCCAGACCTGGCCGGATTCGGCCCAGGTCACCTACCGGCTGCAATCGCTCACCCGCGAGCACCGCGGCCACTACCTCACGGAGGATTACGATGTCCCCGCCTATTACCTGGAAAACCAGGTGTCCTGGCGGCAATGGTCGGACACGTGGTACTTCACCTACCGGCCTCCGGGCTCTCCCCGGCTGCTGAAGGGACTGCCGGCCTATCAGGCTGCCATCCTGAACCATTATTTCGCACTTGTGATCCTCGACTTCGGCGACACGGCGCAAACGGACGACGCGATCACCGCCGACATACGGCAGGCCGGCACCTACCACGTCATCGCCGAGCTGCCCTACTGGGACAAGTTCGGCGTCGGCCAGTTCACCGTCTGGATGTACGAGCCAAGGGGAGGTCGTTCATGAGCATCGTCGCCGACCGGCCGATCGCGGGCGGGCGCCCGGCCAGGCAGGGACCGCGGCTGCCGGTACCGCCGACCGACGCAGAGAAGGGAATGTACGCCGACCGGAACCTGGCCCTCATCATCCGCACCTCTCTGGCCAGCTTCGGCGCCCTGCTGATCAGCCAGGGCAGGTTCGTCGCGCTGCGCCCGGCGCTGCTGGCGCTGACGCCGCTCATCGCGTTCACGCTCGCCTATTACCTGATCTCGCTGTGCGTGAATTTCGGCACCCGCGGTTTCGACCTGGCCGCGCACCGGAGGCTGGTGGCCGCGTGGCGCCCCGCGGCCTATCCGAGCCTGGACATCTTCCTGCCCATCTGCGGCGAGCCGCTCGATATCCTGCGCAACACCTGGGAGCACGTCGGCGAGCTCATCAGGGCCTATCCCGGTCCGGCGACCTGTTACGTCCTCGATGACGGCGACAGCGCCGACGCGCGCGACCTGGCCGGGTCGTTCGGCTTCACGCACCTGGTGCGGCCGAACCGGGGCTGGATGAAGAAGGCCGGGAACCTGCGGTACGGATTCGGCCAGTCCCGTGGCGAGTTCATCCTCATCCTCGACGCCGACTTCGCGCCGCGGGCCGACCTGCCGCTGGAGATGCTGCCATACCTGGCCACCGACGGCTCACTGGGCATCGTCCAGTCGCCGCAGTTCTTCTGCACCGCCGGGCCGATGTCGTGGATGGAACGCGGCGCCGGGGCGGTCCAGGAGCTGTTCTACCGGCTGGTGCAGGTGTCCAGGGACCGGCACGACGGCGCGATCTGCGTCGGGTCCTGCGCCATCTACCGGCGCGAGGCCCTGTCCGCCAACGGCGGCACCACGCTGATCGAGCACTCCGAGGACGTGCACACCGGCTTCGACCTGCGGCGTGCCGGGTGGGGGCTGCGGTACCTGCCCATCCCGCTGGCCACCGGCCTGTGCCCGTCCGACCCGGACTCGTTCCTGACCCAGCAGTACCGGTGGTGCGCGGGGTCGATGTCGCTGCTCGGCTCGCGGAAATTCTGGGCCACCCGGATGCGGTGGCGGACCCGCTTCTGCTACGTGTCCGGGTTCTGCTATTACGTGCACACGGCGGTGTTCACCTTCGCCACGCCGATCATCCCGCTGATCATGCTGGTGTTCCTGCCGGGAAGCGTCCGGCTGATCAACTACCTGTTCATCGCCCCGTCCATCGTCTACAACCTGGCCGTTTTCCCGGCCTGGCACCACAACAGGTTCGGCCCTTCGGCGCTGATGGCCAAGCTGCTGTACGGCTGGGCGCACGTGTTCGCGCTGTGGGACATCCTGCGCGGCAAGCGGATGGGCTGGCAGCCGACCGGCGGCTCGGCCCGCAAGTCGAAGACCCGCCGGATCTGGGCCGGCATCACCGTGTGGAACGGCGGCACCGGCGTCATCTGGGTGCTGCTGGGCCTGTGGCGCGTCGCGCACTACGGGCCGAGCTTCGCGATCCTGCTCGGCACCGGGCTGCTGGCCTGCGCCGTAACCGCGATGGCGCTGCTTGCGCGGCGGAACCACCTGGGGATGCGGGCATGATCGTCCGGCTTGCCCGGCGGATCGGCACCGTGGCCGTCGTCGGGGCGGCCGTCGCGGTCGTGGCGGCGTTCGGCGTGCACGACCAGAGGACGGCGCTGACGCTCGGCGAGTCGCACCCGCTCACCGCCGAGCCCCGCGGCTACCTCGGGGTGTTCATGCCCGGCATGCCGGCCTCCGCGGACGGGCTCGCCGCGTTCGGCTCGAGGACCGGGACACGGCCGAACGTGGCGGTGTACTACAGCGGCTGGTACGAGCCGTTCCAGTCACACTTCGCGGCGGAGCTGTCCGCCCGCGGGGCGGTGCCGCTTGTGCAGATGGATCCCTCAGGGATCGACCTGGCGGCGATCGCCCACGGCAGATATAACTCCTACCTGGCGTCCTATGCCCAGTCCGTCAGGACGTTCGGCCGGCCGGTGATCATCAGCTTCGGGCACGAGATGAACGGGAACTGGTACTCCTGGGGCAAGGACAAGACGCCGCCGGCGGTCTTCGTGGCGGCCTGGCGGCATCTGGTCACGGTGTTCCGCGCCTGGGGGGCGTTCAACGTGACCTGGCTGTGGGCGGTCAACTCGCTGGCCGGCGGGCCCGGGCAGGCGGCCTCGCCGCAGCCCTGGTGGCCCGGCGCGTCGTACGTCGACTGGGTGGGGATCGACGGTTACTACTACTATCCGGCCGAGAGCTTCGCCACCTTGTTCGGCGGCACGATCTCGGCGGTTCGGCGGTTCACCCGGGACCCGGTGCTGATCACCGAGACCGGCGTGGCACCGGAAGCGGGGCAGGCGGCCAAGATCCCCGGGCTGTTCGCCGGGGCCCGGGCCGCGGGGATACTCGGGATCGTGCTGTTCGACGCCGGCGGATACCGCGACTGGCGCATCGACTCCGATCCGGCCGCGCTGGCCGCTTTCGGGCGGGCCGCGCGTGGGTTCGGCGGGAACACGGGAGGACGATGATGGCGCTTCTCGAGCGTCATGCGATGGACGGTCAGGCTGTGGAGCTTCCCGAGCGCCCTCGCTTCCACCGCACGGTCGGAGACCGCCTTTCACGTCGCTTACAGCGCCCGGTCGTTTGGGGACTTCCTGCCAGAAGACCCCAAACGACCGGCTCAGCGTTACGGGTAGGGATAGGGACTTGCGGTTGGGCTGAGCTCGGCGGCGGCGCCGGTGCTCATTCCCTCCCCCGGCTCGCCGCTGCCCTTGAACTCGCCGTTCCCCTCGAGGTCGAGGCGGGGCAGGACGCGGTCGAGGGCGGCCGGGATGCGCCAGTTCGTCCTGCCGAGCATGTGCATCACGGCGGGGACGAGGATGGTGCGGACGATGAGGGCGTCGGCGACCACGGCGGCGGTCATGCCAAGGCCGATCATCTTGACAGTCCGGTCGGTGGTGAAGGTGAAGGAGAAGAAGACGACGGCCATGATGGCGGCCGCCGCGGTGATGATGCGGCCGGTGACCGCCTGGCCGGTCAGTACCGCGACCGCGTTGTCGCGGCGCCTGCCCCACTCCTCCTGGACCCTGCTGACCAGGAACACCTGGTAGTCGGTGGTCAGGCCGAACAGTACGGCGAACATCAGGATGGGGATGAAGGGGCTGACCGGGCCGGTGTTAGTCACTCCGACGAGGCTTTTCAGCCAGCCCCACTGGAAGACCGCGGTGATCACCCCGAAGGCCGCCGCGGCAGACAGCAGGTTCATGATCGCGGCGGTCACCGGGATGGCCACGCTGCGGAACACGATGAGCAGCAGGATGAAGGACAGCGCCACCACCATGCCGACGAACAGCGGCAGCTTCGACGACAGCTGGGCCGCCACGTCGTTGCCGATGGCCGTAGCGCCGCCGACCAGCACCTGCAGGTGCTGCCCGTGCAAGGCAGCGGGGATGACGGTGCCGCGCAGGTTGTTGATCAGGTCGGTCGTGGACTGGGCCTGGGGGCTGCCCACGGGGTAGACCTCGGCAAGCGCGACGGCCGGGTGACCCGGGCCGGCCGGGAAGAACTCCGGGCCGAGAGTGGTGACCACGCCGTGGGCGTGGCCGGCGGCGGCGACCACGGCGTCGAAGGTGGCCTTGTCAGCCTGGCTGTGCAGCGGCGCGACGAGCTGGAGCGGGCCGCTGAAGCCCGGCCCGAACCCGTGGACGAGCATCTCGTAGCCCCGGTAGGTGGTGGTCGTGGTGCTTGTCGGGTCGACGCTGTAATCGGCGGTGCCCTGCCGCATCGACAGGTACGGGGCGCCGAGCGCCACCATGATCCCCAGCGCCGCGACGCCGAAGACCAGGCGGTTGCGCTGGACGAGCGACGCCCAGCGGGCCCAGCCTTGGGAAGCCTCGCTGAAGCCGGTCTCACCCTGGGCCAGGGCGCGGCGCTGCCGCCGGGTAAGGAGCCGCTGGCCGGCCAGGCCGACCAGTGCGGGGAGCAGCGTCAGCGCCCCGAGCAGGACGAACGCCACGGTGATCGCGGCCGCGATCGCGGCGCCCGACAGCGCGGCGACGCCCACGGTGAGGATGCCGAGCAGGGCGACGCACACGGTCAGGCCGGCGAACAGCACGGCTCGGCCGGCCGTGCCGCCCGCGGCGGCGACCGCGTCCTTCACGGAAAGCCCGCGGCGCATCCCGTTGCGGGTGCGGGTGAGGATGAACAGGGAGTAGTCGATGCCGACCCCCAGCCCGATGAGGATGCAGAGCTGGGAGGTGAACGAGGCCATGCTGAGCGAGTTGGACAGCATGTTGACCACTGACAGGCCCGCGACCAGGGCGATGGCCGTGCCGATCAGCGGCAGCAAGGCCGGGAGGACCGCGGCGAAGAACAGCAGCAGGACCACCAGCGCCGCCGCCACCCCGATCAAGGTGCTCGATGAGGAGGCGGGGTTGGTTGACGCGGCGACGTCGCCGACGACGTCGACCTGGAGGTTCGGCGAGTTGGGCGCCCGGGCCTCGTTCACGAACTGGGTCGCCTCGGCGGCCGGGACGGTGTTAGCGTCCACGCTGAAGTTCACCGTGGCGAACGCGACGGTCTTGCCCGCGCTGAGCTGCTTGCCGCCCGCCGGGCTGTACGGCGAGGTCACGCTGGAGACGTAGCGCAAGTGCGATACCTGCTCGAGCATGGCCGTGATCTGATTCCGGACGGCCGGGCTGTCCACGGTCCCGGTCTTCGTCTGGAACACGATCTGCTCGGTGTCACCGGACTGGCCGGGGACCGCCTGCTTGAGCAGCTGCGCCGCGGCGGCACTCGGCGTGCCGGACAGCGTGGTGCCCTGGGCGTAGTTGCTGCCAGCGGTCGAGCTGCCCAGGAACGTGGCGGCGAGCACCAGCAGCCAGAGCCCGACCACCACCAGGCGGTGTGTGACGCACCACCGGGCGACGACGTGCATCGGATTTCCCCTCACTGGTCCCCGCCTGCCGGGGACCTCCCAGCCAGCTTCCCGGCGCGGGGGCCGGGTCCTCTTCGGCCGCCAGGACCCTTTGCGTGCCGGGCCTTACTGCCGCGGACGTAGTGCCGGCGACGGATGCGCCCCCGGCGGACGGCGCTTAGGCTCTGTAACGTGAGATCCTCGCCGGAGGTCGCCGCCGCAGGCAGGACCGCCCTGCGGGTGCTGCCGCGCACCGTCGTTGGCAGCGACGTGCTCCTCGCGCTGGCCGCCTTCGGGGCGCTGCTCGCCGACCCGCTCCTGCTGGGCAAGATCACCGCGCTGACGCCGGGCATCGTGGCGCTGTCACTGATGGCCGCCGTCCCGCTGCTGGCCCGCAGGCGCTACCCGCTCGCTGTCCTGGCCGCCGAGATGCCGCTGCTGCTCGCGTGCCTGGCGGTGGCCCACCCGAACCGGGCGGCCGTCTGCATCGCCATGCTGCTGGTGTTCACGGTGGGACTTGAAGGCGGCCGGACCCGGTCGCTGGCGGTGGGGGCCGTGATGGCACTGTTCGTCACCGCGGCCGTAGTGCTCACCGGCCGACCCGACAGCGCCGCCGACATCGTCGCGTACACAGCGCTGGTGCTCGGCGCGCTGGCCGCCGGCGACGCAGTGCGGGCCCGCCAGGCCCTCCAGCGGGCGCTCGCCGAAGAAGCCGTCCGGGCCGGCGAAGCGGCGGCAATGCACCGTTTCGACTCCGAGCGGATATCCCTGGCCCACGAACTGCACGACGTGGTGGGGCACGCGCTGGTGGCCATCAACGTACACGCCGCCGCCGCCGCGCGACGGGCGCGCAAGACGGGCGCCGCTGGGGGAACCGCCGACCCGACCGCAGCGCTCGATGAGATCGCGTCCGTCTCCGCCGGAGCACTGGCCGAGCTGCGCAGCACGCTCAAGGAGCTGCGCGCCGTGCAAGACGGGCCCGCCCCCTTGCACCCGGTCCAGGACCTGGGCGACCTGGCCGGCCT
>Ga0207664_10002274_pt1 | contig 12660 bp, 14 predicted proteins | sample LARL83metaG_FD_184349 | JGI IMG/M metagenome (GOLD analysis project Ga0207664, IMG submission 184349) | Corn, switchgrass and miscanthus rhizosphere microbial communities from Kellogg Biological Station, Michigan, USA - LAR L8-3 metaG... | ecosystem: Host-associated > Plants > Roots >...
GGCTTCGTCAACGAGCACGACGAGCCGGCCGCCTGGCTTGAGGCCCAGTCGCCGGTGCCACCCGATTCCGGGGCGTTCTTCTTCCCCGACGACTGGCGCGCTCTGACACCGTGACCCGGGATCACTCGGGCTCCTTTCAGCCTCTTCCCCAGCCGCCCGGCCGCAGCGGGGACAGCTCGTTGTCGGCCAGGTCGGTATGGGGATCCGGGTGCAGCCGGGCCCGGCGCCGGTCGTTGAGCCACACGATGACCTCGGCCGCCTCGACCAGCAGCGCGCAGGCCCCGCCGAGGATCAGCATCGTGAGCGGGTCCGGGCTCGGGTTGGCCATGCCCGCGATCAGGAATACCCCGAAGATCAGCATCCGCCGCCATTTCCGGAACCGCTCGTGGGTCAGCACGCCGGCCAGGTTCAGCATGACGATGAGCAGCGGCACCTCGAACGCAAACCCGAAGGCCAGCATCATCGCCATCGCGAAGCTCATGTACTTGCCGACTTGGATCACGTTTTGCACGCCGCCCGGGGTCAGGCCGAGCAGGTAGTGCAGGGACCGGCCCATCGACAGGTAGCACAGCGTGACGCCGATGCCGAACAGCGGGATGGCCGTGCCGAGGAAGAGGTAGCCCCACCGCTTCTCCCTGGCGTACAGGCCGGGCACGATGAACGCCCAGGTCTGGTAGAGCAAGATCGGCGAGGACAGGATCACCCCGACGATCAGCGCGACTTTCACCCGCAGGGAGAACGCGTCGAGCGGGCCGTTCAGCACCAGCTCGTTGACGCCGGGCGTGCGGCAGCCGGAGTGCCCGCGGATGGCGGTTGCGCACAGCGGGCGCTCGATGACGTGCCAGGCCTGGCTGAAGAAGACGAACCCCGCGGTCATCCCCGCCGCTAGGACGAGCGCCATGATGACGATGCGTCTGCGCAGCTCACGGAGGTGGTCCATGAGAGCCATGCCGCCTTCGGGGTTCGCCGGATCCTGCCGCCGGGAGCGCGCGAAGCGCTCACCGACGATGCGGGCGCCCGCGATGGCACCGGGAAGCCTGGCCATGACTGGGTCCGGGCCCGCTAGGCGCGCTGCCGGGCCGAGTGAGAGGCCTCGGCGGCCGCTGCGGCAGGGGAGCGCGGCTCCGGCTCGTCCTCGTGCAGGCCCCGCACCTCCTTCTTCAGGATGCGCATCGACTGGCCGAGCGAGCGCGCCGCGGACGGAAGCTTCTTCGACCCAAAAAGCACGATGATCACCAGGGCGACGATCAGGATCTTCCACGGGCTATCAAACAGATCACCAATCATGTGCGTTCTCCTCAGCGGATGCCGATGGGTCGCCCCTGCCGGTGCTGGGTTGGCTGGGGTCTGGGGTGGCTAGGCATGGATCCCGAACGGGCCGAGGTGACCGTAGTCGATCCGCAGTGACTCGACGAGCTGGTAGGCGTTGGGCAGGGTGTAGACGTCGGCCCCGCCGAGCCGGTTGATCCAGCGGGGGATGACCGCGCTGGCGGCTTGGGCGGCGACGCCGTCCAGGTAGCCGCGGAAGATGGCCCAGGGGTTTGCCGGGTCGGCGGACGTGTAGACGCTGGCGATGTTGAAGGTGTCGATCGCGAGGGCGGCCTGCGCCTTGAGATCGGCCACGTACTCCTGCTGGATGACCACGTCGTTGCGGGTGCCGAGCCTGGTGAGGTGGCCCCCGATGAAAGTGCGGAACGGGTAGCGGAGTGCCTGCGCCGGGGCTTGGAGCCATCCTGGGATGTTCTGCGACTCGGCGAGGTGGGCGAAGGGCACCCAGCCGGGGAAGACGACATCGACGAGCATGAGGACCCGCTGTGCCGGCAGGTAGGTGAAGATGTTGCCGGGGGAGTGGTTGGGGCCGTGGTAGGCCAGTTCGATGCGGTCCTCGGCGGCGTGGATGGTGAGCTGGTCATCGAACGTGACATCAGGGAGCGGCCGGTTCGGGTCTCTTGTCTGCCTCAGCAGGCCGGCGGCCTCGCTCTGCGCGTAGAAGCGGGCTCCCTGGTAAAGGGTCATCGCGCCGGCATGGTCGGCATGGTGGTGGCTGTAGACGGCATGGGTGACGTGCGACTTGGTCACTGTCGCGATGGCCCGCAGGATGTTGTGCCCGATAGTGGGCGGGGCGTCGACAGCGACGACTCCCTCCGCGGTTGTCATGAAGATCATCTGGTAGAGGCCGTCGGTCAGCCAGAAGACGCGGTCGGCGATTTCCTCGACCAGGTACCCGGACTTGGGGATGGTAGGGCCCTTCGCTGGCGGCGGGACCGGCGCTGTGGATCCCGGCGGGTCGGCGGTGGCGACTGCAGCGTCGGCGGTACCCCGTCCGAGCAGTGGCGCGGCGGAAACGGCTGCCGCTGCCAGCCCTGCTGACGCGATCAGGTTCCGGCGCGTCAGGAGGTGGCGGCTGGCCGAGATGCCCGGCTCCGGCGCAGATGAGGACATTCGCGTCGCCTTTCTAGGGGATGTTGGGCTGCTGAGCTTCGGGGGATGGCTAGGCGCTGGTGGCGCGTGCGGTGATCTGGACGGAAAGCCGGCGCGCTGCCATCCCGGGCATCATCGTGATGGCGTGCGCATACCGGTCGACGGTGCAGTCGGCCCGCAAGACGATCGCTGCGCCCTCGGCAGAAGCGCTGGTGACGGTCAACTCAACGGGCGCCGTCCGCCCCTTTACCGTGAGGACCCCGGCCACCGACCAGCCTTCCCGGTGCTGGCGGATGCTGTCGGAGCGGAACGAGATTGCAGGATGGCGGCGGACGCCGAGGAACAGGCGGGAGCGCACCTGGGGATCGCGCAAGAAGTTTCCGGTGGAGAAGCTTGACGCGGAGACCTCGGCCTCCACTCGCGAGTCCTGCGGCGGATCGGCGATGGTGATCACCCCACGGGTCACCTTGAAGGTGCCGCAGACCTTGCCGAGCCCGAACATGTGCTTGGTCACGAACGTGACAGATGACCCGGCGGGGTCGATGACGTACCGGCCGACTGGCGGGGCTTGCACTGCCGTACTGGTAGTCGGCATGAGAGCGGTTCCTTCCTGTTGGATCGGGGCGTGAGAAACCCGGAGCAGCGGCGCTGGCGGAGCCGTCCCGGGCATGCACTCTCCCCCGAACGGGCCAGACATCGCGAGCGTATCATACTTACATGCGCAAGCAAGTAAATATCAACGCTGCGGCCAGGCACGAGTTCTACTCGCTAACCCGGAGGCGCTGGCAGCAACACACGCTGGCCCCGCGAAGTTGCGGGCGAAGGAGATTCCAAGTGGCGTGTACCGCCGGGATGTCATCGTCGCAGTATCGTGAAATCGGCGGGCCACAGCTTGCCCGCTCAAGTAATCCCCGCCTGATATGGCCCGACTTCGCTGAGGTGAGTACACGTGGTGACGTCGAAAGGACGCAACGAACCGGTCCGGCAATCTCCGCGAGCCGACCGCGCAGACTCGGCGGAGGTAGCGGGCGAGCTTGAAAAGGCGCTTGCGCAGTTGAATCACCAAACCCCCCTTTGGCAATCCTTTCTCGCTGCGCACCGGCAGATCGTCGAGCAGCTTGCCGATGAGATGCTGCGCGAGCACCAGTTGCCGCTGGAGTGGTTCGACGTCCTAGTGCACCTGGCCGACCTGCCTGGCATGCGGGCGCGTCAGAAAGAGCTGCGGGATCGCATGCTGCTCAGCGAAAGCGGTGTGAGCCGGCTGCTTGTCCGGATGGAGAAGGCGGGCATGATCACGCGCAGCACGGCCGATGACGACCGGCGCGGTATGGAGATCGCGGTCACCGACGCTGGCCGCACCGCCCTGCTGGCTGCCATTGAATCGCACCTGCAACTTGTAGCGTCGCTGTTCAGCGATCGCCTGACCGCGACCGACCGCGCCGCACTCAGCCGGGTGCTATCCAAGCTCCTGGCCAAGCCGAAGCCGGACTGTGACGCCTCCCGGGAGGAGTGAGCCGCGCTCCGCTTCTTGCAATGCTTGCGCTAGCAAGTAAAATGACGGCTAGCTCACGGCCACGCAGGAAAGGAGCACTGATGTCGGTACTACCAGTCGCGGCGCAGGGGAGACAGCTTGTGCCCAAGGGCTACGTTGTGTTCGACCTGGAGATTCACGACGCGGAGGGGTACGCCGCCTACCGCCTCGATGGCCAGGCGAGCATTCGCAGGTTCGGCGGGCGCGTGCTGTCCGGTGACCCGGCGCCCGCGGGAATTGTCGAATCGCTGGAAGGGGAGTGGCTCACCAAGCGCCTGGTCATCACGGAGTTCCCGACTGCCGACATTGCCCGCGCCTGGTACCACTCTGACCTGTACCAGGCTGCGGCACGCAAGCGCCAGGCGACGAGTACCGGCCGCGTCCTCCTCGTCGGCGGGTGGGACCGGCCATGGTGACCTCGACGGGCCTTGGCGCGCAGCTGGCGGATCATGTCCGGGCGACCGCAACCCGTCTTCCGGGTCGCTGACACCAGCCGCAGGGCGGCGGTTGATTCCCGGCAGCTCGAATGCTTCATCGCCGTCGCCGAGGAACTCAACATCAACCGCGCGGCGGTCCGGCTGCACATGACGCAGCCGCCGCTGACCAGGCGGATACAGAGACTCGAACACGACGTGGGAGTCGAGCTTTTCCGGCGGACGCCTGCAGGGATGGACCTGACGGAGGCCGGTCAGATCCTGCTGGAACGTGCCTACCGGATCGTCACCCTGTCGGCCCGCGCCGTCGAGCGCACCCGCCAGGCGAGCATCGGGGAAGTGGGCCACCTCAGCGTCGGCTACTACGACTCGGCCATCCTCGATGCGATCCCCGCCATCCTCTCCGAGTTCCGCCGCCAGTATCCGGACATCAAGGTCAGTTTCGAGCTGGTCCCTAGCCGCGCGCAGGTGGATTACCTGCGCGACAAGCTGCTGCACGTCGGGTTCGGACGTGACTACCCGCGGCGGCAGGGCGTGGTCTGCCGCACGGTAGCGGTCGAAGATCTCTACGTTGCCGTACGCGAGCCATCGCCGCTGGCCTCCGGCCGCCCCGTCACCGTCGCCGACCTTCGAGACCGGCCCCTGGTCGTGTATCCCGCGTCCCGGCCGGGGTTTGCCGATGACGTTATCCGCATGTGCCGCGGTGCGGGATTCTCGCCGGTCATTGCCGTGGAGGCAGACGACGTGGTCGCATGCCTGGCCTATGTTGCTATTGGTGAGGCCGTGGCCGTTGTCCCTTCGTCGGCTACCAACACCCGGCCCCACGGAGTCGCATTTGCACCGCTGGCCGGGGCGCCACCCGCAACGCTTGAATGCATATCGCTCGCAGCCAATGCGGCGCCCGCCCTCGCGCTATTTACCCGCTTCCTCGATCGCCGGTGCGACGCTCTCAAGGCCGAGAAGGTATTACGTACCGTCAGAAACAGTATTGGACACCAGTAATCAGTCGCCGCAGGATGATCTTGCGGCGCACTGGCGTCACCTTACCGCAATCCGCTCAGGAGGCGTTAAATGACAACACAGCCATCCGGAGATGCCGACGCAGCGGTCGCGGCACTAATCCGTGCAGCCAATATCGAGTTGATTCCGCTGCGGGGAGCTCAGGAGAAGCTGAACGTCGTCCCGGCGGGCACGAAGATTACCATCACCTGTTCGCCGAAGTTCGGCCTGGGAAGAACGCTCGAATACGCCGAACTCGCGGTCAAGGCGGGCCATGAAGTCGTCCCGCATCTCGCCGCCCGGCAGGTCGCGGGCAAGCCCGAGCTGCGCAGCTTCGTTCGCCGTATCGATGACCTCGGAATCACTGATCTTTATGTGATCGGCGGTGACGCCGACGAGCCGGCCGGACGCTACCGTGCGGCCGCCGAGATCCTTGAGGACCTAGCCGGCCTGGACCACGGCCTGGAGCGGATCGGCGTCGGCTGCTATCCCGAAGGACACCCGAGGATCTCCGATGACGCCTTGCTCGACGCGCTACGGCGCAAGCAGGCCTCTGCGACCTACATGGTCAGCCAGCTCTGCTTTGACGCCAAGGCCCTGATCAGGTGGCTCCGAGCCGCTCGTGTCGCCGGGATCGAGCTGCCGCTTCGGGTCGGCCTCGCGGCGCCACTGAAGACGACCCGGCTGATGGAGCTGTCCCTCAAGATCGGCGTCGGCTCATCGATCCGGTACCTGACCAAGCAGCACGGCTTCGTCGGCAATCTCCTCGTCGGCGGCGCCTACCACCCCGAGCAGCTGCTCTACGCGATCGGCGACGACCTGGCCGCGGGCGACCTCAACATCGAGGGCCTGCACCTGTTCTCCTTCAATCAGGTCGATATCACCGCCGCATGGCAGCGGCGCTTCGCGGGCGCGCCGGCCGCCGGCGCGCTCTGAAACGACCGGACAAGGCCGATGCCGGACTGCTACCCAAGATAATCTTGCTTGCGCTTACAAGTAAATGTACGCTGGCTGCCACGTGAAACCGCCCAGGCGGGGAAGGGCCTCGGCTGCCCGAGTCGTTCGCCGCCGACTACGAAGAGGAACGGACGATGCCCGGAAGCCTGGAAGACAAGATTCAGCGATCGGGGAACGTCGCGGAGATGCTCAGGAACTCCCCGGCGGGTGCCTACACCTACCCGATGAAGCCCGAGTTCAGCAACTGGCGCGACGAGCAGCGAGCGTGGACGACGACGGCGGTGCTGTTCGACCAGTCGTTCCACATGACCGATGTCTACTTCCGCGGCCCGGACGCGCTCCGGCTGCTGTCTGACCTCGGAGTCAACAGCTTCAAGACCTTCGGCAAGAACAAGGCCAAGCAGTTCGTGGCCTGCAGTTACGACGGGTACGTCGTCGGTGATGCCATCCTGTTCGGGCTCGACGATGAGGAGTTCAGCCTTGTCGGCCGGCCCATCACCCCGAACTGGGTCGCGTTCCACGCCGAGACCGGCGAGTACGACGTCAAGGTCATCCGCGACGAGCGCAGCGTCGCCAACCAGGGGCGCCGGCTCACCTTCCGGTACCAGCTGCAGGGCCCGAACGCCCTCAAGATCGTCGAGAAAGCCGTCGGCAAGCCCATCGACCGGATCAAGTTCTTCAACATCGGCGAGTTCACCATCGCCGGCTGCGGGATCAAGGCCCTCAACCACACCATGTCCGGCATCCCCGGCCAGGAGATGACCGGGCTGGAGATGATGGGCCCGTCGGAGCATGGGGCCGAGGTCATGGCGGCGCTGCTGGCGGCGGGAAAGGAGTTTGGCCTGCGCGAGGGCGGCAACCGCGCCTACCCGACGACCGCCGTCGAGTCCGGGTGGATCCCTTCCCCGCTGCCGGCCATCTATACAGGCGAGCAAATGAAGCCGTTCCGGGAATGGCTCAGCGAGGACAGCTGGGAAGCCAGCGCCTCCATTGGCGGCAGCTTCGTCTCTGGCAACATCGAGGACTACTACCTGACCCCGTGGGATCTCGGGTATGGCCACGTCGTCAAGTTCGACCACGACTTCATCGGCCGGGTCGCACTGGAGCGGCTGGCCGGCCAGCCGCACAAGCGGAAGGTCTGGCTGCGCTGGAACGACGACGACGTGGCTCGCACCATCGCCAGCAGCCTGTTCGGCGGCGACCAGCGCGCCAAGTACATGGACATGCCGTCGGCCAACTACGCCACAGGGCCGTACGACAAGGTGCTGATCGGCGACCGCCTCGTCGGCTTCTCAGCGAACGTGGGCTACACCGTCAACATCGGCGGCTGGTCCTCGCTAGCCATGGTCGACGAGGCCGACGCCATCGACGGCACTGAGGTCACCCTCGTATGGGGCGAAGAGAACGGCGGCTCGGCTAAGCCGAGCGTCGAGCGGCACGTCCAGACCACGCTGCGGGCCACGCTCAGCACCAGCCCCCTGGTGTGACGATGACCGCGGAAGTCATCGACGGCCGCAAGATCGCGAAGGCACTCAAAGCCGACGTAGCCCAGGAAGTCGATCAGCTGAACGCGGAAGGCATCGCCTGCGGCCTTGCCACGGTCGCGGTCGGCGACGACTTCTCCGCGTCGGCCTATCAGCGCCGCCTTGAGTGGATATCACATGAGCTCGGCGTGCCCTACCGGCACGCCTCCCTTGCCGCCACGAGCCACCCAGACGAGGCGCTATCCGCGATCCGCGACCTCAACGCGGACCCAGCCGTCAGCGGCATCGTGGTGCTGCGCCCACTGCCTGAACAGGTGTCCGAGGCCGTCGTGTTCTGCGCTTTGGCGCCGGTCAAGGACATCGAAGCTGTGCACCCGGAGAATGCGGGGCTGTTGGCCCTCGGCACGCCACGGTACGTGCCCTCGACTGCCGCGGCCGCCTTCCACGTGCTCGATACGTGGCTCGACAACACGGGGGAGGACCGCGCCGAGTTCTACCGCCGATCACTCATCACCGTGGTGGGCCGATCGAACAACGTCGGAAAGCCGGCGATATCCCTGGCCTACGAGCGCGAGGCAGCTGTGGAGTCGGTCGACGTGTGGGCCAGCCGGAGCGGCCGGCTCGGCTGGCACACCCGCCGGGCCGATGTGCTCATCGTCGCCGCCGGGGTTGCGGGGCTGATCCGGTCCGAACACATCCGGGCAGGTGCCGTGGTCCTTGACGTCGGCATCAACCGTGCGGTGGATCCGGCTACCGGCGCTACGAGGATGGTAGGTGACGTCAATTTCAGCGATGCGGCGTCCCGGGCACGCGCCATCACGCCCGTGCCCGGCGGAATCGGGCCGGTGACCGACGTCTGGCTCATCCGCAACGCCGTGACTGCCGCCCGCAACCTCGCCCTCATGCCACCACACCCCGCGAGTCAGCACCACGCCGGCCAGGACGTCCGATGACCGTGACACCGATCGCCAGCTCGCCGCGGATACCCGCCTCCGACCTCGTCCTGACGCTGTCCTGCCCCGACCGGCCCGGCATAGTGCGTGCCGTCGCGTCCTTTATCGCTGAGCACGACTGCAACATCGTCGAGAGTCAGCAATTCGGCGACCGCACAGGCGGCATGTTCTTCATGCGGGTCCAATTCGAGCCGGTCCACTGCACTACGCTCGACGTCGATCGCCTGCGCGGCGACTTTGCCGGTACCTCAGGCCAGTTCGGCATGGCGTGGCGGCTGCTCGCCGCGGCAGAAAAGCAGCGGGTCCTCATTCTCGTCAGCAAGTACGGACATTGCCTGAACGATCTGCTCTACCGCGCCAACAGCGGGGCATTGAACATCGACGTGCCCGCGATCATCTCCAACCACCCTGATCTAGGCATGCTCGCCGACACCTACAACGTGCCCTTCCGGCACATTCCGGTGACGCCGGAGACCAAGCCTGATGCCGAAAAGCAATTGCTGTGCGCAATCGACGAGCTGAATATCGACCTCGTGGTGCTCGCCCGCTACATGCAGATCCTGTCCAGCGAGCTGTGCAAGCAGCTCGAGGGCCGTGCCATTAACATCCACCACTCCATGCTGCCCAGCTTCAAGGGCGCACGGCCCTACCAGCAGGCGTACGAGCGCGGTGTCAAGGTGATAGGAGCCACCGCGCACTACGTCACACCCGATCTCGACGAGGGCCCGATCATCGAGCAAGCAGTCACCCCCATCAACCACGCGATGACCGCGGCTCAGGTAACCCAGCTCGGCAGTGACAACGAATGCCTGGCACTCGCACGCGCCGTGCAGTGGCACACCGAGAACAGGGTGCTACTCGACGGCAGGCGAACAGTCGTGTTCCAGTGACGGCCGGCCACGCACGTTCTCGCGAAGACCTCAGCCAAAACTATTGCTTGCGCGAGCAAGTTAAGTTACGATCGCTTCACGCCAGGCGGGCCGGCAGGCCCAGGAGACGCAATGTCTCGGCTTCCAATGACGGGAGGGATCGCGAAATGTCGTCCACCGCACAGACCGCAGCAATTTCACCTCAGGGGACAGGCAGCACGGCCGGGCAGCACGGGGCGGGCTGGCTTCCGGTGCCCGGCTCCTCACTCGGGCCGGTGATCCCCGAGCGCGGGTATCTCGTGGAAGAGATCCGCGACGGGCTTTACTGGGTCACCGAGGGCATGTACCAGTGTGCCTTCATGGTCACCGGGCAGGGCGTCATCGCCATCGACGCGCCGCCGTCGATCGGCGACCGCGTGACGAAGGCGATCCGGTCGGTGACCGACGAACCCGTCACCCACGTGGTGTACAGCCACTCGCACGGCGACCACATCGGCACCACCGACCAGTTCCCCGGCGACGCCCTCCGGATCGGGCACACGGAGACCAAGAGGTGGCTCGACCGGCTCCGCGACCCGCGGCGCAAGCCGCCGGACATCGTGTTCGACGACTCATACACCCTCGAGGTCGGCTCGCAGACCCTGCAACTGGACTACCGGGGCGGCAATCACGCGCTCGGCAACATCTTCATCCACGCGCCGCGGCAGCGCGCCCTCATGATCGTCGACGTGTTCTATCCCGGCTGGGTGCCGTTCGCCGGGCTCGGCCTGTGCCGTGACATTCCCGGCTTCGTCGACCACCACGACTACGCCCTGCAGTACGACTTCGACACGCTCATCAGCGGGCATCTCACCCGGCTCGGCCGCCGGGACGACGTCGAGACTCAGCGGGAGTACGTCACCGACCTGCGCCGGGAGGCGCTACGGGCGCTGGCGGAGGTCGACCAGCTCCCGTCCTGGCAGTACGTCCACAACGTGTACGGGATGTTCACCAACCACTTCAACCGGATCGCGTCCCAGGTAGCCGAGGAACTGCTCCCGAAGTGGAAGGGACGGCTGGCCGGCGTGGACTTCTTCCTCCACAACCACTCCTTCATCATGCTCGAGGCGCTGCGCGTGGACTGGAACGCCGAGCCGTTCGTCGTGCTCCCGCCCCCCTCGCTCATCGTCGAAGAGGACTGATCCTGTGGAACTGAAAGGACGAGTGGCCCTGGTGACCGGCGCCAGCCGGGGCATCGGATACGCGATCGCGCAGGCGCTGCATGACCATGGCGCGCGGATCGGCATGCTCGCCAGGGACAAGGATGCCCTGGACGCGGCCGCGGTCACGCTGGCTGGCACGGACGGCGAGTTCGTGCTGGCGGTTCCCGCCGACGTCACGAGCACCGGATCCGTCCGTGCAGCGGTCCAGCGGGTACACGAGTGGGGCGGGCGTCTGGACATCGTGGTGAACTGCGCCGGTCCCCAGTTGACTCCCTCGCCCCTGGCGCAGACTCCGGACACGGTGCTCACCAGCTACCTGGACGTCAAGCTGACCGGCTTTCATCGCGTCGCCTCCGCCGCGCTCCCTCTCCTCAGTGACACCGGCACCGGGCGGATCATCAACGTCGCCGGGCAGACGGCGCGGACCCTGGTGCCTAATGCCGGGGTCACCGGCATCACCAACGCCGCGGTCATCGCGCTCACCAGCTACCTGGCAAGTGAGGGCGCGCTCCGGCACGTACTCGTCAACGCGATCTCCCCGGGCATGACCCTTACCGAGGGCTGGATCGGCCGGCACGACGCGATAGCTGCACAGCAGGGCACCACGCGAGAGGCCGTGCGTGACGGCATGACCAAGGGCGTCGGCATCCGGCTCGGGCGCTGGGCGGAAACCCGTGAGATCGCGCAGGCGGCCGTCTTCCTGGCGTCCGATCTCTCGTCCTATATCACCGGGCAGGTCATCGAGGTCGACGGCGGGTTGACCAAGTCCGTCACCTGACCTCGATCGCGGAAAGGCGCAGCTGCCATGCCATTCATACAGATCACCATCGCCGAAGGGCACGACGCCGCTACTAAGCGGGCGCTCGTGACCCAGGTATCGGCCGCCGCGGCGGCGGCTACCGGCACACCGGAAGACGCATTCAGGGTGTGGATCGTGGAGGTCAACCCGGGCGAGGTCAGCGTGGGCGGCACGGTGCTAGCCGATATCCGCCGCCCCGGCTAGCACATCGTGACAGGAGAAGGTGACAGGACGGATGACCCTGGAAGACGAACTGAGGGCACAGCGGCAGCGGGCGTACGCCCAGCGCAGCCCGGAGGAGCGGAAGGTGCGAGCGGCGGCGGTCACCGCGGTCGCGAACGCGCAGACCGCCGAGCGAGCGCTGCGCGAAGGCGAGCCGATACCGAGATTCCGGCTGCCGTCGATCGAAGGCGGGCTGGCGGACGCCGGCCTGCTGCTCGAACGCGGGCCGCTGGTCATCTCCTTCTACCGGGGCGGATGGTGCCCCTACTGCAACATCGAGCTGCGTTCCCTGCAGCGCCGGCTGCCCGATATCGAGGCACTGGGCGCCAGCCTGGTCGCGATCAGCCCGGAAATGCCGGATCGCACGCTGATGACCGTGCAGAGCGACGCCCTGACCTTCCCTGTGCTGTTCGACGAGGGAAACGAGGTCGCGCGCCAATTCCGCCTGACGCACCAGATTGACCCGCGAGTCGTCCGCTACCAGCTTGGCAACGGCAACGATGTCGCCGCCTACAACGGCATGGACACCGCGGAGGTACCGTTGCCGGCGACATACGTAGTCGGCACGGACGGTGTCGTCCGCTACGCCTTCGTGGACGCCGACTACACACGGCGAGCCGATCCAGACGTCCTCATCGGCGTGCTCCGCGACCTCCCAGCCGGGCGCGACGCGACGTCCGGCACCGTGTCCGCGCCGGCCAGCGTCACCGGCGCGGGAACGGGTGCCATGTCGAGTGAGCAGATCACGGCGGAGGTGCTCGCGGCCATCAGCCGTGCCAGCGGCACCCG
>Ga0207664_10002275_pt1 | contig 12659 bp, 7 predicted proteins | sample LARL83metaG_FD_184349 | JGI IMG/M metagenome (GOLD analysis project Ga0207664, IMG submission 184349) | Corn, switchgrass and miscanthus rhizosphere microbial communities from Kellogg Biological Station, Michigan, USA - LAR L8-3 metaG... | ecosystem: Host-associated > Plants > Roots >...
AAGCGCTTCGGAAGAAATTTGATTGATCCCTCACCCCAAGGAAAGTCCAAGATCCCGTGCAACACTGGCAATGTATTTGCGTGCCTCCTCGTATTCGCTCGCACTGGTCAGATGTTCCAGCATCAGAGGTGCTTCCGAGGGAAGTTTAGAAAGCTCGGACAAATATGCTCGGTAGTCGATATGACCTCTACCCGGGATCACCTCATGAAGACTGACCTGATAGGAGTCCTCCCAGGCCAAGTCCTTAGCATGACAGGAGAGGATCCGAGAGCCGAGCTTTTGGAAGCATTCGCGTATGACCGAACCGTTGTTGTACATACGCTGGGGGCTGTTGATCACGTTGCAGACGTCGAGGTGGACGCCGAATGCCTTTCGATCCACGGCCTGCAGAAGCTTCAGATATTCGTCCGGGCCACTTGGAAAAGAGTAGGGCATCATCTCGATGGAGAACTTGGTTCGTTTCGGCTTCACCCCATCGATTACTCGTCGGCAGTTTTCAATGGTCGAATCCATGAACTCCTGGCTGAAGTTCTTCGGGTTCGGGGCATACCAGGTGGTGGGATCATAGGATCCGGCAATATCGACACAACAGAGCGCACCGACTTCTTCGGCAAGCGCGAGACGCTGTTCCACATAGTCGAGGTTCTTACGACGCTTCCCGGGATCGAGATCGAGCATGTTAACCCAGGCTCCAACTTCGGCGATGACGACATCCTGGCTGGAGAATTCGTTGACGATCGCCTTGATCCGATCTTTGTCACTGAGTTCGACCTTCGGGACGTAGGCGGCTCGATAACCGAGGCGGCGATGTTCGCGGGCAAGCGCGCCAGGATCATCAGAATCCAGAAAAATAGGACCGCCCAGGCGTATGCGCTTTGTCTCTCTTGAGCCTGCTTGAAGAACAGCATTCGGGAGCGCCGAAAGAGCAATCAATGACGCACTGTTCTTAAACAAAGAACGCCGAGTAAGGGAAGCCTTCATAGATGTACCGCCTAGGAATATAGTCCTTCATCTCGCATAGCGAAAAGTCGACCCATCACTCCTTGAGAGCGGTTGCGGGAGTGATGGCAGTTCTTTGCAGCTGGGTGTTGTGTTAGGCTGCCCGAATCCTGTCGCCGTGAGAGGAGGATTGTCCTAAATGCCTGACAGCCGATTCAAATTGCACCCGACCAACCTCGCAGACCACTTTCACTTTGAATTGCCGCCTGATGGGTTCCAACCCACACGGGCAACCGACGGGGAGTTGCGGCGCTATGGCCTTCCTCATCGGCCAGACCCTCGCAGGTTTCCGAAGGCCACACGATTTTGGCTGCGGTCGATGCGAAGGATCAAGACATTCATTGTCCCTACCCTCGAGAAACAACCCGAGCTGATTCACGGGAGTGGAGTGACATTGCACGACGTCTCGGATACGAGCCGGATCTGGAGTGGCCTTAGCATAACGAATAACGCTCCCTACATCTCGGTTTGGGGAACTTGGACGGTGCCCTCGGTCTCTGTCCCACACGGCGTGGGGAGGGCTCGAAGTTCCATGTGGGTAGGCCTTGACGATACATCGAGGTCGCTCTTTCAAGCGGGAACCGAACAGGACTGCTCGCGTTTGGGCGGTGCCATCTACTATGCCTGGTTCGAGTGGTTTCCGCAGCCCTCAATCGCGGTGAAGAACTTCCCGGTGTCGCCGGGCCAGGCAGTGGCGGTGTTCGTCGGAAATGTCGAGGAGTTGCCCGGTGGCAACCAGGGATTGATTACGTTTTTGAATTACTCCACGGGTTTAGCGACAGCGCCGATTCTGGTCCCGATCCCAACCACGGACTTCAACGGCAACGCGATCGAGCCTCCGCTGCCCGGGGTGCCCTCTACGCGTGCGGATTGGATTCTAGAGCGCACGTCGAACGCGGTGAACGGAAAAGCGGTCCCGGATAACCTAGCGGACTACGGCGAAGCTTCGATGATCGAGGGCGATGCAATCGGTACCAGCGTGGTTTCTAACAAGACTGAGGCGAACGCGTTTTTCGTAGGGGAAAATGATCAGGGCACACTTCATCAAATGCTTGCGGATGACGGCGAGACTGTCATTTCGGAGGCTAGTGAGGTGCCAGGGCTCAAGTTCTTTTACACCGGTCCTTAAGTGCCTGCCCGAAAAATGTTGCGGCAACGCAGGATAGGCTATTGCGCCAAAGCAGCCGACTGCGGGCAGGGAGAGGGCATTCCGACCGCTCTTTGGAACTAATCAGGGGTTGATGGCGCGCAGCCCAGGATTGATTTGTCAATGATCGGAGATCATCATTCACCATGGCCGCGGAAGGTTTTTCAACGCAGGTGAGATGGCAAAAGCTTTTTCAAACTCCGCTCCGGAGTCAGCTTCTCTTCCATCCTGATGCAATGCTAAAGCGAGATTATAGTGGGCTTCGGCATAAGTGGGCTTCAGGCGTATCGCCTGATTGAACTCCGCTTCGGCCGAGCGCAGGTCCCCTGCCTGCAACTGCACCAAGCCGAGATTGTTGTGACCCTCGGCAAAACTCGGATCGCGACGGATGAGCTCTCGGAAGACATTGGCAGCGCCATTTGTATCGTTGATTTGGTTCAGCAACAATCCCAGTTGTATTTGCGCATCCGTGTACTTCGGATTAAGGCTGATAGCTTCCTTGAATTCGTGGACAGCTTCATCCGGCTGGTTCGATTGTGCTAGAGCAAGGCCCAGGTTGTAGTGGGCCTCGGCCAAGTCAGGATCGCACATGACCGCCTGGCGGAATTCTTCGAGCCCGTGCTCGCGGTCATCTTGGCGCCAGTGCAGCAGCCCCAAGCCCAAGTGAGGCTGAGCGTAATCCGGCTTCAGCTCAAGCGCCTTCTGAAATGCCGTCGTGGCCTGAGCCGCATCGCCCTTGCGTGCCCAAGTAACACCCAAATAGTAGTAGCCGGTCGGCAATTCGGGTCCCTTCTCAATAGCTTTTTGAAACAAGTCGAGCGCATCATCGAGCTTTTGCTCTTTCAAGGCGGATACGCCCTGAAGGGTCAACATCTTTGCTTCAGCCAGACGCGCGCGAAACTGCCGTAAGCCAGCTATCTCTTTCAATTCTTTTTCAGCGGCTTCTTTTTTGCCCTTGGCACGCAAGGCGAGTCCCAAATTGTAATGGGCCTCCTCGAAATCGGGTTTGGCGTCAATGGCATGCTGAAACGCGGCAATCGCACCCTCGATATCGCCACTCGATTTGAGTTCCTTGCCAAGGTTGAATTGGGCCTGGGGATCGCTCGGACTAATAGAGAGCGCTTTACGAAACTGCGCGAGCGCGCCGGCGTGATCATCCTGGCGGCGCAACGTCACGCCTAGCAGTGTGTATGCGCTGCTAAGTTTAGGATCCAGCTTGAGAGCGTGGCGAAAATCGGACCCTGCAGCGGAAAGGTTTCCAAGCTGTCCTTCTATGACTCCCAGATCCGTGTAGAGCTCGGCCGACGGGGCTGACGCCACCGTTCGTTGCAGCTCTGTTTTTGCGGAAGCAAGATCGTTTTGATCCTCATAAATCCGAGCCAGCATGCGTCGCGCTGCGACCTTCGCGGGAGCTAAGGCCACTGCAGCCCGTAATTCTTTAATCGCCGCGGCTTGATCGTGCAAATCGTAATACGTCGCGCCCAAGGCGTAGTGCGCATCTGCCCATTTTGGCTTCAACCGCAGAGCTGCCTGGAACTCGGCGGCTGCATCCCTTGCCTCATCCTTATATTTGAGTGCTAGACCCAGGTTGTAGTGGGTGAGCGGGTCGTTGGGTTCAAGTTCCAGGGCCTTTCGGTAATCCGCGATGGCCTGATCCCAAGATTTTTGCCGTGCGAACTTGGTAGCGGTTTTGCTATAACTCGCCGCCGTTTGGGCGATGCTGGGCGCCGCGAGCATTAATAAGAGAACAAGGACAACGACCATAACGACAGCCTAGCACGCGAGGTGAGACATAAAGAGAGGCCGAGAAGCAAGAAGACAAAAGCGGGCGAGGTAACCTCGCCCGCAATGATCAGATTACCAAACGAATTTCGCGCTGAGTTGTCCGATGCGCGGGTCGCGCGCGCTGGTGACAACTCCCATGTTACCGTCGATGTCTCCACTCGGATTTAAGAATTGAGCGTGGTTAAAGATGTTGAAGAATTCCCCACGAAACTCGAGAGCTTTCTTCTCCGTGATCTGAACGCGCTTGCTCAGGCCCATGTCAAAGTTGTTAATGCCAGGACCATGGAAAAATCTTCGGTTGGCCGTTCCGAATGTTCCGAGAGCACAGTTTTGTACAAACGCCCCCACAGATGGAACACAAGGGTTTGTATTTCCGGCAGACGCCGGCGTGGGTGGCAGGAAGTAACATCCCGTAGCCCCCAGCGTGCCATCGTTCGCCGGGCAGTTGGGATTAAAGTCGCGCGGATTCAGAGTGTGAACCTTGCCTATCACATTTGGCATATCCGTAGAGGAGCTTCCCGTCAGAGAGATATCTTCGCCACTCTGCTGCATCTGGATCGGGAACCCAGTCGAGAAGCGGGTTATGCCTTGAAACTGCCAGCCTTGTGTCAGCCGCTTGGGCAATCCACGAAAAGCTCTGTCGAATGGGATCGCCCATATATAGCTCATCACAAAGTTGTGGTGCACGTCGGTATCCGACAGGCCACGGCTCAACCTTGGGTTCGAGAAATTGACCAGGTCATTGAATGCAGACGAATTGTCGATGGCCTTGGCAAGAGTGTAGGACGCAAGCAGGGTTAGGTCCCCAGCTTTACGCTCTATGGTGATTTGGCCGGAGTGATAGGCCGAATTGGCTGCCAGGTGGGTAAGGGTATTGGCGTTACCAAAACACAACGTTTGTGCCCCCGGACAGTAGTTGTTTTTGAGAAGAAAGTTTCTGGTTCCATAAACGCAGTTCTGCGTGGCGGGGGAGCTTGTTGTGGGTGGCAAAAGACCGCTGTCGCATCCCACCCCTAAGGCCGCGCCTAAAGGAAGGGTATAAGTGTCTTGCTCGCCCTGCGGCGCGCAGCCGCCAGCAGAGGGGTTGGTCGCATCCGCCGCTCCCAGAGCGTTCAGCTGAAAACAAAGAGCGGCATTGCCCGGATTGACATCTTCTTGCTCGATCAGCCGGTGGCCCTCCGTCCCCACATAAGCCAGCGTGAGCACGGTCGAACTGCTCAGTTGGCGTTGAATGGAGAGATTGAAGTGTTCGGCGTAAGGCAGCCGGTTATGGATGTCGTATCCTGGGAAAAACGACATTGGCTCGTACACATTAAAACTTAGATTCTTGTTATTGGGATCGCCGGGCTTCGGGACGGTGAACGGGAAGCGCTGCCCTTCGCCATCCGTCAGTCCGTCCAGGCGATTGCGAAAGGGTTCAGAAAATTCAACAGGACCAGGGCTGGTCCAGAAGAGGCCAAAGGGAGCGTCAGCTACCTCGAAGAACAAGTTCAGGTCCTCAACCGAGGTATAGTACATGCCGTACGCTGCCCGAATGCTGGTCTTGCCAGGCCCGCCAAAAACTTTGCCTAAGATTCCGTCACTGAAGCTCGGGGAATACGCGAGACCGACGCGTGGCGCGAAATTGTTGTATCGAGTCGGAGCAAGGGTTTTAGGAATGCCAGGATCTCCAGGATACACAAGACCTGTGGGAGAATTCGGGAAAACGGTTGACTGCTCTCCTTTGACCCAGGTCTGAATCTTGCCCTGCGTGTCATACCACGGCATACTCACTTCCCAACGGAGGCCAAGGTTCAAGGTTAGATCCGGCGTGGCCTTCCAGGAATCTTGCACAAAGGCCCCGCCATAGCGTGTGCGCGAATCCAGGAGTTGCAACGCGGCCTGAGTGTAGCCACTGTTGTTGCTCGGGGCGCCAATCAGGTAATCGGCAAAAGACTGGCTGGGATCACTGCCGTCGCCAGTCACCGTACCATCGAAGCTGAAAGCCCCGTTCACGTCCGCCAGATTGCGTTCATTTACCTGCAGGTAACGAAATTCACCGCCAAATTTCAAAGTGTGGTTTTTAACTACTTTTGAAAAAACATCTGACGCCGCGTAGGTATTGTTGGGTTGGAACGTGATCAAATCGGACGGGCCCACACTGAAGCCGTTAAAAAAGAGCCGCGGCATGAATTGTGGGGTGGAAGGCAGGCCATCTGTGATTATCCCCAGTCCATTTGAGTTGTCGAACCCTAGCGATGAAAGCGATTGGAAGGGACCGGTTGGGCTATTCGCATGCGTTGAGGTGCGGAAGAAGGTCACTCGCGCCTCATTCACCGCTGTGGGGCCTGCGGTTTTGGTGTTGCTGATGACGAATTCCTGCGCGCGGGTCGGTGTGACCGAAGGGAAGCCTGGAGTGCTGGAAACACCCAGCGCATTTTTGACGGTCGAGTCATCAAAATGGTAGTAAAAGGACCAATTGCCGGTCTTCTGGTTGTTGAAGTCAACGCGTTCGCCAATCTTGTCGTCCTGGATCCGATTCCTGCCGCTATTGTCTTCATAATTGAATGACTGTCCCGTCACGTTCGGAACTGGAATGGAAGGAAGAGTTTTGATGGCCGCCGGCGACCATGCAGTCTGGGGGATGACGCCACCAAAAAACACGCACGTCCCTGCCTGAGAATCTGCCAGCGTGTTGCAGCCGGGAGTCCAATACGGCTCGCCCGGGTTAACGGTGTAACCCAATCGCTGTGAAAGTTCTGTTGGCCAACCGCAGGCTGGACAGGTGCCGCCGGCAGTCCCATCAACTGTTCCGGTCAGGATGGCTGGGTCGAAAATACCCTGACGTTCGGCAGCCGTCAGCAAAAACAGGCCACCAGTCTCGGCGCCCTGCACTTGCCTGGTGCCTTGATAGTCAGTGAACCAAAACAGCTTATTCTTCCAGAATGGCCCCCCAACGGCGTACCCGAACTGATTGCGGCGCAGTTCCGACTTCTGCGGCGTGAAGTAATTCGCAGCATCTAGCTTGTCATTACGCACGAATTCGAACACATCCCCGTGGAAGCCGTTCGTGCCGGACTTGGTGATCGCATTCATTACAGCGCCGCTGAACTTTCCGTATTCAGCATCAAAGCTGTTGGTGATGAGCCGGAATTCTTCCACCGAATCAAGGTTCGGAACCAAGCCAGCGCCCAGGTTTCGGCCTTCACTCACGTCACCGCCGTTCACCAGAAACGCGTTCGCGGTTTCCCGCTGGCCATTGACCGACACATTACCGGCGTTGGTGATGTATCCCGAAACCGGCCTGTCGCTCTGGGTACTTCCCAAAAGCGTCCCGGCGGTGGTGGGCGCCACGCCCGCCTGCAAACCCAGCAGGTCAAGATAGCTGCGGCCATTCAATGGCAACGACAGCATCTTTTTTGAATCAATAACGTCGCCAAGTTGCGTGTTTTCCGTTTCTATGTGCGCGGCAGTGGCAGTCACGTCAACCGTCTCGACGATGGTGCCCACCTGGAGCGTAACGTCAATCCGCAGTTGATCATTGACTTGCAGGGTGATATCCGTGGTGTTGTAGGAACGGAAGCCTTTGGCAGTTGCGGTTATTTTGTAGTTCCCCGGCGACAACGCGAGGAAGTGGTAGGAGCCGTCAGCACCGGTGGTTGTTTCCTGGCTCACGTTTGTTTGCACATTCGTGATTTGAACCTTGGCGCCCGTGACCACTGCCTGGCCTCGGTCCCGCACGACACCAGAAATCGATCCAGTCACGTCGGCCCAAAGCATGGTTGAGCTGAAGGCTGTTGCGAAAAGGAGCAAGAGAGCTGAAGTTATGGCTCTGGATAAACCTCGCATGATTCCCCCGAAATTGAGAAATTCCCACGAACCCCGCGAATCGGCAAACAATCTCACAAACACGCTTGTTTAATCAAGAAAAAACTCGCAAATTCCCTTAGATCAAACGTTTTAATGCAAGAACGATTTGGCGCAACTTTACGGACCATGAGGTTTCCTCACAGCGATCAACGACACCTGTTCCAGGTCCGGGTAGTGCCCGTCTTTGTCCGGCTTGCGGTCGGCAGGAGCAATCTGCTGGACTACAGTTCGCGCCGGCAGCACCGGGCCGAAGTATTCTGCGTAGACTTCGTCAAAGTCCTTACGGTCCTCCAGACTGTCCAGGTACACCGTGGTCGAGACGACGTCGGTGAATCCCATGTCTGCTTCTTCGAGATTGTCGAGAAGGTTACGCATCGTCTGCCTGAGCTGAATTGCGGTCGTAGACGTGTACACGCCTCCATGCGGCCCCGGGATAAATCCGCTCTTGGCCGAGCAGTAAAGAATGTTTCCGGCGAAAACGCACGGGCTCGCAGTCGGGCTGGGCGGCATGTTCTTGGGGCGAACCGCTTTGCGCTGCCGCAAATCGCGCACTGCAACACCGGTGTACTCGATATGGGCGCCATCAGGAAGGCTCGAAACTTCAATCGTGGCTCTCGCCGGAGTGTTCCCGAACTCAAATCGGCGAGCATAGCGCTCGTTCATCACGCGCATCGGAATCGCCGCAGTCAAATATGGATTGACGAAGACCACGTTGCTGAGTTCGAGGCCGGCGGCTTTCACCACGTCGGTGAAGTGGTCGAGTGCCAGGTCCACCTGCGCTGCCGGGTCCTCAGGAACCTTGCCGGTTTCGGGATCGCTGCCAGGCGTGCTGGAGACAAACAAAAGGTCCCGCGTTAGCACACCCGGCGACGCACTTCCTTGGGATTTGTAGCTCTGGGGGGAGACTGCTCTCCTCTCGGAGAGGTCGCGCACCGCGACAGCGCTGATCTGAATGGGGGAATCGGGAACTGACGCAACTCCCAGAGCAGCTCGAGCGGGCGGAACCTTTGGGAAGAATTCACCGAAGATCTGATCCATTTCTGCGTACTTGCTGATGTCCTGCAGGTAAACCTGGGTGTAGACCACGTGATCCGTGGTCAAGCTGGCGGATTTCAGGATCGCCTTAAGGTTATCCAGGGCTTGGCGGCATTGTTCGCCGAAACTCGACGGCATACTACCGTCCGTCCGGCGAGCTCCTTGTGCAGATACGTAGACGTAGTCTCCAGTATCGACCGCAGGCGAGGAAACGAGACTGGTTTGGGAATGCGCAGGAACAACGGCACGCACTTGTGACGTGAGGCGCGGCGACAAGAAAAGCGAAAACGTCAACGCCAGCACGACCAATCTCATTTGCCCTCCGTCAGTAGTGACTACCGTTGCACTCTATGCTGCCGACTGTCGTTGCTGAGCCGCACGCAAGACCGCCCGCAGTCTTTGTCCCACGATGATTTCTTCCCCGGGCTTGATCGTCATCGATACCAACTCGATGTGGTCTGGCGCCTTGCGTTCTTTTGCTGTTGGTTTTGGATTTCCCTCGCGGACCGCTGTCACGAGGCTCGGATTGTCTGCGCCCAGTACTTCGATCACGGGATTACTCTCGCGCAGCTTTTGCACGCAATCGGAGATGCTGAATTTCCAGGCGTCCTGGTCCCATGAAACCTTCAGGGTCGGATAGCGGTTGCCGTCTTCGGGAACGTAAACGTCGGTTTTGACGCCAGGCACAGTATCGACAAGTTTTCGTATGCGATCGATCCGGCTGTTCCATTCGGCGTAAAGTTTTTTCTCGTCGATTTTGAGCCAGGTCTCGAGTGCGGTGAGCGCTCCAACAATTTCTTCTTTGCCGACTTTCATGGGCCGGCAGACGGCGCCTTCGCGTGGATTGCAATTCAGAAGTGCGGCTTCGATCAGGTCCTTCCTGCCCAGCAAAAGGCCACTGCACTGGGGCCCGCGAAGCCCTTTGCCACCGGAAAAACAGTAAAGTGGAATGCCCATCTTGGCGTACAGCTTGGCATTGTCCGCAGGTGGAATGCCGGCTGCATCGTCCAGCAACATTGGGACGTTGCGATCTTTGGCGATAGCCAACTCCTTCTGCAGCTTGTCGCCCAGATCGGTGGTGTAAATCATCGCCGTGTTTTCGTTAATAGCATTGGCGAGTTCGTCGGCGGAATAGACGAGCACCAATTTTGCGCCGGTCAGCCTAATGGCGCTGTCAAACGCGCTTCGACCTCCGACCATGATCACTTCATGCTTGAGACCGGTCGTATCGGGGAGTTGCCAAATGTTTTTATCGTCAGTTCCGGCCATGCACCCAGCGGTTGCGGCAGCCATGGCGCCTGCTGCGCCGGAGGTCACAATCCCGGACTCCGCGCCGGTCAGCTCTGCCAGGCGCCGGCCAACCGCGCGTTGAAGATCGATTACGTTGACGAAATGCTGCGCTGCCTCGAGCTGGGCTTCGCGGACTTCAGGAAATTCGAGCGATCCACTCAGGTAAGTCCAGGTGCCGCGGCAGTTGATTACTGTCTTCACGCCCAAACGGGTGTAGACATTCTGCCGAGGATCCTTGCCCAGGGCAGTCGCCGCCTGCGCGTAAAGATCACGGGCGGCGATTCGGCTCAGCAACGGTGCAGCTGCGGCCAATTTTATGAATGATCGTCTACTGGAATTTTGCATCTTCCCCCCGAATCACTACCCAGATTTGTTGTTCTGCCATGCAGGTCACGCCTGCCAATTTTGCAGCGCTTAGTCGTCGTCCTTAGGAAGCGTAATCTTTGATCGCACGGCCAAAATGTGGGATTTGGCTTCCGGCTTGTTTTGGTTGTAGAAACCCACAGTGCAATTGGGACGGAAGTAGTAGGCGTCTCCTGCTTTGGCTGGGAAACGGCCTTCCACGCCATCCCTGCCGCTGCCGGCTACCATCTCGCCCTCGCCATCGATGACGAGGTAAATCTCTTCCGCCGCCTCATGATGATGAGGAAAGTTTGTGCCGCCCGGCGCAAAATCCATGGAAAAGAAGCTGCTCAGCACGGATGCTTCATCGATCGCGTCGCGTGTCGCGTTGTGCGAGCCTGCCAGTAGCTTGTACAAAACCGACGAAGGATGTCCCGAGACGGTTTCTTCCTTAACTGAGTCTAGGTTCACGATTTTCGGGTGAGCCGGTTGCTGGTTGGCCGCCATCCCTGCAGGGACCTTGAAACCCATGACCAATATCTGCGACGGTTGCTGGCCGGAGTTTGTGATTAAATGCTTTGCGCCGGGCGGGAGATACGTGAAATCGTTTGTCCGCATCGGCAGCTTTTCGTTCCCGAATTGCAGCACTGAGCTGCCTTTCAGGACGAAATAAAGGTCCTCTTCGCGGTCATGGAGAACGGCTTGGCAACTTCCGTTCGGGTCTATCGTCAGTTCCGCAAAACGCGCCACGCTCTGCATCTGGCGAGCGTCGCTATCGCCTTCGCCAAAGATTGGCCGGTAGTGGCATGAGGGGGAAGACATGCTGTTGGCTGTTTCGTTCACTTTCGGAACGTAGCGATGCAACCATGTGGGATCGACCTTGCGCTCTTGGGCAAAATTCGGCGATGCGAAGAGCAGCATTACCAGCAGAAACTTCAATTCGACCCCCCGGCCAAACGAGCGTGGATGAAAAAGCTGGTATACCACAAAAAAGCTTGACCGCAATCGAAAAGTTTCGTTTCATGTCTTTTGCTTCCGTTTTTTGGAGTCCCATGAGGTCCCAAATGGCACCTGCGGACGGTCTTTTGCTCCGAATTTCTTTTTTGCTTCTGATTTGCCTGGCTTCAGTCGCCGACGCGCAGTCTAAGCCATCGAATTCCGCAACTTGTCGCGTCGACGCCTCGGAATATCACGGCTGGCATGCGCAACAGATGTCCAACCAGTGGGTGCAGTTAACGTTCATTCCCCAGAACGGCGGCCGGCTCATTCAGTTCGCCTTTAACGGCCATCCCTACCTCTTCGTGAATCCGAAATATGCTGGCAAGTACTTTCCACCCACTTCCAAGCAATGGTTCAACTATGGCGGGGACAAACTCTGGCTGTTGCCAGAGGGCAACGATGACGAACAACACTGGGTGGGAAACTCGGACCTGATCGACGATGGCCCGTTCACTTTTCGCAAGATTTCTGAAGGGCAACATTGCGAAATTGAATTGACTGGACCCGCGGATCCCCAGACAGGAGTCCAGTTCTCCCGCACGATTCACCTGGACGGCGATTCGCCGAATGTCCGTTTTCACTCCACCATGAAAAACGTGACCGGCCATAGCTTGGAGTGGTCCATGCAGTCCGTTTCGCAATACGACACATCGGACTCGGCTGCCCAATCGCGAATCAATCCCAATTTCTGGGCTTTTACTCCCGCCAATCCGTCCAGCAGCTATTTGAATCGCTATCATGTGCGCTACGGTCCTGCTCAAAATTCTGCCGTTTCGGTAAGAGACGATGGACTATTCACATTGCACTACGTGCATATGGCGGCGGAATTGTGGATCGACTCCACCGCTGGGTGGTTAGCGGTTCTTGATGGCGACACCAAATACGCGATGATCGAACGTTTCCAGTTCGACGAGAACAAGCCATATCCGGGGAAAGCTTCGGTTATTTTTTGGACCAACGGCGCGGGACTGCAACTCAACAGCGATGGCGAACCTGTCCTGCGCGCAGATGAAGAGGGCAAGCCCCCTTTCTACATGGAGGCCGAGTTAAACTCCCCGCTTTGCCGCCTTCGCGCGGGTCAGTCATGCGATTTCGATACCGAATGGTTTCCGACGCGAGCCGCGGGCGAAGTTCACGGTGTGGTCGATGCGGGCATTCTCGTAAAGCCTTTAAGCGCGACTCGAATGGACAGCGGGAAAATTACAATCACTGG
>Ga0207664_10002276_pt1 | contig 12657 bp, 14 predicted proteins | sample LARL83metaG_FD_184349 | JGI IMG/M metagenome (GOLD analysis project Ga0207664, IMG submission 184349) | Corn, switchgrass and miscanthus rhizosphere microbial communities from Kellogg Biological Station, Michigan, USA - LAR L8-3 metaG... | ecosystem: Host-associated > Plants > Roots >...
CGGCCTTGTCCGCGCCCACGCCGAGCTTGGCGCGAATCTCGGACTGGGCACCGTCGGCGGCGATGAGCAGCCTGGCTTTGACGGTGAGAGGCTGCTCCGCCTCGATCTCCGCCTGCACGCCGTCAGCATCGACGCTGAAAGATTTGAGCTTGGCCGGCGCCAGCAGGCGGATGTTGTCCTTGTCCGCGATGAAGTCCATGAGCGCCTTGCCGATGAGCCGGTTGGGCGTCACATAGCCCAGCGCATCCACTCCGGCTTCTTCCGCGGTGAGGCGGGTGGCGCCGAGACGACCCTTGTCGGAGACATGGATACGGCGGATGGGCGCGGCCTCCGCCGCCATGCCGGACCAAACTCCCATGCTCTCGAAGATGCGGCGGCTGCCTTGGGAAAGCGCCGTGGCCCGGTCATCGAAGCTCGGCTGTCCGCGGCTGCCGAAGGGTACCGCTTCCACCACCGCTACCTTGAGGGAAAGGGGTGCGATTGCCGCAGCCAAGCTTGCCCCGACTAGCCCACCACCCACGATAAGCAAATCATATTCGTGGGTACTCATATCGCACTGTTCCAAACATCGCGGTAAAGGGATTTACCGCCGCGGAGCGGAGAAGGTCGCGGATTCACTCCGCGACCTTCGAGCCTGAAAAGGACAGGGATGGCCTTTTCAGGCTTCGGACTGGAGTCAATGCGGCCTTGCCGCATTGACGTCGCGAGTGCGGCGGCGAGGCTGGCGCCTACCAGGCCGCCGCCGACGATAAGGACATCAAATTCTTGGGGGGCAGCCATGGCTGGCGTCAGGCCGCTTTGGCCTGCGCCATGAACGCCTCGATCTCGTCGGCGTCCTTGAGGAGATCGCCAGTCAGCACGTCCGGCTCACCCTTGGTCACCAGCACGTCATCCTCGATGCGGATGCCGATGCCCTGGAAGCGCTTGGGCGCGCCCTTGGTGCCGGGAGCGATGTAGAGGCCGGGCTCCACGGTCAGCACCATGCCCGGCTCCAGCTCGCGCCATTCCTCGCCCACCTTGTAGTCGCCCACGTCGTGCACATCGAGCCCCAGCCAGTGGCCGGTGCGGTGCATGTAGTAGGCCTTGTAGGCCTCGTCCTTGATGAGCTTGGAGACCGCGCCCTTGAGCAGACCGAGCTTCACGAGGCCCGCCGTCAACACCTTCACCGCGGTCTCGTGGGGCGCGTTCCAGTGCTTGCCGGGTCGCGCCTCGGCGATGGCCGCGAGCTGTGCGTGCAGCACCAGGTCGTAGAGCGCACGCTGCTCCGGCGTGAAGCGGCCGTTCACCGGAAAGGTGCGGGTGATGTCCGAGGCGTAGCAGTCCAGTTCGCAGGCGGCGTCGATCAACACCAGGTCGCCGTCGCGCAATTCCCGGTTGTTCTCGTTGTAGTGCAGGATGCAGCCGTTCTCGCCGCCGCCCACGATGGGGTTGTAGGCATGGGTGCCGCCATGGCGGCGGAACTCGTGGACGAACTCCGCCTCCAGCTCGCCCTCGTTCATGCCCGGGCGGCACACCCGCATGGCGCGCCGGTGCGCCGACACCGACACCGCGCCTGCGGCGCGCATGGCCTCGGCCTCCGCCTTGCTCTTGTAGAGCCGCATGTCGTGCAGCAGGTGGTCCAGCGCCACGAACTCCTGGGGCGGATGGATGCCCTGGCGGTTCTGGGCCTTGAGCTGGTTCACCCAGGCGATCACGTGCTTGTCGAACTCAGGCGAGGCGCCCATGGTGTAGAACACCCGGTCGCAGTTCTCCATGAGATGCGGCAGGATCTCGTCCATGTCGCCCACCGGGAAGGCGTCGTCGGCGCCGTAGTCGCGGGTGGCACCCTCGGGGCCGGCGCGGCGGCCGTTCCAGGTCTCCATCACCGGGTCCCGGTCGCGCACGAACAGGATGTATTCGGCTTGGCGGCGTCCCGGCACCAGCACCGCCACCGCATCCGGTTCCGGGAAACCCGTGAGGTAGTGGAAATCGCTGTCCTGGCGGAACGGGTAGTGGCTGTCGCGGTTGCGGATCTTCTCCCGCGCCGCGGGCACGATGGCGATGGCGCCATGGCCCATCATGCGCATCAGCTCCTTACGGCGGCGGGCGAACTCAGCCTGCTGCATCAGTGCACCGTGTCCGAACTGGGGACTATCTCTGAGGGAGCCTGCAGCTCTTCGTAGAGCAACTGCACGCCCATGCGCACGTACTCCACGATCTCGGCGTAGGCGGTCTCGTCCTCTTCGGTGTCCTCGCCCTCGAAGCCGGCCTGGGAGATCTGGCTCATGTCCTTGAGGATCTCGCCGGTCTCATCGCCCAGCTCGTCGAGCTTGAGGCGGTCACCGGCAAGCCCCAAGCCGAACAGGAAACCCTGGCACCACTCGCTCAGGGCGTCGGTGCGGTCCGCGAGGCCCAGCTCGTCGTCGGGCAGCAGCGGCGCGAACTCCAGGGAGCCTCCCGCCAACTGGCCGTGGGTGCTGTCGCGCAGCGCCAGGAGCGCCTCGCGGCAGCGGCGTTGCGCCTCCGGCGTGCCGCTGGCCTCATCCAGGATGTGCTCCAGCCAGGGGGCGTCGCTGTCCAGGCCGGCGCAGAGCGCGCCGCACAGGGTGCCGTGGGATTCCGCCGCGTCGCAGGCGGTGCCGGCGCGTCTTAAGGTCTCGTCGAGATCGTGGAAGGCGGTGGAGGGCATCTAGTCCAAAACATGACTTCACTGCATATATCCTAACACCGGCGGACGGTTACAGAGATTGCTCACGTTCTTCATTAAGTCTGCGGAATCCACTGACCCATCCCTGGTGCGCCTGCCCGTGCCGACCGCATCGCAGAACATCCTGCCCTGCGATGCGGTCCGGGGCCTACGTCCGTGTAGGCCCGCCCGAAGCTACGCTTCGGCCCCTGTCGGCCCGTTCGCCCGGATCGAACAGCCTCCGGCGGTTCGATCAAGCACCGGGCTCACCCCCTTGCCCTGCGGCTCACCCTTAACCATGCGTTGACCGGCGGCGCTCTCCCCCATATATTCGCGGCCCATGAGCAGCGAAAAAGCCCGCGCCCTACTCGACCAGGAACTCAAGCGGCTCGAAGCCCGTGTGCAGGAGCTGGTCACCAGGGTCGGCAAGCTCGACGGCGAGAACGGGACGCTGCGGGACCGCCTCGAATCCCTCACCTCCGAACGCGCCAGCCTGCTCGCCAAGAACGACGAGGTGCGCGGCCGCGTGGAAGCCATGATCTCCCGCCTCAAGGCCCTGGAGGAGAGCGCATGAACGAGGACCTGCAGCGCGTCACCGTGCGGCTCCTGGACAAGGAATACCAGGTGGCCTGCCCCGAGGACGAGCGGGAAGCCCTGCTCGAGTCCGCCGAGCTCCTGAACCGCAAGATGAAGGAGATCCGCGACGGCGGGAAGGTGGTGGGCGTGGACCGCATCGCGGTCATGGCGGCGCTCAACCTCTGCCACGAGATGCTGCAGGGCAAGGCCTCCGGCCTGCGCGCCGACGAACGGCTGCTGGGCCGCATCCGCGTCCTCAACGATGCCCTGGCCGGCGCCTTAGGGGCGACGCACTAAAAGCTACTGCGCTCGCTGGGGCGTTGTTGCGCTTCGGATTCGCAGTCGGTCATGCACACCAAGAGTGCACTCCCTCCTGCTCACCTCGCGCGCCTAGCCCCAGCTTCGCTCGTGACGCTTTTAGGAGGCTTGACGGGTTTTAGGGGGTATTTTGGCTCCCCGGCGCGTCTTCCGAATACGACCTGTCAAGCTTGAATCTCGGGGTATTAGGGCGCATGTTTAATGCCGGTACCTTCTGCGGTGTTCGATACGGGCTGGGTAACCCCTTGAGCCTAAATCAATACCCCGGGACATGGTCCAGCGGTGACGGTGTGCAGGTCCGCCTCGTAGCGGAAAGCCTAAAGTGCCGCGGCTGGTCCCACTTGAACCTCTGGTTCAAGGGAAAGGCCTTTAACGGCACAGGCGGAAGGTGCCCTCGAATTCCCCCGCTGCCGGCATGACGCGCGACGCGCTCCGCCAGCAGCTGCGCGCGGCCCGCCGCGCCCTCAGCCCCGAAGCCCGGCTCGACGCCGCCATCTCCGCCGCCATGAAGCTCTGCGCCAGCGCTGCCTACCGCGAGGCGCGCCGCATCGCGGTGTACATGGCCATGGACGGCGAGCTCGACCCCACGCCGCTGGTGATGCGCGCACGCACCGACCAGCGCGAGGTGTACCTGCCGGTGCTGCCGCCGCTGGAAGGCGCCATGTCCTTCCGCCCCTGGAACGCGGACACGCCGCTGGTGGCCAACCGCTTCGGCATCCCCGAGCCCAAGTTCCCGGACGGCGGCCGCATGGCCAAGGACATGGACCTCGTCATCACCCCGCTGGTGGGTTTCGACATGCAGGGCAACCGTCTCGGCATGGGCGCCGGCTTCTACGACCGCACCTTCGGCTTCCTCAAGCACATGCAGAAGCCGCGTCCCCTGCTCATCGGCTATGCCTATGAACTGCAGAAGCTGCCCCTGCTCACCGCGGAATCCTGGGATGTGCCGCTGGCAGCCGTTGCGACGGAGCAACACTTTTATCCTCGTCCGCCATCCTGAAAGGCGCGTCCATGCACCATTGGCTCATGAAATCGGAACCGCAGGTGTTCGGCATCGAACATCTCGCCAAGTCGCCCAAGCGCACCGCGAGCTGGACCGGCGTGCGCAACTACCAGGTGCGGAACCTTCTCCGGGATGAATTTCAGAAAAAAGATCTGGCGTTCTTCTATCACTCCAGTTGCCCTGAACCGGGCATCTACGGCGTGATGGAAGTCACCGGCGCTGCGCATCCGGACGCCACCCAATTCGACCCCAAGGACGAGTACTACGACGCCAAATCCACGCACGCGGACCCGCGTTGGTATGCGGTGGACGTGACGCTCAAGGAGACCTTCAGACATCCGGTTTTGCTGCAGGAATTGCGGGGTTCTGCGGCCTTGAAGAGCTTGCAGATCCTGCGCCGCGGCAACCGCCTCTCCATCACGCCGGTGACGCCGGCGGAGTGGGATGCGATCGTGAAGATGGGTTCCGGGAAGTGATGCAGCGTGCTGCGGATGCGCTCTCGAGAGCGCATCTCGCGCCGTCGAAGTGAGATGCACACGCAGCTTGAGTGGTCAAGATTGTTTGCTTGAAAACTGGAAATTTATTTTTTCTTGTATATACTCAGTGCGTGCTTAGACAGATAGATATCTATCTCTAACCGGGAGGATCACTCATGAAGAAGAAGGCAAAGATGAAGACCAAGGTTGCTGCCAAACGCAAGAAGAAGGCCACCAAGAAGGCCGGCAAGAAGCGCCGCTCCAAGAAGAAGGCTGGCGGCCGCAAGAAGAAGAAAAAGGCCGGCGGTAAGAAGCGCCGTAGAAAGGCAGCAATGATGCCTATGTAAGTCAGCCCGAAAGGCTACTTACAAATAAGCCCGCCCAAAAGGCGGGCTTATTTTTTCTGAAATGCGCCGCCTCGCCCACTCGCTTGGCATTCCTGCTCCGCTCGTGGCCCTGGGTGCACATCCCGTGCACCCGCTCGCTGCATGCAGCGAGCCCTCGCCTGGGGCCAAAATCCATCGTTTCAGGTAGTCTTGAGTACGCACCAGTCAGGAATCGAGAATGAGCGCCGAAGACCGCAAGAAGAAGGCCGCTGAGGCAGCGATGGCCTACCTGGACGACGCCAGCATCGTCGGCGTCGGCACCGGTTCCACCGTCAACCACTTCATCGATGCGCTGGGCAAGATCAAGGGTCGCCTGGAGGGCGCCGTCTCCAGTTCCGAAGCCAGCAGCCAGCGCCTGAAGGCGCTCGGCATCCCGGTGCTGGACCTCAACAGCGCCGGCGAGATCTCCGTGTACGTGGACGGCGCCGACGAGGCCAACCGCCACCTGCAGCTCATCAAGGGCGGCGGCGGCGCCCTCACCCGCGAGAAGATCGTGGCCGCCGCCAGCAAGCGCTTCGTCTGCATCGCCGACGATTCCAAGCTCAAGGACGTGCTGGGCGCCTTCCCCCTGCCGGTGGAGGTCATCCCCATGGCCCGGAGCTACGTGGCCCGGCAGTTGGTGAAGATGGGCGGCCAGCCCGAGTGGCGCCAGGGTTTCGTCACCGACAACGGCAACCACATCCTGGACGTGCACAACCTGACGATACTGGATCCCCCCAAGATGGAAGCGGATATCGGCGCCCTGACCGGCGTGGTCTGCGTGGGACTATTCGCCAAGAGACCGGCGGATGTGCTGTTGATTGCCCGGGAAGACCGGGTGGAAACGATAAAACGCTGAGGTTGTGCCTATGGGAGCGGTCGCGTCCCTGGTCCTCGTCGGCTTCATCGCTTTGGTCCTGGCCGCGCCGGACATCAAGAAAGTGCTCGGGCAGACTGGTGCCGCGCCTGGCATCGGGAATGAAAACGTCCGCAAAGTCGAAAGATGGACCCTGATATTTGAGGTCGGAATCGCCCTGACGGCCTGGGCCGTAGCAGGATTCCTGCACTTCAGAAACACCGACTTTTCGGCCGTGACCGTGGACCAAGTGGTCCGGCTCGTCCTAGTACTGCTGGCGCTGGTGGGTGTGCCGGGTATTTATTGCTATCTGACTTTCAGGCAATGGCAGCTCAGGCGTCAGTACAGGCACTCCGACGGCACCCTCTCAGAAGAAGACGCCCGGCGCATAGGCTCCCTGGACAAACTCAAGTATCTGTTCTTGGGGCTGATGGCGGTCTCGTTGGGCATCTTGTGGCTGACTCGTTAGCGCTTCCCGCAAACAGCTTGAAAATACCCGCTCTGATCACCGGCGCTCATGTCGCCGATGCCATGGGCCTGCACCAGCGCGTCGGCGATGTCCTGGGGTGAGCTGAAGATGAGCGAGCCGAACTCCGCAAGGCGGCTCTTCTCCAGGTCATCTTCCGCCGCTGCGTCCCCCGGGCTCACGATGCTGCCATCCGGATCGATGTAGCGCAGCTGGCCCACCGACACGAAATTCCCCTCCGGCGCCCCCTGGATGTCGATGACCCGCTGTAAGAGCGGTGCCAGGCTCAGCTCCAGCCCGTTCAGGGGCACGTGCGGCACCAGATCCTGGTCGTTCTCGTAGCGGATCGCCGGGATGCCGGCGAAGCGCTTGGCGAAGTCTGCGCCGCCCACCCGCGGTGCGCCGAAGGTCTCCACCTCGGTCACCGGCAGCTTGGCGGCCTTGAGCTTCACCGCCGCCAGCATGGCGAGCGCTCCGCCCTTGCTATGGCCGGTGACGTACACCTTCGGGCTGGGTCCGAGCTTGCCCGCCGCCTGCCAGGTCTTGATCTGCTGCATCATCGCCGGCCACACCGCCTGGAAAGCCTGCTCGAATCCGCCGTGCACCGCGCCCAAGTCCGCGTCGGCTGCCGGCCGCGCGTTGGCGTCGTTCAGCCAGTCCTCGATGAAGGTCATCTCCTTGGAGGTGTCCTGCTCGCCGGCGCTGTAGGGCAGCGTGCCGCGGAAGGCCACGATCAGCTCATCGCCGGAGTGCCACAGGTAGCCCGCGTCGCGGTTGCCATCTTGGGTGTCGGTAGCGGCGCTGGCGACGCCGTAGCCCTCGCCCTGCTCGCCGAGCAAGGCCGGCAGCGTGGCATCGGCGATGGGCCCGGTCTTGTCGATGCCATAGGCGTAAGCCGAGGCCCTGATGAGCTTGCAGCCCAAGGGGTCGCGGGACGCGGCCGGCGCTGTCCCTGCCGAACGGGTGGCTGCGACCGCCGGCGCCGTGGCGGCACGGACATGCATTCCGTACAGCAGCGACGCTGCTGACACGGCGCAACACAGTATCCAGTGGAGCATCCGGCGGTGGTGGAGCTGCGGCATGGCCATACCTCCCTGCTGCGGCAAGTATAGCGAGGCCCGGTATAATCCCCGCATTCGACGCCGGATCACGCGCGAGACAGGGGTTTCAGGTAAGCATGACGACGCATCTGATCGCGAGACCCGTGCTCCAGCGCGCCGCCGCCATCCGCGGCGAGTTCATCGGCGCCAAGCCCTTCAAGCACGCCTGCATCGAGGACTTCCTCGAGCCGCGTTGGGCGGAGACGCTGCTCGCCGAGTTCCCGGTCTTCGACCCCGGCAAGGCCATCAACGAGTTCGGCAAGGTGGGCCGCAAGGCGGTGCGCACCGACCTGCGCGAGATCAGCCCCCGTTACCGCGAGTTCTACGACTACATCAGCTCGCCGGCCTTCCTGGAGGCCATGTCGGAGATGACCGGCATACCCGGGCTGCAGTTCGACCAGCGCATGTACGGCGGCGGCACCCATGAGAACCTGGAAGGCCAGGCCCTGGACCCGCACGTGGACTTCAACTACGACCAGGACCGCCAGCTCCATCGCCGCATCAACCTGCTCATCTACCTGAACAAGGAATGGGACGTGTCCTGGGGCGGCGCCATCCAGCTCCACTCAGACCCGCGCGACTGGGAGCACGACCAGGTCGAGACCTTCAACTGCAACTTCAACCGTTGCGTGGTGTTCGAGACCAACGAGCATTCCTGGCACGGCTTCCGCCAGATCCGGCTGCCGGCGGACCGGCACGGCCTGACCCGCAAATGCATCTCGATCTACCTGTACACCCGGGAACGGCCCGCCCAGGAGATCGTGCCGGTGCACGGCACCTTCTACGTGCAGCGCCCGCTGCCGGAGAAGTTCGCCGCCGGCCGCATCCCCGATGCCCAGGATGTCGCGGAGTTCCAGCAACTCGTGGCCGAACGCGACGAGTGGATCGGCTTCTACCAGCGCCTGGAGAAGGAGCTGGCCACCGACAACCGCAGCCTGTCGGCCTACGCCGGTTCCCTGGCCTGGCACAGCCGCATGGACGGCCTGGTGATCGGCCTGCGCCTGGACCCCCTGCGCGGGCTGGCGAACGGCCTGGTCTCGCGGCTGCTGCGCCACCGGCGTGGCGGGCAACATCGCCCCAGCATGGCGCCGCCGCCTCCCCCGCCCGCAGTCCCGGCAGGGCAAGCCCTGGATGGCGCCCTGCTGGATGCGCTGCGCACCGCCCTGAAGCGGCGCGACGAGATCATCCATCGCTACCAGCGCTTGGAACTGAAGTTGCGCGGCGAGAATGACCGGGTGCATGCCCGCATCGCCTCGTTGCTCGCCGGGACGCCCCTGCCCCTGCGCGGCGGCCTCGGCCGCCAGCCCGCCGGCGCACAGGGTGCCTATTCGGGCGGCTGGGTGTCCTCCCGGCTGCAACTCAAGCTGCGCGCCCGACGCGCCTTGCGCGCCCTGCGGCTCGAGGGCACCTTGCGGGACGCCTATCCCGCCGGCACCCGCGTCGAGGCGCGCATCGACGGCGTGCTTGCCGGCCAGGGGTCACCCCAGGCCGGCAAGCCCTTCGTGCTGATGATCGAACCTGCGGCGACCCTGAGCGGGACTTTCTCCCTTGAGATCGCCACCACCTCGCCTCAGCCGGTCCCGCCGCCGCCCGGCGACGAGCGGGACCTAGCCTTCACCCTGCAAGAGATCCGCGGCCTGCGCTGAGAGGCCCTCAGCCGCCGCGCTGGCGGTGTGCCGCGATGTAAGGCCGCAGGTCCAGCGACCAGATGTTGCTCTCGCCGTCGTCCCAGCTCATCAGGCGCTCGAAGTCCTGCTGCGCCTGTTCCCGGGTCCGCGGGTACGCCACCTTGATGGAACGGTCGCTGTTGAAATACAGCGTCTTGCCGTCGGCGCTCACGTGGGCGCCCCAGGGGTTGTTGTCGGCGTTCACGGCGTCGCCCAGGTCCTGGGGCGCGCTCCAGTGGTCGCCTTCCTTGAAGGCGATGAACAACCGGTCCTGGTCCTTCTTGCCGCCCTGGTCGGTGTCGAACACCACGAAGGACTCATCCGGCGCGATGGCCGGGTCCTTCTGGTGGGTGGCGGCGTCGCCCAGCATCTGCCGCACCGCCGGCTGGTAAGTGCCGTCTCTGTACTGGGAACGGAAGATGTGCAGGATGCCGTCGTCGTCCGGACGGATGAAGTAGATGCTGCCGTCGGCGGTGATGGTGGGCGCGTAGATGCGCGGGCTCACGTTCACCGCATCCGGCAGGCGCCAGGGTTCGCCCCAGCCGTCACCCTTGCGGTCCACCCGCCACAGTCCGCCCACCGCCTCGCCACCGGCCTTGGCGGGCCGCTTGGAGGGGAACACGATGAACCTGCCGTCCGGCGACACCGCCGGATCGTGGTCGTACCACTGGCCCGAGAACGGCGCGATCTCGGGTTTCGACCACACGCCTTTCACCTTGTGGGAGATCACGATGGTGGAGCTGGAACCGTTGGCGATGTCGAACACCGCCGTGTTCCCGTCCGGGGTCATGCTGAAGCAGTCCTCGCTGGCGGTACCGGAGATGCTGCCGGGCGCGAAGAGCTGCGGGGTGGCGGTGGCGCCGGCATCCGCCAGCGCGGCGCCGCCGAAGCACAGGAGACTCAAGACCAGGATACGGTTCATTTCTGCTGCCCCTTGAGGATGTCGGAGATGTCCACTTGCCAGATGTTGTAGGCACCGTCGTTCCAGGAATCCATGTCCCTGAGGCTCTGGGCGGTCGTGGCGGCGTCTTTCGGGTAGTTCACCGTGGTCTCGTAGCCGCTGCTGAAGTAGAGGGTGTGGGTATCCGGGCTGAGCCGCGCCTCGATGATGCCGCCTTGATGGTTGATGGAATCCGCCAGGTGCTGGGGCTCACCCCACTTGCCGTCCTTGCGGAAGACGATGAACAGGTCCATCTGTTGCGGCGGGGTGGGCGGGCGGGTGGAGGAGAACACCATGAAGGATTCATCCGGCGCCACCGTCTCGTCCACGTCGCTCCAGCGATCGTCGCTGAACGGCATGGGTTCCGGTGCGGCGTACTTGCCGTCCTTGTAGGCAGCATGGAACAGGTGGTTGCGCTTGCTGTCCCCATACATGTTGGTGAAGTAGAGGTCCCCGTTCGCGGCGATGGAAGGGCCGAAGGTGGAGCCGTTCCGGTTCACGGTATCAGGCAGGCGCACCGGCGCACTCCATCCGTCGCCCTTGCGGTCGACCCGCCAGAGGTTGCCACCGCGGCCGACGTGCACGGTGCCGCCCCAGAAGCCATCCGGCTGCTTGCCGGTATCGGGCACCGGCCGGCTGGAGGCGAAGATGAGGTAAGAGCCGTCCGGGGCCATGGCCGATTCCAGGTCGCGCCATTGCCCGGAGAAGGGCGCCACTTCCGGCGCCGACCAGCCATCGCCGCGGCGATGCGACACCAGGATCACGTTGTCCGAGCTGTTGCTGCGCGTGAAGTAGACGGTATTACCGTCCGGCGTGAACACCGGCGAGGCTTCGTTGGCCGGGCCGGAGATGACGCCGGGAGCGAACACCGTGGGCACGGCATCCGCCGCCACGGCGGCGGAGCTCATCAGCGCAGCGAGGCTCATTGCGAGTACGGACTTCATGGGCATCCTTTGCAGAGGGGATGCCCATGCGACCATGCCGGCGTCGCTTAAGTTCCCTCAGCGGCTGTGGGCGCGCCTACGGGAATGGCCGCGGCTCGCGGCACCGCCTTTGTCCCGTCCCGCGATGCGCCTGAGCGAGGTCTTCGCTTCGTCCAGCACGTGCTTGCGGCCCTTGCTGAGGTTCTTGCCGCCGCGGTTCTCGTAGAAGTTGAGCAGGGACATGGCCGACTGGTAGGGCGTGGTCTTGCGGGTCTTGCTGCGCTTCGCCGAGTTGAGCAGGGAATGCGCGATCTTGTCCGGATCCTTGGACTTGAAGATGCCCTGCTGGGTATCCATGGCGTGGCTGGTGCGGGTCACCCGGGCCGACCAACGCCGGCCGCGGGAGGGTTTCTTCTTGCGGGAGGTGGTGCTGCGGCGGCGCGAGGTGCTGCGCTTGGGATGGCTGGAGGAACGGCGCGAGTGGGCTTTCTTGTGGGCGGGCATGGGGTGTGTCTCTCCTGTTGGGTCGTCAGGGAGAACCTAAGCCTTATGCCACGCCGCGACATTGACCCGGGTCACGACTGCGCGACAGGTCCCGTCTAGAATGGGACATGGTCACGAGACGCCTCTTAGCCCACTCCGATTCCCCGGCGTTTCGCTTCGTGCTGATCATGGGGCTGGTCAACCTTTTCGGCGACATGACCTACGAAGGCGGCGCGGCCATCAACGGTCAATTCCTGGCGCAACTCGGTGCCACCGCCGCCGCGGTCAGCATCATCGCCGGCGGCGCCGAGTTCCTCGGTTATGCCCTGCGCTCGGTGGCGGGCTACGTAGCGGATCGGATCCACCGTTACTGGGCGGTGGCCTTCGTAGGCTACATCCTGAACCTGTTCGCGGTGCCGGCCATGGCGCTGGCAGGCACCTGGCAGATCGCGGCCGCGTTCATCGTCGCCGAGCGCATCGGCCGCGCGATCCGCAAACCTCCCGAAGAGGCCATGCTCTCCTATTCCACCAAGACCCTCGGCAGGGGCTGGGTATACGCGCTCAACACCGGCCTGGACGAGACCGGCGCCACCCTCGGGCCGCTGGTGGCCGCGATCGTGCTGTTCTTCAAGGGCAGCTACCACATGGCCTATGCGCTGCTCCTCATCTCCTCGGTACTGGCGCTGGCCTCGCTCACGGCGGCGCGCATCAACTTCCCGGTGCCGGCGCGACTCGAGGAAGGCCGGGTCGCGCGGGCCACGGGCTTCACCAGGCCCTACTGGCTCTTCGTGGCGGCCGGCACCCTCTTCGCCTGCGGCC
>Ga0207664_10002277_pt1 | contig 12653 bp, 11 predicted proteins | sample LARL83metaG_FD_184349 | JGI IMG/M metagenome (GOLD analysis project Ga0207664, IMG submission 184349) | Corn, switchgrass and miscanthus rhizosphere microbial communities from Kellogg Biological Station, Michigan, USA - LAR L8-3 metaG... | ecosystem: Host-associated > Plants > Roots >...
CTCGTTGCCTTCACCGTCTACTTCCTTGTGACCGAGGAATTGCATTGGCGCATTCACTTGGGCGAATCCCTGCCGCTTGGGTTGGAGAGCACCCGACGCTATCACCTGTCTCACCACACCCGCCCTAACGCGCGGTACAACATTTTTCTGCCGCTGTGGGACCTCCTGTTCGGAACGGCGTCGCCCCGATAAGCAGGAGCCATGGGTTGCACTCCACTGGATGGGGTTCGATGCTCAGCGCTGATCCTGAGTTTGCGACTTGGTCTTGCGGAAGGACCCGGTGCAAAAACGAAAGGAACAATTCGCGATCGCGAATTGTTCCTCGAGTGACAACTGATTTGGTTGTTCTATTCCGTGAGCCGTTCCGCCGCCGCTACTACCCAGCCACTCTTGGTGTCAACGACATTGACTGTGATGGGCGGAGGCGCCTCCTGGTAGAAGCGCGCGCCATGCTTGTCGATCAAGGTCACGCGTTCCCAGGTATTGAATCCCGTCAGCTTACCGGCGGAGGCGTCGAATTCATTGCCCAACGTATTCGGCTCCCATTTCCATGTGTAGGTGATGCTCGCCCGATCGGGCCCATTCATCTTCACATTCGTAACCGAAATCAGTTTTCTCTCTGCGAGGGGAATGGTGTAGCCTTGATTGCCTTGGTCATCTTTCTTCTGTTTGACCCCTTGGATCTGCTTGATCAAGTCCTCGCCTTTCGCGGTTAGAGCGACGGGCGTCTTCTGTGCCTTCGACTTGGCGATCGTGATGACACCGGCTCTCTCCAACAGCCGATATCTTGGGTCTTTCGCATTTTCCTCATATCCATCTGGGATCATGCCAACGTGAAAACTGACGGCGGGCGGATCCTGCGCATTCAGGATATTGGTCACAACTTGCGACGCTTCCGCTGGTGCAAGCGACCTGCGGCTCTGAATCAGGAAGTATCCGGCGATTCCAACCAGGGCCACGATAATACCCACGATCAGCAGCAGGGGGAGAGCCGAAGACTGATGCTTTTCCAACTCCATTTCTTGTTCGAACATAGGCGCCACCTCGGCGGGAGAAGAAGTTCTACGAACGTCATAATTTTGTAATAGCGAGGTTTTCCGCGGCTGTGATTCCGCTCACATTACCCTGTGCGGAGGCGCAGGACGCTCAAAACATCCGGCCTATCTTGCTGGAATTGTGCTCCGTGAACCACAGGTTCTGGTCGGGGCCGAGGGCAATCGTGCAGCTGCTATCTTTCGCCAACGTTTGCGGACAGTTGTTCGTTTGCGCAAAGTCGCCGCTGACCATGATGGATGAAATGCTAAGTGGGACCGCTTGCCGGTTTCTCAAAGCAATGCTTTGGGCTGTGCTGGTGGTGTTAACAATCTGGCTGGAAAAGGAGAGCGAATTTGGTACTAAGGCTGGAGGCGCACTGGAAAAAGCCGGGACGGCGCCCGCGAGACACAGACCGACACCCACAAATGCTACCCGAGCCCAAAGGACGGCGCGCATACGAGTTCCCCACGATGAAAACTGACACGGGCCCCCTGAAAACGGCGTGCCTGACCGCGATTCGATTAGCTGTGCTCAGTGATGGAAGAGAAGAACGACTGCCACTTATATCCAGCCTGTGCACATCGAGGATGGGTATCTGCGGCCCGGAGGGGTCGTCAATTGCACGAAAGTTGTAGTAAGTCCGGCTACGTGACTTCAAAATCCTTGTCAGTAGCCGATTTTGTGGCACTCTCGTCGCGTCACTTACTACTTTCTTGGGAGTTTTCCTTCACATATGCCGCACTCAGAGTATTCTTTGTTTTCGCAATCGGCATAAGCGTGGGATAGAACTGCACAAACGTGGTATCTACGGCCCCATGCGCCTGATGGCACGAATAGCAAGCTGCGCCGGGAGGGAATGGGTTGCCGAGTGTTCCGTTATCGAAGCCAAAGAAGGCCCACTTACCATTCGGAAATCTTGCTTCATCTTTGATATGGACCTCAATCCCCATCACATCGCCGCTCTGAAAATTTCCGCGCTGGTTGATCGAAGCCCGACTCTCGGCGCCGCGCACTTCCAGCACAAGCATGGTTTTGTCCGGCCAGGTGCCAGTTTCCTTAAACTTTTTGTACGACTCCGGATTCACGAACACGTTGTCGAACATGTGATGGTCCGCGTTCCCGCCCGCCGTGTAACTCATGTCCATGCCAGTGCTCAAGTACACCCATTCCCGATATTGTTCGGGCAATTTGAGCTTGCCGTCAGCCGTATATTCTGGGGCCGAAGAAGTTGTTGAGGTCGAGCTTTGAGTTAGCGCCGCAACGGACATCAGCAGCACGCCGGTAAGGAATAGCAGTTTATTGGTCATGAATTGTGAATACGATGTTCTTGGCATTGCGGTTTCACCTCTGTGGCGTTTCCTCTGTGTGACTCTGTGTTCTCTGTGGTAGGTCTTGTGCTTTTGAAGACCTCACCACACTCTGCACATATTCGGACTCACCATCGCTTGCCCCGCCTTGCATCCCCACGCTTTCTGGAACTCCGGCATATTCTCGACCACGCCATTCGTCCGGAACCGTCCCGGGGAATGCGGATCCACAGTCACCAGCATGCGCGAATACTCTGGAGTTCTCTTCTCGCACCACACCCGCGCGAATCCCAGGAAATAACGCTGCTCCGGTGTGTAGCCATCGATCTTCTCCGGCGCTTTGCCCGAGGCTTTGATCATGTTTTCCAGCGCCATCAGCGCGATTCTTGCGCCGCCGTTATCGGCGGTGTTCTCGCCAAGCGTAAGCTTTCCGTTCAGCTTCAGGTCGTCCACCGCGACAAAGTTGCTGTACTCATTCGCCACGCAACTCGCGCGTTTCTCGAACTCCTTGCCGTCCTGTTCGGTCCACCAGTCGCGCAGGTTCCCGTGCGCGTCGTACTTCCGTCCTTGATCGTCGAACCCGTGCGTCAATTCATGACCAATCACAGCGCCGATTGAACCAAAATTCACATACTCGTCCATACTCTTATCGAAGAACGGCGGCTGCAAGATTCCAGCCGGGAACACAATCTCGTTGAACGGCGGGTTGTAGTACGCATTCACCGTGGGAGGCGTCATTTCCCATTCTTTGCGGTCCAGCGGCTTGTTGATTTTGTTGATCTGACGGCGCGATTCAAACTCGTTCGCGCGAAGGAAATTCCCCATCAGATCGCCCTGCTTGACTTCCAGCTTGCTGTAATCGCGCCACACGTCGGGATAGCCGATCTTGTTGCGTATTGCGTCCAGCTTGATCTTCGCTTGCTTCTTGGTTTCCGCCGTCATCCAGGGGAGCCCGCCGATGTCCTGATCGAGCGCCTTCTCCAGCGCATCGACCATGGTCAGCATGCGCTGCTTACCTTCTGCTCCAAACGTCCGTTCGACATACCGCTGACCCAGCGCTTCGCCCAGCGCATCGTCTGTAGCTTCCACGCATTTCTTCCAGCGAGGCTGATCTTCGGCCTGGCCAAAAAGTGCCTGCCGGAACTTAAACCGTGCCTCGACATACGGTCTGGGCAGCCATTTGGCCGCACCCGCCAACATATGCCACTGAACATAGGTTTTCAGGGAAGCGAGCGGGGTGCTCGATACCACGTCATTTACCTGCTTGAAGAAATCGGGGTTGGAGACGTTCAGCTCGGAAAAGCTGGGGCTCTCGACGTCTTGGAAGAACCGCGCCAAGTAGAAATTTGGCGCGATGCCGATCGCCTCATCGCGGCTCATTTTGTGGTCGCGAACCTTGGGATCTCGCCGTTCGGTCCGGTCCATCGAGGCTTTCGCAAGGGCGGTCTCGATGTCGAGCACTATCTTTGCCGACTCTGCTGCCTGCTGCGCGGACTGCCCCGAGAGTGTGAACACCGTGGTTGCGTAGTCGGTGAGTGCTTTGCGGATGCCGACCATCTTGGCGTCATCTTTTATGTAATAGTTGCGGTCGGGAAGCGTTAATCCGCCCTGGTCGATGTAGGCGATGACCATGTCCGCATTGTGGAAGTCCGGAGAAGAGTAGAAGTTGAACAGGGGAGTGGGCCCGATCAGTTGTATCCGCGCGATTGCGTCGATGAGCGCCTGCTTGTCCTGTGCCGCGGCAATCTGGTCCAATTCGGGTTTGAGCGGCGCAATGCCCTTGGCCTCGACCGCGCTCTCGTCCATGCAGGCGCCGTAATAGTCACCGATCTTCTGATCTATGGCGTCGCGCTCCGCCCCGCCTTTCGACGCTTTTTCCAGGATGTCGCGCAGCACCAGCAGGTTCTGCTCCTCGACCTCACCAAAGCTATCCATGTCGGGCCGGTCTGGGGGAATCTGCGTGTTCTTGATCCAGTTGCCGCAAGCGTATTGGTAGAAGTCCGTACAGGGATCGACCGACTTGTCGATGTTGTCAACGCTGAACCCAGCTTTATGCGGCTGAGAAGTCTGGGCAGAGCAAACGGCGCAAAGCGCAAGGGACAGAAGGGCACACCACCGAATGGATCGCATCAGCACCTCGGGAGTAGACCGGCGATTTTATTCCGAGTGCAATTAGACGTTCAAGGCCGGAAATGGTGAGCAGCAAACCTTTGACAAATCCCGGATCGTAAGTGCCTGGCCCGCCGTCAGTAGCCCAGGGGCCTCAGGCTATAGGTTCACGCTAAATAAAAAGGGGCAGCATTTCTGCTGCCCCTCCAAACAACGAATAACCAACAACCGCCCTACTTGTTCATCACGAAGTGACCGCGGCGGTTTTGCTGCCAGCAGGCTTCGTTGGACTCGGTGCAGAACGGCTTCTCTTTGCCGAAGCTGACCGTCTTGACGCGGTCGGCAGCTACGCCGGCGGCAACGAGTGCGTTCTTGACCGCGCTGGCGCGGTTGTCGCCGAGTGCCAGGTTGTACTCGGTGGAGCCGCGTTCGTCGCAGTGTCCCTCAATGGTGACGCTCATGTTGGGGTGCTGTTGCAGGAACGCTGCGTCTGCCTGCACGAGTGACTGCTGGTCGCCCCGAACGTCGGACTTGTCATAGTCGAAGTAGACGTCCTTCACGTTTTGAGCGAACAACTGCTCCTCGGTGAGGGACGGCGGCGGTGGTGGTGGCGGCGGTGGCGGCGCATTCACGGTCACACGCGCGGTGGCAGTCTGGGTTCCACCCGCGCCCTTCGCGGTCAGCGTGTAGGTCGTCGACTCGGTCGGCGTCACTTGCTGCGTGCCGTTGGGTTGGACAGCGCCGATACCTTCAATGCTGATATCGGTGGCGTTGCTGGTCTGCCAGGTCAGCGTGGAGGACTGGCCTTTGTCGATCGTTTCCGGATTGGCAGTGAGCGTCGCGGTTGGAGTCGGCGGCGGTGGTGGCGGTGGCGGCGGTGGCGGTGCGGCTTTCTTGTGGCATGCGCCCAGAAACAGAATCGCACCCAGCGCGAATACGAGAGCGATCCTACGTGATTGATTTTGCTTCATTATGATTCTCTCCCTTTTATTGCAGATTGAAGATTTTGGATTTCAGAGCGGAACGCCGCAGGATCAGGTGCGGCACGAATCCTGGTTCTGGAATCTGAAATCTTCAATCTGGAAACCCTTCGTCCCTGTGTTCTTCCACAGATACCAAGAATGCCCCTCAAACTACAAGGAAAACGCTACTTCCAACTCCAGTCAGGTTCCGAATTAGTACCGGAGGTCGTCAGCTGCTTCTGATTGGTTCCATCGGCCAGCATGCTCCAAATCTGTAGCGAGCCGGAACGATTCGACTGGAATACGATGTGCCGATTGTCCGGCGACCAGCACGGAAAATCGTTGCGGCCGCCGTCGTGGGTCAACTGCACCCACTGCTTGTTGGTCACGTCCATCAGGTAGATATCCTGGGAACCGGGCGCACCGGGCCCGTAATGACGCATCCAGGAAAACACCAGGAACTGGCCGTTCGGCGACCATGACGGCGAGACTGCGTAACCCTGATCCGTCAACTGCTGCACGTTGGTGCCGTCGGCACTCATGCTGAAAATCTTCGGCAGGTCGCCGTGGCGGCTGACCCAGGCGATCTCAGTGCCGGTTTTGCGATTCCACGTTGGCGAGACGTTGGTAGTTCCGGAATTCGTAAGCCGGTGCAGATTCCCGCCCGATTGATCGACGACGTAAATCTCGGGTGCTCCCGATCGCGATGATGAGAAAGCAAGGCGGCTTCCGTCCGGCGCCCATGATGGCGAAAGATTCGTGCGGCCATACCGTGGGAAAGACACCATGCGGTTCAGATCGAACGAGAACATGCGGATTTCCCAGGCCGATCCGTTGAACGAACTGAACGCCAGGCGCGAACCGTCAGGCGAAACGTGAGGCGAAAGAGAGATGGTGCCGAGCGTCGTGACCGGATGCTGATTGGCGCCGTCGTAGTCCATTGCCCAGATTTCCTTGTGGCCGCTGCGCGTGCTCACGTAGTAGATCTGAGTTTCCGCAATTCCATTGATCCCGCCGCCCAGGCGAAAGATGATCTCGTCGGCGAATTTGTGCGCAATCACCCGCGCTTGCTGTGTAGTAGCTGTATCGGTGTACTGCTTCGCCAAAACCGGCGGCGAGTTCGGATTCTTGACGTCCTCAAGCCAACCCTGGACAACAAGGTTGTTTGCATTGGCGCCCAGGTTGCCGAATACCAGCATGGCGGCATTGACCGGGGCCTGCCCCCAAGCGTCGAACTTCACATCGCTCGGTGCGCCGACCTGTCCGAGAGGGTAGAAGCTCTTCGAGACCATGTCGAAAATGCCGGCGTTAGTGAGGTCATTCCACAGCGTGTCGTTGAAGGTGCGCAGGAGTTCCGAGTTGCGCGGGTCCTGGTTCGCGGCCTTGAACTCCGGGACGGCGATGCGGATACGCTCCACCCCAAGCCCGGTACCGGACTTGATCCAGTCCTGGGCAAGAACACTGGGGGCAATTGCAAAGCAGAAAATGATGGCGAAAAGGAAGTATGAGGTACGACGCCACATGTGAGTAGCTGGATATATCGTAATACGATCTAATCCCGAGTTCAAGCAGCTCTCCTTGTGCAATTTGATGCGGGCGACAACGGCCGACCCGCTTATCTCTTGGTGTAGTCGAACCAGAACTCTACACTGACCTTATTCCCCGGATATTCCGGCGGCAAGGGCCCGAAGGTATCAATTCGCTGAATCGCGCGAACCGCCGAAATGTCCAGCGAAGGCACACCGCTCGATTGCTCAACTTCCACGTGCGACGGTCTTCCGTTGCGATCCACATCGAACGTCAGATACACGCGATTGGCGCTTTGTATTCGCGGGTCAACTTCATATCTCAGCCAATTCTCGGAAATCTTCTGGTTGAGCGCGCGGACGTACCACGCGAACCTCGAGCCAAAGTCTCCGCCCCCGCCGCTGAACGCGATGCCGCCTTTCGCGCCGCCGGCGCTGAACATCGAATAGGGACCGCTGGCTTGCCCGCCTTCACCGTAAGGAACGACGTTGTTAGCCTCCTGCAGCGGTTGCTGCGGCTTGCGCTGAGTTGCGGTGGGCTGCGGAACCGGCCTCTTCTTGGCGTTCTTCTGCGCGATGGGAATGGCGTCGGGCTCTTCGACGTGCTCTTGCGGCTTCGACTGCGAAAGTCCCTTCGACTCGGTTGCCAGCACGCTTTTCGTTTCGACTGGACTCTTCGGCAACGGAACCGTGCTCACCAAGGTGACGCCCATCGCGCTGCCGCCACCGCCAGCGCCCCAGTTCGATCCGGTGCCGCCACGAGCAACGACGGCGTACAGAAAGATAGCCAGCGTGACCGCTACATGCAGTCCCGCCGACCACGCCAGGTTGCGTCCCCAGCGTTCGTGCTCAAAAAAGATTTCAGCGCTTGGCATGGGTATCCAGCGGCTGCGTGACGATGCTGACGTTGGCGATCCCCGACTGCTTGACCGCGTCCATCACGGTGGCGAAAGCACCGAAGGGAACGTCTTCATCGGCGCGGAGAAAGATCGACTGGTGTGCAGGGTCGCGAAATCGCTGCTTCAGCTTAGCGGCGATCTCGTTGATGTTGATGGGATCGTTGCCGAGAAAGACGCGCTGCTGTTTGTCGATGCTGATGACCACGCGCTCTTCGGTAATTTCCTTCACCGTTCGCGTCTTGGGGACGGCGACTTCGATGCCCGACTGCAACACCGGAGCTGTCACCATAAAGATGATGAGCAGCACGAGGACAACGTCCACCAGCGGGGTGATGTTGATATCGGCGAGCGCGATTTGTGTGCGGCCGTTGCCAGCGGTGAACGCCATTACCGCCGCACCTCTTCCGGGATACGGGCTGCCATCGGCTGGCGCTCGACTGCATTCAGCATTTCGAGAGAGAAGTCGTCGCAACGGGCCGCAAAATCGCGGAGCGATCCGCCAATCAGGTTATATGCGATCACAGCGGGAATGGCGGCAGCCAGACCGGCGGCCGTAGTGATCAACGCCTCTGAAATTCCGGGTGCGACGGCGCGCAAGGTAGCGGCGCCGCTGGTGCCGAGGCCTTGGAAGGCGTCAATGATGCCCCACACCGTTCCGAACAATCCCACAAAGGGCGTGACCGCACCGGTGATTGCCAGCCAGGGAAGATTGCGCTCGAAGCGCGTCATCTCTTCTGACGAGGCGATCTGCATGGCGCGCTGGACAGCGAGAGGGTTCCGCAACCCGCCCGAAGTTCCAACCTGACGCTCAAATTCCTTGAAGCCGGATTGAAACACCCCGACTAGCGGGCTGGGGCGGAACTGTTCCGAAACTGAGCCGATGTCCTGCAAGCGCTGAGCTCGCCGGAATGCGCGCAGAAACCTGCCACTCTGCACGCGCGCTCGCTTCAAGATGCTCCAGCGGGAAAGAATGATGGCCCACGAGACCAGGCTGAAGGCCAACAAGATGAGCAGAACGGCCTGAGCTACGGCGCCGGTTTGACGTACGAGATCAATGATTTCGCCGCCTACAAAAACAGCAGGGAAGGAATACAGATGCATTTAGGTTGAAAGAACGCCAGACCCCGATTATAGAGCAATTTCAACGGCATCCCCGCGAATGTATTCAATCCGTAACTGTGGAAAGTGCATGCGCCCGACGCGCGCTTCAAGTGCATCTTAACTCCGTTTGCCAGGAAGACAATTCTGATGAGAGAAGCAGGAGGACGCAATGGCGCATTACGGAATTTTACGGGACTACCGTTTTGCCGATCTTGATACCGACGAGGACATTCGCGGAGCTCACGTTTACGGCCGCGACGACGAGAAACTGGGCAAGATCGACGACGTGATCTTCGATCACACAACCGGCAACATTCGCTATGTTGTGATCGATACGGGCGGATGGCTGTCGAGTAAGAAGTTCATCGTTCCAGCCGAGCGGCTGACCGGTTCGGCGAAGCACGAGGATGATTTCCAGATCAACGCGACCAAGAAGCAGATCGAAGCCTTTCCGCCGTACAACGAGGATGATGTGCGCGACGAGGACCGCTGGAAGGACTACGAGAAGCGCTACAAAGCAGCGTGGCACGATGGACCGGTGCAACACCGCAAAGGTTCGGACCACGACATCACGCCGACCCCGGACGAGATGCCGGAGGAGCCGGGATCGATCGGAAGCCAGTTGTCGCGCGAGGAGCAGCGGGAACTCAGTTCGCGGATTATTCCGGCGACGGACAACGAAGTTACGATCCAGAGCAGCGCGGCTGGCATTGGTTCGCGTTGGCTGACGTTTGAGGATCGTCTTCGTCAGCACCGCCGCGACATAACTGAGTCTTGCACCACTTGCAGCGTTGGTCCGGCAGCAGACCGTTCGGCGCAAAGCGCAACCCGCGAGCGGAAAGCTGTCTGAGTAGATCCTGCGTGCGAACATCGGGCAGCCGAAGCGGCTGCCCTTTCTTTCGGCTGAATTTTCCATCCTTCCGATTTCTTTCTGCCTTGACAATGTTTCGCCCACACTCATATAGTTCGATCCTCAAACGAAAGTGACTCGCCGCGCGACGATTCTCGCGCGGAGGCAACAGCCATCTCTGGCGAGTTCATGCGTCGAAGTTCTCTGCATAGCGAGCAGCGGGCGACCAGTGAGACTGCGCGCGGGATTAATCGCGCCATCGTGCTGAACCTGGTCCGCAGACGCCAGCCAATCTCCCGCGCTGACCTCGCTCGCGCTTCTGGCCTGCAACCCAGTACCGTATCTCTCATTACGGCGCAGCTCCTACGAGAGAAGTGGGTTGTGTACGGGTGCGTGGGACGCCTTCCTCGCGGCCGGCGGCCAACTTTTCTGCAGCTGAATGATCGCCGCGCGATTGTTGCGCTGGATCTGCGTCCGGCAAACAGCACGGTGGCGGTCGCCGACGTAAATGGAAACTTCCTCGAGCGCCAATCCATTCCGACGCCGGACACTCCTGATGCCGCGGTAAAGGTTTTTTCTGACCGCATCTTGCGCATGGTCGCCGACCATCCTGAGCTCCTGTTTGAAGGCATCGGAGTCGTTATTCCTGGTCGATATGACGAAAAGCGCGGCCGCGTCGTATTTGCTCCCAACCTCAAATGGCCCGAGTTTGACCTGAAGGCGCCGCTCGAAAAGGTGACTCGCTTGCCCGTGAGGATGGAGAACGCCGCCAACGCTTGTGTGCTTGCCGAGGTCTGGTTCGCGCAATCCACTGCGCGAAACCTGGTAGCGGTCACGGTAAGCGAGGGAATTGGTGTGGGGATCTTCGTGGACGGACACCTGCTGCACGCCGCCAACGGCATGGCCGGCGAGTTCGGCCATATCCCGCTCGACCCTACCGGCCCGGTGTGTGGATGTGGAGCGCGCGGCTGCTGGGAAGTCTATGCGTCCAATTGGGCGGCCGTGCGGTTTTATGGTGCCAGCAAGCGAAGCGGAGGCCCAACTTTTCAGGATTTGTTGGCTTTAGCGGAAGGCGGAGACCAGAAGGCGTTGCGCGCACTGGATCACATGGCGCATGAGATCGGACGCGGCATGCGGATGGTGATTGCTGCGCTTTCCCCGGAAGAAATTGTGTTCGTTGGCGAGTTCACACGCTTGTGGAGCCAGATGGGCCCCGTTATCGAACGCGCAGTAAAGCAGTCTGTACTTGTTGGCAATTCTCCATTGGTGCGGCCTGCTCCTGCCGAACCCAGTGTCGCGCGCCTGCGCGGCACCGTGGCCATGGTTGTGCAGGAGCACTTTGGTTCTGCTGTCGACCGCAGGCCACGAATCGCCAAGCTGCTACATAAGCCCACCGTTCAACGAAGAGGAGTAGAGGTTATGTCGCTGTAGTCGCGAAGTACCCCGCGGCGCTCAAGTAGTGAATCTCTGACATGTGCCTAGAAGTGTGCGCACGCCGAAGAGGCAAGCCTCGCGAGATAGTTCGAGGTGCAAACTAAGGGGCCTCTGTGCTCCTGCCCGGCAGCGCCACAGTCAGCGATTACTGTCTTCACCAAGCACTAGATTGGACTCAGAGGCTGAGGCGACAAGTAACCTAACTAACCCCGAGGTGTAAGTAGCACTCTGTAGCTTACAGAATCGATCCGGCTCGCTTGGTAAGTAGATTTGTAAAAAATCGATTTAGATCGACATTTTCCACAACCTTAGTAGTAGAGTACTGCATCAGAGCACCGCCTGTAAGTCTCTGGTGATTGCCTAACTTCAGCCCAACGAACGACGAAAAGGAGTTTGCACCATGTTGTGTCACCGCACTGAAAACCACTCCCATTTTGCTGTCAGTTCTCGCCCTCGATGGACGATGTTCAGACTCTGCGCACGTCTTTTACCGATGTGCTTAGCTGTGTTTCTGTGTGCCTCAGCCTCAGCGCAGGTGTTTACCGCCGATTTCGAAGATCAGACCACGGACGGCTTCTTTCCTTTTGGTAATCCGACCGTCGCCGTGAGTAATGCGCAAGCCAACACGGGAAGCTTCAGCCTTCTTACCACCAACCGCACGCAGACCTTCGAAGGCCCGGGCGTCAATCTTCTAGGAACACTTACACCGGGGCAACCGTATCTGATTAAGGTCGCGGCCCGGCTGGATCAGAGCCAGAATCCATCAGCAAACTTGCAGTTGACGGTCATGAGCGTGGCTAATGGAAGTCAGGCGTTCACAGCGGTCGGAACTGGAACTGTGAACACCAGCGGTTGGACCACAATCCAGGGCGTGTACACTCCCCCCGCAAGCGGCCTGACAACTCTGATCGCCTACGTCGAAGCGCCGAGCGATGCTACCGCTTCTTACTACATCGATACTTTCAGTGTGAGCGCCACCAGCGGAGGCTGCACGGTTCCTCCCGACAATTCCGGAATCTTCAGCGACTTCGAGGATGGGACGGTCCAAGGCTGGAGTACGCGGTTCAACCTGAATACGGTAACCAACACCACCGCGGACGCGCATACCGGCAGCCATAGCCTCCTCGTGACCGGCCGCACCCTGGGCTTCGAAGGCCCGGCCCGCGATATCACCGGCAAAATGTGTAACGGTCAACAGTATTGGGTGGAGGCCTGGGTCAAAATGGCGCCGGGTCAACCGACGACCACTGTGAATCTCAGCCTGCAATACACCGATGCGACGGGCACCTTGCACTTTCCAGGTGTGGCCACCGCGACCGTGGATTCGAATGCGTGGGTTCGCCTGAAAGCGAAGCCATACACCTTCTCCGGCGCCTATACGAATCTGCAAATCTATCTGCAGACCTTCAACAATCCCACGGCCTCGTTCT
>Ga0207664_10002278_pt1 | contig 12650 bp, 13 predicted proteins | sample LARL83metaG_FD_184349 | JGI IMG/M metagenome (GOLD analysis project Ga0207664, IMG submission 184349) | Corn, switchgrass and miscanthus rhizosphere microbial communities from Kellogg Biological Station, Michigan, USA - LAR L8-3 metaG... | ecosystem: Host-associated > Plants > Roots >...
CGGACGATGTCCTTGGCGATCTCCGCCGCGACCCGTTCCTGCGCACCGGTCAACTTGAAGGGCAGTGCCGCTCGAAACTTGGCGGCAAGCCGGCCTTCGCTCTCCAGCGGTATTGCGCGGCTCTTGTCTTCGGCAAGGCGCAGGCGGCGCAGGCTCAGGTGATGGGCCAGCAACTCCTCGAAGGCCAAGCGCTGCTGCGCCGGATGACTGCCATCCATGAGCTGATCCAAGGGTGCGTCCGGCGGGGGACGGTGCACATAGCGCAACGCCTCCGCCAAGGGCGGCATCTCGCGCCCCAAGATTTCTGCCGGCAGCAATTCTTCCAGGGCATTGCCGTGCGCGAGCCAGGACAGCGCCTGGTCCGTGAGCGCGCGCAGCTTCATCTGCTGCACGCCTTCGGTGGCCGGATAGATGGGCGTGAGCGCCGGCGGCTGCGGCTGCAGGTCCGCCGCCGTCAGCAGCTTGTACTCCGGATGCACCATCTCCAGCGTGGACTTGCCGGGCCTCACCTCGCCGTAGCAGCGCACCCGTGCGCCGCGGGCCAGCATCGCCTGTTGCTGCGCGTTGAAATGGAAGAAGCGCAGCGTGAGAGCGCCGGTGCCGTCACTGATGCGCGTGAGCAGCATGCGGCGGCCGCGGAATGCGATCTCGGTGAGCTCGATGACACCTTCGACGGACGCGGTCCAGCCGGGCTTCAGCGCGCCGATGGGGGTGATGCGGGTGCGGTCCTCGTAGTGCCGCGGCAGGTGGAACAGCAGGTCCTCCACGCTGTGGATGCCGAGCTTCCCCAGACGTTCCGCCACCTGCGGACCGACGCCGCGCAGGCGCGTGACCGGCGCCGAATCGCTCTCGAGGGGCACGCCGGCTTTCAAAGCCTTAGGCAAGCACCATGACCGCGTCGATCTCGATGCGCGCGCCGCGCGGAAGTGCCGCCACGCCGAGGGTGGCGCGTGCGGGATAGGGCTCCTGGAAGTACCCGGCCATCACCTCGTTCACCTTGGCGAAGTCGCCGAGGTCGGTGAGATAGATGGTGACGCGCACCACCTGGTGCAGGCCGTCGCCAGCGGCCGCGGCCACCGCCTTCAGGTTGTCGAAAGCGCGGCGCGCCTCCGCTTGGATGTCGCCTTTCACCAACTCGCCGGTCTTGGGATCGAGCGGGATCTGCCCAGACAGATAGACGGTGTTGCCGGCACGCACCGCCTGGGAATAGGGACCGATGGCCTTGGGGGCCTGGTCGGTGAACACGCTGGTACGGGCCATGGGTGCCTCGGACGGAGAGTGAAAGTGCGGACATTATGGAACAAATCGCCGCGGGGGCTGCACCACGCCTTCCCTGTGACTCAGGCCTTGCTGCGCGATATCCGCAGCACCTGCGGCATGCCCCGCAGCCGGCGCAGCATGCGCGCGAGCTGGGTGCGGTCGCGCACCGCCAGCACGAAGCTCAACACCGCGGTCAGGTCGTCGCGCTGCTGCTGGTTCACATGCTCGATGTTGGAACCCATGTCGGCGATGGCCGCGGCCATGGTGGCGAGCACGCCGCGCTGGTTGGCCACTTCGGCGCGCAGCTCCACCGGGAAGTCGCGCTTGAGCTTCTTCTCCCACTGCACTTCGATGAGCTTCTCCGGCTGATCGCGGTACTCGGAGAGGTTGCCGCAGTTGTCGCGGTGCACCACGATGCCGCGGCCGGCGGTGAGCACGCCGACGATGCGGTCGCCGGGGATGGGGTGACAGCAGCGCGCGAAGGTCACCACCAGGCCCTCGGTGCCGCGGATCAAGAGCGGCGCGCTGGGCTTGGGCCCGGACTCCGCTTCGGTCTCGCCTAGCGGCATCAGGCGGCGTGCCACCAGGGGCGCGAGATGGTGTCCGAGACCGATGGACTCGAACAACTCATCCTGGTCGGCGAGCTTGAACTCCTTCAGCACCGCCGCGAACTGGACTTCCGCCACCCGCGTCAACTTCAGCGACAAGGCCGCCAGCGCCCGCTCCAGCATGCGCCGGCCGAGCTCCACTGCGTCCTCGCGCTTCAAGTTCTTCAGGTAGTGGCGGACGTTGGCGCGCGCCTTGGCGGTGACCACGAAATTGAGCCAGGCCGGATTGGGCCGGCCGTTCGGGGCGGTGATGATCTCCACGGTCTGGCCGTTCTCCAGCTGAGTGCGCAGCGGCACCAGACGCCGGTCGATCTTGGCGGCGACACAGGCGTTGCCGACGTCGGTGTGCACGGCGTAGGCGAAGTCCACGGCGCTGGAGCCGCGCGGCAGGCGGCGGATGTCGCCCTGCGGCGTGAACACGTAGACCTCGTCCGGGAAGAGATCCACCTTCACGTTCTCGAGGAACTCAAGGGAACTCCCGGTGCCCTGCTGCATCTCCATCACGCCCTTCAGCCACTCGCGTGCGCGCACCTCGGGGGCGGTGGCGCCACCCTCGCCGGTCTTGTATTGCCAGTGGGCGGCGATGCCGGACTGCGACACCTTCTGCATGTCCTCGGTGCGGATCTGCACTTCCAGCGGCACGCCCTGCGGACCGATCAGCACCGTATGCAGCGACTGGTAGCCGTTGGCCTTGGGGATGGCGATGTAGTCCTTGAATTTGCCCGGCACAGGCCGGAACAGGTTGTGCACCACGCCCAAGGCCCGGTAGCACTCGTCGGTGCGCTTCACCACGATGCGGAAAGCGTGCACGTCCAGCACCTCGTGCATGGGCAGGCGCTTGGCGCGCATCTTCCGGTACACGCTGTAGATGTGCTTCTCGCGCCCGTCCACCTCGGCGGGGATGGCTTCGCGCTGCAGAGCCTGGGCGAGGCTCTTGGTGATCTTGGTCACCATCTCTTTCTGGTGGGTGCGCGAGCGCTTGAGGTGCTTGGCCAGCACCTTATAGCGCATGGGATGCAGCGCCTGGAAGCCCAAGTCCTCCAGTTCCAGGCGCATGGCACTCATGCCTAGGCGGTGGGCGATGGGCGCGTAGATCTCGAGCGTCTCCTCGGCGATGCGGCGGCGCTTCTGTGGCGGCATGGCTTCCAGGGTGCGCATGTTGTGCAGCCGGTCCGCGAGCTTGACCATGATGACCCGGATGTCCTCGACCATCGCCAGGACCATCTTGCGGAAGTTCTCCGCCTGGGCCTCGGCGCGGCTCTTGAACTTGATCTGGGTGAGCTTGGAGACGCCGTCCACGAGCTGCGCCACTTCGGGACCGAAGCGCGCCAGCAGCTCTTCCTTCAGAGTCGGCGTGTCCTCGATGACGTCGTGCAGCATGGCCGCCTCGAGGGTGCGGTGATCCATGTGCAGGTCGGCGAGGATGGAGGCGACGGCGACGGGATGCGAGATGTAGGGCTCACCGGACATGCGGCGCTGGCCCTCGTGGGCCGCGGCGCCGAACAGATAAGCCTGGTGGATCTCTTCGACTTGAGGCTCCGGCAGATACAGCCGGAGCTTGGGAAGCAGGTCTTCGATGCCGGTCGCCCGCCTCCCTCGGACTCTATCGAAAATGGAGGAGGCGACCTGACTCATACGTTACGGAGACCCTGCCCTTAGAGCGGGTCCTCCGCGTCCATCATCACCACCGGCTGCTGTTCCACCGGCTCCTCTTCGGGGATCTGCTCCACTTCGTCGAGGATGGCGGGGCCGACGTTGCCAGCCGCTATCTCGCGCAGCGCCACCACTGTGGGCTTGTCGTTCTCCCAGGGCACCGAGGGTTCCACGCCGCGGGCCAACTGCCGCGAACGCTTGGTCGCGACCAGCACCAGCTGGAACAGGTTATCCACGTTCCCCAAGCAATCTTCGACCGTGACGCGCGCCATTTAGAACTCCGGAAAAAGCTGAGATGGGGAGACGACCCCGGGGCATGTGCCGGGAGGCCGACTTCGCGAAATCCAGGCATGGATTCCGCGAAAAACCCATAAAAATTACGGCCTTGTAGTTTACCGGAGTAGTCAGGTTAAGGGAACCCCATCCACCTATGCCAGCAGCGCATCCACGATGGGTTTGAGGCCCGCCCGGTCAGCCCGTGAGGCCTGGCCGCGGCCGGTGACGATGGCCGAAAGCTCGGACAGGGCATGCTCGAAATCGTCGTTCACCACCACGTAGTCGAACTCACGCCAGTGGGACATATCCCCCACCGCGTCCTTCAGGCGCCGGGCGATCACCGCATCGTCATCGGTGCCACGGGTCCGCAGGCGCCGTTCCAGCTCGGCCCGGCTCGGCGGCAGCACGAACACGCTCACCGCCTCAGGCATGAGCTTGCGCACCTGGGCCGCGCCCTGCCAGTCGATCTCCAGCAGTACATCGCGCCCCGCGGCCATCTCCGCCTCCACGCTCTTGCGGGAGGTGCCGTAGTAGTTGTCGAACACCTGGGCGTGCTCCAGGAACTCGCCCGCCGCCACCATGCGCTCGAACTCGGGCTTATCCACGAAGTGATAGTCGTGGGCGTCTCTCTCGTTGGGGCGCTGCTTGCGGGTGGTGTAGGAGATGGAGAACTTGATGTTGGGATGGTCCTTGAGCAGGGCGCGCACCAGACTGGTCTTGCCGGCACCCGACGGCGCCGTGACCAGGAACAGATGACCGCGTTTCGTGGTGCCGCTCATTCTAGGTTCTGTACCTGTTCCCGCATCTGTTCGATGAGCACCTTGAGATCCACCACCTGCTGGGTGATGGCGGCGTCCTGGGACTTGGATCCCAGGGTGTTGGCTTCGCGGTTGAACTCCTGCATCAGGAAGTCCAGGCGCCGGCCCACCGCGTCCTTGCTCTTGAGGGTGTCGGAGAATTCCTTCAGGTGGCTGACCAAGCGGTCCAGTTCCTCCGCCACGTCCAGGCGTTGCGCCACCATGACCAGTTCCTGCTCCAGGCGCGCCGGATCCACCTGTACCTTGAGTTCCTCCACGCGGGCGCGCAGCTTGTCGCGCAAGGCCGCCGTCATGGCGCCCTGGTAGGTCCGCAACTGGGCGACGATGGTACTGATCTGCTGGGCGCGGTCCGCGAGCACCGCGGCGGTGCGCTCACCCTCGCGGCCGCGGGCCGCCGACAGATCGTCGAGAGTCTGCTCCAGGAGCTTGAGGGCGGTCTGCCCAACGGCGGCGACGTCCAGCGGCGGCTCTTGTACCACGCCGGGCCAGCGCAGGATCTCGCCGGGCGTGACAGGGCCGCTCGCTCCGATCAATCCGGCAACCTGCGCCAGGGCATTGCCCACGGCCCGGGCCCGGTCCTCGTCCACCTGCAAGCGAGACTGCCCGCCGCCGGCCTTGGGCTCGAAGCGTAACTGGCCGTCCAGCTTGCCGCGCTTCACTGCGGCGGCGATGCGCTCGCGGCATTCCGCCTCCAGCGCGCGCAACTCTTCGGGGAGCCTCAGGCTCATGTCCAGGTAACGGTGGTTGACGCTGCGCATCTCCCACACCAGGACGCCGAAATCGCCGCGCGCCTCGCGGCGCGCAAAACCGGTCATGCTGCGGGCCATGTGCTTCCCAGGCCGCGGCGGGTAAGGAGGGTGCCGGGCTTCGCAATGGTAAGCTAAACGCGGTGCACGCCCAAAGCACCCGTCCGCAAGGCCGCATCACCGGGGGAAGCGTTTGAACGTCGAGACAGCCCAGGTCAGCCGCCAGGGCAACCGCAGCGATAACCAGGACCGCGCCTCGATCGTGGTGACGGATTCCCGCATCCTGCTGGTGGTGGCGGACGGCATGGGCGGCCACATCGGAGGCGATGTGGCGGCGGAAGCCGCGATCGATGCCCTGGTGCGCTGTTTCAAGCGCCTGCGCGGCGGCATCCGCGATGCCAGCGATTTCCTTCGCGAGAGCATCGTCGAGGCCCACGAGGCAGTTGTGATGCTGGGCTCCGCGCTCGCGCCTGAACTCAGGCCCCGCACCACCATCACTGTGTGCGTGGTGGCGGACAACTGCGCCACCTGGGCTCACGTGGGCGACAGCCGCATCTATCTGATGCGCGACCAGAAGGTCTTCATCCGCACCCGCGATCACAGCGCCGTGGAACTGCTTGTGCAGCAGGGCCTGCTCAAGGATGCAGACGTGCATACCCACCCCATGCGCAACTTCGTCGAACAGTGTCTGGGAGGCGACCCGGAGATCCCGCAGATCACCATCGCCGAGCCGCGCCCGCTCATGGCGGGCGACGTGATGCTGCTCTGCTCCGACGGTTTCTGGGCGCCGCTCGCCGAACCGCACCTGGCGGTGGAACTGAATTCGCACCTGGACCTGCAGGACATCCTGGACGTGCTGGCGCGGGAAGCCGAGGAAGCCGCGGCTCCCAGCAGCGACAATGTGACTGCCGTCGCACTGCGCTGGATGGACTGAAAACTACCGCGCTCGACAGGACGTTGTCTGTAGCAGGGATGCGTACGTGCCGCGGAGCACTGGGATGTGCGGGAACGGCGAGCGCGAGGACTCGCCTCGCTCCATTGCGCTACGCTGTCCTGCTCCGCGAAATGCTGGGCGGGCATCCTGCCCACCCGCGCATCGAATGCCATGCGCCTTCGCTCGTGACGCTTTCAGGCGCAAAATTTGATATGTCGAACAGCCTTCACACATTCCTCTTATAATCTTTGCCTCTTCGGCATCAGGAACCTGCCATGCGTACCGGCCGCGCGGCGCACGAACTGCGCCCCGTCACCCTCACCCGCCATTACACGCGTCACGCGGAAGGCTCGGTGCTGGTGTGCTTCGGCGAGACCCGGGTGCTGTGCAATGCCAGCGTCGAGGAGCGCGTGCCGGGCTTCCTCAAGGGCCAGGGCAAGGGCTGGGTCACCGCCGAATACGGCATGTTGCCCCGCGCCACCCATACCCGCTCCGACCGGGAGGCGGCCCGCGGCAAACAGGGCGGCCGCACGCTGGAGATCCAGCGGCTGATCGGCAGGTCCTTGCGTTCGGTCATGGACATGGAGGCCTTCGGCGAACGCACCCTCACGCTGGATTGCGACGTGCTGCAGGCGGATGGCGGCACCCGCACCGCCGCGATCACCGGCGCCTACGTGGCGCTCAAGGACGCGGTGGCGACGTTGCAGAGACAGGGCATCCTCAAGAAGGACCCGGTACATGGCGCCGTGGCTGCCGTGTCGGTGGGCATCGTCGGCGGCCATGCGGTGTTGGATCTGGAGTACAGCGAGGATTCCCAGGCCGAGACCGACATGAACGTGGTGATGAACGAGGCCGGTGCCTTCATCGAGGTGCAGGGCACAGCGGAGGGCCATGCTTTCCACCGCCATGAACTCGATGCGCTGCTCAAGCTCGCCGAGGGCGGCATCAATCAACTGCTGCTGAAGCAACGCGAGGCACTGGCCAACAATGCGTAGGGTGGTATTGGCAACCAACAACGCCGGTAAGGCCAAGGAGCTCGGCGCCATGCTGGCCGGACTCGACATGCAGATCGTGTCCCAGGCAACCTTGGGCGTGCCGGAAGCAGACGAGACCGGCCTCAGTTTCATCGAGAACGCGATACTCAAGGCGCGCAACGCCGCGAGCCACAGCGGTCTGCCCGCCATCGCCGACGATTCCGGTCTGGAAGTGGATGCTCTCGAAGGCGCGCCGGGAATCCATTCAGCCCGGTATTCGGGTGCGAAGGCGGATGATCAGTCGAACCTGGAGAAACTGCTCAAGGCCATGGAAGATGTCCCGGATATCGGCCGTTCCGCCCGCTTCCGCTGCGTGATCGTGTACCTGAAGCACGCCAAGGATCCAGCGCCCCTGGTGACGGAAGGCGTGTGGGAAGGCTCGATCCTGCGTGCGCCGAAAGGCAGCAACGGCTTCGGCTATGACCCGGTGTTCTGGGTGCCGGAGAAGGGTTGCTCCGCCGCGGAACTGCCTGCCGAGGTGAAGAATCAGTTGAGCCACCGAGGCCAAGCGCTGGCCCGCCTCACGGCGCATTTCCGCGCCCGTCACTAAAGCCCCATGCCGGTGCGGCTGCCACCTCTTTCTCTTTACGTGCATATTCCCTGGTGCGTGAAGAAGTGTCCCTATTGCGACTTCAATTCACATGGGCTCAAGGGCGCGCTGCCCGAGAAGGCCTATGTGGATGCCCTGTTGCGCGACCTCGATCAGGACCTGCCGCGGGCGGAGGGCCGCGAGATCCGGACGGTGTTCTTCGGCGGCGGCACGCCCAGCCTCTTCAGCGCCGAGGCCATCGGCCGGGTACTGGAAGGCGTACGCTCGCGACTGCCGATGGCGACCGACGTAGAGGTCACGCTGGAAGCGAACCCCGGTACGGTGGAACAGGGTCGCTTCGCCGGCTACAAGAGCGTGGGTGTGACCCGCCTTTCCATCGGCGTGCAGAGCTTCGATGCGCAGAAGCTCGAGGTGCTGGGCCGCATCCATTCCAGCGGGGAGGCGCGGCGCGCGGCGGAGCAGGCGCATGCCGCGGGCCTCTCCAACTTCAACCTCGACCTCATGTACGCCCTGCCGAAGCAGGAACTGGCGCAGGCTCTCGCTGACCTGGAGCAGGCGGTGGCCTTGAAGCCGGCCCACATCTCCCATTATCAGCTCACCCTGGAACCCAACACCCTGTTCGCCGCTCATCCGCCGCTCCTACCGGAGGACGAGAGCGTATGGACCATGCAGCAGGCTTGCCAGCAATTCCTGGCGGGGCACGGCTATGCGCAGTATGAGATCTCCGCCTATGCCCAACCGGAGCGTCAGGCGCGCCATAACCTCAACTACTGGCGTTTCGGCGACTACTTAGGTGTAGGCGCCGGCGCCCACGGCAAGCTCACGGACGCGGCAGGAGACGTCACCCGTCTATGGAAGCTCAAGCATCCGGACGCCTATCTCGGGAGCGCCGGCACGCCCGAATCCTTGGGCGGCGTTTCCCGGGTGGCGCAGGACGAACTCGCCTTCGAGTTCATGCTGAACCGGCTGCGGCTCATCGAAGGTTTCACGGCCCATGAGTTCGAATCCGCCACGGGACTCCTGGTGGCGCAGATCGCCGCGCCCCTGCAACGGGCTCTAGAGCTCAAGTTGCTGGAGACCACGGCGGATGGCTGGACGGTGAGCAGCCAGGGACATAACTTCTTAAATGACCTGCAGTCATTGTTTCTGCCGGCCAAGAGTGCAAACCGGAAGATCAGCGCCTAGACTTGAATCAAGACATGAGCGATTACCAGCCCATCGCCTGCGGCCTCTACAGCCAATATGAACTGGCGGTCATGCACCGCACCCCTCTCACCCTGTGTTGGCGTGGAATGGATGGCTTGAGCCACCTGGAGACCCTGCTGCCCCAGGACCTCGAGACCTGCAAGGGCGAGGAGTTCCTGGTGCTGCTGAACGCCGCCGGGGAGCGTCTACGGGTCCGTCTGGATCGCATCCTCTCGGCCCAGTCGCGGCTTGTTCAGGTGAACACCTGAAGCGGTTTTAGAAGCCGCAACAAGCAGTTATGCACACTTGTTTGGCGTGGAACTGAAGCGTGAAACCTTCATGTCGGTTTCGCGACAGTCCTACGAGGTCAAATTCTAACCCTTTGTTTTATAAATGTTTTCTAAGTGGCTAGGTTTTGCCCCAAAAACCAAACCTGGGCTGGAATCCGAGAGATTTGGCTTCGGGGTGGAACTCATCCACAGAGTTATCCACAAGAAATGTGGACAAAGCCCGTTTCCATATCCTGGGCAAGCACTTAAGGCTGTCTGCTCAGGCTTCCGGTCATGTAACGCCGCTAAGCTCCACCCCTTGCTGGATGCGGTTCCGGCCCTTATATATGGCTTGCCCCTCCGAGGCCGCCCGCGCTATGATGCGCGCCCTTTTGGAGGGGTCCCCAATCCCGCTTCCATCGATATTGAGCAGAGGTCCGACATGAAAGCCGCCATCCATCCCGACTACAAAGCGATCAAGGTCACCTGCAGCTGCGGCAATACCTTCGAGACCCGCTCCACCCTCGGCCATGACCTGCACGTTGAAGTGTGCTCTGCCTGCCACCCGTTCTTCACCGGCAAGCAGAAGATCATGGATACCGCCGGACGCGTGGACAAGTTCCGCAAGAAATACGCCCGCGGCGGCAAGACCGAATCCACTCCGGCCTGAATCAGGCCTGCGTGATCCGCATGGAACGCCGCACCCCCAAGGTGCGGCGTTTTCTTTTGGGGGCGCTGTTCGCTCTGCTGACGCCCGCGGTCTTCGCTGCCTGTCCGCCGCCGCCCACCTCCCCGGAAATTGGCGTTAAGCGCGTCATCGACGGCGACACCCTGGTGCTCGCCGACGGCCGGCATCTGCGCTTCATCGGCATCAATGCCATGGAGCTCGGCCACGGCACCGCTCCGGATCAACCCTATGCACAAGCGGCGCGTGCAGGACTGAAGACGCTGATCGCCGCGCATCAGGGCCGGCTGAAGATCGAGCCGGGGCCGCAAGCCTATGACGAGCACGGGCGCACCCTCGCCTACGTGTTCGGCGGCGATGAAGATCTCGGATTGGAACTGGTCAAGGAAGGTCTGGCGGTGGTGGTCGCAGTCCCGCCCGATATCGGCCGGCTCGCGTGCTACGCGCAAGCGGAGAGCGAAGTGCGGAACCATCGCCTGGGTATCTGGTCCGAGGCTTCGCCGCTGGTGACGGACCCGGCCCACGCGGACATGACGCCCGGCGCTTTCCTGATCGTGCGCGGTGAGGTCAGCGGCGTGGTGAGGAACTCTGCGGGCCTGACGCTATTGCTGGATGGCCGATTGGCGCTGTGGATACCCGGTTCGGACCTGCCGCGGTTCAGCTCCAACCCGGCCGACCTCAAGGGACGGCAAGTATTGGTGCGGGGCTGGCTGCGGGACTACCGGGGACGGTCGGAGCTGGACATACACGCCCCCGCGGCCCTGATAGTCCTGCCCTGAAGGCTGCCGTCGGACAGGGACCGGGGCATATAATGCCGGGGTCGGAGACGCCCGATCCGACCCTGTCCGGTTCCGGTCATGGGGTATCCGGCCGATTCAGACCTTATTCTTTTGGCCCCCGCCGGCGGCGGGGCCGCGCGGTTGTCAGCCCCGCGCTTCGCGAGGAGATGCAAGGCCATGACCAAGACCTACAAACTCAACAGCCCCGAAGGCAAGGCCACCGAGATGAAGCTGCGCGAAGGCAGCATCGGTCCAGGCACCCTCGACATCAGCGCGCTCTACAAGGACCAGGGTGTCTTCACCTTCGATCCCGGCTTCATGACCACGGCGAGCTGTGAGAGCAAGATCACTTACATCGACGGCGAGCAGGGCGTGCTGCTGTATCGCGGCTATCCCATCGAACAGCTGGCGGAGAAGAGCAACTTCCTCGAGATCTGTTACCTCATCCTGTACGGCGAGCTGCCCACTCAGCCGCAGCTCGAGAAGTTCAACCACTCGATCCAGCACCACTCGATGGTCAACGAGGCGGTGCTGCGCTTCTTCAACGGCTTCCACTACGACGCGCACCCCATGGCCATGATGACGGCGGTGGTGGGCTCACTGTCGGCCTTCTACCCGACCTCGACCGACGTCCACAACCCGCGCCACCGCGACGTGTTCGCCCAGCGCATCATCGCCAAGATGCCGACGCTCGCCGCCGCGGTGTACAAGCACGGCATCGGCCAGCCCTTCGTGTATCCGCGCAACGACCTCAACTACTGCTCCAACCTGCTCAACATGCTGTTCTCGGTGCCGGCCGAGCCCTATGAGGTGGACCCGGTGGCGGCCGAGGCGCTGGACCTGCTCTTCATCCTGCACGCGGATCACGAGCAGAACGCCAGCACTTCCACCGTGCGTCTGGCGGGCAGCTCCGGCACCAACCCTTACGCGGCCATCGCCGCCGGCATCGCCACCCTGTGGGGCCCGGCCCACGGCGGCGCCAACGAGGCGGTGCTGGACATGCTGAAGGAGATCAAGGACGTCAAGAACATCGACGCCGCCATCGCCAAGGCCAAGGACAAGAACTCGGGCTTCCGCCTGATGGGCTTCGGCCACCGCGTATACAAGAACTACGATCCGCGCGCCAAGATCATCCGCGCCACCTGCCACAAGGTGCTGAAGAAGCTCGGCCGCTCCGACGACCCGCTGCTGGAACTGGCCATGCGTCTGGAGGAGATCGCGCTCAAGGACAGCTACTTCATCGAGAAGAAGCTGTACCCGAACGTGGACTTCTACTCCGGCATCATCTACAAGGCGCTCAACATCCCGGTCAACATGTTCACGGTGATGTTCGCCGTGGCCCGCACCGTGGGCTGGGTCGCGCACTGGCAGGAGATGATCGCCGACCCGCAGATGAAGATCGGCCGCCCGCGCCAGCTCTATACCGGCCAGGCGAAGCGCGAGTACCTGGACCTCGCCAAACGCAAGTGAGTCATGGGATGCGTAGAAGCGGCCGGAAGGCCGCTTCTACTTTGACGCGTCACGAGACTGCGCGAGCGATCTCCGCGCCTCCTCCGCCGTTCTATCCGCCGGACACCGCCAGCAGCAACTCCACCTCTTTCAATGAACCACGCTTCATGGGCCGTCCGTCCACCGGGCTGATGGGGGCTTCGCGGATGCCATCCACCTCGAACACGGTCACTTCGATTGGCACGTCCCCTGCGACGAACTTATAGACCGGGTACTCGGACTGCACTCCCGCTCCCGACCGCAGCTTGCGCGCCGCACTCTCGTACGGGATGCCCTTCTCCATGAGGAAGATCGCCACTTCCTCCGCCATGTCACTGAACACATGCAGGTACACCACCGCGTGC
>Ga0207664_10002280_pt1 | contig 12643 bp, 14 predicted proteins | sample LARL83metaG_FD_184349 | JGI IMG/M metagenome (GOLD analysis project Ga0207664, IMG submission 184349) | Corn, switchgrass and miscanthus rhizosphere microbial communities from Kellogg Biological Station, Michigan, USA - LAR L8-3 metaG... | ecosystem: Host-associated > Plants > Roots >...
CACGCCGACCAGCCGGACCTGGCAGCCGGTGTCCTCGGCGATGCGGTGCCAGGGGTAGGTGACGCTGGGGAAGTCCACCTCCGAGGACACGATGTTCTGGCCGCGGCCGGGCCGCAGCCACCAGGCCACCTGGTTCAGGGCCTCGGTGAAGCTGGTGGCGATCGCGATCGTGTCCGGGCTGGCGCCGAGCAGCGCCGCGGCGCCATGGCGGGCGTCATCCAGGATGCCAACCTCGGTGTCCTCGTCCATGCCGGTGGTCCCGGCCTGCGCCAGTTCGAGCTCGAACGCGTGCGCGGGGGTCACGACCGAGGCCGGTACCAGACCGGCGGAGGCGGTGTTGAGGTAGGTGAGCCGGTCCAGGACCGGGAAGTCCTCGCGGCGCAGCCCAGGCACGGACATTGGCCCACTCCGTCATCGTGTGTTATCTTGCCGGATTGTTGGACAATATGGCAATCTAATGCACGGCAGGCCAGGCTTCAAGGGAAGGGGGCCGGGTGGTCCGGGTCCTTGACCGCGATGACGTCCGGCACCTGGTCACCATGGCGGACGCGATCGCGGCGGTGCGCGAGGCGTTCGCGACGGCAGACCGGGGCGGCGCGGTGACGCTGGCTCCGTTCGGGATGTACCGGCCCGTGCCGCTGGGAGACTGGTGACCGTGGCGAGCCCGATCACCGGCCTGGGTGCGGGCATTGAGCGGCGGAGCACCGCCGAGCAGGCTGCCGAAGCGGTCCGGCAGGCCATCTTGTCCGGCCGGCTGCCGCCGGGCATGCCGCTGCGCGAAGCCGCCGTCGCCGCCGAACTCGGCGTCTCCCGCGGTACCCTCCGCGAGGCCGCGCGGACCCTCGCCAGCGAGGGCCTGGTCCGTTACCAGATGAACCGCGGCATCGTGGTCGCGGACATCACCGGGCCGGATGCCGCAGACATCTACGCTGGCCGCGCCGCCGTGGAACTGGCCGCGGTGGACGCCCTCACCGGGCACCGGGACCCGGCGGTCTACGCGAACCTCGCCGACCTGGTCGAGCGGATAGAACGCGCCTTCGGCCGCGGCGACGTCGCCGCCGTGCTCGACGGCGACCGGCTCTTCCACGCCACCCTGGTCGCGGCCACCGGCAGCCCCCGGCTACGCCGCTTCCATGGACAGCTCCAGCAAGAGCAGCGCCTCGCCCTGGCCCTGGCCGAGCGGTCCCGCCGTGAACTCGGCCGGACCGCAGACGACCACCGCCAGCTCCTTGACGCGCTGCGCGGCAGCCCAGCACAAGCCCGGGCGCAGCTCACCGCCCACCTGCAGGCCGGCGCCGCCGAGCTGCAACGGCTGCTCGACCTGCTTGCCCATCGGAAAGAAAAGGAAGGAGAGACAACTCGTGGCTGACCACGGCAGCGGCGGCGGCTGGGATCTCATCGTGACGCCCTGGCACCTCGACGAGCACATCCCGGCCTTCCCGATCCCGGCCAACGTGACCGAGACGATCTGCCCGGCCCTTCCGGCCGGCCCCGCGCCCGGCCGGATGACACTGCTGCACCAGGCGGTCGCCGGTGCGGTGGCGCGGGCCGCCAGGCCGCTGGTGCTATCCGGCGACTGCCCCACTGCCCTGGGAGCGGTGGCCGGTCTGCAGCGCCGCCATCACGACCTGGCGGTGGTGTGGCTGGACGCGCACGGCGACTTCAACACCCCGGCCACAACGATCAGCGGCTACCTCGGCGGCATGCCGCTGGCGATGCTGACCGGCCGGGCGCCCGAGCTCTTCTGCGACGCGCTCGGGCTGCGGCCGGTGGCCGACACCGACGTCGTGCTCGCTGACGCCAGGGACCTCGACCCCGCCGAACGTGACGCCCTGACTGCCAGCCAGGTCCGCCGCGTGCCCGCCGACCCGGCCGCCATCACCTCCGCCCTCGGCCGGCTCGGCCGCACGCCGGTGTACCTGCACCTCGACGTGGATGTCATCGACAGCGCGCAACTGCCCGGCCTGCGCTTCCCCTCAGGCCCCGGGCCCTCCATCACCCAGATCGAGGAATGCCTGGCCGCCATCTGCACCACCGCCGACGTTAGAGCCGCCTGCATCGCCTCTGCCTGGCTTCCCGATCACATCAGCGACCAGACCACACGTGAGGCGATCACCCGGCTCGTCAAAGCACTCGGCACCGACCTGGCATGGCGCAACCCCGCCGGCCACTGACCGTTCAACCAGGCGCTCATCTCATTAGTCGATGCTGCTGAACATGCCCTCGGGTACCCCGGCGATCTCGATCTGGCGCCAGATCGTGCGCCACTGCGGGAGTTCGTGGTAGCGCCGCAGCGCGGCGATGCCGCCCAGCCAGCCGGTCCAGCCCGGGTACGGCGGGTTGGCGGGGTCGAACCCGCTCTCCACCACGGTGAGCCGGGTCTTGCCGTCCGACCCGTCGAGCTCCCAGCTGTCGGTCATGCCGTCGGCGAACCGCAGGGTCGCCTTGCGGCCCGGCTCGAACTCGACGAACTTGGCCCCGCCGGGGTCCAGCTCGAACCCGCCCATCGCGAAGCGGCCGCCCACATAGGGCTCGATGTCCACGTTGGCGCCGAACCACCGTCGGAACTGCTCCGGTTGGGTCATCGAGTCGAACACCTGCTCCGGTGCCGCGTCGATCACCACGGAAGCGTGCAGCTCGTTCGACGTGAAGTCGCACTTGGGGGTCAGCTCACGGCCGGACAGGTAGTCGGCCAGGTTGGCGATCGCCAGGGACCAGAACGTCGACAGCGCGCCACGGGCACCGGCCGTGTCGGCCAGGACGTCTTGGAAGCTCGGCAGGTCGCTCACGCTCAGCGTGACCAGCGTGCCGCCCTCGTCCTCGGCCAGCTCGAACTGCACCGTGGTCTCGACTCCGTCGAGGGTCCAGGCGAACCGGATGGTGCGCTCGTCCACGTGCAGCACGCGCTGGTGCGGCTCGGCGCCGTCCGGCGTGTAGCGGCCCCAGAACTCGTACTTGCCGGGCAGTTCGACGTCGGCGTGCTCGGCCAGCCAGACGCGCAGCGCGGCCGGGTCGGTCAGCGCCTCGTACACGACCTTCGGCGGGGCCGGAACGACGGCGCGTAGGCGCAGGTCAGGCTCGGTCATCGGGATCTCCCTTCGGATAGCAGGCGACGGCCAGGCGGAACGCGTCGCCCTCGGCACCGCCGTAGCGGGTGAACAGGTCCTGCAGCGTCCGCTGCAAATCGTCGAGGAAAGCCGTGCGCTGCTCCGGGCGTACCCGGATGTCCCCGGACACGCCGATCGAGGGCAGGTCGGGCCGGGTGTGGTCGAGCGCGGCGATGTCCGCCTGCACGTCCTCCATCAGGTCCAGCAGGTAGCCCAGGCTGAGCCGGTCGCGGATCTGGCGCAGCCCGATCCGGCCGACCAGGCGCGGGGACAGCCAGTAGGACCGGCCGGCCGCCTGGTAGATCCCCTCGTGGATCCCACGCACCCGGCGCTCGGCCACCTGACGGACCAGGCCGGCCTCCAGCAGGCGCTTCACGTGGTAGTAGACCCGCTGCGGGGTCTGGTCGAGCTCGACCGCCACCTCGGTGCACGACCGGGGCTCGGCGAGCTGCCGCAGCACTTCGATCCGCTGCGGCTTGAGCAGGGCCTCAGCCTGCTCGATCTGGTCGAGGTAGACGACGTCTCTCATTACGAAAATCAGTCTTTACGTAAAAAAGCATTTTGTCAATGGGTCCCTGGGTCTGCCCGGGGCGAAGCGGAGGTATGCGAGGGCCGCAGGCCGTAGCGGCCGGGCGAGTGACGCGCCGGGCACTTACCGGGCAAGTTGGGCGCCGGTCCACTTCTCGTCATCAGTGACGTCCCGAAGGACGTCCAGCCAGCCGGGTACGGGGACCGGCCCCCCGTCCTGATCATCGATCTCAGCCAGCAGCGTGCCGTCTTCCAGCTCATCGATCGCCACGGTCACCCCGTCCCGGGTTACGAGATGCCGGACCTTTCTCAGCATCTTCACCGGGAGCCTGCACAGCAGCTCCCATTCGTCATCGTCGAGGTACAGCGAGGTGCAGGCGATCTCGTGAGGACCCTCACCGAGCCGGATCTTATGCCCCAGCTTGCGTGTCACGACGCCGTCCTCGGTCACCACCTCGCGCAGCCGCAGCCGGGTGCCGGTTACATACCGGTCCACGATGTACAGCCGCTCATGCGCGGCATCTGGGAGCTTCGACACCAGAAACCGACGTTCGCGCTCCACGATCGCGTACTTCAACGACACCGCCATGACCTGCAGGCTAACCCGCGGTCGCTATCAGCACACGCCGCGCCTCGGCCAGGATGCGGCTGGTCTCCTCCAGCCGGGTGCGCAGGCTGGCGCGCAGCTGGCGCAGGTATTCCTCCAGCGCGAAGGTGTCCACCTGCTGGCAGCCATCTCCGGCCAGCCCGGCTGCCAGCCCCGCCTGCAGCTGCTCGAGCGCCCCCGATCCGGTCCACGCGGACACCAGCGGTGCCGTGCCCGAATATCCGTCGCGGGCGCTACCTCCGCAGGACTAATCGGCGGCTATAGAAGGGTCCTGACGGCCGACGATACGCGGGGCCCTCCGGCCAGATGCTGACTGGAAGGCCCCCGACAGGCGGGGACCAGCAGAGTTACTACATAGGAGTTCCGGCATGTCTGAGAGCAAGTTCCTGCCACTGCCGCAGAGCGTCCTCCCCTACCAGAGGGCCGGAGGGATACCGGCTGCAGCGCGCGGGCGAGCGGGGATATGTGGTCATCTCCGGGTTCGTGCAGGCAGCGTTCGTGGTCACCCGCGAGGGCGTGATCCTGGTCGACGCGCCGCCGGCGCTGGATGGCAAGATCCAGGCCGCGATCGCCTCGGTCACTGACAAGCAGGTGACCCATTTCATCTACACCCACTCTCACCTGGACCACGTGGGCGCCGTCACCAAGTTCCCCGGCGCCCGGCGGATCGCGCATGAGGAGGCCGCGCGGCTGCTGGCCAACCACGACGACCCGGCCCGCCCGCTGCCCGACCAGGTCATCGACGGGCCGCGCACCGTGCTGACGATCGGCGGTGAGGAGGTGCAGTTGATCTACCCCGGCCCCAACCATGAGGTTGGCAACATCCTGGTTCACTTCCCGGCGCAGAAGCTGTCGGTCATGACCGATGTGGTCATGCCCGGCTGGGCGCCCTACCGCGGTTGGGGCAACGCCGATTATCCGCCCGGCATGCTCGCCGCCCACGACGCGATCCTGGCCACCGACTTCGGCACTTACGTCGGCGGGCACGTCTACCGCACCGGCACCCGCGCCGACGTGCAGCAGTCCCGGGACTTCCTGCTCGACACGATCCACACCACCCAGAAGGCAATGGGAAGCATCTCCTACGCCGATGCGCTCTTCACAGGCTCGTCGCCGGTACGACCGTATTCGCCAGCGGCACGTGGTGCTGCCCGGCGTGCATGTCCCGGTCGCGCAAGCTGCCCTGGACGATCGGGCGCGGGAAGGAGACCTTGACCACGTGCAGGTCCGGGATGCGGAATATCTGCAGTGACGTGGGGGGAACCTGGTACAGCTCGCTGATCAGCTCCGGGGTGATGAGCGCGTCGGCGAGGCGATACGTCTGCTCGTCCGGCATGAATGCCTCAAGGGTCATCCAGAAGGGGCCGGCGTTCTTGGACCGCACCTCAAGGGCGAGTTCGCCCAGCGTACGAGGTGCGTCCCTGCTGTCAGGCATGATGTGGCTCCGTCATCTCCAGGCGGAACATCTCGGTCGGCGAGTCGACGTTGACGACGTGGTTGAGCACGAACTCGTAGGCTGCACCACGGTCGATGTGAGCGGGGGAGGTAGCGAACGCGAAGCTGGGCAGGTACTTCATGCCCGGCAGAGGAAGGTGCAGCAGCAGCGGGTCGGCAAGTTTCGAGATCGCCGTCGCCGTCTGCTGGTCTTCCGCGCTGACCACCAGCATCACACCTACCTCCTGAGGCGTGGCCGGTGTTTGTTCCAGCTCGCCGAGGATGGCGTTGTAGCCGTACAGCCGCAGATCGGCTCCCCATGAGCCGGCTGCCAGATCGAGCACGGTCTCCACCCGCGCAGTCAGCGTCTTGGTAAAGAACTCGGCCCACACATCGATCGACCGGAGGACCCGCGGATCCCGGATGCCGGTGAAGGACACCGTTTCGTACCCGGTGACCGCCGCACCCTCGAGTTTGACCGTGTACTGGCCGGCCGGCTCGAACCGCGACCCCTCGACCCGCACAGTGCGCTCGTCGATGGCGAGGTACCGGGCGTCGGCGACCATGATGGTGCCGCCTGGCTCGCGCATCGTGTACGGATTGACCGTCTCGTACAGCATGTGTGCGGCCACCGACACCGGCGTGCAGGCCGCGTCCGGGTCGAGCGGCTCGACAGTGAAGCCGGTGTGATCGATCCGGGCGAACACTCCGCCGGAACTCGGGTCGGTGGTGCACTGGCCGCCACACTCGATGATTTTCGCCGCGTGCCAGGTCGGTCCGGGCGGCATCCCATGCATGAGGGCGAACGCTGCGGATACCGCCGTGTCCGTTGCCCGTCCGGCGAGCACGATGTTCACGCCCGCGCGCAGCGCCTCCTGGATGGGTTCGTGGCCCATCACGCCGACGATGTGCTCGCACCTGGCGAGTGTGGCCGTGTCCACCGGTTCGCTGGGCGGCAGGGCGTGGATGCGCCCGCGCTCAAGTTCCGCGATCAGCCGGTCGGCCCGCTGCTCGCTGAATATCTTCGCGACGGCCAGGTCGAGTCCGTCCTGGACACGGATCGCGTTCACGATGTCGGCGACCCAGTTCACGCCGGAGTCCGTCCCGCTGGTGCCGCAGGAGCCGACGACCAGCGGTATCCGCGCGCTGCTCGCGGCCGCCAGCAGCAGCCGGAGGTCGCGGCGTACGGCGCGCTCGGTTGTCTTAGCCGTGCCGGTGCCGAGGTAGTAGGGGCCTGAATCGGTCGAACCGCCGTCGACGGCGATGACATCGGCGCCGAGGGAGATGCCGCGGCTGATGGTGTCGGGGCTGAACCCGGCGCCGAGCATGCCACTCGGCACCAGGATGCCCACGCTGTCTGGCGGGCCACATCGGTGAGGCATATGCCGCCTTCCTGGGCGCTGGGAGGTCGTTAGCTGGGCCGGTCTGGACCGGCCTGAGGCTGGGGCTCATTCGACGAACGTGGCGACACCGGGCGGAATGCGGAGGCGCACCGGCCCCTGCGCCAGTGGGCGTTGTGAGCGCACGGACAGCTGCACCGTTCCGACAGCGACGCGGTACTGGTAGTGGTCACCGAGGTAGGAGGCTTCCAGGACGGTGCCTGCCGGGCCGCTGCCTAGTGCGCCGGGCTGGCTGATCTCGATGTCCTCCGGCCGGACGGCGATGGTCCCGCTCGGACCGGCATGATATTCAGGCACTACGATGCCGTCGCCGAACTCTGGCGTCCTCAGCACCGCGTCGCCGTCGGGCCCGGCGCTGACGGCGCCGGCGAGGAAATTGCACTGCCCGAGGAATTCGGCGACGAAGCGCCCCCGGGGCTGCCGGTAGACCCCCTCCGGGGTCCCCTCGCGCAGGATGCGCCCGTCGTTCATGACCAGGATCCGGTCGCTCATCGACAGCGCCTCGGTTTGGTCGTGGGTTACGAAGATCGTTGTGAGCCCGAGCGCGTGCTGCAATCCCTTGAGCCAGTCACGCGCGCGTTCGCGCAGCTTGGCGTCGAGGTTCGAGAACGGCTCGTCGAGAAGCAGCACCGCCGGCGAGTAGGCGATGGCGCGGGCGAGGGCCACCCGCTGCTGCTGGCCGCCAGACAGCTGGTGGGGGTAGCGGTCTGCCTGTTCGCTGAGCTCCACAAGAGCCAGAACCTCCTTCACCCGGGCCGTGACGGCACGCTTGGGCATCTTGCGGACGCGCAGCGGAAACGCCACGTTCTGCGCGACGGTCATATGGGGCCAGATCGCGTACGACTGGAACACGATCCCGAGGTTGCGCCGCTCGGCCGCGAGGTCGACGCCGGCGCCCAGGTCGACGAAGGTCTCGTCCCCGCAGGTGATGAGCCCCTCGTCCGGGGTCTGGAGACCGGCGATGGACAGCAGGGTCGTGGTCTTGCCGCAGCCGGAGGGTCCCAGCAGCGTGACGAACTCCTTGTCCTTCACGGTGAAGCTGACATCGTCGAGGACCCTGGTGCCGGAGAGGGACTTGGTCAGGTGCTCGACGCGGATGTCAGGCACGGCGCAGCCTCCGAAAGATCCGGGCCCCGAGCAGGAGCACGACGGCGACGATGACGACTTGAACGACGGCCAAGGCGGCAACCGGGCCGACGATTCCCCGCTGCCAGGTCTGGAGCATCGTTACGCCGAGCACCTCGGTGCCCGGTTTCTGCAGGAACACCACCGGGTCGTAGTCGCCTAGCAGCGTGATGAACATGAGTACGAAGGCGGCGAGCAGCGCGGGACGCAGGATGGGCAGCAGGATCCGCCGCGCGACCGTCCACCAGCCCGCCCCGCTGGAGCGGGCCGCGCGGTCGAACTCGGCGTTGATGCGCGCGAGGCTGGGATAGATGACGACGTAGGCCAGGGTCAGGTTCCGTACGCAGAGCACGATCAGTTCGCCCCACAAGTTGTTGCGGACCAAGGCTCCGGGGGCGAACATCAGGTAGGTCCAGAAGAAACCGATGCCGAGGATCACTCCGGGCACGGCGCGCGGATAGATCAAGGCGGGGGCCAGGGTCCGCCGCAGCGGGAACCCCGAGCGGTGCGCGATCAGCGTGGCCGCCGCGACCAGCAGGACGGTGACGGCGCCGCCGCCGCCGGCGATGAGAAGGCTGTTAGTGATGGAGCGTCGCAGCGTCGGGTCGGTGGCGACCAGATGCCAGTTCTCGGCAGTGAACAGATGCCAGGGCACTTCCAGCGTGGTCAGCACCTTCACGCATGACATCAGCACCAGCCCCAGCAGCGGGACCACGCTGGTAACGCCGACGAACGTGCCCAGCGCGATGCAGCTGGGCCATCGCCAGCGGCCCAGGTCAAGCGGGCGGTAGGTGCCGCCACCGAGTGCGCCGGTAGCGATGAACCGCTGCTCCGGGCCGGACAGCCGGGCTCGGATGATCAGCAGGCCCGAGACGACCACCAGCAGCACCACGGCGCCGGCGCTGACGAAAGAAGGATCAGGAGTCGCCCCGCTGCTCCAGGATCGGTACAGGTAGCTGGCGTAGAAGTCGATGTTCGACGGCGCCCCGAGGAACAGCGGGATACCTAGGATCTCCAGGCAGAGAGCGAAGATCAGCACGGTGCAGTTCAAGATGGCCGGGCGCAGCATCGGCAGGGTCACCCGGGTGATCACCCGCAACGGTCCCGCGCCTGCGCTGCGCGCGGCGTCCTCCAGCGAGGAGTCAGTCCCTGCGAGCGCGGCCTGCACGGTCAGGTACACGATCGGGATAGTGATGACGGCCCCGAGCAGTGACATGCCGGGGATCGAAGACAGGTTCCACACCGGCAGATGCAGGTTCCTGCTGAAGGCCTGGGTGAGATAGCCGCCCTGCCCGTAGATTGCCAGCCAGCCGACGATCAATCCGAGCGGCGGGATGAGGATCGGGGCTATCAGCAGCCGCCCGTATGCCTTGCGCCCCGGCAGGTTCGTCCGGCCACACAGGATCGCAAGCGCTGTGCCGCAGGCCACGGCCAGCACGGTAGTGGCGACAGCGAACGAAACGGTGTTCCTTACCGCCCTCCAGAACAACGGGTCAGCGAACAGGGTCCGGTACGCCTGGAGAGTGAACGTTCCCCCCGGCAGATAGATCGGCTTGCTCCGCAGCGACGAGTAGACCAGCGGGAACAAGGGGCCCACGACGAGCGCGACGACGGCGAACCAGACCAGCGTCTGCCCGGCGCTCGCAGGGAGCCAGCGCGCCCGGGGTCTGGCCGGCACCGTTGCCGTGACTTCGGGCGAGCGCTCGATCATGCTCGTCATGGGCTTGTTCTCCCGGAGGTCGGCTGGCGCTGCCTAGCGGTGGAAGGCCTGGTTCCAGCGCTTGGCGATCGTGCCCTGCTGGTCAAGCACCGCCTGGTTGATCGGCACCAGGTAGATCGTGTGCGCCGGGACGTGACTCTGCAGTGCCGTCAGGGATGCGGTGCAGCCGTTGGCGGAGTGGAAGTTGTTCATCGTCGCCTCGAAGCCGCCGGCGCAGAGGGCGTCCTGGCCGGCCTGTGTGTACAGGAAGTCCAGGAACAGCTGAGCCGAGGCCGGGCTGGCCGCGTTCTTGGTCACCGTGATACCGCGAGGAATGAGCGGCGTCGCGTCCTGCATATAGGTGTAGCTGGCCAGGCCCTTGTAGTGCGGAAGGACGCCCTGGGCCAGCCCCGAGGTCATGTAGCCGAGTGACGCGCCGCCCTGCAGCACATAAGTAAGAGCGGTGAGACCATCATCGAAGGTCTTGGTCACTGGCGCCATGGCGTCGTAGTAGCGCCACAACTTGGCCGGTCCCAGGAGGTGAGTCAGGCCATAGATCCCGGCGTAATCGAGCGGATTGGTGATCGAGTACGACACCAGCTTGTACTTGGCGGGATTCGCCTTCGCGTCCTCGGCAAGTTGGGCATACGTAGCGGGCACCTGAGATGGTGTCAGCAGTTTGTCGTTATGCGTGAGCAGGATGGGCTCGGCCGACATGATGAAGACACCATGGCCCTGATTGACCCAGGACGGGAAGGCACTCAGACCTGTCGGAGTGACGCCTCTAGTCACGCCGTTGTGTTCCGCCTGAACCCACAACGCTGGGGCGCTGGCGATCAGCATGTCCGCGGTTCGCGCTCCTTGAGCGGCTTCGGTTTCGTATTTCGAGAACACCACGTTGTCGTTGAGGTCAGCTGCGCTGATCTTGATGAACGGGTACTGCTTGTTAAATGCGGCAATGACCGGCTGGAGGTACCCCGACGGGATGTTGGCGTAGATCATCAGGCCGTGTTCCCGCCGCGCCTGCCGAGTCAGGGCCGAAACCGACTCGTGTGACAACGACACCGATGATGACGCCGTCGGCGATCCGCCGCCGGTAGAACAACTGGCCAGGACGGCCGTCAGGGCGGCCGTGGCCGCCAGCGCACTGATTCTCAGCGAAGCGAGCACTTGAGCCTCCTATTGCTATAGCGTGCTTGCTATAGCATCAATGATCGCGATGGTCTGTCGCGCGAAAAGAGCCCTTGACTGAGCGCTGGCCGGATCGGTCGGCGCGGGTCCCGGCTCGGTCAGCGACAGTACGGCTTGCTGGCCGTGCGGAGCTAGCCGTGCCCGGTACGCCGCCGATCGGTGAGGGCTAGATGATGTAGCTGTATGCTATAGTAAACATGTTCGCAGCCGTCAAAGCAAGAGACCATCGGGTTCTCATACGCACCTTAACCAGAGATGCGACTTGCCATAGCAAGTGGTAGATTGCCTCTAGCGTGCCACCGTTCATGGAGTCGCATGACTAATGCGCCTGATCTGCCCGCCCTGCTCCGCGTCGAGTCACTCGCCGAGCAGGCTTACCGTGCGATCCGTGAGGGCATCGCGACCGGCCTGTTCAGCGCCGGCCAGCGTGTCACCGAACGGGGCCTGGCGACCAGGCTGAACGTCAGCGCAACCCCCGTACGGGAGGCGCTTCGAAGGCTCGAGCAGGAAGGCCTGATCGAGCGGGTCTCAGCCCGGCAACTTCGCGTCGTCGATCATTCCACCGGCACGCTGCAGGAGCTCCTGCTGACCGGTGCGGCGCTTCGCGCCCTGGAGGCCCGGTTCGCGACCCACAAGATCACCGACGCGGCGCTCGACCGGATGGAGTCCCTGGTGGAAGCCTTGGCCAGCGCCCGCGGAGTGGACATAGCCGGGCAGCTGCGGATCGCCCGCGAATTCGACATGGAGATCGAGCGCGCGGCCGGCAATCCCACGCTGCGGAGCATGATCCTCAGCCTGTCCATCATCGGCCAGGAGCGGCGGGCGCGATATGCGGAATCCATGTGGGCGCGCCCGGAGGTGGGCGCACGCCGGATCCAGGGCCACCGCGACATATTGGCCGCGTTCCGCAGCCGCGATCCGGACCTGGTCGAGCAGGTCTTCCGCCGCCACGCCACCACGGGAGTCGAGCTTCTCCTCAACGACCTCGGTTAGCCCCCTGCCGGCGTTCGGCGGACGATGCCACGACGCCGTGGCCAGGCGGCGCTGCGGCCACCCGCGGTCGCGGATGGCGCAGCGCCGGAAGGCGGACCAGAACCTAGGTTCTGGCGACCGACCTCGGCTCGCCAGTGTCTTCAACAGCGTCTTCGGCGGCCCGGTCCGCCGGGTCGCCGCTGTCCTCCAGGTCGAGGTGGGGAAGCCGGCGGTCGAGAATGGCCGGAAGCCGCCAGTTGGCCTTGCCCAGCGTGTGCATCACGGCGGGAACGAGCACTGTGCGGACGAGCAGGGCGTCGGTGACGACGGCGGCTGCCATGCCCAGCCCGATCATCTTGATCGTGCGGTCGGTGGTGAAGGTGAAGGCGAAAAAGACGACGGTCATGATGGCAGCGGCTGCGCTGATGATGCGGCCGCTGGTCGCCTGGCCGATGCGTATCGCGGCGGAGTTGTCGCCCCGTTTGAGCCACTCTTCCTGGATCCTGCTGACCAGGAACACCTGATAGTCGGTGGTCAGGCCGAACAGGACCGCGAACATGAGGATCGGGATGAACGGGCT
>Ga0207664_10002281_pt1 | contig 12641 bp, 8 predicted proteins | sample LARL83metaG_FD_184349 | JGI IMG/M metagenome (GOLD analysis project Ga0207664, IMG submission 184349) | Corn, switchgrass and miscanthus rhizosphere microbial communities from Kellogg Biological Station, Michigan, USA - LAR L8-3 metaG... | ecosystem: Host-associated > Plants > Roots >...
ACCGCCCCGAAGAAGCCATTGTCCACCCAATCCGTTGGATGGCTTTCCGCTTGGAAGCCGAAAAAACACGACTCGTGCAGAAGCGGTTCGAAGGACCTGCGCGCATCGAAGTCGGTATCGAGATAGATGCCTCCGTACTTCAAGACCGCCGATAGCCTGACCATATCCGCGACGGTCGCCCACCGCCTGCGACGGTAAGCCGTTGCAATGGCGGGTATGGAGAAATCGATATTACGCTCATCCCAAAGCATAAGCGTGAAATCCGGATTGTGCGTGCGCCATGTCTCTATCAACAAGCGTTGCTTTTCCGGAAGCTCGCCTCCCACCCAAACGTAATGGAGAATTTTCGGAATCATGGGAATCCATCAACGCTTCACTTGGGATGCGAAAGCCGGCACGGAGCCGAGTCCCCGTCTGATGTGACGAATGATGCAGCCCGGCAGCATGATGCGATCCAACATAAGTGCATAAAAGGCGGCACCCATCGCGATCTCGGCTGCAGGAACCCACCAACCGAAGGGACCGAACCGGTCGACGATCAGAATGGCGGCCGCCATCACGGCGCCGCTCGCGGCCACCTTGGACCACTCCGCCAAGAGTCTCGCGGGCGCGAACCCCGAAGTCTTGCGCAACGCAATCAGGTGGAACGGAAGCACGGCCGCCGGAAGAATGGACCAGGCAAGCCCCGCCGCGATGATCCCTAGCGGCGCGGCGATCGCAAACACCACCATCGTCGCCGCGAGTCGAAGGATTTCGAGTTTCGAGAAGACGTCCGGCCGCCCCGATGCGGACAGCGCCTCGCCCGTGAAGGCCGTCAGGCTGTATGTGAACGCCGAAAGGCACATGGCTTGGACGACGGAAATGCTGTCCATCCATTTGTCCCCGAATGCGATCGGGATCATCATCGCCGATATGACGCCGATCCCAGCGACCGCAGGCAACCATGCGGACGTCGCACCGATCACCAGACGCCGGTATTGCGCATGGAACTCCGCCGGCGCCGAACGCAGCGGGCTGAGCAACGGCAAGGCCAGCCGTTGGATGGGGAGAATCGTGGCAGCGCCGACCGCCTCGAGGAGCCGCAGCGCCAGCGCGTAATATCCGAGCGATCTGACATCTAGAAAGAGCGCAAGTATCCACATATCCATCTTGGAGGTGACGAAACCGACTGCCATCGCTGCGATGTAGTGCACGCTGTATCGTCCCAGATCGAAAAAGATCGGCAACGAGAAGCGGCATTTCGGACGCCAGGAGCTTGCCGCGTAGATGACCAGCACTGTGGTAACCCATTGGGCGATCTGCCCGAATGCAAGTGCCAAGACGCCGAAGCCGTTCATCGCGAGCGAGATCGAAATGGCTCCGCCCACCGCATACCCAGCCACCGTCCGCAACGCGAACGCCGACATCCGCAGGTCACGCCTAAACAGGGCCATCGGGATACTGGCCAGCGCCATTGGCAGGCAAACCAACGACATCCACCGGAGAACGGGCGCGAGCATCGGGTTCTGGAAAAGGGCTGCAAGCCAGCCTGCGGACGCAGCCATGACGGCTGCGAACACGGCACCGATCGCAAGGCTCGTCCAGAACGCCGTCGATGTGTGTTCCTCGCCGATCCAACCGCGCTGAACGACGGCTGGCGCCAGGCCTTGCATCAGGTAGAACCCGAAGCACGTGAAGCTTCCGGCGAGCGCGAAGGTTCCATATTCCTCCGGCGTGATAATGCGCGCCAGTATCAGGAAGATCGCGAACGACAGCGCCTGCCCGCTTCCCGAATCGACGACAGACCAGAAGACGCCGCTCGCGGTGGACATGCGCGTCACTTCGCCCCTCCTGCCGCGAGGCGAAGGTGGACGGTGCCCACGCGCCGCCGGAGCAATCGGACAGCGACACAATGGCCGGCCAGAACGGCCACCCAGACGAGCAAGAAGGTTTGGGGAGATAGACCGGCGTAGGCGCCCAGGATTCCGATCCCTCCAATCGCAGCCGAGACGGTCGCGAGGACAAGCGAAATCGCACCCGGAGCCAATCCTGCCTCTTCCAGCAGGTGGTGCATATGGCTGCGATCGGCCGAAAACGGACTGCGACCCGAATACAGGCGGCGAAAGAAGAGACTGATGGTATCGCTCACGGGTACCGCGACCACCAGACTCGACGCGATCACCGGAATGCCGGCATGCACCAACTCCAAGCAGAACCAGGAGATCGCGTACCCGAGCATTAATGTTCCCGCATCGCCCATGAACACCGCGGCGACAGGTCGCCAGGGCGCGCGGGAATTGAATGCAAGAAAAGCACCGACGGGGACACACAGGCGCAGGGCCACTTCTCCAGTATTACTCGCCCCCGCGAGCGACGCCCCGATCACCAGCCAAAGCAATGCGACGGTGATAAGCCATCCAGCTAGCCCGTCGACGCCGTCCGCCATATTCACGGCATTTATGACGCACAGGATCATGACGATCGCAAAGCCCGCGCCAATAGCGGGATCGAGCTTCGGCATGCCGCCGATGTCGCTTACAGGTGCGCCTGTCATAGCGACAAGGGCCGCGGCCGCGATCGTCTCGACGATAAGCTTCCTCGCCGGACTGACCTCAACTGCGTCATCGAGCGCACCGACGCACACCAGGAGACCCATGTTCGCGATCGGAACGGCGCTGAAGGCCAGCAAACGCGGATCGAGCATTAGCGCCAGCAGGAAGGCAGAATATATGCAGATGCCTCCGATCGTCGGCACGGCTCCTTGATGGCGCTTTCGCCCTCCGGGTCGGTCCATCAGATTCAGCTTGCCGGCATAACTTCGCGCAGCGTTGATGAGGAGCAAGCTCAGTACCGCCGAGTTCGCCAGCCCTGGTATTGCGTTCCCCATTGCCCACCTCCCCCGAACGTTCCTCAGCCAGCGAGCGCACAGCGGCGCTCGTCGACCGCGGCAGCAGCGGGTTCAGGCATCCTGCTCGACAAGACGCCGGCAAACAGCGTCAGGAGACCGAGCGCGTACGGCGAAAAGGCCTCCTCCTGGAAAAGCCCGTTAACAAACACTGCCGCGAGTGCGAGCGGCACGAGACCGATCGGGCGGCGAAATCGTCCAATCGTCGTTCTGAACGGAATCCATAGAGCGTAAAAGACGACGGCGGCGCCGATGCCCATCTGGTACAGCAGCACCCCGATGGCGCTCTCCAGCGCCTGATCGGCTCCGTATCGCTGGAAGTCATTCCAATCGGCTCCCAGATCCGTGGAGCTGATGCTGGAGGAAAGATTGCCTCCGACGCCGATTCCGTGCCCAAAAGGATTCCGCAGGAAACCGTCGATCCCGCCCAAAAGGCCGATGACGTGATAATCCCCGACCGACAGGCCATACGACATCACCAGCGCGATATAGCCGACCGCCAAGGCGGTTCCGAACACGCACAGGAACACCCTGCCGAATGCCCGGCCGGCGACCCACAGCGCGGCGGTGGCCGCCAACACGATCGTGGCCCCCTTGACGCCGATCAAGAAAAGGAGCGGAAGCATCATCGCGGTGAACCAGAAGATCCCCAGCGACAACGCGACGATCGCGCCGATCGACATAAGATAGGCGTAGCTCACCGAATGCATGTTCGGGCCGCCGAAACGGACGCTCTGGATATCCACCCCGCCTATGTTGAAGAACGAGCTGGTCAGATACGCGACGACGTCCTGCGCGCTCCGAAAATCCACCGTGGGCTGGTTCGTCGCGGAGCTATACTGGAGACGGTAGTAATCCTTCGCGTCGATCCAGTCGTAGTAGGCGAGAGGTGCGGCCGCTTCGTAGACCGCCAAGACGAGGCCCAAGGCCATCGATATCAGGTAGCACAGGCCCACCGAGCGATAGCTGTGGTCGCGGCCGACATCCCGACCTATGAGCAGACATAAGATTGCGACGCTGCTGCTCCGAAAATAGACGGCGGCAGAACCGAAGGACGACTGCATCGCGCCGAAGGCGGTGTAAGCCATCACAACGGCGCCTGCCGCAACAATGACAATCAGGGTTTTTCTATTTTTCTCCGCACCCCACAGCCGCCACGCCGCCACGATGGAGATCGCGAGGGTAAGCGCGAAGCTGCTGCCTTGGAGCCCGTGGTACAGGGTGAAATCGAACGACGCCGAGGCCATGCTGATGGCGACATTCTGGTACATGAGGAACTGCAGCAGGATGGCGAAACCGGCCAGCGAATCCGCGATATAAAGCAGCACTACAAGGGGGACTGTTAAGCCGTACGACGGGACGACGCTGCCAAATAGGACGGCGAGGTTCACGTGACAAAAGAGCAGAGCCAAGCCCGCCGCCTGCCACGACAGAAAAGTTAGGAGAGGATGCCGCCCGACGATCACGCACTCCCCTCCCTCGAGTAGTACCGGCGGACTTCCTTCGAGTACGAGACGCCGTCAACCGAGCTGTACTTAGCGATGCGCTTAACATCGACCATCGTGAGGACCACGCCGGCAACCTTCGCTCCGATGTTCCGCAGTTTTCGATGGGCGGCGACAGCAGTGGCGCGCGGCGTCGACGACCACCTGACGAAAAGCAGAGTTTCGTCCGCCGCCAAGGCCAAGGACATCGTTTCGGGGGCCGCCATGATCGGAGCCGTATCGATGACGATGAGATCGAAGCGTTGCCTCAGGTCGGCGAGGAGATTCTCCATCGTGCCGGGCGAAAGCAGTCCCGCGGGATTATCGGCCGGATAGCCGCAAGGAACGATCGACAGCTCCGGAACGACGGCGTCTCTCACCATGACGTCAACGAGGTCCGCTGATCCCTTGAGCACGTCCGATATGCCGGGCCCGACTGGCAGCGAAAGCCGGGAGCGCAAATCGGACCGTCGCAGGTCGCAGTCGATTAAGAGAGCTCTCTTCCCGCTTCGCGCCGCCATCCGCGCAAGGCAGAGCCCTATCGTGGTCTTGCCCTCGTGAGGGAGCGCGGAAGCGATAACGACGCATTTGGCGGAATGCCCGATGGCGACCCGCATGTACAAGTCGGAAACGGCCGACCCGATCATCGAGTACGGCTCGATGTCCGAATGGCCCCCGTACCTCGGGATCATTCCTGCCGCCGGAATGCCCATCAGACGGACTGCCTCAGACTGACTTCGGATGCCGCGGTCGCGGGTCTCCATAACGAGGGTCGCCACGAACGCCAGGATGGCGGCGAGGAACGCTCCAACCGGCAGTGCGATCTTGAAGTTAGGGAAATATGGCCTGAGCGGCTGTGTCGCCTGCGAGATGATGCGGGCATCCGACACCTGCACGGTGCTGTCCGCGGCGGTTTCTCTGGCGCGCTTCAGGAACACCTCGTAAATGTTTGTAGCCGCCTGTGCGTTCTGCTCAAGCTGGCCGAGATTGACCTCGCTCTCCTGAACCTTCGCCATCTCGTCCTTGAGAGTGTCGAATTGGCGTCTCAGGTTGTCTTCCCTCTCGACAGCGGAGGCATATTCGCCCCGAACACCCGCCGCGATCTTCCTCGCCTCCATTTCGATTCGGATTCTGACGTTTTCCACCTGCGCGCGGGCCGCCTCAAGGCGCGGGTTACTTTCGCCGAGCGTCTGAACGAGCGAAGCGATGTCCCCGACCAACTTTGCCTCGTGAATTAGCAACTCCTGGATAATCCGCGAGCCCAGCACTTGTGCGCTCGACTCCTTCGTCGGATTCATTGCCGCTCGCTCGATCTCATGAAGGCGGGATTCGGCGGCGATTCGCTCTCCTATGGCCGACGTCAACTCGCTGCTGGTCTCGGAGAGCTGCTGGCGAATAAGAGTGCTGTCCCTGCCCCTCAGCAGATTCGATTTGATGCGGAACGCGGCGGCGCTCTGCGCCGCCTCGGCAGCAGCCCGTTGGAGGCTCGATAGTTTCTCGGTTATTCGTCGATTCGCATCTTCCGTCGCCGTCAGTTTCAGCAGTTCCTGGTTCGCGATGTATTTCCGCGCCAGAGTGCTCACGAATTTCTCCGCGGTCGCCGGATTGGCCGACCGAAACGTGATGCTGATCGCGCGCGAGCGCCCGACCGCCGACACGAACAAATTGCTCAATGCAAGATCTATCACCGCGTCTTCATAGCGTTTGCCGGTCAATGCGGAAGGCTCGAATGCTGCGCGTATCGGCGCGGTAGCCTGCTGCGGCAACACTCGGCTCGCGAAAGAGATGGCCTCGAGCGCCGCGGCTCGGAGCCGCCCGGGTTTGTTGACATCGAATTCAGCGTCGTGTGCGAGATCGAGCTCACGCACGACGGCACCCACGAGTTGGCGCGAGAGAAGGACCTGGATCTCGGTCGAGACGGTGTCCTGATCTGTGGAAGGCGCGGGCACAACCGAGTCCATTTTGACGACCTGCGGACTGCGCCCTTCGATCATGATGGTTGTGGTTGCGCTGTAACGCGGCATAACGATTGCGAGAACCACGATGGAGAGCGCCACCACCACCACAAAGATGAGCATAGCTGCAAGGGCGTGCCGCTTTATCGCGCCCAAGGCCACGCTCAGGTAGTCACGTTCGCTTTCCGGCAGAAATGTTTCCGCAGCCTGAGCCTGGACCATCGCGACTTGAGTGTTCATGACCGCCTGCTGCTTCGGTGGGAGGACAAAGCGCTGTGCACAAGCTCCCACGCGATCGATCGCCAGAAAGGCGCGTATTCGACGACGCAGCGGTATCCTATGCGCCTCGGCTCTCGCGCGAGGCGGTACAGCCAACGAAGGTTGAGCCGATTGATGATGGCCGGATAGAAATCGAAACGGCCCACAAGGTGGTCGAAATAGCCGCCGCACGTGAATCCAGCACCGCACCAACCCGCGTCGGCAAGCGCCGCAAGAAATGCTTCCTGACGCGGCGCGCCCATGCCGCATATAACGATGTCCGGATTGAGGTCGATCGTCGTGCGGATGAGATCAGCGACATGCCTGTAGCCGTCCATCGCCGCGACGATGCGGGCCCCTGGGAAACTTTCCCGGATGCGTTCAGCGGCGGCCGCGGCAACGCCTGGATGCCCCCCCACAAGCGCAATCGAGCGCCCGTGCTCCTCCGCGATCCTGAAGACGGATGGCGCTATACCCGTGCTGTCGAAGCTGATCCGCTCCATTGGATAGCGCCCTATCCAGCGTGCGGCCCACGCCAGAGCAATCCCATCGCAGAAGACGAGGTCCATCCGGCGAATATTCGCGTCGTAAGCCGGATCGCTTGTGACAAGCTTCACCCCAAGGGGATTGGCGAAAGTCACCAGGAACGGCGTCGAAGGGCGGCGGCTGACATGGTTCCCGACCAACCCCTCCGCATCCTTGAGCGAAGCGGTACAGATGAGGGGTAGCCCGAAAACCCCCATTGTCGCTCGGTTGTTGCCAGCATCACCGTAAGGTCGATCATCGCGGTCGCCATAGCAGAGCCCGTCCGCAAGGCGGTTCAGCGTATCGTTGCCATGAGTGGCGGAGACTTTGACCATCCGAACAGGACTGTTTCCGTGACCAAATGAATCGCCAGCCTGCGGCTGGCGATGCCATCGGTCAAACTGGCCAAATGGTCTAGATCATTGGATGCATATAGATCCGCTTGGTCACATGCCGAGCGACGCTGCCGCTTTCGCGGATCAAACGCAGCAGATGACGAACTCGCTTAACGAAAAAATCTAGCCATGTTCCAATTTGAACAGGCGACTCACGCCCGGCCCTATAAAGAGGCTGCGTGCAAGTATCAAAATGGAATTTGGAGACGGCATGCCCCGATCGGTCGCGCAGCGGCGATGCCTGCAGGCGTTGGCATGTATGATCTCCGTCGCCGCATCTTCACCGCCGATTTCTCCTGCGACCGATCCCGGCCAGCCGCATGCGAGCGCCATGGTGGATCTCACCGGATACAAGCTTACCTTCGACGACGAGTTCGACAGCTTCAGCGCCTCGCCGAACGGCAGCGGCACCGCCTGGGAGACGAAGTACTGGTGGGGCGGTCGAACGCTGAACGGCATCGACTATTACCTCGATCCGAGCGTCGGCGGTCTCGGACAGACGCCATACAGCATCTCGAATGGCGTCCTCGACATTCATGCCCAGCCGACGTCGCCGGAGCTGAAGGCCGACGGAGTGACATCCACCTTCACCACCGGACAGATCGACACGCACAACTCCTTCTCGCAGGAGTACGGCTACTTCGAGATGCGGGCGCAGGTCTCGAACTCGTACGGAACCAACAACGCCTTTTGGCTGATGCCGATGTCGGGCCCCTGGCCTCCCGAGATCGACGTCACCGAAGTGCTGGGCCGGGATCCGAAGACCGACTTCATGACGAACCACACCGACGCCAGCAATCCCACCTCCCACGGCGGGACCGCGACCGGCGTCGATCTGAGCCAGGCGTTCCACACCTACGGCCTGATGTGGACCCCGACGACGTTGACGTTCTATCTCGACGGCGTCGCCGAATACACCACGCCCACCCAGCCCGACGAGCATCAGCCGATGTATCTCCTCGCGACCCTCGGCGTCGGCAGCTCGTGGCCCGGAAATCCCAATCCCGCCAGTTTCAGCGCCGATATGAAGATCGACTACATCCGCGCGTATTCCAGCGACACCGCCGTTCCGGCCGTCCACCTTCAGCCGGTTTCATCCCCCGACGGCGTCGATACAACTCCTTATGGAGCGACCACCGCAGACGGCGTGCTAACCCACTCTGCGGGCTCTGGCACGACAGGAGGGAGCGGGAGCACCGTAACGACGGGGGCCCTGGTGATCCAGGTCTCGGAAGACGCCTGGAAGGGTGATGCTCAGTTCACGGTCTTCGTCGACGGCCAGCAGAGCGGTGGCACCTACACGGCGACGGCGTCGCACGCCCTGCACCAGGTCCAGGACGTGGCGATCGACGGCACATTCTCGGCAGGCCCGCACACCGTGGATGTTCACTTCACAAACGACGCATGGGGTGGCACGGCAGCGACCGACCGCAACCTGTACGTCCAAGGCATCTCCCTCAACGGCGAGACCCTGCTCGGCAGTGCCGGCACCAACAACGCCGCGAACGGTGCGACGACGACGGATGGCTCCGCACCGATGGACATCAACGGCACGGTGACTTTCCATACCGCCACGACGACGCCGACCACGCCCGCGCCGCTCTCGACAATCGTGCTTCACGTCGCGGAGGATGCGTGGAAGGGTGACGCGCTGTTCAAGGTGCTCGTCGACGGTCAGCAGGTCGGTGGGACCTACACGGCGACGGCGTCGCACGCCGCCGGACAGTGGCAGGACGTCACCGTCACTGGCGACCTCGGCAACACCGGCCCGGGCCATGTGGACGTCCAGTTTATCAATGATGCGTGGGGTGGCACGGCCGCGACCGACCGCAACCTATACGTGCAGTCGATAGACGTGAACGGCCGGCACTTCGCCGCCAGCACGGGGACGAATGCCGCCGCCAACGGCATGAGCACGACGGATGGTTCGGCGATCCTCGCGATCAACGGTATGGTCGACTTCAACGTCAACCACACTGCGGCGCCCACCGACTGGCACCTCGTATAAGACACTCCGGAGGTGGGAAGAGAGAGGGAGACGGCGGCTGCTTTCTCCTTTTCTAGGCTCCTTTTCGGGAATCTTTCCGAATCGAGCGGCCCCTCCGCCGGGACGAATACCGCTCAAAAGGCTTCCCTACTCACGATAGAGGAGTCGTTGGCCATCGCGGGCGGTCGGTCGGATCTCACGATCGTGGATGATTTTGCGAGATGCCGGGACACGCGGCGCGCGGCGAACCGGGCGCCGAAGACGAACCGCAGCAGTGGCCCGAAGCTGTTCGCGGCAGCCACCCCGACGAAATACAGGCCGGGTACGGAGGTCTCGAATCGGGAGGTAAGCACCGGCGTGTTGCGCACCTGCCGGATCTGGCTTCTCAGATCGCCAAAGAATCCCAGACGCCTCAAATCGACTTTGTAGCCCGTGGCGGCGATGACATGCTCAGTGAGGAGGTCGCGCTCCGCGCCGTCGTTGCGCCTGACGCGGAGGCGAACGCGGCCGTTCTCTGCTGCGGCCGACACCAAGCTCATATCCAGGAGGAACGGTATCTTTCCTTCCACCTGGTCCCTCAAGAACCAGCCGGCAGCCGGCCCAAGATGATACCTGACCGCTGCCAGCCGGAGCCACTGCGGCAGTATGTGGAAGAGGAGCGGCGCGTCCGTGCTCATTCGCGAGCGCCAGCCTTGACCGAGCCCCGACATCGGCGCACGGATCTCATCCCAGAGCGTGCGTGGCGTACGCACCAAGCTACCGAAGGCGATATACGGTCGCCGCGTCACGACGCGCACCGCCACACCCTCCCGATGCAAAAGCGCCGCCAGATCGACGGCCGACGCCCCCGCCCCGATGACAGTCACATCGCGCCCCCTGAAGCCACCGAGGAGGTGATGCTGCGAGCTATGGGTGACGAACTCCTGCGGCACGCAGTCGAACACCGGCGGAGTGTAACGGAAATGGCTGATGCCGACCGCGCAGACGACTTTTCGCGCCCGCACTTCCTCGCCATCGTCCAACCTCAGAAGATATCCAGATGCCTCGCGCTCGACAGCGGCGACCCTTCGCTCATCGAGATCCGGCACGAACACCTTTTGAAAGGCCAGTCCGTAATCGCAGAACGTCTCCAGCGGCACGGGAATCGCGTAGTCGTCGTAAGGGAGCCCGTTCCAACCGCAAAACTGCTGCAACGTGTAGGCGTCGTCTGGATCGTAGAGATTGCTCGCGAACCCATGGGACTTCAGCAGCATGCCCTGCGGCATTTTTGTCCGCCAACTCTCCATGGGAATGCCGAAGATGCGATGTTCCACGCGAAGTTCGCGGAGATGGGCGGCCAGCGCCAGCCCATACGGACCGGCTCCGATGATGGCAACCTCGGTTTCCGCATCAGATGCAATCGCCACTCGCATCACAGCCTCGCTAGCGAACCTCGCTGCAACAGTGGAGATATTGCGATTAAAGCGGCGCGCGTCCAGGCTCCCTTCTGGACGACTGCCGGAATGGGATCGGACAGGGTCTCCATCACGTCCGCGGCCAGCACCGACAGCGGCCATCGCCCTTGCGCCAGGAACTTCGCCCCTTCGCGCGTGAAGACATCGCGTATCGGTAAGTAGCAGACGTCACGGGGGAGACGCTTCTCGTCGCATATTCCAGCCTTGACGAAATTAAAGCCGCAAAGGCGCGCCGCCGTTACGCGCCGGAAAAAACGCGGGTTGCACTCCAAGAATTTGAATGTCTTTGTCTCGTCGTCGAGGCGGCAGTCGAAATTCACCACACCGGTGTAGCGGACGTGTTCGATAATGCGCCTCCCGGCATTGAGCAAACCGGGATTTTGGCAGAATTCCGTTCTCCAGTTCGATCCGCAGGCGAATGTGAGCGCGACTTCTATGCGCCCGTCCACGGCAAATGCGCTGTAACCCCAATCCTGGCCTCTTACATAGTGTTGCACGATGAGGCCGGATTTCCCGTAGCCATACCGCGGATTTAACAACACGTGGGTCGAGACCGCGTCTGGGCTGTCGGCGACGATGACGCCGTCTCCGCCACTCATGTTTACCGGCTTTACGACAACGGGATAGCCAAGCTCGCCCTCTATCCGGCCGACGTCCATCCGCTCCTTGGATTCAAAGAAGATGCTGTCGGGGGTACAAATCCCTACAGCGGCGCACAGATGATGGAAGCTCCACTTGTTGTCGAGCAATGTCAGCGTCGCATTGTCGGCGGCCGGAAAAACTGGCGAGGTCAGTCCGTCGCGGATCCCGTTGAGGAGCATGGTTCCCTCGACATCGCTGGCCACGACCAAGTCGACGCGCTGATGGCGATGCCGGTCGTTTATGATTTCGAGGATGTGACCGGCGGGCTCGCTACTGAGATCTTTGCTTACGTAAAGCAGCTCGCAAAGACGCGACAGCCGCATGGAAGATCGACGATCGCAAATGAGCTGCACGCGGGCGCCCATGGCATGAAGCGCTTGCAGCACGGCATAGGCCGTGCCACCCCGCATTCCCAGCAACACGACGTTCGGCTTTTCACGCATGAACGCCCTCCACGCATTCCAAAGATACCGCCGCACAGCGCCTACTCGCCTCCGTCGCATGTCGCATCTCCGGCTACACCGTCCGAGTCTTACGGTTTGCCGAACCCGCCAGCGCACGCCGAATTCGCGCCCTGGTTTTTGCCGCGTAGATCAGGAGCCGGGGCATGTCCTTCTCCCACGATCGCTCCCACAGGTGCACCGCGTAGGTACTCGCACCGACCTCCCGCCCGCCGACCGGCTCATCCCAATTGAACGGATAAAATGCCGGCGTGGGATGAATGAAGATATCCTTCACCCGCACGCCTCGCTCGGAATAGACGGACAGTCCTTCTTCACGCAGCAGCTTCGTTACCAGCTTCGGCCCATATTTCGTGGGCCGGTCCAGCCCCAACGGGAGCGAGCGAATGGCCAAAATCCTCGAATGCGCCTTGCGGATGAACCAATGGCCCGGTACGGCCCCGAAGAAGCCATTGTCCACCCAATCCGTCGGATGGCTTTCCGCTTGGAAGCCGAAAAAACACGACTCGTGCAGAAGCGGTTCGAAGGACCTGCGCGCATCGAAGTCGGTATCGAGATAGATGCCTCCGTACTTCAAGACCGCCGATAGCCTGACC
>Ga0207664_10002282_pt1 | contig 12640 bp, 12 predicted proteins | sample LARL83metaG_FD_184349 | JGI IMG/M metagenome (GOLD analysis project Ga0207664, IMG submission 184349) | Corn, switchgrass and miscanthus rhizosphere microbial communities from Kellogg Biological Station, Michigan, USA - LAR L8-3 metaG... | ecosystem: Host-associated > Plants > Roots >...
GTGTGCGCCTCCACCCCGGTGGTGACGCGGACCAGGATCTTGGGGCGGACCGGGGCATCCTCGGTCAGGTAGGCCAGCCGGGCGATCTCCTCGAAGGAGTCGGCCACGATGTGGCCCACGCCGGCCGCGACCGCGCGGGCCAGCTCGTCCTGCGTCTTGTTGTTGCCGTGCATGGTGATCTGCTCCGGCGGCACCCCGGCGGACAGCGCCACCTCGAGCTCGCCGCCGGTGCACACGTCGACGCCGAGGCCCTCCTCGCTCACCCAGCGCAGCACGGCCCGGGAGCAGAACGCCTTGGCCGCGTAGAACACCCGCCCGTCCGGCCCGAACGCCTCCAGGTACTCGCGGCAGCGCGACCGGACGTCCTGTTCGTCGCAGACGTACAGCGGGGTGCCGAATTCGGCGGCCAGGTCCCGCACGTCCACCCCGCCCAGCGTGAGCACCCCGCCGGAACGCCGGGCGCCGCGCGGCCAGATCTCCTCGTGCAGCTCGTTCAGGTCCTCCGGTGCGGCGGGCGGGTGGTCGGCGGGCAGCACGTCGCCGTGGCGTGGCCCGGCCGGGTGCGCGACACGGCTCATGGGTTCCTTCCTACCGTCAGCAGTGTTTCAGAGGCGAGGGGGCGCATCGATGCCGAGCAGCCCGAGGCCGGCCGCGAGCCCGGTCCGCGCCGCGTCCGCCAGCCACAGCCGTTCGCTGCTGATGTCCGGTATCTTCCTGAAACTGCTCGTGCTCATAGTGTCAATCGTGCGCGCTGCCAGCTCCGCCAGGTACCCGGCGAACTCGTCGGGTCGTCCGCGGCGCGCCGCCACGGCCACCCGTTCCGGGAGCCAGGACAGCGCGTCGAGCAGCGCCAGCTCCCCCGGTTCGGCGAGCAGGCGCGGCGTGAACCCGGCTGGCCTGATCCCCAGCGCGGCGGCCCAGCGCAGCACGGCGGCAGCGGCGGCATGCGCGTACCGAACAGCATAAGCGGGATTGGCCAGCACGTGCCGCGCGATGACGGCCGCCTCCGGCGGCTGGCCGCCCGGCGGCGTCCGGGCCAGGGCGAACCGGGCGGCGTCCGGGCCGGCGTAGGCGATGGCTTCGGCCACGGGGCCGCGGGAGGGCGGCGGAGGGGCGGGGACCGAGGGCCGTTCGGGATCAATGATGGCACCCGCGGCGGCGGCAAGGCGGACGGTCAGTTCGGCGGCGAGGGCCGCCCGCGCCCGCGGCCAGTCCGTTACGGCGGCCGGCCGGGGCGTGCGGACGGTGCAGCCGGCCAGTGCGTCACTCTCCGCGCAGGCCGGGCCGGCGTGGGCGATCCTGATCGCCAGCCGGGCCAGGGTGGCGTGGGTGACGGTGACGGTGACGAAGCCGGGGCCGGTGACCTCCGCGGTCGCGATCCACAGCTGCTCGCGGAGCCGGGCAGCGAGACCCTCGGCGGCAGTCCTGGGATCGGGGCCGAGCCGGAACGGCAGGCTCGTCGTGTAGCTGCCCGGCGCCGCGCCCGGCCGGAGCTGCGGGTCGTCCGCACCGATCGCGCGCCGCAGCCCGGCGGTGATCACTTAAGGCGAGCTCGGCGGGGTGGCGCTGGCCAGCTCGCGGACCACGCGGATCATCTCGTTCGGGTCGAACGGCTTGGTCAGGTAGGCGTCGGCACCCACCCGGCTGCCGTGGTTCTTGTCGTCCTCCTGGGCGCGGGCGGTGATCAGCACCACCCTGATGTGCGCGGTCTCCGGGGATTTGCGCAGCTGAACCGCTGTCTCCCAGCCGTCGAGCCGCGGCATCATCACGTCCAGCGTGATGACGTCCGGATCGATCTCGGACACCCTCTCCAAACAGTCCTGGCCGTCCACCGCCGTCTCCACGTCGAAGCCCTCCAGCTGGAGGTTCACCGCGATCAGCCGCCTGATCACCTCGTCGTCGTCGACGACGAGCACCCGTCCCAATCCGTGCGTCACGCCCGTGAGGGTAGCGCCTTCTGGCCGGTGACGGGGTACTCTGCGGCTGCGTGTCAAGGGAGAGCCCATTCACTGGTACCCTTTCCCACGGCACTGAGCCCCCATAGCTCAGGGGATAGAGCATCGGCCTCCGGAGCCGGGTGCGTAGGTTCGAATCCTACTGGGGGCGCTTCTTCGTTCCTGCGGCGTAACCCTCCTGAGCTGGCGCTACTTCGCTGAGCTCGATGGCGGGCTCAGCCAGCAGGCGACAGCGAACGCCACCTTCTGACAGGTTCCACGCCCAATACGCGCCCAAGCGGGCGGGCGTGACCTAGCGGTCATGAGCGCTCACCGCTGGTCTTCTCCTTCTCCCCTGTCCTGGCGCCCGCTCATGGCGCGCTACGCGCGCAGCAATACGGTACTTACACCAGACCTCTATCCGTCCAGCCGAGGGTGATGCCGAACTGTAGAAAAGGATTGCCACGCACGAAAACTGTCGTTTGTTTCGTGTTCGTGGACGTGCTGCCCCCTCCGGACACGGGACCGCCCGGTGGCGAAAGTGATCCTGACCCCCCGATGGCGGTCACGGTTGCAAACATTGGGTGTTTCGCCGTAAATTTGTGCCGCTTGTTCTTCGGGGCCGTGAAATTTGGGCTGGGAGCGGCGACAGGTGCGGCAAGGTCCGCTTCCGCCTCCGTGCCGCTATCTACCGCGGTCTGGATCACCATTATGACGCCGAATGTTCGCTCGGTCGTACCTTGCTCAACCAGCTCGGCCTTGATTTCTATCTCCGTATCGGGATTGAATGGCTCCGGATCGTCTTGCGGGTCCTGGACTGGGCCCGCGTCGGTGACCAGGACCCCTGCCCGCATATTACTCAGGAGGGATTGGAGTTCCCTCTCCGCCTGCTGGTCGTCGCCTGGGGAGGCCGCGGTCACTGTCACTGAGAACGTCGGCATGCCCGGTGCCGGACTTTTTATCAGCGCCTGGTAAGCAACCAGGCGGGGGTCGCTGGTGTGTACCGGTTTGAAGTTCAAGGGCTGCAGATCTGATATCGGGATCTCCGCCCACGGATTGCTCTCCTGCTGCTTCATCGTGCCTCCTCATTTCATTGTGGTAATACAGCGGAAGCCGGTTTCGTTATCCCCACTGTAAGGAACCCTCCCGATTACGTAGGTTTCATTCGCGACGCTCTGCTGCCAGCCGCCGCCCATGACCGCGAGAGTGCGCACCCGGTCACGCCCGTTCCAGGTCCCCTGCTGCACGAGCTGTGGACCGTCATGGATGTACCGGACAATGGTCTCGGTCCATTCAGCGGCATTCCCGATCAGTTGCTCGACTCCCTCCTTGCTTTGCCCGCGTGCGAACGCGGGCGAGGCGGCGGGCACCAGGCCATGGGGTAGGTGGTCGACCCCGGCGTTGACCTGGCCCTGCTCCGGCGCCGCATTGCCCCAGGGGTACCGTGCGCCGTTTGTCCCCCGGGCGGCTCGCTCCCATTCCGCTTCGGTGGGTAGCCGTCTTCCCAGCCAGGAACAGAACTGCGCCGCGTCGTACGCGGTCACGAACACCACGGGAAGATCGCGATTGCCGGTCGCGAATCTCGCGTTGCCGTACGGTTCCTCCGGCGGGGCGCAGCGCAGCGCCTGAACGCAGTACCGGTATTGCTGGTTGGTTACCTCGTGGACGTCCATCAGCAGCGGGGGCAAGATGACTCTCCGGTGGCCAGGATCCACGATCGCGGGGCCGCCCGGGAGGCGTACCGCCGGGCTGAGCGCCTCGGCCTGCCGCTTCCACCACGCCTGCTGTACTGGCGCCTTGGCGAGCCAGACGATTCCGCCCAGCGCCACGACGGCCACCATCACCAGGCTGAGCCGGGCCAGCAGGCGCCGTCGCCGGCCTGCGGCCAGGAACTGGACGGCGTTGTGGCTCAGCTCATGGTCGTGGCTACGGGCAAGGTCGAGGGCATGGGCGAGCTTGTGCCGCCGGTACAGTTCGCCGCGGTCGCGTTCGTTGCGCCGCCAGTCATCGGCGTCGCGCTCGATCCGGCGGCGTTCCATTTCGCTCGCGCGGCTCTCCTCGATCCAGTCCCTCAGGGTCGGCCAGTGCGCAATCATCGCCTCGTGCCCCAGGTCGACGGCGGGCTCCTGGCCGTCCGCCCTGCTGACGGTGACCAGGCGGCGGTCGGTCAGGTGCCGCAAGGTGCTGTCGAACAACGCTGGGTCATCGCCCGGTGCCCGCAGCGCGCTCACGGCCTGCTGGCGGCGGGTGTCCTGGCGGCCTTCGCCGAGCTGCACCAGCCGTACGAAGATCCGCCGTGCGACCATCTGCTGGGCCGGGGGCAGGGTAGCGATGGTGGCGTCGGCTCTGGTGGCCAGGGCTGCGGCCAGGCCACTTCGGCCCTGTCCGCCCAGATCCTCATATGCCGAGACGGTCAGCAGGCGGCGGGTCCTGCGTTCCCACAGCAGCCTCATCGTCTCCTGGACCAGGGGCAGCGCGCCCGGTTCCTCCCCGGCGTCGTGCAAGAGCCGCTCGGCGAGCACCGGCTCGAGGTGGACGCCGACGCCGGCGGCCGGCCTGGTGATCGCCTCGCGCAGGGCGGCGCCGCGCAGCGGGGGGATCTCCACCCGTTCGCCGCCGCTGATTGGCCACAGCACCGAGCTCATCAAGTCGGAAAAGAAGTCGGCACGCATCGCGAGGACCACAACACATCGGTCCACCCGGCGCAGGCGGTCAAGCAATGTCAGGAACGAATCTCGCTCCTCCGGCGGCAGGAGGAAGATCGCCTCGGCCTGGTCGAGGAAGACCAGCAGCCGCTGGGCTCCGGACGCCGCGCGCAAGATGGTGTCCAGGCGCTCGCTGAGCTGGGCCTCGGATGCGATCAGCCACTCACCGCCGAGCATGCTGGTCAGCGACTGCCAAGCCTGCGCATCTGGGCGCAGCGTCCGCACCAGCCAGCTGTCAGGGTCTGCGGCCATCAACCTGGGCAGTACACCTGCTGACAACAGCGAGGACTTACCGGAGCCGGAGGGGCCGATCACGAGCAGGAAGTTGTGCAGCCGGACCCGGCGGCTGATGTCGTCGCTCTCCTGGTCTCGCCCGAAGAACTGCCCGGCATCCTCGTGGCCAAAGGCGACCAGCCCGGGGTAGGGGCAGTCCAGCTGCTCCGCCGGGGGTGTGCCCCGCTGGAGCAGCTCCCGCAGGCGGGAGGCCTCGGCCTCCCACCGCGACCTCACGGTGCAGTCCAGCCGTACCCGGAAGTCCACATGCAGCGGAAGGTCGTATGGTTTCAGGAGCAGTGGGACGAGCCGGTCGGAATTGCGCCGCAAGCTGTCGTGTGTTGCCAGCAATTCAGCGAAGGCCGACCATGGGCTCATTCCGAAGGCAGGCGACAAGACCAAAATAGTCAACCGCGCCGTCTCCACCGCACGCTCAAGCTCCTGAACCACCACGGCGCCGGGCCTGAAATCCTGTGGCGTCAAGACCGACTGCCGGTCCAGGCCAAGCTCCGGAAGAAGGAACCCGTGCACCCACTCGCTGTCGCTGTCGGCACAGGCGACAAACAGTTCCGGCTGCACCTGCACCCCGGTGCGGGCATCGGACGTTGTCCCTTTCATCGTGTGCTGCGCTGAAGTGTGGTCCGTGCATACTGCCGGAATCGACTTAGGGCTGCGATGAGCTGGGACTTGCCAGCCTGGTCTCCTCGCACCTGAACTGGTTTCAGCCAGAGCCGAGCGCGGGGACCGGGACATGATCGCAGGGTCCCCTGCGGAACAATGGTCGGTGCAGATTCATTTTGAGGCCCCAGGTGCCCGGTCAGCATGCGCTCCAGCCCAGTGAGGTGCTCGCCAGACTGGGAGAGGAAATGGATCAACTCCCCTGGGGCGCCCATTTTATCTCCCGCATCAGCGATGCTCAGGGGCCCGAACTGGCCGACATTGGAGCACACACTGTGAGCCTGATCACCGATGGTCGTTCTGTCAACGATATCGTGGATGAATCTTCCTCCGTGCTTTGGTAACAGCAGCGACAAAAGGTTCTAAGGACCCGCCGCATTGTATTTTGTCCCGGCTGTCACCGATGCCACATTTCGCTCGTCTTGACAGGTCAGCGCAGATAGAACGATGGACCCGAGCGCCTGTAGCAGCCTGACATCCCTCACTAATCTCCACATATCGGGGGATAACGGTCCCTGTCCGCTGCCACTCTGCAAGATCGAAAGGTTGAAGCCTGTTTTACTGGTGTGGGGATGTCCCAGTTTGCTGGGGCCATTTCGGCGTGAGCGTGGTCACCTGAACTGGCCCCGGCTGGCCCGTGTTCCGTCGCTAATTTGGTCCCGCCTAGGCGGTGGATCGCGCCGGCGGGCGGCCGGGCTCGCACAGTGGGACCGCCGGGGAAGGAAACCCTAAGGCGCGCTTTCGCCCCGTCCAGCCTGTAGGGCCGCGAGATGCTCCTCTACGATAGCGAGCTGACGAATGCCTACAATCAGCTCTCGTTGCGCCTCCACGCTCAGTGCCGCAGTCTTTATCTGGCTAGTCTGGACGCTGATCGACGCCCGGAGGGCGCTGATCGTCCGCTGTTGTGCCGCCACCGATTGCTGCTGTACCCGGATCGCAGCCAGAACCCCGTAGACGATGCTCAGCCAATCAGGCCGTCAACACCTGGTGCGCGGCCTCAGCCTGGAACGAGTACGCAAGGCCTGCGTAGATGAGTCCCGCGACTGCGAGAGGCAGACCGACTACTTGTGTCCAGGCGGCGACTGTCTCGATTCGGCTGCGTCTGCCCGGTTCTCGGGGGAGCGCTGCGGGCTCCGGGCGCTGGGACGATGTGCGCGGCGTCGCAGTCATAGGGGAGTCCTCTCGTCGCCCCGCAGCCCGATCGCGACGACGGATCAGCGCCGAGACGATGATCGAGACGATGATCCAGCTCCATGCGCTGATCGCAGCGAGTCGCCCTTTGCGCCGGGTGTGCGTATGCCGCAGCGAAATGTTCATGCTGGCAGTATCTCTACACGGCAGGCGGTCGGACAACGAGCCATCGGGCACCTAGCGGGCACGCGTTGTTGCTTGCATGCCCGTGCCTGTCGTGGGCCAGGTGCGGAGCGCCGGAAGGGACTGGCCGTGCCCCTCCCTGCTCCCGATAGGTGCGAACTCCGCGACTTTCGGGCCGGTCTTGTCAAGGCCGTCTTCGCGTGTACGTGCGCCATGCGTCTTTCCCGGTGGCCGGTTGCCCTGCGGTCACAGACGGCCTTGACGAGACTGGCCCGACGCGGACAATGGCAGACCGGGAGCAAACCCGCGTGCACGTGTGAAACTCCGGGTCACCAGACGCAGGCTGTGTGAGCTTAGTTTCTGGACCTACGCCGGACGCGTCGTCCTAATGGTGATCGTCGGTGAAGCCAGGTCCGGTCCCCCCGTGCGGCTGCAGGTCGCATCGGAGAAAGACTGCCGGAGCTTGCTTCTGGTCCGTATGACGAATGGGCCGCACCGATCTGGCGAGTCGCGCGGTTGCGGCCCGGCGTGCGCCGCGCGGGCCTCCCAAGGCCGAGCAGCGGCGCTAACGCCGGGCCAGCGGCGCCGCGTAGCGGCGCCGCCTTGGCAAATATCGGCAGATCTCCGCGAGTGCCGCATATCGAGCGTAGCCCCTGACATGCCGAACCCGTAGCGATACCGCAGGGAATCCCCAGGTCACGATGGCAACGTCGCCAGCGCGCCCTGGATACAGTTCAAGATCTTCGCTGGAGCCTGTTCAGACAGACTCATTGAGGTCTGGGCATCTGGCCTGGTCAGTGCTGCCGTAGATGCAGTAGCGCCGCTTCAGCCGACTCCCCGGGAATCGAGGTTAGCCAGTTCAGCGCCCCGGGGTACGGGCAGGCCAGCCGTTCCGCGGCGGGTGCGTCACGCTGGAGCAGCGTCCGCAGGCGGGCAATCTCGGTCTCCCACCGCGACCGCACGGTGCAGTCCAGCCGCACCCGGAAATCCAGACGGAGGGGAACAGGGTATTTCTCCAGGAGCAGCGGGACGAGTCGGTTGGAGTTGCGCCGAACGCTCTCATGCGAGGCCAGCAGCTCGGCGAATTCCGACCACGGACTCATCTGAAAGGCGCGGGACGATACGAGAACGGTGAATCGGGCGGTCTGCACCGCACGCTCGAACTCCTGGATCACGACGGCGCCCGCCTCGAACTCCTGCGGGGTCAAGACGGACTGGCGATCGAGCCCGACTTCCGGAAGCAGGAACCCATCCACCCAGTCGCGATCGCTTTCCGCATACGCGAGAAATAGCTCAGGTGACGCATGTGCCCGATTCCGGGCATCAATCGCTGTCCCGTCCATAGCGCCCGCCTACATTCCTGCCGGCCTATGCTCACGTCCGTGTTCATTCTGCAACCGCAAGTGAGCTACGTCAATGCGCGCGTCTACCGCCACTGGCTGCGCTGTGCTGGATACGTCGGACCGGCAGATCTGACCGACAATGGGCCAGCGGCGTGCGGTAACGACAATGATCGCGAAGCGATAGATCTGCGGACACTCATCCAAGACTGTGATCTTGGATGAGTGTGCGCGGGGTGGCACCGCAAACCACGCCCGCAAGACGCTGACGGCGGCGTTGACGCCGAAGATCGTGCGGCCCCGTCAGCCGAGGACACCGCGCTACGGCAAGGACGTTTGTTGCCGCACTGGCGTTTTGCTGGGCAAGGTCTCACTTGTCGGGGTCTTGCCCCAGCTGCTCGCTAAGCCGCCGGACCGCGGCTTCGAATCGACTGTCGTCGGTCATGTCCAGCGACAGCCGCATCCGGATGCCGAGGCGAGGCTCGGTCGGCTCTCGCATCACCGCGAGCAGCCGCCGCTCAGCCCGCTCCAGCCCGAGGTGCTCGGCCATGACGTTCTCGAGTTCGGTGAAGCCGCTCCGCACGTACGCGGGGGTCAGCACGGCGAGGGTGTAGCGGCTTGTCACAACGGCCCGCTCAATCTCCAGGATCAAAGGTGCGCCGAGCCGGAAGCAGTCGTCGTCGAGACACACGGCGATGCCGTCCCCTCGCAGCCGGGGCACCAGCCGGTCCTGCACCCAGCTTCGGTCCGGCTCCCTCCGGCGGTATGAGACGAAGACGTCGTAGTCGAAGGTGTCGGTCACTAGCGCACCTCCGCCCCGCCTTCGCGACGCCAGCCTGACCGCTCTGGTCGTGAAGGCCCTAGTAGCCTGACGAGTCCGTCTCGAACGGCAACAATCCGAACGCCACCGAGCATCGCCGGCCGACGAAGGTCGGCGGGATGACCCGACACCGACTGATTGCCCCAAAGGGCCAGCATCCGTCCCACTCCGCGGCTTGCGGGTGTCCTCCGTTGAATGATTGTGCCATGGTGACCGTGCCGTGCCCGATCACGGTCGCCGCAGGCGTGCTCGCCCCCGGCCATCTGGGCGAGCTGATCCGGTACCTGCCGATTGAGCTGATCGATGACGTCCTGGAGAGCACCAGGACGGTACAGAGGCAGATGCGAGTGCTGCCCTCGCGCGTCGGGATCTACTTCGTGCTCGCGATGACGCTGTTCCCCGGGATCGGGTACCTGCGGGTCTGGGGCAAGATGACCGCCGCGCTGGAGGACCTGAGCCTGCCGCGCCCGTCGGAAAAGGCGCTGCGGGACCTGCGCCCACGCCTCGGCCCGGCTCCGGTGAGGGCCCTGTTCGAGACGGTCGCGGTCCCGCTCGCGTCCCCGCGCGCTCCGGGTGTGGCCTACCGGGGGCTGCGCACCGTCGCGTCCGGCGGCCTGAACTCGGTGAAGGTGCCCGGCAGCGACCGGAACCGGTCCTGGCTGGGCAAGAAGATAACGCAGCTGGGGATTGCCGGGTAACCCGGCGCTGCGGATCGTGACCCTAGCCGAGACCGGCACCCGCGGGCTGCTCGGCGCTGTCATCGGCGGCAAGGGCGAGCGCAGCGAGGTGCCGCTGGCCCGCAAGCTGGTCCCGCTGCTGCGCGAGGGGATGCTGCTGCTGGCCGACCGGGCCTACGACGCGGCGGACCTGATGAAAGAGGTCTCCGCGGCCGGGGCTCATTTTCTGGTCCGCGGCAGCGCCACCCGCAAGCCGCCAGTCGACGAGGTCCTGCCCGACGGGTCCTGCCTGTCCCGGATCGATGGCCTGCGGGTGCGGATCATCGAGGCAGGCCTGGACGTGCACGGCGCGGACGGGACCCGGCTCGGGGACAGCTACCGGCTGATCACTTCCCCCTTTGGTCAGGGGAATCTGAAGGCTTGCCCTCCGGAGCCGGGTGCGCAGGTTCGAATCCTGCTGGGGGCGCTACTGGGCAGCTGTCCCGCCATTCGGCCGCGGGCTGTTAGCCGAGGGTGGCGACGAGAATGGCCTTGATGGTGTGCAGGCGGTTCTCGGCCTGGTCGAAGACGATGCTGGCGCCCGATCCGAAGACCTCGCCGGTTACTTCCAGGCCGCTGGTCATGCCGGTGTGTTCCATGATCTCGCGTCCGACGGTGGTGTTCGGGTCGTGGAAGGCGGGCAGGCAGTGCATGAACTTGACGGCCGGGTTGCCGGCCTTGCGCATCAGGTCGGCGTTGACCTGATAGGGAGTCAGGACCCGCACCCGCTCGGTCCACACGTCCTTAGACTCGCCCATCGAGACCCATACGTCGGTATGGATGAAGTCGACGCCAGCGACGGCTCGCGCGGGGTTCTCGGTGATGGTGATGCGGGCGCCGGTGCGCCCGGCGATGTCCTCGGCGAGATCGACGACGTCCTTGGGCGGGTGGAGTTCGGCGGGTCCGGCCAGGCGGACGTCGCTGCCCATCAGCGCGCCCATCACCAGCAGGGAGCGGCCCATGTTGAACCGGCAGTCCCCCATGTAGGCGTAGGCGATCTGGTCATAGGGCTTGTTACTGGATTCGTGCATGGTGAGGAAGTCGGCGAGCATCTGGGTGGGGTGCCATTCGTTGGTCAGCCCGTTATACACGGGCACGCCGGCGTGGGCGGCGAGCTCCTCGACGTCGGACTGGGCGTTGCCGCGGAACTCGATCGCGTCATACATCCGGCCCAGGACGGCGGCGGTGTCGGCGACCGATTCCTTGTGGCCGAGCTGGGAACCTGACGGGTCGAGGTAGGTGACGTGCGCGCCCTGATCGTAGGAGGCGACCTCGAACGCCGAACGGGTGCGGGTGGAGGTCTTCTCGAAGATCAGGGCGATCTCCTTGCCGGTGAGCTGTCTGACCTCGGTGCCGGCGTACTTGGCCAGCTTGAGCGCCTCGGCCAGCTTGAGCAGGAAGCGCAGGTCGCGCGGCTCGAAGTCGATTTCCTTGAGGAAGCTACGGTTCTTCAGGTTGAAGGACATGACAGGTTCTCCGGTCGGTCAGAACGCGGGATCGCGTTCGATTGGGCAGGTCATGCAGTGGCCGCCGCCGCGGCCCTTGCCGAGCTCGAACCCCGCGACGGTGATCACCTCGATGCCGGCTTTGCGCAGCGCGGTGTTCGTGCCGGTGTTCCGCTCGTAAGCGATGACCACTCCGGGCTCGAGCGCGACGACGTTGTTGCCGTCGTCCCACTGCTCCCGCTCGGCCTCGAAGGAGTCCCCTCCGGTCTCGACGACGCGCATCGCGGGCACGCCCAGCGCCTTGGCCATCACCTCGGGCAGCGTGCCCTGCTGCTCCTCCATCACCAGGTCCTCGGCCGACTCCCCGGGGCGGATCGCCCAGGTCCGCGCCCCGTAGACGACCTGCGGGAACAGCGTGACCAGGTCCCGGTCGCACATCGTGATCACAGTGTCCAGGTGCATGTAGGACCGCGACTTGGGCAGGTGCACGGCCAGCACCTGCGTCGCCGCCCCGGCCCGGAACAGCGACCGGGCGATCCAGGTCACCGCCTGGGGCGTGGTGCGCTCGCCCATGCCGATCATCACCGTGCCGTTCCCGATCGGCTGCACGTCCCCGCCCTCGACATGGCAGCGCCCCCAGTTCTCCTCCGACCCGCCCAGCCAGATGGGGAACTCCTCGGCCGCGAACATCGGGTGGAACCGGTAGATCACCTCCATGATCTGCGTCTCCGGGATCCGGGCTGGCTTGGTCATCGGGTTGATCGTCACCCCGCCGAAGATCCAGCAGGACGGATCCCGCTGGAACAGGAAGTTCGGCAGCGGCGGCAGCAGCATGGCCGTCGGGTCAGCCACCTGCCAGGCCAGCCCCGCATCCCGCTGTACGTCGGCCCGGGTGATCCCGCCGATCAGGAACTCGGCCACCAGTGCCGCGTCGGCCGTCTCAACCCATTCCCGGGCGCGCCGCGAGGCGATCACCCCGACCTGCCGTTCGGACAGGATGTTGCCGCACACCCAGTCCTTGACCTCGGGCTTGACCAGTGCCTCGGCCAGCAGGGTCTCGGCCTCGAACACCTCCACGCCACGGTCGCGCATCGCCTCAGCGAACATGTCGTGCTCGGCCTTGGCCCGGGCCACCCACAGCACGTCGTCGAACAGCAGTTCCTCGGCATTGGACGGGGTCAGCCGGCTGTGCTCGAGGCCGGGCCGGTGGACTATGACCCGGCGGAGCCTGCCTACTTCTGAATACGCTCCCAGTGGCATTCTGATCACCTCGTTGTCGGATGGCTGGGTACGGTATGCCGTCGCACGGCCTTGCGGATCTCGGAGACGACGACGATGGATAGCGCCACGGCCAGGCAGATCAGCCACTGCCGGACGTCGAGGCTGGTGGTCTTCAGGAAGGCCTGGAGCGGCCC
>Ga0207664_10002285_pt1 | contig 12637 bp, 7 predicted proteins | sample LARL83metaG_FD_184349 | JGI IMG/M metagenome (GOLD analysis project Ga0207664, IMG submission 184349) | Corn, switchgrass and miscanthus rhizosphere microbial communities from Kellogg Biological Station, Michigan, USA - LAR L8-3 metaG... | ecosystem: Host-associated > Plants > Roots >...
TACGAAACTAGTGGCTCCAGGCGAGCCGCTGAAGAGCCGGCTACTCTTGCATCCGCTGGCGCCCGAGGCCGGCGGCGATCCGAAGCATACTGGCGGCAAATTCTGGAAGGACAGCAACGACCCGGAGTGGCAGACACTGGCCGCCTGGGTTAAGACCGGATCGCCGAGTGCAGGCGCGACGTCAGCGGCAGCTCAGCCGACTCTGGATTTCGACTTTTTCAAGGCTCGAGTTCAGCCGATTTTCCTGGCCAAGCGCCCTACTCACGCCCGCTGCTATGTGTGCCATTCCACTGGCACGCCTTTTCGGTTACAGCGCCTCTCGCCGGGTGCGACTACCTGGAACGATGAGCAGTCGCGGCGCAATTTCGAAGCGGCGCAGCGCGAGGTGATTCCGGGCGATCCACAAGAGAGCCAGCTCTTGGTACATCCTCTGGAGCAAAAGGCCGGCGGGGATCCGTTCCATTCCGGAGGAAAACACTGGGATTCGCAGAACAATCCGGAATGGCAGGCCATGGCCCAATGGGTCAAGGGGCAAAAGGCGGGCGGCGGGTCCAGATAGGACCGCTACTCAAATTCCACCGGCAGACCGAAGCGGACGCGGGGCAGTCACGAGTTCAGCGCGGTGTTACCAGGCCTGTTTCATCAATGGCGTCTGGCCTTGTGGATTTGCCACGTTTACGTTCGCCCCACGCTCAAGCAAGACATCGATGCAATCAAGACTCCAATAGCCCGGTCCGAGAGCCGTTTCGCCCAAATTCCCTCGCGCGTTGACATTCGCACCATGGGCGATTAGAGTCCATCGAGAGGCGAGCGAACACAAGCCCCGAGTAGCACGATCAGTAACGGTTAGGAACCCGCACACTCCCTTAAGGTCGCGGCTCAGTAACTGCCACGGTCACGACTCAGAAAAACAGCTATGGCAGTACGGCGGTGATGTTCCGCTTGGGCACTTGTCCGACGGGAATGCGGGTCACTTCCTTCATCGATTTGATGTCAACCACCGACACCGAGTTCGATCCGGCATTCGCTACGTAGGCCTTCTTGCCGTCTGGCGTCAGCGTTACCCAGTCGGGCGACAGACCCACATCGGTGCTGCCCAGGAGTTTCAAGTCCGGCAGGGAGTACGAATAAATCGCGGTGTTCAGCCTGCTGTTGACGATCAGGGTTTTTCCATCCGACGTGATTGCCATGCCGTGAGACTCGTTCCCACCGACCAAGAAGGGCGCTTTTCCGGGAGGAAGCTCGGGAAGCTTGATCCGATTGATTTCTTTGCGGGTCGCGAAATCGACCACGGCAAATCCATTGAAGCCGGTCAGCTGGACGAATATCCACTTCGTGCTGCCATCGGGATTCGTGTAAAAAGCCATGGGACGGATTCCCAGGTCCATCGTCAGGGACCAGGCTGGGGTCTCGGTCTGCGTATCGATCACAGTGATGGTCTTACTTGGAATGGAGCCGGCGACCGCGTACTTTCCGTCCGGCGTGACGTAGGTATTGTGGACAGCGCCCTTCACGGGGATGCTCTTGACCTTTTCGAGCGAAGCCGTATCAATGACATCCACAGCGCCCGGCGCTACCGCAATCGAGACGTACACGCGCTTGCCGTCCTTGCTGACCGCTATGTTATTGGGATGGCCGCTGAGCGGAATGTTCCTGGTCACCTTCAGCGTCTTGGGGTCGACCACGTCTAGCGTGCTCTCGGCTTCATTGCTGATGTAGTAATGGCTTCCGTCGGGAGCGGACGCGGCCCCGTGGCTGACCTCGATGCCATTGATCGTTCCGACGACTTTGTTGGTCGCAGGGTCAATAATGCTGACGTCGTCGCCGGCGCTATTGGTTTGGATGATGCGGACCGTGCCGGCTGCCAGGGGCAGGGCAAGCAGGAGCGCGAGAAACGGCTTTTTCATAGTGCAACTCATAATAATTCAGCTCTCCTAGGCGCTGGGTCGAGTCTAGTGGGAGGAAGGCCTGGAAGTCAAGCGAGGGCGATTACTGTGAGGGCGATTACTGCAGAGCGCCAGACGCCAGGTCGTTCTTAATGACTTGGCCGCCCTTCATAACAAACTTGACTCGCTGAAGCTCCGTGATATCGGCGAGCGGGTCGCCCGAGACGGCGATCAGATCGGCATACTTACCCTTATCGATTGATCCGATTTGGTCCTGCCAGCCGAGAACTTCCGCGTTGATCGTGGTTCCAGCCTGAATGGATCTCGCCGGAGTGAGGCCCACCCGCTTCACCAGCCACTCAAATTCGAGGGCCTGGGAACCGTGAGGAAAAGTCGAGCCATCCACTCCGCTGCCCATCATAACTTTGATTCCCTTGGTGGCGGCCGCCATCGACGCAGCTCTTTCAAAAATGGGAATGATCCGATACTTGCCGCCGGTGTTCCTTTCATCGTTGTCGTCCATATATGGCTCGGTGTAGCGGACCACGGTCGGATCGTAGTAGAGATGCTTCGCCGCCATCATATTGGCTTGCTCTTGATCTAAGCCGAACCCATGCTCGATGGTGTCGCAGCCGGCGATGATCGCGTTTCTCTGCCCCTCGCCCCCATAAACGTGGCAGCCGGCCTTCTTGCCCAGGCGATGGGTCTCCTCGATCAACGCCTGCACTACAGGCAACGGGTAGGTCACCTCGTATTGATCCTTGCCTGCAGCAGTGAACGAGTACCCGCCCGCCGGATACAGCTTGATCCAATCGGCGCCATGTCCGATCTGCTCGCGCACGGCTACACGTGCTTCCTCAACCGAGCGAACTACTGTGCTGGTTAACGGATTGTCCGGAACTCCCGGGTTGCGGGGCTTCGCGCCCCAGACGATCCCCAGTGTAGAAACCTGATATCGGGGGCCGTCGATCACACCGCGATTGATGGCATTGCGGATCTCAATGTCGCCGTATCCATTCCCGTGAGTACTCATGTCGCGCGCCGCCGTGAAGCCCGCCCGCAGATCCGCTTGCACGTTCTGTATCGCGATCAGCATGGAAGCTTCAGTGGTCCCGTTGGGTTTGCGCGCGTTGAACATGTGTGTGTGCGCGTCGATTAACCCGGGTAGGACCGTCGCTTGCCTCAGGTCAATCACTTCAGCTCCGGCCGGAATCTTGACTTGGGCCTCGGGTCCAGCTTCGGTGATTCGGTCACCGGAAAGAAGCACCACTTGTCGCGTCAACATCTGGCCAGTCTTGCTGTCAAACAGGCGCCCGGCTCGAACTGCGATCAGTCCCGGCTTGGGAGGACATTTATAGACTCCGCCGTCGGAGCCCATGCAAGGTGTCGGTCCGGCACCTCGCCAAGCCGCGGGCGGTGTCTGGACCTGCGCCCAGAGCGTAATGCTCAATAATATTCCGAAGGCCGTGGCCGGTATAAAATTGCGGTGCATAGCGTCTGCGATTGTACACCAGACCGGTATGTCGAGCCTTAACCTGTCGAGCCTTAACCTGTCGAGCCTTAACCTTGACAACCATAGAGCCGCATGATAGTTTCGGGCGCATGAGGGTTAAAATCAGTAGATTCCTGACGGGGCTTCTTCTAGCGATGCTACCCGTTCTTGCCCATCATTCATTTTCAGCGGAGTATGACTCCGATAAGCCGGTCACGCTGAAGGGCACCGTAACTAAGGTCGAATGGACCAATCCTCACGCGCGCTTCTATATCGACGTGAAAGACCAGAGCGGAAACGTGATCAATTGGAACCTGGAGCTAGCGAGCCCGAATGGTTTGATGAGGCAGGGCTGGACCAGGCACTCCTTGAAAGTTGGCGATGTGGTTGCCGTCACAGGAGCGCTGGCAAAGGATGGCTCCAACATGGCCAACGCGAGAACGGTCACATTGGCTGACGGTAGAAAAGTATTCGCAGGAACGTCGGGGGATGGCGGCCCAACTCAGTGAACGACCTTTTCAGGTACATAGGCGTAGTTCTTGTAGCGGCGATGTTTTTATTGCCGGCCTATCGGGCAGACGGGCAGGACCTGACCGATCCCGCGGGTGCCCTCGCTGAAGGCGCGCGTGTCCCTCACAAGGTCCCAACCGGCCCGGCTCCTCGACTGGCGGATGGAAAACCTGACTTCTCGGGAATCTGGGGTTCGGATCACAATTTCATTTATGACATCAGCGACGCACTGAAGAAAGGCGAGAAGCTTCCGATACAGCCATGGGCGTTGAAGCTCGCGAAAGAGCGTCCGTCGAAGGACGATCCGGAAGCAAATTGCCTGCCCACGGGTGTGCCGCGGTTAGCTCCATATCCATGGACTATTGCTCAAACCCGGCAACACACCTACATACTCTTCGAAGGCAACATTCACAGCTACCGGCAGATCTTCATGGATGGGCGCAAGCACTCGCCGGATCCGAATCCCACTTGGTATGGGGAATCCATCGGGAAGTACGAGGGAGACACGCTGGTCATCGACACAGTCGGCTTCAACGATAAATTCTGGTTCGACTTCGCGGGCCATCCGCACACCGAGAAACTGCATACGATCGAGCGCTACCGCAGGCCTGACTTGGGACATCTGGAATGGGAAACGACCATCGACGACCCAGGAGCTTACACCAAGCCGTTCACGGTATACGGTCACTCCACGCTTCAAACCGAAACCGATCTGATGGAGTACATCTGCCAGGAGAACAATCAGGACGTGAACCACATTACTGGAAAGGATTCGCGAAACAGCCTTTCAAAATAATGAGCGGGTATGTCATGTTGAGATCCTCACTTGTGGCCATAGTGGCCGTTTCCCTGAGTACTTCGCTACAGGGACAAGGAATTGACTACGCCAAGATTGAAGTCCTAACACAGAAGATCGCTCCCAACCTTTACATGCTCTCCGGTTCGGCTGGGGCGGATCCTGGCCATGAGGACGCTGCCGGCGGCAGGATCGGTATGCTGGTTGGCCCGGATGGCATCTTTATGGTGGATGCCCAGTACGCACAAATCACGGACAAAGTCGTGGCGGCGATCAGGAAAATCAGCTCCGAGCCGATACGTTTTCTGGTCAACACGCACGTGCACGGCGACCATACGGCCGGGAATGCGAACTTCGTCAAGATGGGCGCGTTGCTGTTTGCGCGGGAAGAGCTTCGCGATGAAATGTCACGCCCACCGGCGCCGTCGACATCTGGAAACCCGGCTCCTGCGCGAGATCCGGCCCGGCTTCCGGTCGTGACGTACGGTATGGGCGATCCCGTGAAACTTCGACTGAACGGCGAAATCGTCGATCTGATTCCGGTTCGAGCGGCCCACACCGGCGGCGACACGATGATCAGGTTTGAGAACGCGGACGTGATCATGATCGGCGACTTCTATCGGAATTACGGGTATCCCTTCATCGACACCAACAACGGCGGCACGTTGAAGGGCGCCTTGGAAGCTCTGGACGCCACCATGAAGATTGCCGGTCCTAACACCAGGCTCATCCCCGGCCACGGCACCATCATCAACCGCACGGACATCGTTCCCTATCGCGACATGATCCTCGGTGTACAGGCCAAGGTACAGCAGATGATCCGCGAGGGCAAGAGCGAGCAGGAGGTCTTAGCCGCGAAAGTGACGGCTCCCTACGATGCGAAGGTTCCGGGGGGACTGCTGCCAGCCGGCGCGGGGACGAGCGCCGACCGATTCGTGAGCATGGTTTATTCGCAACTGAAGAACGGCAAGTAAGTGCGACCCTTCGCAGGTCAAGGAGCTATTTCGCCTCTTGCGCGGCAGCGCGCTCTTTCGCGTATTTGACCAGGGCCTCAAAACCAGGGTTGCCGTGAAGCGATTCGAAATCGGGGTCGTTTCCTATCCCCAGACTGTTAGCGCGCGACAAGCCGTGGTCTACAGCTTCGCGCAAAAGCTTTAGCGCCTCGTCGTGTTTGCCCTCATGCACTACCAGAACCCCTAGGTTGTAAACCGTCAGGGCAACATCGGGATGCTCCGGACCGAGGACCCGGCGTCGAGCTTCGAGCGCGTCGCGTTCCAATTTCTCGGCGTCCGAATAGTGACCTTCGTGTTGCAGGCTGGTGGCAAGGTTCACCATCGACCTCAAGGTCTCGGGGTGCTCGGGACCGAGGACCCGGCGCTTAATTTCCAGCGACGTCCGCAGCAACTTCTCCGCCTCCTCATAATGGCCCTCGGAGTTCAAGGTGGTTGACAGATTATTCATCGACATCAATGTACTCGGGTGCTCCGGGCCCAGAACGCGGCGCTGAATTTCGAGCGCCTTCCGTTCCAATTTCTCGGCCTCGGCGTACTGTCGTTGACGTTTTAGACTCACAGCCAACTCGGTCATCGCGACTAGGGTATCCGGGTGCTCCGGACCGAGAATGTTGCGGCGCGTGTCCAGCGTTTCCCGCTGCAGCTTCTCCGCATCGGCGTAACGGCCTTGCCGATTTAGGGTGGCGGCCAAATTGCCCAGGGAGCCCAGCGTTTCCGGATGCTCGGGCCCGAGAACACGGCGCTGGATATCCAGCGCTTCCCTTTGCAACTTCTCCGCATCGCTGTAATGGCCTTCCCGGCTTAAAGTGTTCGCAAGATTGTTGATCGATCGCAACGTCTCCGGACTCTCGGGCCCGCGGATACGGCGCTGGACGTCGATCGTCTCTCGCTGCAACGTTTCCGAATCGGCGTAGCGGCCTTCCAGCGCTAGAGTATTGGCCAGACTGCTCATCGACCTCAAGGTATCTGGATGCTGCAGCCCGAGGACACGGCGGCGGAGGTCGAGTGTTTCCCTTTGCAGTTTCTCCGCGTCTGTGAAGTGGCCCTGCCGGTTCAGGTTCAATACCAGATCGTCCATTGAGCTTAGCGTTTGTGGATCACTGGGGCCGAGGACACGGCGCCTGATGTCGAGAGAATGCGACACCAACCCCTGGGCCTGAATATAGAGTCCTAAGTTCCCATAGACTTGCCCCATCACGCTCATCATCTGGGCCTGGAGTTCGGGATCCTGAGCCAGTCCCTGACTGACGTCCTTGGAACCTTTGTCCAGGATTTCCCGCGCGGTGATGCTGTTTCCTCGCGCCTCGCTGGGATCGGAAATTTTGAACATGCCGCTGAGGAACCGGGTAACGCGGTCGGCCCGATCGCGCTCGCGAGTGATGCGGCGCAACTGGACAGCTTGAACGGCGGCGAAGGCAGTCAACAACACGATCAATCCGGCCGTGAGACCCACACCTATGCGATGGCGCCGGACGTATTTTTGCAAGTGATATCCGGCCGTTGCGGAGCGGGCGAGAACCGGCTCATTACTCAAATAGCGGCCGATGTCCGCTGCAAATTGCTCGACGGAACGATAGCGCCGCAGCGGCTCCTTGCGCATGGCCATCTCGAGGATGTTGTCTTCGTCGCTACCCAGCTCCCGGTTCAGTCCGGAGGCTTGCCGCGGTTCTTCTTCGCAAATCGCGCGCACCGATTCGGCCGCACTCTTTTCCTGCAACTGATGGGGCGCTACACCGGTGAGCATTTTGTAGACGACACAGCCCAGCGAGTAAACGTCGGTGGCAGTCCCGATCGGCTCGCCCCGGACCTGCTCGGGACTTGCGTAGGCAGGAGTCATAGCCATCAGTGTGGCTTCGTTCCGGCCCGGAACTTCGCTCAAAACCTTGGCAATACCAAAATCCAGCAACTTGGGAATCCCTTGTTCGGTAACCAGGATGTTGTCGGGTTTCAGATCGCGGTGGACGATCAGCTTCTGGTGAGCAAACTGGACTGCGTCACAGACTGGAAGGATCAGGCGCAGACGTTCTGGCACGGAAAGTTTGTGCTCCACGCAGAAGCGATCGATGGGCTGACCCTCAACAAATTCCATGACGAAGTAAGGGAGTCCATCTTCAGTCGTGCCGGCGTCCAGAAGACGCGCGATGTTGGGATGTTCCAGATTGGCCAGAATCCGGTATTCCTGTTGAAATCGTTGCACGAACGCCGGAGTGTTCAGGCCTGTGGATACAACCTTGATCGCTACTCGCTGTTCGAATTTGCCGTCGTCACGTTCGGCACGATAGACCACGCCCATGCCGCCGCGACCAAGGACGGAGAGAATACGATAAGGACCGAGCCGCTGGCGGGGAGATAACGTAAGTGTAGATTCTTCAAATTTCGGAAGGGTCTTGAGAAAGTCGTGATCGGTGCTGGTCTGAGAGGCGAGCAGGTGGCGCAGCTCGGGCAGCACATCCGAATATTCAGGATCTAGGTTAGCCAACCAGCTCGAGCGGGAATCAGCGGGCAAGTCTAGCCATTGGTCCAAAAGGCTAGAGAGTCTCGGCCATGTTGCGGGATCGATTTTCATCGTGCCCCGTTGTTGGTGTAGGACCCCGGGGGGATTTTTGAAATCTGGAGCCACCCGCCAGGATCGAACTGGCGACCTGCTGATTACGAATCAGCCGCTCTACCAACTGAGCTAGGGTGGCTTTTCCCTTTGATTATAATCATTTGCAGCGGTAAAAAGCAATGTGACCCGATCAGCCGCTCAAACGGACTTGGTCCATTGTAAGTCATTGCAGTATAGCACCTTAGGAAAACTAGAATGTTAAAACATTTTGAATCCAGCTTATCCGTCGCGCCGTTCAAGGCAGCGACGTCCAGCTTGGGAAAATGGGCCATATTTTTGTTTTCAGTAATTTAAATGCACACGGCGTTGATTCAAAGGATCCGATTCGGCTGGCGAGCTAATTCAGGGTTTTTGGGCGTACGGGGCTGGTACAATTTTGTCCACTCTCACCTTGATGCCCGCCTTCGGCGGCACGTGTCAATAGAGTTCGAATATGGAAAAATAATGACAGCAACTCAATTGCGCGGACGGTAAGAATCAGGCGGCGTTCCAGGCTCGTATGGATATGCGATACGTAAAGTATATCTTTTATGCGGGTTTCCAAATGGGGCAACAGCTTGGCCGTGCGTCTTCCGGCTGCGGTTGTCGAAGCACTCGATCTCAAAGAGGGAGACGAAATCGAGATTTCCGTAGCAGGTAAATGCGGCTTTAAGGTGGCTCGTGACCGTCCAAAGAGAGGGCGCTCGAGCAGTTCCGTCAAATGAAGTGGTCCTTCCCTCCTGATTTCAAATTCAATCGCGAAGAGATCAATGAACGATAAGGGCTCTTTGATACCGACGTCGACCTATACGCCTTCAGCCAAGACGATACGCGGTCAGGTGGCCGAAACTCTGCTGGCTGCTGGAGGAGCACTATCAGTTCAAGTCCTTAACGAGTTCGTCGCTGTGGCGCGGCGCAAGCTTGACAAGAGCTGGGGAGGAAGTTCGCCGCGCCCTTGACATAGTTCGCGTCTTTTCTCCAGAGCCTGTGCCTCTTACGGTCGAGATCCACGAGAGCCGTGCAGATTGCGGAGCGATACGGGTATTTCAATCTTTGATTCACTCATCATTGCGGTGCGCTCCATGCTGGCGCCAGCACACTCTAACACGGAGGACATGTGAGACGGCCAGACGATAGAAGGGCTTGCAATTCGCAATCCATTTTCGTGCTAGATATACGGATCCCACCGGTTAGCGAAAGGTCGCGCTGCGTAGCAGTGGGCCTGATGATCTCCGCAATCCAGGTTTGACAACTTCGTTATCGTAAGGCTCGCGCGCTTTGGCGGGACGTCACCGGCTGGCGTCAACCAGACTTGGAGTCGACCAACCATCCTCAAATGTCTCGGCAAGGCCAGCACGGAGGCTAAACCGGAGAAGAAAACAGTTCGTACAATTATTGTCATAAAACCTACCTTCGGGTGTAATCGTTGAGGGTCGAAACTAGTTTTTCTGACTACTGCATATCTGGTTTGAAGAGTATAATTTCGGCCCATTCTAAGTTCAACGCTACCATCGATCGATCGGTTTATTTAATCTTCAACCCCGTGACGACTCCAGTTCATTTGACTCGCGAAGCCAAGAGTCACCAACGCGAATAATGTTGGAGCCACGTGCCTTGCGTTTCATCACACCTATCACGGGCGCGAAATTGATACATCGCGCTGGTGCTGGCAGCGGTTGTCCAAGAAACGGAAAGGAGCAAGTGATGAGCATGCGCCTGATTCCCAGAGCATTCAATCTTGCAGGACTGGTGTTCGTCGTTATCTGCGTGACGCAATCAGCCGGGGCTGATGATCCACCGAAACAGAGTCCCGGCAATACGATCAGCACCAGTGTTGCGGTAGTGGTGGCACCTACAACCGTGCGGGCGAAGAGCGGGAAATACATCCAGGATCTCCAACTCTCGGACTTCGAGGTTTACGATAACGGCAAATTGCAAAAGGTTACCGCGGACTTGCGGGACTCACCGTTCTCGTTGGTTGTCGCTATTCAGCGGAGCGCCGATATGACAGGTATTCTGCCCAAGGTCCGGGGAATCGGTTTGGCGCTGACCGATCTGGTGGTTGGACAGGACGGAGAGATCGCCGTAATTGGGTTCGATCACAGCGTTCAAATCAGGCAGGATTTCACCAGCGATGGCGACAAAGTCGACCAGGCTGTAAGAGACATGAAAACGGGCAGTTATAGCCACGCGGCGATCGATGCTGTGATGGCGTCTGTCCGAATGCTCCAAAATAGGCCTCGAGACCGGCGCCGGGGTATTCTCGTGATTTCCGAAAAGTGGGATAAGGGCAGTCACGCGAGCTTGCACGAAGCGCTCATTGAAGCTCAATTGGCCAACGTCACCATCTACTCGCTAACGGTCTCCACCGCTGCCGCAGAACTGACATCCGAACCCAAGCCCCAGCCGCCTCCGATCCTCCCTACCACCGCTTATCACGTGCCAGCTGGCGCGCCGCTGACGCCCACCACCATCGAGGATAACTACTATCTCGGCAACTGGGTCCCGCTCGTTGTTAACGGCTTCCAGTCGGTCAAGAATGTTTTTGCGGACAATACGATCGAGGCGTTAACACGATACACGGGCGGAGAAAAATATTCCTTCAGCGGCGATGGGAGCCTGGACAAAGCGATCCAGAGCCTTAGCCAAGACCTGCACAGCGAATATCTACTCAGTTACTCGCCGAACAACCTCAATGTGGCAGGATTTCACAAAATCAGAGTAGTCGTCAAAGGTCAAAAACTGGCAGTCCGGACACGTCCAGGATATTGGATCGTGGACAAACCTGAGTAAAAGCGGTCGAAGTTAAGGCGCTACCGAGTATACTAGGTGCATCCAGCAAGCCGGTATACTAGCCCTGGGTTAGTGGCTAATGAGCGCAGAAGGAACAGAGCGTAAGAGCGCCGAGGCGGCTCTCGGTGAAAGCGAGGAACGCTTTCAAGCGATTTTCGCTCAAGCGGCAGTCGGCATCGCCCAAATCGGACTCGGCGGCGAATGGCTCCTTGTGAACAACCGTTTCTGCCGGATGCTGGGGTACTCCGAAGCCGAACTGCGGAGCCGAACTCTGCAGGAGATCACCCATCCGGACGACGGCGACGAGTCTTTGGCTGGTCGCCGACAACTTCTGGCAGGTGAGATCTCCTCGCACACCATGGAGAAGCGCTATATCCGCCGGGACGGAACTGTTTTTTGGGGGAGGCTATATCGATCGCTGGTGCGGGACCACGACAACGAACCAAAATACTTCATCGCCGTGGTGGAGGACATCACCCAGAAGGTACAGGCGGAGCGCGCTCTTCGGGACAGTGAGCGACGTCTTACGCTCGCTCAGAACGCTGCGCATCTGGGCGTGTGGGATCGGGATCTGCGCAACGATACGACCGCGACTTCCGGGGAGTATGCGAGTCTTTATGGTTTACCCTTTGACCATCCACCGCTCACTTACGAGGCTTGGCTGAGTCTGATTCATCCAGAAGACCGCGAACGTATCCGGGAACTCATGCGAGATACAGTTGAGCGGACCCAGGTCTGGGACGCCGAATTCCGCGTGGTGTGGCCAGACGGCAGTGTACATTGGCTACTTGGAAAAGGGACCGTATTTCTCGACGACGCCGGCCTTCCCGTCCGTATAACGGGCGTCAATATCGATATCACCGAACGCAAGCAAGCCGCGGCGGCGCTCCGCGAAAGCGAAGAACGATTTCGCAATATGGCCGACACCGCTCCGGTTATGATCTGGGTTTCCGGCCCGGACAAGCTCTGCACTTTTTTCAATAAAGGATGGTTGACCTTCACCGGGCGCACCCTGGAGGAGGAACGCGGCAACGGCTGGGCTGCAGGTGTGCATCCGGACGACGTGGATCGCTGCGTCGCCATTTACGCATCATCATTTGATGCGCGCCGTAACTTCCAAATGGAATACCGGCTACGCCGGGCAGACGGAGAGTACCGCTGGGTACTGGATAGCGGTGTTCCACGCTTCGTCTCGGAGAAAGGATTTGCAGGCTATATCGGTTCGTGTATTGACATCACCGACCTGAAGCACACTCAAGAGGAAGATCTCGCCCGGCAGAAACTGGAAAGCCTGGGAGTGCTGGCGGGCGGTATTGCCCATGACTTCAACAACCTGTTGGGCGGCATTCTGGCCGAGGCAGAGTTGGTAGAGGCCGACTTGGCTGCGGATTTGTCTCCTGCTGAGGAGATCGCGCGAATCAAAGCAGTCGCGATCCGCGGCGCCGAGATCGTTCGGGAGTTGATGATTTACGCAGGGCAGGATCAAGCCAGCACGATCGAGCCGGTGGATTTGTCCCGGCTGACGGAAGAGATGCTTGAGCTGCTGAAGGTCTCCATCTC
>Ga0207664_10002288_pt1 | contig 12631 bp, 11 predicted proteins | sample LARL83metaG_FD_184349 | JGI IMG/M metagenome (GOLD analysis project Ga0207664, IMG submission 184349) | Corn, switchgrass and miscanthus rhizosphere microbial communities from Kellogg Biological Station, Michigan, USA - LAR L8-3 metaG... | ecosystem: Host-associated > Plants > Roots >...
CTGGTGATCGTGCTGGTGCCGGTGGGGTTATGGCTGGGCCAGGGCGGGCTGGAAAAGTTCGCGCTGATCCTGGTGCCCTTGCTGGTGCTTTCGGCGGAACTGCTCAACTCGGCCATCGAGGCGGTGGTCGACAAGGTCAGCCCGGAGTTCCATGAACTGGCCGGACGCGCCAAGGACATGGGCTCGGCGGCAGTGTTCGTCTTGCTGATCCTGGTCGCGCTCAGTTGGGGCCTGATCCTCGGCCCGCGCCTGCTCGGCTGAGCTGCGCGCGTTCACTCGTGAACAACACGAGGGCGCCGCTTGGCATGGGATGATGGAGCCACTTTCCATCGGAGCGGAGCGACCCCATGAAACTTCTGCGCCATCTCGTACTGTTGCTGCTCGCCGTGGGGCTCTCCGGCTGCGGCTACAACACCATCCAGAAGCAGGACGAGGCGGTCAAGGCGGCCTGGTCCGAAGTGCTCAACCAATACCAGCGCCGCGCCGATCTGGTACCCAACCTGGTGAACACGGTCAAGGGCTACGCCCAGCACGAGGAGAAGGTTTTCGTCGAGGTCACCCAGGCGCGCGCCAAGGTCGGCAGCCTGCAGGTCAACGCCGATTCGCTCGACGACCCGCAGAAGCTGGCGCAGTTCCAGGCCGCGCAGGGTGAACTCGGCAATGCGCTGTCGCGTTTGATGGTAGTCAGCGAAAACTACCCGCAGCTCAAGGCCGATGGCCTGTTCCAGAACCTGCAGGCGCAGCTGGAAGGCACCGAGAACCGGGTCACCGTGGCGCGCAACCGCTACGTGCAGGCGGTGCAGGCCTATAACGGCATGATCCGCACCTTCCCGAACAACATGACCGCCAAGATCTTCGGCTACAAGGTCAAGCCGAACTTCAGCGTGGACAACGAGAAGGCGATCTCCACCGCGCCCACCGTCGATTTCGGCACGGCTGCGCCGGCGCCCGCTGGCTCGTCGCGCTGACGATGCTGCGGCGCCTGCCACGGTGGTGGCTGATGCTGGCGATGGTCCTGCTGTCGCCGGCCTTGCTGCATGCCGCCGACGCGGTGCCAAAGCTCGTCCGCCACGTCACCGACCTGACCGGCACGCTCACGGCATCGCAGGTCGACCAGTTGGACGCCCATCTGGTGGCGCTGGAGAAAACCAAGGGAGCGCAACTCGTCGTGCTGATGGTCGGCAGCACGGGCGGGCAGGATATCGAGAGCTATTCGCTGGCGGTGGCCGAGGCCAACAAGGTCGGCCGCAAAGGTACCGACGACGGCGTGCTGCTGCTGATCGCGAAGGACGATCGTCGCGTGCGCATCGAAGTGGGTTATGGCCTCGAAGGCGCGATTCCCGATGCAGCCACCGCGCGCATCATCCGCGAGTACATCGCGCCGAAATTTCGCAGCAACGACTATTTCGGCGGCATCAGCGATGCGGTCGGTGCGCTGACCCTGCTGATCAATGGCGAACCGTTGCCGCCTCCGGTGCAGGGGTCGCCCGCCGATGAGCATGCCGGCCCAGGCCTGCAAACCGGCCTGATGATCGCAGTATTCGCCGCCCTGTTCCTGCGCAGCGTGTTTGCCCGCGCCCGTCCCTGGTTGCGCGCGCCAGTGGGCGCCGCGCTGGTCGGTGGCCTGCTATGGCTGCTGGTCTCGATGGGAGCGGGGATCCTGGGAGCCTTGCTGGGCGGCGTATTGATGTTGCTGCCCGCCGGCGCCGGCCGTTCGATCGGTGGCGGTGGCTGGGGCGGCTTCGGCGGAGGCGGCTGGAGCGGCGGAGGAAGTTCCGGCGGCGGTGGTTTCAGCGGTGGCGGCGGCAGTTTTGGCGGCGGCGGTTCGTCGGGGAGCTGGTGATGGCACGCATGCGCCGATTGATGGCTAACCTGTTCAATGGCTGGTTCCAGCTACCGCGGCGCTTTCCCGCCGCGTTGCTGGACGAGATAGCCGCGGCGGTGGCCGCCGGTGAGCGCACCCATCGCGGCGAAATCTGCTTCGCCATCGAAGCGCGATTGTCGCCGTTGGCCGTGCTCGACGGGCTCGACGCGCGTACGCGCGCGCAGCAAGTCTTCGCCCAATTGCGGGTATGGGATACCGAGTGCAACAGCGGCGTGCTGCTCTACGTGCTGATGGCCGAGCGGCGCATCGAGATCGTCGCCGACCGCGGCATCGCCGCAAAGGTAGCGGCCGCCGAATGGGACGCGATCTGTGCCCGCATGCGTGAATGCTATGCGCAGGGTGGATGGCGCGAGGGAAGCCTCAAGGGGATCGCCGCGGCGCATGCGCTGCTGTTCGAGCATTACCCCGCCGACGACAAGCCTGATCCCGACGAGCTGGCAGATCGGCCAGTGCTGCTCTAGCGCCGTCATCCGTGCACGGCACGCCGCTTGGTCGGTGAAGAAAAGACGCCTGAGCGCCTTTTCTTCACCTGGATCCGCCGAACCGGTTCCTCAGTTTGTCTTTACGCCCGGGCCGATGTGCTTGCCGATGAAATCCTGCAGTTTGTTGAGGAATTCGACGTTGTTCTTTTCGTCGTAGAAGCCATGGCCTTCGCCGGGCTTGCTCATCCATTCGTAGGGTTTGTGTGCGGCATCCAAGGCCGCACGCATGGCCTTGGCTTGGGCAAATGGCGCCCGCTGGTCGTCCTCACCGTGGACGAGCAACACCGGAATGTCGATCTTGTCGGCCATATTTGCCGGAGATATGGCCGATAGTTCCGCCTGGTTGTCGCCGATCTCCAGTTTCATGGCGTTGAGCCCCGCCGTGCTTTGGCGCGTATCGCCCTTCTTGTAAAGCATGCCGATGTCGTAGACGCCCGCGTAACCGATCGAGCACTTGAACATGCCCGGGGCGACGATCGGCGCCATCAGCGCCGAGTAGCCGCCGAAACTGGCGCCGAAGACGCAAACGCGGTCAGGGGCTGCATATTTTTCGGCGATCGCCCATTTGACGCTATCGATCAGATCGTTCTGGATCCCCGTACCCCACTGTTTGTAGCCCGATTCGGCGAAGTCCACGCCGCGGGAACTGGACCCCCGAAAGTTGACCTGCAATACGAGGTAGCCGCGACTGGCGAGGAACTGCGCTTCGCTGTCGTAGAACCAATCGTCGTTGACGTCGATCGGGCCGCCGTGCGGGAAGAGGATCATGGGCAGGCTGGTTTTTGAATCCGAATTAGGCACGGTGAGGATGGCTTCCAGCTCTTTACCGTTGCGGTTCTTGAAACGCAGGGGGCGGCGCTCGGCCATCTTTGCCGGATCGACCCAAGGCTCGACGTTGAACAACCTGTTTACCTTGTAGTTTTGCGTGTTGATCAGGTAGTAGGTGCCAGGGTCGCGATCGCTGCCGACGAAGAACAGGAGTTCGCTGCCGTCCTGGCTGAACTGTACAAAGTCGACATATTCGCCTGGGAATTTCATCGTCAGCGCCCGGTGCAGTTTGGCGACCGGTGTGGTGGGATCGATATACGTGAAGTCAGGAACGCCCGTTAGCGGAGCTGTCGCAAACGGCTGATACGGATAGGGAGTCCACTGGACGCGCCCCACGCTGCCGAAGTCTGCGCGCGCCAGGACTTTTCGGTTTCCGCCATTTTCGTCTTGGGAAACGAGTGATGAGGGACCGCCACCTGCGTCATATTGAGCGTAGATGCCGTTCTCGTCGGGCGTGAAATGGATCGGGGTAAAGGTGCCGCCAATCTGCGCCGCTGAGAGCTGCTTCCAGCCGTCATTGTCGCGGCGGTAAACGACGTATTGATCCTTCACGTTGCGACCATAGGCAAATCGTGCCTGGCCGTCGGCTCCGACCATAAAGCTCATATCGTGAACGCTGATCTGACCGATCAGATGGCGCGTGTTCCTGGTTGCGTCGACGTCGTACAGCGTGCTGTAGGTGTTGTCGTTCCAGCTCTCGGTTCGCATGTAGAAATGGCCGTTTGCAGGAGTTGGCTTGCCGCTGAAAAATCCCCAGCCCTCATCGGTGCCGCGACTGCCTGCGCGCTTGCCGTACTTGGCGCTGTTGAAACCGTAGAGGTAGTCCTGATTCTTGCCGTCGAGGTCGGTGGCGATGAGCTCTCCCGTGAGATAAGGCTTGTCGATCGAGCCCTGCTGCTTGCCCTTTGCCACGACGATACGCGTATCGCTCACCCACATGATGTCTGCAGCCGTCTCGTATTTGGGCAGGCGCAACAAGCTGATGGGATGCGTCGTATCATTTACGCGGTACACCGCCAGGGCATGTGAGTCGCCATCCGGGTCGTTGAGGTTGACGGCGATGTATTGGCCGTTGGGAGAAAGCGCCGGGTCGGACACGAGCACATGTCGCGCAAAATCTTCCACCGGAATCAGATCGGCGGCGACGGCGGCCGCTGGCAGCAGCAGGCAGGCAGCGGACAGCATGGTCCGCGCGAAACGGTAGGACATCGGTTTTTCCCCTGGCACGCTCCATGTGATGAGTCGGTCCCGCCTGGAGCGCGGTGGGCTGACTGGATGCGGACATCCCTCGCTTGACGCGCGGCCGTCCCCTCCCAAGGCGCAGTCCGCGTCACCGGCGATTCTAGCGCTGGCGCAACCGCCACCGGAAGGGCGGCCGACGCCATGCAATCGCAGCCCGCTACACTTGTGCTTTGTCCCCCCAGCCCCGCACCCATGACCCAGCCTTTCGTCGTCGATATCAACCCGGTCGCCTTCCACCTCGGCCCGATCCAGGTGCACTGGTACGGCCTGATGTACCTGCTCGGCTTTTTCTTCGTCGCCGTACTGGGCGAATACCGGCGCCGGCGCGGACGGTTGCCGGTCAGCTGCGATGCACTGGGCGATCTGCTGTTCTACGGCATGCTCGGGGTCATTGCCGGCGGGCGCATCTGGTACATGTTGTTTTACGCGGATATCGACTGGATCTGGACCGCGCCGCAGACGCTGTTCAAGGTGTGGGACGGCGGCATGAGCTTCCATGGTGGCCTGCTCGGCGTGCTGGCTGCGGGCTGGTGGTGGTCGCGCCGGCAGAAGCTGCACTTCTTCGACACCATCGACTTCGTGGCGCCGCTGGTGCCGATCGGACTGGGCCTGGGCCGGCTCGGCAACTTCATCAACGGCGAGTTGTGGGGCAAGCCCAGCGACGTGGCGTGGGCGATGATTTTTCCGCAGGCTCCGGACCGGCTGCCGAGGCATCCCTCGCAGCTGTACGAGATGCTGCTCGAGGGCGTGGTGATGTTCGTGGTGCTGTGGCTGGTGTCGCTGAAGCCGCGCCCGCGCTATCTGGTATCGGGCCTGTTCGCGCTGCTGTACGGCAGCTTCCGTTTCGGGGTGGAGTTCGTGCGCGTGCCGGATCCCCAGCTTGGCTATCTGTTCGGCACGCAATGGGTGACGATGGGGCAGATGCAGTCGCTGCCATTGATCGTGGTGGGCCTGCTGCTGATCGCGTTATCGCGGCGTGCTCCCACACTGCCGCTGGCACCTGTTGCCGCGAAGGTCTGATCCATGCGCGCCTACCTCGATCTGCTTCGCCATGTCCTCGAGCAGGGCACCGAAAAAACCGACCGCACCGGCACCGGCACGCGCAGCGTGTTCGGCTGGCAGTTGCGCTTCGATCTCCGGCAGGGATTTCCGCTGGTCACCACCAAGAAACTGCACCTGAAGTCGATCGTGCACGAGTTGATCTGGTTTCTGCGCGGCGACACCAACATCGGCTACCTGAAAGAGCACGGCGTGCGCATCTGGGACGAGTGGGCCGATGCGAACGGTGATCTAGGCCCGGTCTACGGCCGGCAATGGCGCGCATGGCCGACCGCGGATGGCAACACGGTGGACCAGATCGCGTGGGTGATCGACGAGATCAGACGCAATCCCGACTCGCGCCGACTGATCGTCAGCGCCTGGAATGTGGGAGAGCTGTCCAGGATGGCGTTGCTTCCATGCCACAGCTTGTTCCAGTTCTACGTGGCCGATGGAAGGCTGAGCTGCCAGCTGTACCAGCGCTCTGGCGACATCTTTCTCGGCGTGCCCTTCAACATCGCCAGCTATGCGCTGCTCACCCACATGGTGGCGCAGGTATGCGGGCTTGGGGTGGGCGATTTCGTGCACACGCTGGGTGACGCGCACCTCTACAACAATCACGTGGAGCAGGCGCGGCTGCAGCTGACCCGCGAACCGCGGCAGCTGCCTCAGCTGAAGCTCAATCCGCAGGTTCGCTCGATCTTCGATTTCCGCTATGAGGACGTGGCGATCGAGGGTTACCAGCCGCACCCGGCGATCAAGGCGGACGTCGCTGTTTAGCGGTTCCGCAGCTGCCCGCAAGTATCTGCGACCGTCGCTGCGACGGCCGCGAGCCGGACCATCCTGTTAAGATTCGGGACCACGATGGCGCCGTTCCCCAGCGCGATCCGCCCTCCAGACCTACGTCTTCAAGGACTCATTATGGCTATTTCGCTGATTGCCGCACTCGACGAAAACTTTGCCATTGGCCGCAAGGGTCAGCTGCCCTGGCACCTGCCCGACGATCTGCGCTGGTTCAAGCAACTGACCACGGGCAAGAACATCCTGATGGGTTACAACACCGCGCTGTCGATCGGGCGCGCGCTGCCGGATCGGGTGAACCTGGTGTTGTCGCGCCGGCACGAGGCGCCGTTCCCCGGCCAGATCGCGGTGCGATCCATCGAAGAGGCACAGGCGCGCACCGACAACACCGGCTTGATGGTGATCGGCGGCGGCATGGTGTTCGCCGAAGCCTTGCCGCGCGCCCGGCGGATGTATCTGACGTGGGTGAGCGCCGCTGTCGACGGGGCCGATGCATTTTTTCCGGGCGTTCATTTCAGCGACTGGACCGAGGTCTCCCGCGTGCATCACAAGGCCGACGCCGAGCACGCGTACGACTTCGACATGGTCGAGTACCTGCGAAACATCTGAGCGTGGCAGCCGTCGCGCCAAGGCCGGTCATGCATGTCGTGGCCGCCGTGATGCACGATGCGGATGGCCGCGTGCTGCTGGCGCAGCGGCCGGAAGGCAAGCATCTGGCCGGCATGTGGGAGTTCCCTGGCGGCAAGCTCGAGCGCGATGAAGCGCCGCTGGCCGGGCTGGCGCGCGAATTGCGCGAGGAACTCGGGATCGAACTGCAGCGGGCCGATCCGCTGATCCGCGTGCCGTGCCGCTACGTCGATCGCGAATTGCTGCTGGACACCTGGCAGACCGATCAGTGGCACGGTGATCCGCGATCGCTGGAAGGACAGGGCTTGCAGTGGCTGGCGCCAGCGCAGATCGATCCGTCGATCCTGACGCCGGCCGATCGCGCCATCCTGCAGGCCTGGCGGTTGCCGCATCGTTACTCGATCACGCCGCTAGAGCTGTCGCCGGACCAGCTCGGCGCGTGGTTCGAACGCATCGCTCGGGCGATCGAACGGGGTGAGCGGCTGATCCAGCTGAGGCTGCCGCTGTGGCCGCGCGAACAGGTGCGCGAACTGGCCGCGGCCCTGCTGCCGCTGGCCCGGCGGCACGGTACGGAATTGTTGCTGCATGGCGATATCGAAGGCGCGCTGGCGCTTGGTGTGGGCGTGCAACTGAAGAGCGTACAACTGGCGAGCCTTTCCAAACGCCCACTGCCGTGGTCGCAAACGGTCGGCGCCAGCTGCCACGAGGTGGCACACCTGCTCCAGGCAGAGCTCATTGGTGCGGATTTCGCCACGCTGTCGCCGCTGGCGGCCACGCGCGACCTGCCGCAGCGTACGCCGCTGGGCTGGGGCCGCTTCCACGACTGGGCCGAATCCGCCGCGCTGCCGGTCTATGCGCTCGGCGGCATGGCACCGTCGCACATCGCTCAGGCCCGCCAATGCAGCGGGCAGGGCGTGGCGGGCATGCGCGAGTTCTGGCCCTAGCGCCGGCGTTTTTGCGGATCAGCGGCCAGCGCGAGATAACGGCGATGCAGTTCGGCGACGGCCTCGTCCAGGGCGGACTCGTCGCCGCTGTTTTCAATGACGTCGTCCGCCAAGGCGAGGCGATCGGCGCGGCTGGCCTGATGAGCGAGCATGCGATGGGCAAGGGCGTCGTCGATGCCGTCGCGCGCGATCAGGCGCGCGATCTGCACCGACTCCGGCGCATCGACCACCAGCACGCGGTCGAGCCAGCGGTAGTGCTCGATGTTTTCCGCCAGCAGGGGAATGGCCAACAGGCAATACGGCGCCTGTTCGGCCAGCGAGCGTTCGCGCAGCCATTGGCGCACCCGTGGATGGATGATCGCTTCCAGGCGCTCGCGTGCGGCGGCATCGGCAAAGATGCGTTGGCGCATGGCTGCCCGGTCCAGCCGTCCCGATGCATCGAGTACATCGGGACCAAAAGCTGCGATCAACTCACGCAGTCCGGTCGACCCCGGCTCGATCACTTCGCGCGCCGCCACATCGGCATCATGCACGTGCACGCCCAGGGCCTCGAAGCGTCGTGTAGCGGCGCTCTTGCCCGCAGCGATACCGCCCGTCAGCCCGATCGCCAATGCGTGGCCGGTCGCATTCATCGCAAGCCGGTCAATTGCATGTAGCCCTGCAGCAATCCATGTCCGGCCACGAACCAGACCCAGCCGGCGGCAGCGATGAACGGGCCGAACGGCATCGGTATCTCACGTTCATGCTTGCGCAGGGCGATCAGGGTGCCGCCGACGAGGGCGCCGATCAGCGAGGACAACAGGATCGTAGGCAGCAGCGACACCGGCCCCATCCAGGCGCCCAGTGCAGCCAGCAACTTGAAGTCGCCATGGCCCATGCCTTCCTTGCCGGTGAGCAGCTTGAACACCCAATACACGCTCCACAAGCTCAGGTAGCCAATGGCCGCGCCGATGATCGCCGATGGTGCGGTCACGAACATCGGCAGCAGCGCCAGCAGCAAGCCCAGCCACAACAGTGGAAAGGTCAGCTGATCGGGCAGCAGCTGGGTGCGGAAATCGATACCCGACAGCGCGATCAGCATCCAGGTCAGCAGCAACCCCGCCAGCGCCGCCCAGGACGGTCCGAACTTCCACACGATTACCGCACTCAGCACGCCGCTGAGCAGCTCCACCAGCGGGTACTGGATCGATATCTTCGATCGGCAGTAGCGGCAGCGCCCACCGAGCATGAGCCAGCCGAACAATGGAATGTTGTCCATGGCCGACAGCGGGTGCTTGCAGTGTGGGCAATGCGATGGTTCGCGCACGATGCCTGGTGGCAGCGGCGTCACATCGGCCTGAAGCTCCAGCACCTCGCGCGCTTCCTGCCGCCAGCCCGCCGCCATGCGCTCGGGCAACCGCAGGATCACCACATTGAGAAAGCTGCCGACCAGCAACCCGAGCACACCGGCCAGGGCGATCCACAGGGCGAAAGGAAGTTCGGGCATGCGTCAGCCTTGTGTTGGGCCCCACGGCAAGGGGAGGCAGTTAGGGTACGGCGCTTCGTGCGGTAGTGCATCCTGCGCGATGCGCGGATCTTGGTGAGCGCGAAAAGCATCCACCAGACCCGTTTCCAGAAACAAGAACGGCGGGCAATGCCCGCCGTTCCGTAAGTGTCCATGAACCTCTAGAACGTACCGGCGAGCTTGAAGATGGGCAGATACAGGGCGATCACCATGCCGCCGACCAGGGTGCCGAGCACCACCATGATGATCGGTTCGAGCAGGGTGGACAGCGTGTCGACCGCATTGCTCACTTCCTCTTCGTAGAACTCGGCGACCTTGAACAGCATGTTGTCCAGCGCGCCGGATTCCTCGCCGATGGCGGTCATCTGCACCACCATGTTCGGGAACAGGCCGGTCTGCTTCATCGCCAGCTGCAACTGGTGGCCGACCGAGATGTCGTCGCGCATCTGCTTGACGGCGTCGCCGTAGACCACGCTGCCGGTGGCGCCGGCCACCGCGTCCAGCGCTTCCACCAGCGGCACGCCGGCGCGGAACGTCACGCCCAGCGTGCGGGCGAAACGGGCGATCGCCGAGTTGCGCACGATGTTGCCCATCACCGGCATCTTCAACGCCATGCGGTCCAGGAAATGGGCGAACTTCAGCGAGCGTTTCTTGGCGATGATGAGTGCGGCGATACTGCCGCCGATCACGCCGATCACCACCCACCAGTAGCTCTGCATGAATTCAGATGCGGTCACCAGCAACTGGGTCGGTGCGGGCAGCTGCGCGCCGGCGTCCTGGAAGGTCTTGGCGAACACCGGCACCACGAACAGCAGCATGATCAGGCAGACCAGGAAGACCACGGCCAGCACCATCATTGGATAGAACAGCGCCTTCTTGATCTTCTTCTTGATCGCCTCCGTGCGCTCCTTGTACGTCGCCACGGTGTCCAGCACGGTATCCAGCACGCCGGACGTCTCGCCGGCGTGCACCAGGTTGCAGTACAGCTCGTCGAACTGCACCGGGTAGCGGGCCAGCGCCTCGTGCAGTGCTGCGCCGCCTTCGATGTTCTGCTTGACGTCGAGCAGGACATTCTTGAAGCGGATGTTCTTCTGGCCGTCGGCGATGATGTCGAACGACTGCACCATCGGCACGCCGGATGCCATCATGGTGGCGATCTGGCGGCTGAATACGGCGATGTCACCCGGTTTGATGGTGCTGCCGGTGGCTCCGAACAGCGGTTTGGAGCGCTCCCGTACGGTTTGCGGGTTCATGCCCTGGCGACGCAATTCGGCCTTGACCAGCGAGGCGTTTTTCGCCGGCATGTCGCCCTTCATGCGCTTGCCACGCTTGTCCAGGGCGACCCACTCGTAAGTGGTCATGCGGCTGACTTCGGCGCGCTGTGCACCGAGCGCGCGCGCCTTGTTTGCGTTTGTGGTTGCGGTAGCCGTGGCCATGCGCATCTTCCCCTGGTGGTTCGGTGCCTAAACCGCCCAAGTGGACGGCTGACAAGGTATTTGTACAGCTTATGCCATTTTCGCGGCGCCAAACCGTGGCGCCGGACGCAAGTTCAGTGCTGCGGACGTCCCAGATCCCGGGCTTATTCCTTGGTTACGCGGTCGATCTCGACCAGGCTGGTCAGGCCCTGCTTCACCTTCAGCAGGGCCGACGCGCGCAGGTCGTTCACTCCGGCCGCCTTGGCCGCCGCCGCGATCTGCATCGTGTTGCCGCCCTGCAGGATGATCTTCTGGATTTCCTCCAGCATCGGCATTACCTGGTAAATGCCCACGCGCCCCTTGTAGCCATCATTGCAACCGTCGCAGCCGACCGCCTCGTAGACGGTCATTCCGGCGTCGACGTCGGCCTGGCTGAAGCCCGCGGCCAGCAGTACTTGCGGCGGCAGGTCCATCGGCTTCTTGCATTCATGCAGGCGCCGCGCCAGGCGCTGGGCGATGATCAGGGTGACCGACGAGGTGATGTTGTACGGCGCGATGCCCATGTTCATCAGGCGCGAAACGGTCTGCGCCGCGTCGTTCGTGTGCAGGGTGGACAGCACCATGTGACCGGTCTGCGCCGCCTTGATCGCGATCTCGGCGGTTTCCAGGTCGCGGATCTCGCCGACCATGATCACGTCCGGATCCTGGCGCAGGAACGAACGCAGCGCGCTGGCGAAGGTCATGCCGCGCTTCACGTTCTGCTGGACCTGGTTGATCCCCTCGACGCGGATTTCCACCGGGTCCTCCACCGTCGAGATATTGCGCTCGGTGGTGTTGAGCATGTTCAGGCCGGTGTACAGCGACACCGTCTTGCCCGAACCGGTCGGGCCGGTGACCAGCACCAGGCCGTAGGGCTTGTGGATCGCGTCGACATAGAGCTTTTGCTGGTCCGGCTCGTAGCCGAGCTTCTCGATGCCGATCTTGGCCGAGGAGCCGTCCAGGATACGCATCACGATCTTTTCGCCGAACAGCGTCGGCAGGGTACTCACGCGGAAATCGACCGCGCGGGTCTTGGACAGGTTGAGCTTGATACGGCCGTCCTGCGGGATGCGCTTCTCGGCGATGTCCAACTGCGCCATCACCTTGATGCGCGAGGAAATGCGGTTGGCCATCTTCATCGGCGGATTGGCCACGGCGGTGAGGATGCCATCCATGCGCAGGCGCACGCGGTATTGCGTCTCGAAGGGTTCGAAGTGGATATCGGAGGCGCCGCGACGGATCGCGTCGACTAGGATCTTGTTGATGAACTTCACCACCGGCGCATCGTCGTTGCCGTTCGCGTCGACGCCGCTGCTCTGTTCGGTCTCGTCGTCGCCGCCCTCGATGTCCAGCTCGTCCAGGTCACCGCTGCCCATGTCCGGCATGGTGTTGCGCATGTTGTTGAGCAGGCTCTCGATCACCCGCTGCAGCGAACTGCGCTCCACCAGGATCGGCTCGACCATGCAGTTGGAGTGGAACTTGATCTCGTCCAGCGCATGCGACTGCATTGGGTCGGCAATGCCCACGAACAGCCGCTTGCCGCGGCGGAACAACGGCAGCGCCTGATGCTTGTTGATCAAGGCTTCGCTGATCAGATCCAGCGGCATGGCGGTGGGGTTCAGTGCAGCCACATCCATCATCGGCATGCCGAACTCGGCCGAAGCGATCTGCGTCAGCTTGCCGCTGTCGACCAGGCCGCGATCGAGCAACCAGGCGCCAAGGGTAGCCTTGTGCTGGGCGCTGTCGGCCATCGCCTTGCGTACATCGCCCTCCGGCAGCACCCCTTCGGACACCAGTCGGCGCGCCATGCCGGACAGACCTGCGAG
>Ga0207664_10002289_pt1 | contig 12630 bp, 12 predicted proteins | sample LARL83metaG_FD_184349 | JGI IMG/M metagenome (GOLD analysis project Ga0207664, IMG submission 184349) | Corn, switchgrass and miscanthus rhizosphere microbial communities from Kellogg Biological Station, Michigan, USA - LAR L8-3 metaG... | ecosystem: Host-associated > Plants > Roots >...
GGAGCGTCGTACGTGCGCTCGATGGACGTCATCGTCGTCAGCCCCACCGGCTGATCTCGCCGAGCGGGAACGCGGCGAACGCGTCGCTTTCCGCGCCGTGCTTGAGGCTGGTCAGGTAGGCGCCCCAGTTGGTGCTGCAGCCGCTCATGAATTCGCTGGCCTCCCGCCAGCCGGCGTGCGTGAACAGCAGGGTGGTGCCGCCGTCGCCGCCGGGCCGCAGGTCGAAGTTGATCCGGGTGTCGATCCACGAGTCGGGTCCTTCGATGACCTGCCACACCACCTGGTCCGCGGTGTCGGTCAGGACCCGCATGACGGCGGCGGGTTTCTCGGCGTCACCGAAGTAGACGCCGATGCTGGAGCCGACGGTGTGCTCGCCGGTGAGCGGGCGTCCGCTCCACCACCGGCCGACGCCGTCGGTGCTGGCGATGAGGTCGTGCACCCGCTGTCGCGGGGCGTCGATGCTGATGCGGTGCAGGATGTCCGGCATGGTGAGTCCTCTCTCTCGGGCAGATCCGCATCAGTGACGAACAGGCCCACGCCAGACGGACACCCCTGTTGGTGTCCGTCTGCGGCCACGCCGTTCGTCTGATACTCGAGAACGCACCGACCGGTGACAGGAGGACCCATGCAGTACGCGTTGTTGGCCTATACGTCCACGGAGGCCACGGACCGGGCGACGCGCCCGATCACGGACACCCTCGCCTCCCGGCTCGACGGGCCGAACGTGACCGGCTGGGCACGCCTGCACGCCGACGAGTCGGCGACGACGCTGCGCAACGACGGCGGACGGACGCTGCTGACCGACGGACCGTTCATCGACAGCAAGGAGTACCTGGCCGGCGTGATCCTGATCGAGGCCGAGAACCTCGACGGTGCACTCGCGATCGCCGAAGAGATGCTTCAGGAAACCAGGCCGGGCGCCGCGATCGAGGTGCGGCCCATTCTCGAAGGACGCTTCCCGGGCGATCGACATGGCGCTTGACGCGGTCTTCCGCGACCAGTGGGGTCGCGTGCTGGCCACCCTGGTCGGGATCCTCGGCGACGTCGAGCTCGCCGAGGACGCGGCCGCCGAGGCGTTCGCCATCGCGGCGGAACGCTGGCCGCGCGACGGCGAACCGGCCAACCCGACCGGCTGGCTCGTCACGACCGCACGCAACCGCGCCATCGACCAGTTGCGCCGCCAGCAGGTCCTGGCCGACAAGACGAAGCTGCTCGCCCGCGACATCGAAACCGGGCATCCATGCCTGACGGAGGCGGAGGCGGACATGGACGACGGCCCCACCATCCGGGACGAGCGGCTGGAGCTGATCTTCACCTGCTGTCACCCGGCGCTGGCCGTCGACGCGCAGGTCGCGCTGACGCTGCGCACGCTCGGCGGCCTGTCCACCGACGAGATCGCACTGGCGTTCCTCGTGCCGTTCGAGACCATGAGCAAGCGACTGACCAGGGCCAAACACAAGATCCGCAACGCGGGCATCCCGTTCGTCGTGCCGCCCGATCACCAGTTGCCGGACCGGCTCGCGGCCGTGCTCACCGTGGTCTACCTGATCTTCAACGAGGGCTGGGGCGGCGGCCGCGTCGATCTGGCCGCCGAAGCGATCCACGTCGGCCGCGCGCTGGCCGACCTGATGCCGGACGAACCGGAAGTACTCGCGCTGCTGGCGCTGATGCTGATGCACGACGCGCGTAAAGCGGCCCGGGTGCGCGACGGGCAGGTCGTGCCGCTCGACGACCAGGACCGAACCCGGTGGGACACAGGGCGGATCGACGACGGCCGGGAACTCCTGCGACGGGCCGTGGCACGCGGACGTACCGGGCCGTACCTGGTCCAGGCGGCCATCGCCGACCTGCACCTGCAACAGCCCCGCGACTGGCACCAGATCGCCGCGCTGTACCAGACACTCGCCGCACAGACCGGTTCGCCGATCGTCGAAATGAACCGGGCGATCGCCGTTGCCGAGATCGACGGGCCGGAAGCCGGCCTGGCCATCCTCGATCGCCTGGACCTGGACCATTACCGGTATTTCCACTCCACCCGCGCGGAACTCCTGCGTCGCGCCGGCCGCGACGGCGATGCCCATCAGGCCTACCGCCGAGCGCTGGACCTCGCACAAACCGAGCCGGAGCAACGTTTCCTCGCCGACCGGCTGGCCGACACCACACCCTGACGGGCGCCGAGATAACGCTTTCCTGACAACCGGCCACCCCGATTGCGAACGTTCGCATCGGCGGTCGAGGATGGCGGTGATCAACGCACCGAGGAGGGACCGCGTGGCGGATCGCGACCTGTTGACCGCGAAGATCAGCCGTGGGTTCGACCATCTCGACCTGGACGGCGACGGGCAGCTGACCGAGCACGACCACGTGCTCATGGGTTGGCGCGTCGCGGCGTCGCTCGGTTACGCCGAAGGCTCGCCGGCCGAACGGCGCATCGTCGACGCCTATCTGCACATCTGGCGCGACCTCCATCTGCCGCACATCCCCGACGGCGGCACAGCCATCTCCCGTGAACGGTTCCTGACCTCCACCCGAACATTGGCCGACAACCCGGTCGCGGCACGAGCGACACTCGGCGCGCTCGCCGAAGCGTTCCTGGCCATCGCCGACCGAGACAATGACGGCCAGATCGGACCGGCCGAATTCCTCGGCTTCCAGCGCGGCCATTTCCCGATGCTGTCCCAGAACGACGTCGACGAGGCATTCGCCCACCTCGACCGCGACGGCGACGGCTACCTGTCCGCCACCGAGGTCACCGAGGCGATCGTGGAATTCTGGTCCAGCACCGATCCCGATGCCCCGGGCAACTGGTGGATGGGCCGCCCTACCTGACACACGGCGAAACCCACTGGACAGCGGAACGGGCCGTTGCCATCCTCGTGCCGGTGTCGGATACCCCGTTCGACGACTGGATAGCCCAGCGGTACGAACGGCTGTGGCCGGAACTGTTCGGCCCAGCCGTGATCGACCCGGCCGTGGACTTCCTCGCCGAACTGGTGGACGGCGGTGCCGCGCTGGAACTGGGGATCGGCACGGGCCGCATCGCGTTGCCGCTGTCCCGCCGTGGCGTCGCCGTCCACGGGATCGACATGTCGGCGGCCATGATCGCCCAGCTCCGGGCCCAGCCGGGCGCCGCTGCCATCGGCGTGACCATCGGCGACTTCGCCACCACCACGCTCGCCCGCACGTTCCGGCTGGTCTACCTGCTGCGCAACACGATCACCAACCTGACCACCCAGGACCACCAGGTCGAATGCTTCCGCAACGTCGCGGCCCACCTGGCACCCGGTGGCCTGTTCGTCATCGAGAACTACATTCCCGAGCTGCGGAATCTGCCGCCCGGCGACAACGTCCACGTGTTCGCCAGAACGCCCACCCATCTCGCATTCGAGGAATACGACCTGGCGGCGCAGGTCGCCGTATCCCACCACTACTGGATGATCGACGGCGAACTCAGGACATTCACCTCACCACACCGTTACCTGTGGCCGGCCGAGTTGGACCTCATGGCCCGAATCGCCGGAATGACACTGCGCGAACGATGGAGCGACTGGCGCCGTACCCCGTTCACCGGCGACAGCCGACACCACATTGCGGTGTGGGTGAAGGGTGCACCCTGATTCACGCCAGCCCGGCGGCGATCGCCGCGCCCGTGCGGTGGTCGGTCAGGTACGGGACGACCGAGTGGACCTTGGATCCGTTGTGTACCAACGCATTGCGCACGCGATCACCGAAACAGGGACGCAGGTCCTTGACCAGTGCCACCACGTCACCGGAGTCGGCGATGTTCGTCCACCTCAAGGTGCCATCGCCGGGCCAGACACCGTGCCGGCCGTCGGGAGCGGGATCGAGCCGGTGGAAGACCAGGTGCGGGATGCCCAGCGGTGCGCCCAGGGTGACCAGCGCGCGCACGCCGTGCCCCGGGTTCGCACACAGCGCCTCGTACGCCACGACGGAACCCAGCGAGTGCGCCACGACGACCCTGGTGGTCGGGCCGATCCGGGCCATGACCCGCGCCCTCGCTGCGGCCCGGATCAGCGGGTCGGACAGGTAGGCGCTGACCTGCTTGAGGTCGCCGATCATCGCCGGCTCGCCGACCTTCGCGAAGAAGCGGCTGTTGGCCAACTGCCGCAACGCACGCTGTGCCAGTTCGGTTGTCCGCGCCAGGGTGTCCCCGTTGGGCGGCGCGACGCCCGTGTCCGACTCGGCGGCGCTGGCCCACCACGACATCAGCAGGTCCATCTCCAGCCCCGGCCGCACGTCGGCCGCGGTATGGGACGGATCCGACCGAAACAGGTCGCCGTAGTAGGCCATGGCGTTGACCGGGAAGGTCGCGGACCCGGCCCTGGTCAGCCCGGCGGCCATGGCCGGCAGCCATTCCGCGTGGAGTGCCTGTCCCCCGAGCGCCTGCTGGCCGATCCCGTGCACCAGCACCACTGCGGCCACCACGACCTCCTCCCGTCAGCAACACCATCGCCGGACCCCCGCCGGGCATTTCGCGGACGCCGACAACCGCGACGGTGGGCCGCACCCCGTGGCGCGGCCCACCGAACGGGCCGTTGTCAGCCGATGTTGAACTGCTGGTTGCCGCCCCGCCCCTGCGCGGTCGCGATCGCGGTCTTGGCGGCCTGCTGGACTCCTTGTTTGACCCAGAACCCACCGCTGGTGTCCGGCGTGCCCAATGAGACGAAGGCGCAGCCCTGGTTGACCATGTCCTCGTAGAACGCGACGGCCAGCAGCCTACCCAGCCCCTTGCCCCGGTGCGCGCCGGACACCTCGATGGTCTCGACCTTGCCGGTGTCACCGTCCTTGCCACCGGTGACATGGCCGATGCTGTCGCCGGTCGAACCGAAGTGCACCCGCACGCTGGTGCCGCTCTTGGACAGGTAGTACCGGGACGTCCCGATCCGGTTCATGGCCAGACCGGCGTTCAGCGCGGCCGTGATCTCGGCGCGGGTCACCTGGACGGGACCGATCACCGGAGCGGGCGCCATCAGCATCGCCCGCAGCCGGGCCACGTCCTCCGCCGACAACTTCTTTCCGCTCTCCTCCTGCTTGCTCTCGACCACCTTGGTCACGGCCTTGCCGGGATTCGGCGTGGGCTCCATGTCGCTACACCCCTTGCGCTACTGGATCGCCGCGGCGATCGCCTGCTGCAGCTCGTCTTCCGACATCTGGTCGACACCTGGGACCTCGCGGATGGCGGCGGCGATCTCCCGCAGGAAGGCCTCGTCGGTCTTGCCTTGCCCGGCGGGCGTTTCCGCTGCGTAGGCGCCGCTCGCGATGACCTGCGCCAGCCACGCCGTCTTGTGTTCCGGCGGGTTCGCCGGCCAGTTCGCGCCCCAGCGGGTGTCCAGGTCGGCGGTCAGTCGCTGCCGCCATTCGCCGTGCCACTTCGACTCCAGCACGGCCACCTGCTCGGGCGTCACCCAGGCGAAACCGTCGTCGCCCCTGGGCTGCTGGATGACGACGCCGTACTGGCCGAACGTCGAGATGCGGTCCGCGACGGACATCGGGTCCAGGTATCGCAACAATGCTTCGGCGGGTTGACCCACGTGCTGCTCGTTCGCGTGGTACGCGAACCATTCGCGAAATGTCGGCCAACTCTGTTCCGTACCGTCCCACTGGCCGCCGTTCGTGGCCAGGAACCGCTGCCATGCCTGCTCGTCGTAGGCCGGCGCGGGCGGGCCCTGGTTCTGTTGCCGCTCCGGCAAAGCCTGCGCCAGCCGCTGATAGCACCAGGTGTCCAGTCGATCGGAGTTCAGCAATTGGTCCCGATCCGAGTCGGGCATCTCGTCCAGTTCTCGAAAAATAGGAGCGATACTCGGATCGTCGTCAGCGGATCGTATCCCCAGATGCTCCAGGAATCGTGCCCGCCGACTCTCCCACGGCGATTCCCGATCGGCCGTCACTTCGGGCAGAATCGGTTGGATTCGTGTCCACGATTGTTCCAGAGACGTCATCGGCGCTCCTGAACCGTGCGAATGTCAACATTCCCAGCTTCCTCGTGTCCGATCGGCGCCCACCGCCCGCCCGGGCCGCCCATGCGGGCAGCCGGCCCCGCGTGTGTGGGCAGTCACGCCGGGAATCAAACGCGACCCCGCAGCGCTAGACGTCGGGTGAAGAAGATTGGGTTCCTGTCGTTCGGTCACTGGTCGTCGAGCCCGCACTCGCAGACCCGGTCCGGCGCCGACTTCCTGCACCAGTCCATCGACCTGGCCGTCGCCGCCGAGGAGCTGGGCGTGGACGGCGCGTACTTCCGCGTGCACCACTTCGCACGCCAGGCCGGCAGCCCGTTCCCGCTGCTGTCGGCGATCGGCGCGCGCACGTCGAAGATCGAGATCGGCACCGGCGTCATCGACATGCGCTACGAGAACCCGCTGTACATGGCCGAGGACGCCGGCGCGGCCGACCTCATCTCCGGCGGCCGGCTGCAGCTCGGCATCAGCCGTGGCTCACCCGAGCAGGTGATCGACGGTTGGCGCTACTTCGGCTACTCCCCGGCCGACGGCGAGACCGACGCGGACATGGCCCGCCGGCACGCCGAGGTCTTCCTCGATGTGCTCAAGGGCGACGGCTTCGCCGAGCCGAACCCGCGGCCGATGTTCGCCAACCCGCCGGGCCTACTGCGCGTCGAGCCGCACTCCCCCGGCCTGCGCGAGCGCATCTGGTGGGGTTCCGGGTCGAACGCGACCGGCGTCTGGGCCGCGCAGCTGGGCATGAACCTGCAGAGTTCCACGCTCAAGAACGACGAGACCGGCGAGCCGTTGCACGTCCAGCAGCGCAAACAGATCGAGGCGTACCGCGACGCGTGGCGGGAGGCGGGCCACGAGCGCGAGCCGAGGGTGTCGGTCAGCCGCAGCATCTTCGCGCTGACCACCGACCTGGACCGGGCCTACTTCGGCGACAGCGACTCGCACGACCAGATCGGCATGATCGACGAGACGACGAGGGCGATCTTCGGCCGCTCGTACGCCGCCGAGCCGGACGTGCTGGTACGGCAGCTCAAGGAGGACGAGGCGATCGAGGCCGCGGACACGCTGCTGCTGACCATCCCCAACCAGCTCGGTGTCGACTACAACGCGCACCTGCTGCGGAACATCCTCGAACACGTGGCGCCGGAACTAGGCTGGCGCTGACCAGGAGTGCACGACACCGAAGGATGGACGAGAAGATGACCCGAGAACTGGAGAAGGCGATCCTGGCCGGCGGTTGCTTCTGGGGCGTGCAGGAGCTCATCCGCAAGCAGCCGGGCGTGGTGTCGACGCGTGTGGGCTACAGCGGCGGTGACGTGCCCAACGCTACGTACCGTAACCACGGCACCCACGCCGAGGCGGTGGAGATCACCTTCGACCCCACCGAGACGTCCTACCGCGAGATCCTGGAGTTCTTCTTCCAGATCCACGACCCGAGCACGCGCGACCGGCAGGGCAACGACATCGGGATGAGCTACCGGTCGGCCGTCTTCTACACCGACGAGCGGCAGCGCGAGATCGCCGTGGACACCATCGCCGACGTGGATGCCTCCGGGCTGTGGCCGGGCAAGGTCGTCACCGAGGTGACGCCGGCCGGTCCGTTCTGGGAGGCGGAGCCGGAACACCAGGACTACCTGCAGAAGTTCCCGAACGGCTACACGTGCCACTTCGTGCGCCCCGGCTGGCGGCTACCGAGGCGGCAGAGCAACACGCCTGCGTGAGGCACCAGCAGCCACACAATGTGAAGGTTCCTCATACTGTCCCGTCATGGAGGAAATCGCACCCAGCACCCGCCGCCGTGTCCTGGCCGTTCTGGTGGCCGCCGCCGCGGTCGACGTGACGTACGTCGTTCTGTGGCTGTTCGCCCGCACGGTGGTGGCCAGCGAGACGCGACCGGCCTACGTCGAGTTCGAGAACGCCTTTCCGCTGGCCGACACGTGGCTGCTGGTGTGCGTCGTCGGCTCGGCCGTCGGCCTGGCCCAGCGCCGGCCCAGCGCGCTGCTCTGGCTGCTCGCCGGCGCCGGCAGCGGCCTGTACCTGCTCGGCATCGACTCGCTGTACGACGTCGAGAACGGCATCTGGTGGCTGCGCGGCGGCGCCGGGCTGATCGAGTTGCTGATCAACGTCCTGACGCTCGCGTTCAGCCTGGGGTTGATGCGCTGGGCCTGGCGGCACCGGACGGCCCTGCTGGCCGGTGCCTGACGACGGCCAGGCATCCGGACGCGGTCTCGCCACTGTCGGTGTGCCATGTACCCATCAGCAGGCCGGCGACCTCGGCGTCATCGGGCGGCGGAGTCGGGATTCGGACGACTTCGACGGTCACCTGCTCACGCACGAGTGGCAGCGCGCTCCGGCGCACACCCCGTGCGTCGGCCGGACCGAAGCCACGCTTGCCGCTCGGTTCCGACATTCCGTTCGTGTCGACGATCCGTAACAACTGCTCCCGCCACACCGGATCGGCCTGCGCGTCGTAGATGTACCGCGTGCCGAGCACGCTGTGCTCGGCCGTGGCGATCAGCCCGCTCGTGTCCGTTGTGGACAGCGGCGCGCCCCGGTAGGTCATCGGGATCTGGTACAGCACGCCGCCGGCCTCGACCAGGTGTGTCTCCATTCCGACCTCGCCGGCCGGATCCTCGAAGCGGAGGTACCCGACCGGGCGCACGACCGGCGTTCCCGTTCCCGCGTACCACGGCCGTCCCGCCAGCCATGCCGGCAGGAAGTCGCGGAAATGCGGTGTCAGCGTCGCGCCAGGGTGGATCTTCGCCATGGCGCGACGGTACCGACATCCTCCGACGGTTCAGTATGTGAACGGGGCGAGTTGTTGTCCGGACGGGCCGAGTGTGTAGCCGGTCCGGGTGGCCGGATTGAGCTGGACGTAGTCGCCGGTGAACTCGGTGAACACGTTGAAGTCGTTGAACTCCGGGATGCGGCTCACCACGTTGCCCTGGTGATCGAGGATCACCACGGTGGACATGCTGTTGTCGTCCGGTGTCGCGCCGAGGCCCGGTGTGCTCTCCCCCGCGCTGGGCGACTCGAGTTCCTGCACCACGACGTCGCCGGACGCGGGGTCGGCCGCGGGGTGCTGGTAGCTGAAGCCGCCGGGACTGGCCAGCGTCGCGGTGCCGGCCGCGATGTCGTACAGGCCGACGCCGTCGACGGTGGGCATCGCCGCGATCCCGGCCGCCGAGTCGACCGCGACGCCGGACGGTATGCCGGTGCCGACACCGAGTTGGCTGTGCACGCCGCCGGTGGCGAGGTCGACGGTGACCAGGGTCGGCGGTGCGCTGCCGTTGAAGAAGTCCGACGCGCCGACGACCGCCGTGCCGGTCGCCGTGTCCTCGCCGAGTCCGGTCACGTCGCCGAGTTGGAACGACGACAGCACCGGGCCGAGATCGGCCGACGGGCCGAACGTGTTGGCGACCACGTTCGTCGACAGCACCCGGAATCCTTTTTGGATGTTACCGATCAGCAGTGCGTCCGTTGGCGTGTCCTGGTTGTCGGCCGGTACGACCTCCGCGTCGGCCGGGGCGTCCGGTGTCCACGCACTCGTGTGGTGGGACGCGAGCGGGCTGCGCACCGTGTACGTGACGGGCAGCTTCGGGTTGTCGGGAGTGTCCGCGTACAGCGCGGTGTCCCCGGCGAGAATGCCCGGCCCGGACACGTTGGCCGTGGAGAACTGGCCCTTCTTCGACGTGACGAGCGTCCCGGTGATCGTGTTGTCGCGCTGGTCGAACGTCTCCACCGAGCTGAGCGTCTTGCCGTTGGCCAACGTCTGGTTGGACGTGACCAACCCGTCCGAACCGTGTGCGTCGATGCCGAATCCCTCCAGCGCCGACCCGCCGTCCGAGGGCGCCACCCCGTTCCGGGTGATCGCGCTGGTCTCGGACGACTCACCGGCCGCCGCGCCGGACGACAGCAACGGGATCACGCGGACGCTGTGGGGCGTGGTCGGGTCGAGCACGTCGGCCGGCAACTCGACGCTGCCGGACGCGCCGGCCAGTCGCCGGGCGAACACCGAACCGGTGTCGTGGCCGTTGTCGTCGCGGATGGTGCCGTTGGGGTTGTTGAACGTGGCCGACGAGTTGAAGATGTTGGGCCCTGGCGCGCTGATCTCCAGCAGCACACCGGTGGCGTGCGGCACCTGCCGGACGTCCCACGACGCCCGGAAATGCCCGTCGAACGGCACGGTGTCCGCGTGCGTGCCGTCGAGCAGCGGTGCCGATGGCTGCACGTCAGTGGGCGCGCCCTGCACCCGCGTGAACCCGAACTGGCTGAACACGAACTGGCCCGGGGCCGCCTGCACGGCTACGCCGTAGATCCCGCCGCCGGCCAGCGCGTCGACCGGCACCGACACGGTGCCCGTGACGCCGTGCAGCGGCACCGAGTAGATCGGCAGGTAGAAGTGCTGGAACGGGTCCATGCGGCCGGGCGCGGACACGACCAGCATCGGGTTGGTGAACGCCGTCTGGCCGGTCAGGTCGTAGTGCACCTGGAACGATCCGCCGGTGACGACGGCCGGGACGAGCGGCGCCAGCGGCGTCGGCGCGCCGGACTGCGGACCGAACGTCAGCGGGACCGTCGTGCTGGCCAGCACCCGGCCGCCGGCGCTCGCGGTGTAGTCGAGGGTGACCGAGGTGGGTTGGGTGGCGGACGGTTGCAGTCCGGCCGCGGCGATGATCGCGTCGGGTTGCAGCCGGGCCGACGGGCCGGTGGCCAGCGTTTGCTGATTCACCGACAGTCGATAGGTCACGCCGGCATCGGGCAGGCCGATCCAGTCCGGCGCGATCGTCAGCCAGTCGTTCTGTGCATGTCCTTGGAGCGGGATGTTCGTCGGGTCGGTCGCGCCGGAAAAGAACGCGCCGAAACCGTTGACGTTCTGCCGTTGCAGGACCGCGACCCGCGCCACGCCGGGCGACTGCCGGAAGCCGGCCTTGGCCAGCAGTCCGGTCACCGCCGCGCCGAGATCCACCTGCGGTCCGACGTCGATCGGCCGGTCGGCCTGCGGCACGTCGGGCACCGGCTTGGCCGTGCGTTCCAGGTAGGAGCGCAGCGCCAGTGGGTCGGTCAGCGAGCGGTCGCCGGTCAGCCGGGCGGTTTGCAGCACCACGGCGGCCGCGGCGCCGACCTCCTGCACCGACGCCGACGTGCCGCCGATGTTGTCGACCGTGACGGCATCCGCCGCGCCGCCCGGGACGTGTTGGAAGGCGAGCACGTTGTCGCCGGGCGCGGACACGTTCACGCGTGAACCGAAGCCGGACGAGAAGTCGGCCGAGCCGTCCCAGCGCACGTCCGCGAATGCCTGTTGGTTCGCCAGCGCCGCGTCGGCCGGATTGTGCGGTGGGGCCGCCGCGATGTCGTTCAGGGTCACCGCGCCGACGTCGATCGCGCCGGAGTCGACGTCGCGTGAGGGCACCGTCGAGAACTGGACGTCGGCGAGGCTGGTCGCGTCACGGCGCGATTCGGCCACGTCGGTGGCCGCCGAACCGCCGGTCGGGCTGACGGCGGCGTCGGTCGGGGTGCGCAGGCCGTCGTTGGCGGACGCCGCGAACGTGATGCCGAAGCGGTGCGTGATCGTGGCGATCACCGACTCCGTGACCGGGTCGTCCTCCAGGTAGCGGGACGGGAAGCCCTGCGCGTCCAGGCCGAACCCGAGGCTCGCGGTGATCACGTCCGGCCGGGGCGTCTGGCGAGCGGCGGCCAGGAACGCGGCGTCCACGCTGCTGATCGAGCCAGTCGTGTCGGACGGGACGACAAGGCGATAGGCGGCGCCGGGCGCGATCCCCAGCAGGTCGGTCAGACCGGCGCCGAGCGCGTCCGGCCGCTGGAGATCGTGCGGCAGCGGCGCCATCATCGCGAAGTCGAGGTCGATCTCGGTGTCGAACGGGTCGACGCCACAGGTCTCGCCGGTCGGGTCGAGCTTCGCCTTGGCATTGGCCGTCCACGTGGGAATCAACGGCATCGACGGCAGGTCCAGGAACCGCTGGCCGTTCTGGATGATCGTCGTCGGGCCCAACCCGGCCACGAAACCCGCGCACGGGTCGGTCTTGGGCACGTCGGCCGACGTGAGGTCGCCCAACGACACGTCGGTGATCACCTCACCGGTGCCGGGCAGTTGGTGGTAGGCCGATTCCAGGCCGTCGAACGCCGGTACCCAGTCCGTCGCCGTGCTGTTGAGCAGCGACTGGGCGCTTGTCTGGAGGCCGACGTTGGTCGGCAGTGCCGCGTCGGCGGTCGTCGCGGGACGGTTCGCGGTGGCCGGGTGGACGGTGGTCGCCGGCATCGAGATCGGCGTCGTGCTCAGGGGTGACGTGATCCAGTCCGGCTCGGCGTAGGCGACGGAGGGGGACGCGGTCAGCGCGGCCAGTGCCGCCGGCATCGACGCGTTGGTGACGTGCATGGTGTAGACGCGGGACAGGTCGACACCGGTGTCGGTCGACGAGGCCATGTCGCTGAACACCTGGTCCATGCTGGTCACGCCGAGGCCGGCAAGTTGCTGGTTGAACGTGGCGTTCGTCGTGTAGTCGGGCGTCGGCGCGCCGGGCGCCACCGCGGTGTCCGGTAACTCGCGTTGCGCAGTGGTGGCGTTCACGTCCGACGAGAGCACCACCTCGACCTGGTCGTGGGCGAACGGCACGGCGGGCGCCTTGGCCAGGTCGAA
>Ga0207664_10002290_pt1 | contig 12630 bp, 10 predicted proteins | sample LARL83metaG_FD_184349 | JGI IMG/M metagenome (GOLD analysis project Ga0207664, IMG submission 184349) | Corn, switchgrass and miscanthus rhizosphere microbial communities from Kellogg Biological Station, Michigan, USA - LAR L8-3 metaG... | ecosystem: Host-associated > Plants > Roots >...
GGCTACGGTGGCCCAGTCCGGGGTATTGACGCTGGTAGCCCGCACCAGAATCCGGACCTCGTCCTTGCCGGGCGAGGGTCGTGCGGTCTGATCGAGCCGGAGTACACGCTCCGGCCGTCCGTAACTGTGCTGGATTACGGCACGCATCGTGGGCGACTCGGTCGTCATGGGCCTGTACCTCGCCTTGCTAGCAGCATTGGAATCTCCTGTTCGCAGCAGTCGGATGAGATCTACGACAACAAAGAATTCGTCTCAGAGCCGTTTCTGACAATCCGCCGTTAGCAGGTCGTCGGGCGACGAAGGTCGATGGTCGCATCGACTTTGGTTCGGGGGGCGACAAACTATGTCGTGTAGTATTATGCAGCGTAATACCCTCGCGTCCCAGCAGCGATCCCAACATGACCCAGCCGCGTCGGCGCCCTCCCGCCTCGAAGTACACACAGGACCGCCAGCTCCCCGGAGCCTTCGAAGGCGAGACGGTCACACGCCGGAGATTCATCAACGGGACTGCGCAGGCCACGGGGGCGATCGCGGCAGCCGCGTTCACGTTGCCCGCCCTTGGTTTTGCGATCGGTCCGGTGTTCTCGCAGACGCCCGACACGTGGCAGCGGGTCGGGCCCGTCTCCCGGTTCAACAGCGTGGAGTACGCCCCCGAGGTGATCACGATCGAGCCCGGCATCGGTGAGGCCGGCTACTCGATCGCCTACGTCCGCCTGCACAACGCTGCCATCGACGGGCCGTTGAAGGATCGATACGACCACGTGATCGCGATCTCCTCCCGGTGCGTACACGTCGGTTGCCCGGTCCGCTGGGTCCCCGGCGCGCGGAGCTTCGTCTGCCCCTGCCATGGCGGGGTGTATGACTTCCGTGGCATCCGCACGGGAGGGCCGCCCCCACGACCACTCGACCGCTTCTACACGATGGTCCGGGAGGGACAGGTTCTCATCGGGCCCCGCTACAGCGTCAACAGCGAACTGCGGCGCTTCTCGCCCCGCGACCCAGGAGAGCCCCTTGACGGAATCGGCCAGTTCCTCTATCCGGCGCGACCGTCCACCGCGCCGGCCCCTCCGGGCGCCAAGTCGTGAACTTAGGCGCGACCTCTGGCGCTCACGCCGACACTCGGCCTTCAGCCGGAGTGCTGACCACGTCGATGTGTGGCGGTTCGCCGATTGCCTCGATCGGCGGCGCCGAGGGGTGGGCAGGCAGCAGCGCGAGTGCGATCACCGCACCTGCGCCGGCAATCGTGCCGGAGGCGAGACATGCCACGCTCAGGCCATGGATGAACGCGCCCGCGGCGGCGGCGTGGACGGCCGCTCCGAGCGCAGGCTGCCCGGCGTCAGCTACTTGGTGGGCGATCGCGAGCGCGGCTCCTGCGGAGGAGTGGGCCGTGTCGACGAGCGCTGCGGGTAGGTGCGGGGGGAGTGTGGCGGTAAGTCGGCTGGCGTACAGCGAGGCGTAGACGCTGCCGATCACCGCTACGCCGAGCGTTCCACCGAGCAGGCGCGTGGCGTCGTTGACGGCCGACCCTACGCCTGCCTTGGCGGCGGGGACCACGCCCATGATCGCCTCGGTCGCGGGTGCGCTGGTGAACCCCATCCCGGTGCCGTACAGGAGCATCTGGGCGGCGATCGTCGCGTAGCCGGTGCTGACCGTCACTGTGGAGACCCACAGGTAGAAGCCGGCCATGGCGAGCAAGCCGGCGGCGACCACAAGCTTGGTGCCGAACCTCACCGCGAGCTTGGTGCCTAGCACCGAGCTGACACCGATGGACACCGCGACCGGGAGCAGGTGCACGCCCGTCGATAGCGGGCTGTAGTCCCTGAAGAACTGGAAGTACTGGGTGATCAGGAAGATGAACCCGAACAGGTTGAAGAACGCGATCGTGACCGAGCCGCTGGCCGCGGTGAAGCGCGGGTTTCGGAACAGGCTGATGTCGAGCATCGGCGCGCGCACCTGCCGCTCGACGATGGCAAACGCGGCCAGCAGCGCGCCCGCGAGCGCGAAGCCGCCGAGCGTCCGCGCGCTGCTCCACCCATGCCCGACCAGCGCAATGGCGACGATCCGTGCGCGTTCGTGACGCTGTGAGTTGGACCGGCAGTCCTTGTGCCGGGCCAGGCACAGCGGGAAGATGACGCGGTGGCGCTTGACTATGAGTACATCGATTCCCTTACTTGCTACGGCGAGATTGGGAACAACGTCTTCCATCGCTTGGTCGAGTCGCGACGCGAGGTGTGGTTTGGTGACGACGGGTCCGGCCTGATCAAGTCGCAGCACATTCGTTCGCTGTTCTTCACTGAAGAGCAGCGACTTCGCTGGGAGAGCATGCCGAACCGCCCAGCACGTGAGGCAACCGAACCATCGCTAGATCTCTTCGCGGCGGGCTGCTTTCACGGCCCGCGGGAGGAACTCTCGCGGCTACCGACCGGCGACCGTGAGCTGGAGGACTATCTCCGAGCCCGCGGTCGGGTAACTCTCAACGACATCCATCAACTCTGCGGGGAAGCTCTCGTACCCAGTGGACTGAGAGAGGGCTTTGTTGATCTGGCTGCCGGTCTCCCGGATGCCTGGATCCTTGACGACGCAGCGGATCAGCTCGGTCGCCCAGGCTTCGGCGTCGCCCGCATCGAACGGAATTACCGCGAAGAACTCATTTTCGGCCCGCACACTCGCGAGGTATTGGGCTACAGACAAGTGCTCGTCGCGCCCGACGTTGAAGACGGCGCGCCTGTCGACGCCGTCATTGGATGGACCTCCTATGCCAGCCGGCAACTCGTTGATTCATTACCCGCAGGGATCCCCCCGGTGCCCCAGCCGCCGTGTGCTCCGCGGGGCTCCGGCCGAGGAACGGTGATACGCCCGGGACTCATGCTCGGCACGGGCTACTTCACCGACCTCAAGCCCCATCTCGATCAGTGGCTCGCCGACGGCGTGATCACCAAGGCAGACCACGAGGCACTCCAGCCACCGACCTAGTCACTTGGCGGACGAACGCTTTGGCGCATCCGCAGAGCCGCCACCGGTGACGGCGACCGCGTCGCCGCCGCCTGGCGTGTGGCCCTCGTAGACGACGGTGATGGGGTGGCGCTGGCGGTCGGCGCGTGGCACGATCTGTACGCATGCCCGTGGATGCCGGCCGCGTCGAGGAGTTCTTCGTGGCTGCGTGTGTGCCGCGCGACGACCACGCGGCTGGGACGCTCGAAGCCGCTGATCTGATCCGTCGGGCACATCCGCACGTTGCGGACGGCATCTATGGCGCGGCGATCCTTGGTGATGACACGGAGGTTGAGGGGCTGCTCGGAGAGGATGCCGGGCGCGCGACCGCGCTCGGCGGCCCGTACGGCTGGAACGCTCTGACGTATCTGTGTTTCTCTCGCTATCTGCGGCTGCGTCCCTCCGGCGGGTTCGTGCGCGCGGCGCGAGCGCTGCTGGACGCCGGTGCCGATCCGAACACAGGCTTCTTCGAGTCAGCGCACCAACCGGAGCCCGTCTTTGAAACCGTGCTGTACGGCGCCGCGGGAGTGGCGCACCATGCCGAGCTGACCCGGCTGTTGCTGGCACATGGCGCGGACCCGAACCTCGGCGGGGAGGTGGCCTATCACGCGCCGGAGGGGTTCGATGCCGAAGCTATGCAGGCCGTGGTGGAGTCGGGTCGGCTGTCCGACGCGGGGCCGACGACGATGCTTCATCGCAAGTTGGATTGGACAGATCGGGAAGGGGTGCGCTGGCTGCTGGAGCATGGTGTCGACCCAAACGCGCTGAGCGGCTGGGGCGACCGGGCGCTGCATCACTCCCTCGCGCGTGACAACGCGCTGCCGTTGCTCGAGGCGCTGCTCGACTTTGGTGCCGATCCAACGCTGAGCGCGCCCGCGCGCGAGCATCGCAACGCAGTGGCGGTGGCGGCGCGCTGTGGTCGGGCGGACGCGCTTGCGCTGTTTGAGTCTCGAGGGTTTGCTGCCGAACTGGACGGCGATGACGCGTTCTTCGCCGCGCTGTCGCGTGGCGACAGGCGCGGGCTGCTCGGTTTCGTGAGCGCCGAGTCGCGCATCGCTGAGCGGCTGGAAGCCTCCCAGCCAGGCGTTGTTGCGACGCTCGCGGGCGCCGGCAATACGGCCGCGCTCGAGCTCGCGCTTGACCTCGGCTTCCCGATGTCAGCCGATGCGCTGACTGTCGCTGTTTGGCGCGAGCGCACAGAAGCCGTGCGGCTGCTCCTCGATCGCGGCGCGGTCGTCTCCGCCGCCGAGATCTCGCTCGCCGAGCGCGCTCTCATCGAGATGTCGGAGTGGACACCACATCACTCACGCGACATTCTCGACGCGCTCCAAGCGAGCGCAGGCGAGGCATGACGACCTTTCGACTGCGACCCCATCACCGCATCGCGGTGCCCCTTCCACCGCGTGGGCTGTCGCCCTTCTTAGCGGGCTGACAGGATCAGGCTGAGCGCCCAGTCGGCTACCTCGTTGGGCGTCGCTGAGGTGTCGAGCGACAGGCACCCGGCCGGCACTTGGTACCCACTCTCAACCGATGCGACGACGGTGCGCCAAAACCGCTGACCCTCAGTCCGTAGGCCAAGCCGCCGGTAATGCTCGGCACGGTTTGGCAGTACGCACTCGAGTTGGACGAACCCAGCGTCGTGGTCGAGGGCGACACCGTGCAAGCGCTGACGCAGCGCGGGCTCGGCAACCGCTTCGACGACCACGGAGCGGCCTGCGTCGAGGTGCTGCGCGACGGTCGCCTCAAGGATGAGCCCGGCTCGTCGTTGAGCACTGGCCAACCGCCGGTGGGCGAATCGCCACGCGATCGCCTCAGTCAGGCCCCTCGGGCCACCGGGCGTGGAACCGATGCGCGCGGCGTCGCGGGACGCGACCGCTGCTCCCAGGCGCGGTGCCAACGCGTCTACCAGCACCGACTTTCCCACGCCAGGCAGCCCAGAGACTAAGACCACCACACGGCCGCTGAGATGAGCTGGGGCCGGACGGTTCGGCTCTGGGTCGTGCCCTTGCTGATCCGTCAGATGCATTCCTTGCGAGCGGCGTTCAGCGCACGAAGATCGCCTGCTCGAGGCTTACGCCTACGGGCAGGTTGTTGGTCAGCGGAATCTCGGCGAATCCCTTGCCCTTCGGCTCGAGGATCCAGAACAGCGCGCGGGGCGACTCGGTACCCACGATCACATCGCCGGAGTACCTGGCAAACGCGGTGGCCGGCGCCAGGTAGGTGTTGCCCGTCTTGTCGTCGGTGAGGTAGAAGCCTGGCGTCGGAGCCTGAGTGCTGGCGGGCCCGCGCGGGAACGTGGGGACGACGGCGATCGGGCTCAGACCGCGCGGCAGCTTCGCGACTGCCCGCGTCCTGCCGCTGGGGTCCATCGCGACCACGGTGCCGCCCGCCGCGCCGGCGTCGACCGCCAGGAGCGCGTCCCCGGCGACCGAACCGAATCGACGGGGCGCCATCACCAGCTCGTCGGCGCCTCCCGGCCCGGGGTACGTGCCGACGCGCTGCACCCGCCCGCGAGCGTCGATCGCGTACACCTGGCCGCCGGACGGAGTGCGGCCGCCCGAGCGCCCCGTCGCCGCCAGCAGCCGGTAGCCGAAGCGGCCCCCGGCGTCAAAGGCCAGCGCGCCATCTGCCGCAGGCGGGTAGCGCGCCGGGAGGGTCGCCAGCACCGTCCGGCTTAAGCCGTTCGCGCTGATCTCATAGATCTTGTTGTCCGGGGAGTGGCAGTAGATCGCGCCCGCCGTAAAACCGTGCCGGCCCGGCGAGAGGATGCAGCGGGTCTCCTCCACCAGCCGTGGCATCGACGCGAACCGATGAAGCGGCCGTCCCGCGGGCGGCGCGGCCCAGATCGTGTTTGCCGTGTTCTGGATGTAGAGGAACTGCCTGCCCGTCCACACGACACCGTCCATCTTCTGCGGAGTCTTGAGGAACACGCGAAACCTCAACGTCTGGCTGGTGGGGCCCAGAGCGGGCGCCGCCGCCGTCGAGCCACACGAAGCCAGGACGCCGCCGAGCATGACGACGCCCGCGACGGCCAACGTACGAAGTCGCCTCACCCGCGTATCACCCCAAGCTGGAGCTCCTCCGTGACGTTGCGAGCGTGCCATCGTCGATGTCAGACGAAGCTGCTCCACAGGGTGGACAGGGGTGCGGTGAGGTCTGCGTCGCGTCGTAGCTCAATGAGTGTGACCCACTTGACCCATTGGAATCCCCGCACCCCCGGGGCCACGAGCCGGACGGGTGCGCCGTGGTCGTGGGTGAGCGGTGCGCCGGTCACGTGCGTGGCGAGCAGGAGATCGTCCGCATCCTCGATGGCGAAGCTCCAGCGGTACCCGGTGACCGCGGCGACGGTCACGTGGCGGGCGCCGGGCTCGGCGCCGGCGAGGTCCAGGAGCCTGCCCAACCGGACGCCGCGCCAGCGTTGGGTCGAGTAGAAGCCGCCGGTGCAGTCGAGGGTTGCGACGAGCTCGTCGGCTGCGGCGAGGTGATCGAGTGAGATCGCAAGGGGATGTGCCACGAGGCCCTCGACCCGGAGGCGGTAGGACACGGGGTCGATGACCGCCGGGTTGTCAGCCACCCATGAGGTGCTGGGAAAGCCGTTGCCGGCGAAGGATCCGGCCTCGTAGGAGCCGGTGAAGCGCCGGCGGGCGCCACGGAGCGCGAGGAGGGCCTCGGCCGGTCGCTGCGCGCGCCACACCACCACCGCGCACGCCGCAAGACCGGTCGCGGTGAGGAATTGGCGCCGCCCGGCCATGTCGCGCCGCCGCAGTCGCTTCGCGCGGGCCACCATGTGGACAGCCACGGCAATCGCCAGGATCGCGCCGAGGCCGTCGTGCCAGCTGAGAAGGCTGTACCCAGCCGGCGCGACGGTGACTCCTCCGGACCAGAGGATCCCGGCGACAAAGCATCCGATGACCGCCAGCGCCGCGCCGATTCCCGCCGTGTGGGCACTGCGCGTGCCGTGGAAAAGACGCGGCCAGACGCGCTCGAGCTTGATGACCACCAGCAGCGCGATCGCAATCCCGCAGACGTCGTGCACGGCGACGATCCACGCGGCGCCCGGCGAGCCGGCGAACAGCGTCAGGGCACCGGTCACGAGCAACGCCGCGACCAGCCCGGCGAGACCCCAGTCGGTGACGCGGGCGGTCACGGCGCCAGTTTAGGAGCGAGCCGCCAACGATGCGAAGGTCTGATCGCGCTCAGGGATCCGCAAGGCGACCCGCGTCCACCGGGGCATCCACCAGTTGGCGTCGCCGAGCAGTCGCATCATCGCGGGAACGAGCAGGGCACGGATGAGGGTGGCGTCCAGGATGATGCCCGCGGCCAACCCGATCGCGAGCGGCTTGATCTCATAGCCGGGGCTGGTGGACAACACCAGGAACGCGAACATGAGGATCAGCGCGCCGCTGGTCACCAGCTTGCCCGTACGGGCGAGGCCGAGCTCGATCGCGCGGCTGGTGGAGGCGGTCTCGTCGTAGGCCTCGCGCATGCGGCTGATCATGAACACCTCGTAGTCCATCGAGAGGCCGTACAGGAAGGCGAAAATCATCACCGGGATCCACACGGTGATCGACTGAGTGGCGGTGATGTGCCACAGCGACGAGCCGTGTCCCTGTTGGAAGATGAACACGACGACGCCGAACGCGGCGGCGAGTGACAGGAGGTTGAGCAGCACGGCCTTGATCGCCAGCACCACTGAGCGGAACGCCCGGGTGAGCAGGATCAGCGTGAGCACCGCGATGAAGGCGAGCGCGTAAGGGAAGTTGCCGAGGAGCGCGTGCTGAACGGCCCTGTCCACGGCGGCGGCGCCGGTGAGCGTGCCGTGCGTCCCCTGGAGGGCGCCCTCGACACGGTCGATGGTCCCCTGGATCGCCGGGGCCGCGCCGTCGGTGGCGGCGAAGGCCTCGACCAGTGACGTACGCCCGTGATGCCAGGCCGAAGGGGCGACCGCACCGATCACGCCCGGCACAGCTTGCAACCGAGCCGCGACGCGGTGCGGATCGCCGCCCTGCTCAACCAGGACGTCCAATGGCTTCATCACGCCGGGGCTGATGTGCGCGGCGGCCAGCATCTGGCGGCCCGCGATCGCGGTGCCGTGCCCGGGGAACGCCCTGAGCTGGGGCTCATTCGGATTGATCTGCGTTCCCAGTCCGGCAAGGACACCCACGCAGATCAGACCCACGGCCGCGACAACGACGGGGTGCCGGAGCACCAGGCGCGCCCAGCGTCCCCAGGCGCCGGCCTCGGGATGGCCGCGGTCGATCAGCCGGCGCGGCATCACGGGCACGCTGTTGATCCGCTCCCCCAGGACCGCGAGCAGCGCCGGCAACAAGGTGACGGCGGCGAGCACCGCGACGGCGGGGATCAGCATTCCGCCGATTCCCATGGAGCGGATGAACGGCAGCGGCAGCGCGACCATTGACAGCAGGCCAATGGCGACGGTCGAGCCCGACACGATCACTGAGCGACCGGCGTGGGTGACTGTCTGCACCAGCGCCGCCTCGGCGTCGTTGCCCTTTCGGAGCTCCTCGCGGAAGCGGAAGATCATCAACAGCGCGTAGTCGATCGCGATCCCCAGTCCGACAAGAGCGATCAGAAACTGAACGATGAGCGAGACGCTGGTGAGATAGCTGAGCCCCCACACCAGCGTGAAGGTGTTGAGGATCGCGGCCAACGCGACCGCCAGCGGCGCCAGCACGGCCGGCAGCGTCCCGAACACGAACAGGAGGATCACCAGCGCGCCGACCCCACCGATGGCCGTCTCCAGCAGGACGCTCGGGCCTCCGCCCGAGCCGTGCTGAGACGCTTCGTCCAGCGAGTCACGCCCGCTGACGTTGACCGTCACACCCGCCGGGAGCCCCGCCGCCGCGGCGGCGCGCAGCTGCTCTGCGCCACTCCGGATATTGAACCGAGCCGGGCCGGGGGGATAGACCTCCTCAAAGGTGGTGTGGCGGTCGCGGGAGACGTAGCTCAGACTGCCGGTCGAGAAGTACGAGCTCGTCCGTGCGCCAGGCATCGTCGCGGTGGCACGCTGCATCGCCGCTCGGATGGCCGCGCTCTGGGTGGCGTCACCACCGGTATGGAAAACGACCACGTCCGGCGGACGGACTCCGACCCCCAGGGCCTTGAGTGCCCGTTGGCTGGCGTCGTAGGCCGGCTGGCCCGGTGCCGACAGGCTCTGATACCAGCGCGTTGACATCTTCCCCGCGGCAAAGGCGCCGAACAGAGTGAGGACCACCCAGCTGGCGATCACGGCCCAGCGGTGGCGAATGGTGAGGTGCGCGAGACGCGTGAGCATGGGATTCTCCTGGTGGCAACGGTCGAGATCGCTAACGCCCAACAGGATTGGCCGCGAGCACCCGTCTGACAATCGGCCGTCGGGAGATCCTTGGGGCGCCGAAAGTCGATCGAGGAAGCGACTTTGGTCACCTGTTCAAGCGAGGTGAGCGGGCGTAGGCTGGCGGCAGATGACCGGCCTGCCCTCACTCCACACGGTGTTCGCCCCCGACCAGGACATGTTGCCGCCGGCGCCGCGCACGCGGCGCGACTGGTACGTCGACAGCGTCCTGTTCCTGGGCGCCATCGGCTTCGGCATCGGGGCGCTCATGACCAGCCACCACCACGGGCTGCACGGAGCGCTGTTCTACCTCGACCTGGCCGTCGGCGTGGTGGTGTGCGTCTCGCTGTGGTGGCGGCGGCGCTGGCCGTTTGAGCTTGGACTGGCGACCGCCCCCTTCCTGGCGATCTCCTCGTTTGCAGGTCCGGCCGGAGCCATCTTCCTGTTCACGGTCGCCGCCTACCGCCGCTGGCAACAGGCATGTCTGGTCGCCGCCTTACAGGTGGCGGTGCTGCCGGCCGAGCAGGCCATCCACCCGCAGGGCAACTCGGTGTACGCCACGGGCATCCTCGGCACGGCGGTCCTCGTCACCGCGGGCATGTGGTGGCGCGGGCGCCGCCAGACCCAGCACGAGCGTCGCCGGCGGGCCGAGGTCGAAGAGCAGTTGCGCGTGGAGCAGATTCGCAACGCCGAGCGGGAGCGCATCGCGCGGGAGATGCACGACGTCCTGGCCCATCGGATCTCGCTGCTGAGCCTGCACGCGGGAGCGCTGGAGTTTCACCCGGATGCGTCGCCCGAGCAGGTCGCCCGGACTGCCGCCGTGATCCGCGCCAGCGCGCATCAGGCGCTGGAGGACCTCCGCGTGGTGCTGGGCATGCTGCGTCCTGGCACCGGGGCCAATGGCGAGGCACCGGAGCCACCCCAGCCGACGCTCGCCGCGCTGCCGGAGCTGGTGGCGGAATCTCGGGCGGTCGGGACGATGGTGGATGCCGAGGTGCGGGTGGCCGACCCGGCGGCGGTCCCCGAGGTGGTCGGCCGCAATGCCCTGCGGATCGTGCAGGAGGCGCTGACCAACGCCCGCAAGCACGCCGGTTCGGCACCGGTTCATCTGCGCATCGACGGCGCGCCGGGAGAGGGTCTGCGGATCCAGGTGCGCAATCCGGCCCCGGTGGTTGCGAACGGCGCACCCGAGATACCGGGCTCCGGGACCGGGCTGGTGGGATTGGCCGAACGGGCGGCGCTGTCGGGCGGCCGGCTGGAGCACGGACGCGACGGGAACGGCGACTTCACTCTCACCGCCTGGCTGCCCTGGCCGCTGTGACCGACCAGATCCGCGTGCTGATCGTCGACGACGACGCGCTCGTCCGGGCCGGACTATCCATGCTGCTGGCCGGCGCCGATGACATCGCAGTCGTCGGCGAGGCGACGGACGGAATCGAAGTGATGGACGCGGTCTCTGCCGCGGAGCCCGACATCGTGCTCATGGACATCCGGATGCCCACGATGGACGGGCTGGCGGCGACCGCGTTGCTGCGCGCCACTGACCAGCCGCCGGACGTGATCGTGCTCACCACGTTTGAGGCCGATGACTACGTGCTGCAGGCTCTGCGGGCCGGCGCCAGCGGCTTTCTGCTCAAGGACACCCCACCGGGTGACATCGTCCGTGCGCTGCGCGCCGTCGCCGCCGGCGACCCCATCCTCTCGCCCACCATCACGCGCCGCCTGATCGGACACGTCACCGACAGCGGCGTTGACACCCGCCGGCGCGACGCCCGTCAGCAGCTCGACCGGCTCACCGACCGGGAGCGTGAGGTGGCCGTCGCCGTGGGGCTCGGCAAGTCAAACGCAGAAATCAGCCGCGACCTCTACATGAGCGTCGCCACCGTCAAGGCACACGTGTCACGGGTGCTGGAAAAGCTTCAGCTCAACAACCGGGTCCAGATCGCACTGCTCGCCCACGATGCCGGCGAGGCGTGACGGTCCGAGCGGATCGGCCATCGCCGCCGGCGCCGGGTTGGGATCCAGTGTCGCGGGCGGATCGGGCCGCTCACGCCCGGCCGCGGGCGAGGTCCAGCAGCCGGCCGAGCACCCGCTCGCCGTCGGCGCGCAGGCCGTTGTGGTCGAACTCGTTGGTCAGCCACACGCGCGCCCCGCGGATGGCGGCCGCGGTCTCCTCGGAGAACACGCGCTCCACATACGGGTCATCGGCGTAGATCAGGGCCGCCACCGCGACGTCGTTGGCGGCCAGCACATCAGGGTCATACAGGCGTGGCCACTCCCGAGCTGCCAGGAGGTCGGCAGCCTCCCGCAGGGGCGCGAGTGCCCCGTAGTCCTCGAACATCCAGGGGAAGATGTGCTCGCCCGTAAACAGCTCGGGCGACTGGCGGAAGTCATCGGGCATGACCCGGTCGGCCGCCCACCGGGTCGCCCCGCCGTCCCCCCAGCAGGCCTCGTGGAGAATGGCGTAGATCGGGTTTCGGCTGAAGCCGACCGCATGCTGGACGTCGTGACGGAAGGCCGGCGAGTCCCACGGGAGCTCGAGCGTGTAGTGCAGGCTCTCGGCGCCGTCGCTGAAGCCGAGCACCTGGCCGAGCTGGCGTAGCCTGCGTCCGGTCAAGCGGTCGCCGCCGGGGAGGCGGACCACCTCTGAGTCGAGCTGGCGCTGAAGCCCACGCACCCGCTGTCGGTCACCTGGGTAGCGATCGTAGTAACGCCGGTTGCGCTCGCGCATGCGTGCATAGGTGCGGGTGAAGACCTCGTCCCCGCGATTGCCGAGCGGGGGGAGCCCACCGGTGATGAGCACCTCGCGCAGCCCCTCGGGCGCGATCGAGAGATACGTGGTCGCGCACAAACCGCCGAAGCTCTGCCCGAGCACGCTCCAGCGCTGGACGCCAAGCGTCCGGCGGATCCATTCGGCATCCCGGACGATCGAGTCGGCGCGGAAACACGAGAGGTAGTCCGCCTGCTCCGCCGGGCTCATCCCTTCGAGCGTGCCGACGGGCGTCGAGCGGCCGGTGCCACGCTGGTCGAGCATCAGCACACGGAAGTCTTCGAGCGCTCGGTCGACCCAGCCGGGACCGTTGGGGAGCCGTGTCGGGCGCGGCGCCTCAAAGCCCGGGCCGCCTTGCAGGTACACCAAGAACGGCCTCTCGCGCCCCTCAGGGTCGGCCAGCTCCCGCGCGAACACGTCGATCGTGGCGCCCTCCGGTGCCGAATGGTCAAGCGGTATCTCGAAGGTGTGCTCGAGGGCCACGAGCCCCGGGAGGCGGATCTCGACCGTGGACATCGCCGCTGATGCTAGGCGA
>Ga0207664_10002292_pt1 | contig 12628 bp, 10 predicted proteins | sample LARL83metaG_FD_184349 | JGI IMG/M metagenome (GOLD analysis project Ga0207664, IMG submission 184349) | Corn, switchgrass and miscanthus rhizosphere microbial communities from Kellogg Biological Station, Michigan, USA - LAR L8-3 metaG... | ecosystem: Host-associated > Plants > Roots >...
GTTAATAGAGCGCGCCGACAGTGCGGAAATCATCGCCTATTGCGCCGAGCACATGGCCGACCCGGAAGCTTACCTCAAACGCAAAACCGAATTGCTCGCGCGGCCCGAGGAGGTTTCCGTCGATATCCTCACCCTGGCGGATGGCCGCGTTTTCGAGCGCGTGGTTCATCCGCAAATGACGGACGGCAAATGTATTGGCAGCGTGGTCACGTTCCGGGATATCACGGAACGAAAGCGCGCCGAGGCAAATCTCCAGAAGGCCCACGCGGAACTCGTCCAGGCCTCCCGCCAGGCTGGCATGGCCGAGGTGGCCACCAACGTCTTGCATAACGTCGGCAATGTGCTCAACAGCGTGAACACCTCCGCCAGCATCGTCATGGATCAGGTCCGCGCCTCGAAATTAAAAGGCGTGGCCCGGCTCGTGGAATTGCTCGAGCCGAATATCAATGACCTTCCCGGATTCCTGGCGCGCGACAATCGCGGCCGGCAGGTGGTCGAATATCTCAAGAGCCTTTCCGGATTTTTGACGGATGAACAGGCCGCCATGGTCCGCGAATTGACCGGGCTCACCAAAAACATCGAGCACATCAAACAAATTGTGTCCATGCAGCAGAGTTACGCCAAAGCCTCGGGCGTGGAAGAGATTCACTCGCCGGAAGCACTGGTCGAAGATGCGCTGCGCATTCACGAGGGCGCTCTCCAACGGCACCAGGTCGACGTCGTCCGCGAATATGAAAAAGTGCCCGACATCGTCGCGGACAAGCACAAGGTGCTGCAAATCCTGATCAATCTGATCGGCAACGCCAAATACGCGCTGGCCGAAACCCCGAATGAAAAAAAGCAGGCGGTCCTCGCCATCAAAGCGAAGGACAAGGGCTCCATTCGGATTTCCATCAAGGACAATGGCGTGGGCATCCCGTCGGAAAATCTCATTCGCATCTTTTCGCACGGATTTACCACGCGCAAGAACGGCCACGGTTTTGGCCTGCACAGCGGATTTCTCGCCGCCAAGGAAATGGGCGGCTCCCTGTCCGTGCACAGTGACGGCCCGGGCCGCGGCGCAACTTTCACCCTCGAATTGCCCATCAACGCGCGGACCAAATGATTCAGCGGCCGCCGCCGTATCGGCCATAAAGCGCGACAATTACCGTTTCGTTTTCGAAACCAATCGCACGTCCGTCACCCTCATTTTTTTATCCACCGCCTTGCACATGTCATAAATCGTCAGGGCAGCCACCGTCACCGCGGTCAATGCTTCCATTTCCACCCCCGTTTGCGCCGCCACTTTGGCGGACCCGACAATGACAATCCGATCGCGGCTTTTCGGAATTTCGAACTTCACCTCGCAATGCGTCAAGGGCAGGGGATGGCACAGCGGAATCAATTCCCCGGTTTTTTTCGCGGCTAAAATGCCCGCCAGCCGCGCCGTCGCGAGCACATTTCCCTTGGCGATCTTTTGCCCCTCGATTAATTGCAGCGTCGTCTTTTGCAAACGGATTTCGCCGCGCGCCACCGCTTCGCGCAGCTGAATCGGCTTGGCTGAAACGTCCACCATGCTGGCTTCACCGTGGGCGTTGATGTGTGTTAGCTGAGTCACGCTGCCCCTTTTAAAGGGAAATCGCCCAAGAAGCAAAAGAGTTTTCTCCAAAGCCGTTTTTCACCTGCTTCTTTCCCACGCAACGCCACCAAACAGGCCCACCTGGCAATCCACGGCTTCCGGGCAAACAGCGGGCGTCAGCCTACGCCGATCCATGCGCGAATGCCAACGCATGATTTTTTCTTAAAAAGAATAAAACGACGGCTCCCAGCACGCACAGGCTAGGCATCGAAGGTTCGGGGACGACGTTGTAAGTAAAGTTTGGTCCGAAAGCCTCCTCCTGACCGGAAATGTAGTTTACGGGGAAAATAAGAGCGGTTGTTGGCAAGTCGCCAGATCGGTAGCCGCCAAACTGTAGTCCCGGTCCTACCGTGAGCTGCCAACCGGGTGCATTGAGAGATCCGACCGAATTGTCGTCGCTTTGATACAGCGCTGCGACGACATAATCATGTCCACCGGCCAGTGTCACCGGACTGATATCAACGAATCGAAAGTCCTGCACGATCGGGGCGGAATTTCCCGCAGGGATGATCGCGGAGACAAGCAGCTGCGACGGATCGGAGACGTCCCAAATCCCGACGGCGTGTTGGGCGAGAAGCCCGTCGCCTTTGAAATAGTCGTAAACGCCGAGCGACGTAACCTGAACATCAGACGAAGCGGAAAATTCCCAGCCATAAACATTCGAACCAGTGCCGCCGACGAGTATCGAGGAATCGTTGAACGATACAGCTGTTTCATCTGCCCGGCTGGATGCATTGAGACTAAGAAGGATGGACAGGGCAGTGACAAAAATCCGGTAATTCATAAATTCGGACGGTCTCCTTTCCGCATGGACAGATTTACGCGCGATTTTCGCACGATGGCAAGTTCTTTGTTTGCCGGCTTATGAGTGTCTTAGTCGAAAATGAGAGAAGGTGTGGCCGCCGCGCGCACCCTTTTAACCGCGTTTGGAAATTCCTTCCTTCCACTCCGCAACCACCGTCCGCATCTGTTCCGCCGCGTTGAGCCTCGGTTTCACGTGCTTGAGATTATACCACGGCAACATGCCCAGCAGGTCCGGTGTCACCAACACCTGGCCGTCGCAATCCTTGCCGCTGCCGATGCCGATGGTGGGAACCGAAACGCGCTGCGTTAATTCCTTCGCCACCGCAGCCGTCACCAGCTCGAGCACTATCGCGAACGCCCCCGCTTCAACCAGCGCATCCGCATCCGCGAGCAACGCCTGGTGTTCGGGCTCATTTTTGCCTTTCACATGATAACCGCCTTCTTCCCGCACACTTTGCGGCAACATTCCTAGATGGCCGCAAAACGGAATTCCCGCCGCCACAATGGCGCGCACTTGTTCGGAAATCGCGCGCCCGCCTTCCGCCTTCACCGCCTCGGCGCCGGCTCGCGCGAGCCGTTTGGCGTTTTCCACCGCGTGCTCCACCGTGTCGTAGCTGTGATACGGCATGTCCGCGACCAGCAACGCCCGCGGTTGCGCCCGCGCCGCCGCCCGGACGTGATGTTCCATCTCGCTCATCGTGACCGAAGTCGTGTCCGTATAACCGAGCACGACCATTCCCAGCGAATCGCCGACCAGGATGAACGGGATGCCCGCCTGGTCCAGCAAGCGGGTCATGGGAAAATCATAAGCGGTGAGCGCCGCGATTTTTTCGCCGCTCGCTTTCATCGCCCGGATGGTCTCCGCCGTGATTTTGGGTGGATTCATTTTTGCCGCGTTAATCGCGAAAACTTTGCAGCAACTCGTCCGGCGTGACCGTGGCCGTGCCGATTTTGCCCACCACAATTCCCGCCGCGTGATTCGAAATGATCGCCGCCTCAATCGGCGACGCTCCGGCGGCAATCGCCAGCGTGAACGTGGCAATGACCGTGTCGCCCGCGCCGGAAACATCAAACACTTCGCGAGCCACCGTGGGAATGTGAAACGGTTTCTGGTCGCGTTGACAGAGCAGCATGCCCAGTTCGCCCAGCGTAATCAGCAAAACCGCCGGGCGCAGCTCCTTCAACAACCGTTCAGCCACCAACATAAGGTTCGTGTCCGCCAGCGGATTGGCGTTGCGCGTTTCATCCGGCAGATTCGCCAGCTCGAACGCCTCTTTGCGATTCGGCGTGATCAGCGAAAGATTCGAAAGATTCAAATGATACGGTTTGGGATCCAGGCTGAGCCAGGTCGCGCGCGCGCGGCACATCGTCTTAATTTCGTTCAGCAAATGCTGGGTCACGACCCCCTTGCCGTAATCGCAAATAATCACCGCATCGGCTTTCTGCAATTGCGCCTTGAACGCCGCCAGCAGGCGGTTCATCAATTTCCCCTCCAACCCATCGCGCGTTTCGCGGTCGATGCGCACCACTTGTTGCTTGTGCGCCACGATGCGCGTCTTCAAGCTCGTCGCGCGCGCCGGATGCGGCAGCAGGCCGTCGCAGCCGATGTGTTGTTCCTTCAACAATTCTTTCAGCTGCCGCGCGGCCTGGTCGTGACCGACCGTGCCGAACAATTCCGTGTTCACGCGCAGGGCGGTCAGGTTGCGCGCGGCATTGGCCGCGCCGCCGGGCATAAAACTTTCCCGCTCAAATTCCACCACCGGCACCGGCGCTTCCGGCGAAATGCGCGCCACGCTGCCCCAGATGAACTGGTCCAGCATGACATCGCCCACCACCAGCACGCGGGAATTCTTTGCGGCCTTCAGCAACTGGCCGACACGACTTGCTCGCAACTTTGGGCAATTCATTTTATTGGTTCACTCCGAATACTGCGGAAAAGAATAAGAGCAAATCCCCGCGCAAACAACAACGTTATGGGTGAAAAGGGATTTCCGAGCCCGGGGAGCACACGCCTCCGGCGTGTAGTGTTTGGCGTCTCGCCAAACACTTCGTGACACCAATTATTTTTGATTTTTGGCGAGGCTTCGGCGAAGGCGCAGGTTTGGAAACCATCTGTAACTGAGCCGAAACGAAGCTGAAAATCAAAAAGACCGCTGTCCTTCGGACCTCAGCACATCGCTAGATGTTTGACGGAAACGCTCTAACTCAAAAACCCCGTCAACGGACTCGTAGCGCTGGCAGTTTCCTGCTGCGACGCCAGCCCCGCTTCAAACGCCGCGCGTCCTGCTTCCACCGCCATCTTGAACGCTATCGCCATCTTGTTCGGCTCCGATGAAACCGCCACCGCCGTGTTGATCAGCACCGCATCCGCGCCCATTTCCATCGCCTCCGCCGCATGGCTGGGTGCGCCCAGACCGGCGTCCACCACCACGGGCACCGTCGCCTGCTCGATGATGATCCGGATCTGGTCGCGCGTTTGGATGCCGCGATTGGAACCGATCGGTGAGCCCAGCGGCATCACCGTCGCCACGCCCACCTCCTGCAATCGCTTCGCGAGCACCGGATCCGCGTTGATATAAGGCAACACCGTAAAACCTTCCTTCACCAAAATCTCGGCCGCCTTGAACGTCTCCACCGGGTCCGGCAGCAGGTAGCGCGGGTCGGGATGAATCTCCAGCTTCACCCATTTCGGCAACCCCGCCGCCGCCGCGAGATGCGCGAGGCGCACGGCTTCCTCGGCGTTCATGGCGCCGCTCGTGTTCGGCAGCAGCAGGAATTTTTTCGGATCAATGAATTCCAAAATATTCGCGAACGGATCCCGTTTTCCGCTCAAATCCGCGCGGCGCAGCGCCACGGTCACCATTTCCGTGCCGCTGGCGGCGAGCGCGTCACGCATCGCTTCCGGCGACGAAAATTTTCCCGTTCCTAAAATCAGGCGGGACCGAAAAATCCGTCCGGCGATGGCCAAAGGTTGATTCACTAACGACATCCCGGCCAATTTGGCCGGGAACTGGAAATTTGTCGAGCCGCGAAGGCTGAGGCGCGCGGTCTGTGACCCACAGCAGCAATCGCATGTCCGAATCGCTGGAACCAGTCAATCGGAACGGGGAACGGGCCCGCCTCGGACGCCGTGAGCCGCGCCTCGCGGCTCACACGAGCGCGCGAAATTGTCCGCGATTCGGTGACCTCCTAGGCATCGTTGTGACATGGTATTGGCATCGCAAATGTTCTCGCGATCCGGCTGTAAACCCAATTGCGCTGAAAGCGCAACATAACTCAGCCCAGGGTTGTCGCGAAGCGGCTACCCTGGGTAAGCGCCCCAAAAATCCGTCTCCCTCTCCTCATCGGATGAGGAGAGGGCAGGGGAGAGGAGGTGCTTGGCAATCTGGCTTCTTCATTCGCTCCGGCTCTTCGCAAGTGAACTCAGCACCTCAGCCTCGCACTGGTTAATTGCACAGTTGCAGCCGGCCGGTTCCCGGCTAACATTTGCCCCGGGGTTGAACCCACATGATTCGGCGCGATTACATTTTGCGGTTGATTGAAGAATTTGCCGAAGCGCTCGCCCGCATTCGCGCCTTGAAAAAGGAACGCCGCATCGGCGAAGCCGCGCTGTTGACGGAGGAGGAATTCAAACGCATCACCGGTCTCGATTCCGAATCCGTGCTGAAGCTGAGCGAAACCGAGTTGCTCGCCAAATTGATCCAGGACGAACCGCTGCACGCCGTGCGCGAGAAAATGTTTTTTCTCACCACGCTGCTGAAGGAGACCGGCGATATTGCGGCCGCGGAAGGCCGGTCCGGGGCGAGCCGCGCCTGCTATCTCAAGGGCCTGCATCTGCTGTTGGACAGCCTCGCGCGCGGCGATGGTTTTGAGCAGCCCGAATTCGTGCCCAAAGTGGACCTGTTCGTCGGCGCCCTGGACGAAATCCCGCTCCCGACCAACGTGCAATTGATGGAACACTACGAGCGAACCGGGCAATTCGCCAAAGCCGAAGACGCCTTGTTCGCAATTCTCGATGCCGATCCGCGCAACACCGCCGCCCTCGAATTCGGAATTTCTTTTTATGATCGCTTGCTCGGGCAAACCGATACTCAGTTAAACGACGGAAATCTGCCTCGCCCCGAAGTCGAATCCGCCCTCGCGGAACTGCGCGAACGCAAAACGCGACTCTAGTCTCCTGAGTCGTTTATTTCTTGAATAAATATAATCCTGAAAGGATTGAATCACTCAGCCCAGCGTTGCGAGGAACGAGCTACGCTGGGGGCAGGGTGCGGAAAATTATCAACCCTGAAAGGGTTGAATCAAACCCGCCCTTGTTGCGCGACAATCAATCGGCTCGCAATTACATCTTGAACCATTCAAATCCTTTCGGGATTTGCACGGCCTCCGGCTGTTAAATAAAAAGAGACCGCCGAACGCCCCTACAACGCTCGGCGGTCCCAACTTTCACAAAAACTCCCCTACAAGCTTTGTGAGTCGCCAGAATAGCCTAAAATAAACTCCGCTAAAATCGGACATTTTGGGGATGCAAAAACCTCATGCCCGGCCCGAAAAATGCTCTCCCGCCTCGACCCCCATTCCTTTACGTTCGGGACCCGTCTTGGGTCGTGCCCCGGCCAAAGGTCGGTGAAATCTCCATATCAATTCCTACTCCCGGAGGGCACTTAATGGCAACAAATAAGCAACATGAACCAGGCTCCCATTTCCGGCAGGCGATTTCCTCCACCCATTACAATTCTCCTCGCCGCACTGGTGCTCTGGACGTTGCCAAGCCGCGCCGCGGATACGAACCTGGTCCAGGTCTTTCGGGATAATCTGAGCCAGTTCACCGGCGTCGCCCTCTCCAAAACCGGCCGCCTGTTCGTCAATTACCCCCGCTGGCAGGGACCGCACGATGCCGACGTCGTGGAAGTCTCTTCCAACGGCATTTCACACCCGTATCCGGACAAGGAGTGGAACAGTTGGCAAACCGACCAGAACGGGCCGAACAAATGGGTCTGCGTCCAGGCCGTCTACGTCGATGACCGGGACCAATTATGGGTCGTCGATTCCGGCGCGCCGCAGATGGAAACCGTCCAAGGCAATGGCGCCAAGCTCGTGCAGATTGATTTGCACAGCAATCGCGTCGTCCGCACCTACAACCTGACCGAACTTGCCGGCAAAGACAGTTACCTCAATGACGTCCGCGTCGACACCGTCAGCAACATCGCGTATCTCACCGAATCCAAACAAGGTGGCATCGTGGTCCTGGACACCCAATCCGGCAACGCGCGCATGGTTCTGCGCAAAGAGCCTCCCGTTGAAGCCGACCCGAATCATCCACTCATCATCGACGGCAGCGAATTGCAACGGAACGGAAAACCGATGAAGATAAATTCCGACGGCATCGCGCTCAGTCCCGACCGGCAATGGCTTTATTTCAAGCCGCTCAGCGATACGAAATTATATCGCATCCGCACCGCCGATTTGCGAGATGCCCTCGCGACTGGCGCGGACGTGGGGAATAAGGTCGTGGACCTCGGCGCGAACTTCACGACCAGCGACGGAATGATTTTCGACAAGAGCGGCAACCTCTACCTCAGCGACATCGAGCACGACGCCATTGTGCAGGTGACGCCCGCCCTGAAGCTGCAAATCGTCGCGCACGATAAACGCCTCATCTGGCCCGACACCTTCGCCTGGTCGCCGGACGGCTGGCTGTATGTCAGTTGCTCCCAAATCCAAAACATGCCCTGGTCGCACAACGGCCGCAGCACCCGCACCACCCCCTACACGATTTTTAAACTGAAGGTGAATTGACCCGCGCTACTTGCTGATCCCGCGTTCGCTCGCGCGCACGAATTGAATCAGGTGCAAAATCTCGGGCAACTTCGGCAAATCACTTTCAATCTTCGCCAGCGCGTTCGGAATCGTTAGCCCCTCGCGAAATAAAATCTTATACGCCGCTCGCAACGCCGCCTGCGCCTCCTCCGAAACCCCGTTCCGCTCCAGGCCAACCTTGTTGATCGTCCGCGTCTCCGCCGGGTTCCCGTCCGCCAGCATGAACGGCGGCACATCCTGCACCACCTTCGAGCAGCCGCCGATGATCGCCATCTTCCCAATCCGGCAAAACTGGTGCACCGCCGCCAGCCCGCCCACCACCGCGTGATCCTCCACCGTCACGTGCCCGGCCAGCGTCGCCACGTTCGACATGATCACGTGGCTGCCGAGCGTCACGTTGTGCGCGATGTGGCAATAAGCGAGAATATGGTTCTTCGAGCCCACCTTCGTCACCTCGCCGTCGCCCGTCGCGCTGTGAATCGTCACATACTCGCGAAACGTATTTTCATCCCCGATTTCCGTCCGCGTCACGCCGCCTTTCCATTTCAAATCCTGCGTCTTCAGCCCGATGCTCGCGAAGGGAAAAATTTCATTGCGCGCCCCAAGCTTCGTATGCCCGTCAATCACCACGTGCGAATGCAATTTGCATCCCGCCCCCAATTCCACGTGCTCGCCGATGACGCAATACGGCCCGATCTCGCACCCATCGCCCACGCGCGCCTTGGGATGAATAACTGCAGTGGAATGAACCATGGGCATTTGGGATTTACGATTTACGATTGCCGATTGCCGAGTGAGCATCCACCGTTGGATTAAGCCGCGGACGCATGATCGCCCGCCGCGTTCCAAAGCCACTCCCTCTCCGCCACGGAGTGGGGGAGAGGGCCGGGGTGAGGTGGCGCTCAGGGCTCAAGGGGAGTAATTCCGCAATCGTAAATCGCAAATCGTAAATCATAAATTTCCCAGCCCGCTCTCAACTCTCAACTCAAAACTCATAACTGTTTTCATTCCCCCGGCCTCATCATGAACGTCACATCCGCCTCGCTCACCACCTCGCCGCGCACCTTGCATACCCCCTTCGCCTTGCCGATTTTCCCGCGCGACTTGGTCAACTCCACCTCGATCATCAACGTATCCCCCGGCACCACCGGCTTGCGCCACTTCACGTTGTCCGCCGCCATGAAATACGCGATCTGGCCGATATTTTCCGCGTGTTTCATCATCAAAATCCCCGCCGCCTGCGCCATCGCCTCCAACTGCATCACCCCCGGCATGATCGGATGTCCCGGGAAATGCCCCTGGAAAAAATGCTCGTTAATCGTCACGTTCTTCACCGCCGTGATATTGTTCCCATCCACCTTCACCACCCGGTCAATCATCAGGAACGGAAATCGATGCGGCAAAATCTGCATTACCTGCGTCGCATCCATCGACCCGTCGCCATTCACATACTCGGGAAGAACCTCACTCGGCGGCTGCCCCTCGGCCGGCGCCGCTGGCGCAGGTGCTGGTCCCTTATTGGCAGGCGCCGCTGGCGCCGGAGGAGGCCCGAAAGTTTGCGCCGCGCGAATCGGTTTTTGCATCTGTGCTCCAATCAAACGCGCCATCTCGCAATTCGCGGCATGGCTGGGTTTCACCGCGATTAAATGCCCCTGCAACGGCCGCCCCAACAACGACAAATCCCCGATGATATCCAAAATCTTGTGCCGCACGAACTCCTCCGGATACCGCAACGGCTCCGTCGTCAGCACCGCGTCATCGCGGATCACCACCGCGTTCTCCAGGCTCCCGCCGCGGATCAGCCCGTTCTTGATCAAATACTCAATCTCCTCGAAAAAACAAAACGTCCGCGCGTTCGAAAGCTCCTTCTCCCACGTTTTTGGCGTGATCTCGAGGCTGAAAAACTGCGTGAACCGCCCGTGCTTATCCGAACTCGTGCACGTGATCTTGAAGCCCTCATCCGGGAAAAACGCCATCTCCGTCTCGCCCATCAGCAACTCCACCGGCTGCGACGGCTTGTAAGGCTCGCGCCGTTCGCTCTGCGGCACAATCCCGGCCTCCTGGATCATCTTGCAAAACGCCTTCGAACTCCCGTCCGCAATCGGCGGCTCATTCGCGTCCAGCTCCACGATCGCATTATCAATCCCGTAACCCGCGAACGCCGCCAGCACGTGCTCAATCGTGTGCACCTTCACGTTGCCCTTCGCAATCGTCGTCGAACGATTGTTCTCCGTCACATTCTCCACGCGCGCCTCGATCTCCGGCTTGTCTGCCAGGTCCACGCGCCGGAACCGGATGCCCGAATTCGCCGGCGCCGGCAGGAAAGTCATCGTCACGTCATTCCCGCTATGCAAACCGATGCCGGAAAAACTCGTTGGATGGCCAATAGTCTGTTGATGCTGCACGCCCGGATTAAACAACAGCGAGTGACGGGTGACAAGGTCGTTTGAGTCCAAAGTCCAAGGTCCAAGGTCCAAAGTCGGCCAACGGCCGTCATCACCCCAGGCTTTAGACATTGGCCTTTGGACATTGGCCTTTGGACCTTGGACTTTAGCCGGTTGGATTTTCGACTTTAGACTTTGGGCCTTGGACTTTAGACTTGCCCAATGACCTGGCACGAAAGCGTGGCCGCCGCCATCCAACGCGTGACCCAGCGAAAAGGACCCGCGTCTTTTCGCGGCACGAATTGATTGAAACCGAGTTGCGCCGCATCATTGGCGAAACCGACCCCGGCAGTGGCACCCCCGAGCAAACCCTCAATCGCATTCTTCAAGAAATGCGCATCAAAGGCGTGCTCGACCAGGAAGCTCCGGACATCTACCGGCTCTTGAAGTGACGAGTGATGAAATAAATCCGCAGATTCCGCAGAACTCCGCCGATTCAAAAATAAATCTGCGCAAATCAGCGAAATCAGCGGACAAACTTTCTGGCGAGCAACAGGGAGCACCCGCGTCTCGCGGGCAACGTGCTTTCGGCATCTTGCCGAAAGTTTGATTTGTTCTGCCGGCGAGACGCCGACAGCACGCTGTTTTCACCGCCGCGACGCCATGACGCCGAGAAGGCCTGATGAAACCCGCGGCGGTAGGGCGCGTCACTCCCGTGCGCGCCGTTTTCCCTGGTACTACCCCCCCCTGATATTTGGTGCGATCTGGTGCAACTGCGGTTGAATGACAACGAGTTGCGATGTGCAAACATTGGTGCAACGGGGCGAGCCGTCTTGGCTGCGCGTCGTCGCGCCGGGGAGTTGAGGGGGTACCCCTTGGATTGGTGCGATTGAGTGCGATCCAGTGCGATCCAGTGCGATTTAGTGCAACGATTTTTGGACGGGCGGTGCCGGTGCGATGGCGGTTTATTGTAGCGATGGCCTGGGACCGTAAGTGAAATGTTTTGACGGAAAACGGAGAATTGGCCGCAAGGAACGCAGAGGTCACAAAAAGGGGCCGAGTTTGATGCGCTAAACTGGGGATATTGGCCAACGTGCGTTGGATTTCCCTGGCTCCGCTCCCTTCCTTTCCCGTTCACGGCGGCAATGATGGCATTTTTCTAGAGGAAGTAAAGGTTACAAAGCGAAAAGCGGGAAAGCGAAAAGCGGAAACGGGATGGGATTTAACAGGACATAGCGGAGGTAGCGGAGCGCGGCGGATTTGAGCGGGTGAAAATTGCAGGCCGATGGATGCAACCGCTTTCAGGGTTGCGACATTCTTCCGACGGCGACCCAGGGTAGTCTCGCTGCTGCGCGACAACCCGTGGGCTGAGTGATGGAATCCCGTTGGGATTCGATGACGCACGGATTTTCACCGCAGTGACGCAAAGGCGCGGAGGACAGAGGGTGGAGGTAGCGGAGCGCCGGGCAGATGCATTTGAGCGGGTGAAAATTGCAGGCCGATGGATGCAACCGCTTTCAGGGTTGCGACATTCTTCCGACGGTGACCCAGGGTAGTCTCGCTGCTGCGCGACAACCCGTGGGCTGAGTGATGGAATCCCGTTGGGATTCGATAACGTGCAGATTTTCACCGCAGAGACGCAGAGACGCGGAGGACAGAGGGCGGCGGTAGCGGAGCGTTGGACAGATGCGAATTTGAGCGGGTGAAAAATAGAGGCTGGTGGATGCAACCCTTTCAGGGTTGTGACATTCTTCCGACGTGACCCAGGGTAGTCTCGCTGCTGCGCGACAACCCGTGGGCTGAGTGATGGAATCCCGTTGGGATTCGATAACGTGCAGATTTTCACCGCAGAGACGCAGAGACGCAAAGAAAGCCAGAGGAAACCCGTTGTGGTAGGGACGGTGCGCTTGCGCCGTCCGCGCCGCGTTCAGCGGCGCAACCCATGGTGGAAATAAATCCGCAGATTGCGCAGAACTCCGCCGATTCAAACACAAATCGCTCA
>Ga0207664_10002293_pt1 | contig 12628 bp, 8 predicted proteins | sample LARL83metaG_FD_184349 | JGI IMG/M metagenome (GOLD analysis project Ga0207664, IMG submission 184349) | Corn, switchgrass and miscanthus rhizosphere microbial communities from Kellogg Biological Station, Michigan, USA - LAR L8-3 metaG... | ecosystem: Host-associated > Plants > Roots >...
TGTACCGGCAGGCCGGTACTGGCATCGATCCAGCTTGCTCCATCATCCGGCGATTGAAAAATGCCGCCACTCGACCCCGCAAAAACCGTCGAAGAAGTTCCACCGACAGAGAACAATGCGTTAACCGTTGTAGAACTTCCATTGGTGCTCGGCGCATTCCAACTTATGCCACCATCCATAGAGACGAAAACGGGCGAGGTATAGGAAGAGGTGGCTGCGAATAATGCATCCCCATTCGTCGCGAGGGCATAGACTTGCACGCTCGTTTGAGATCCGCTGGCAAAACTTAGCGGCTGCCAGCTTCCGCCCTCATCGCTGCTTCGAAACAGGTTGTTGTCTGTACCGGCGAACAGGTCCGAGCCGAGAGAAGCAAGGGAGTAAACATTTGCGATCACGAGGCCGGTATTCTCCGCAAGCCAGCTCTCGCCGCCATCGTTGGAGGCGAAAATGCCAGAGCTGGACGAGCCGGCAAAGACCGTTCCCGGTATTCCCGCATGCGCGGAATCCGCCACGGCGATTGCGTCGATGGCTGTGCCGGAAAGTCCGGAATAAGCGGGGATCCAGGTCTTGCCATTGTCGCTCGTGTGGAAGAAGCCGTAAAAGTTACCCGCATATAAGTCCGCGCCGCTCGTAACGAGCGCATAGTCGTCCATCCCTTCTTCGCCGAGACTTGCGGGTAACCAATCGGTGCCCGAATCGGTCGAGCGGAAAATGCCGTTATACGTCCCTATAAAAATATTTTCTCCGGAAACGGCAATCGATACAACCTCGGGATAGGACGAAAGCCCGGACGTATCGATACTCCAGCTTTTTCCGCTGTCCCTCGAACGGAACATGCCCGTGGTGGAACCCGCGAAGAGCATCGTGCCCATTGCACCAAACACCGTGGGACTCGAACCGTCTGGCAAGCTCGTATCGATGGCGACCCAGCTTGCGCCTCGGTTCGTGGAACGAAAAATGCCTGCTGTTCCATAATAATACGGTACGGCAGCAAACAGCATGGATCCCATGACTCCGAGGATTCCCACGGGATAGGGCCCCAGTCCGGAATTAGCGACTCTCCAGCTTCCTCCGTTATCGGTAGAGCGGAAGATCCCGCTCGCGGTGGCGGCAAAAACATCGGTGTCCAGCGTCGCGAGCGTTGCCACGCTGGCGTTCGTCAGGCCCGGAGTAGCGTTCACCCAATGGGCGCCGCGGTCGCTGGAACGAAAAACGCCCGCCGCCGTTCCGGCAAACAGCATCGGCGAGGAAGTATTGGCATGAAGCACAGCCAGGGCGCTAATGCCGCCGCCATAGGGGCCAGCCGTTTGAGTCCATTGCGCATTCCCGGCGCTAACGAGCATCGTCGACGATGCAAAAAGATTAACAACTAATGCAAACGCGAGGCTTCGAATATTCATAAGTTAGTAGAAAGCGGAGACTGGGATTACACAAAATGCCACACGAGAAGATTCCGAGCGTCAATCCCGGCTTCCCGGAAATTTTTTCCTCCGGTTCCTTACGTAATCGACGAAGACGAACTGGCCCAAATCGTTCAGGCCCGAATAATAGGCGCGGCCTTTGTTCGATTTCGTCAGATCTTCAACGAAATTAATAAGGTACGGATCGCGAGCAACCATAAAGGTTGAAATTGTGATCTTCTCTCGCCGGCAGGCGACGGCTTCATCGAGTGTTTTATTCACAATTTTCGGATCGAGACCGAACGAATTTTTATAGAGGCGCCCATTATCCTCGAACATCGCCGAGGGCTTTCCGTCGGTCACCATAAACACTTGTTTGTTCACGTTACCCGATCGCTTCAGCAATTGCCGCGCAAGCCGGAGACCCGCGCGCGTGTTCGTATGATACGGCCCGACTTCGAGGAACGGCAATTCGCTTACGGTAATGAGCTTTGCCTCGTCCCCAAAGGTGACGACATAGAGCTGGTCCTTCGGGAATTTCGTTTTAATAAGTTCCGATAGCGCGAGCGCGACTTTCTTCGCCGGCGTGATTCGGTCCTCGCCATAGAGGATCATGGAGTGGGAGATATCGATCATAAGGACGGTCGCGCAACTGGTAAGGTGCTCCGTCTCGTAGATTTCAATGTCCTCTTCCTGCAGAACAAACTCCCTCTCCTCTGATAAGAGGAGGGGGCTGGGGGGTGGTGCGGTGGGGTTGGCAGAATTTTCGTCATTCGCCGAACCACCCCCCAGCCCCCTCCTATTCCGCTCCGCTTCATAGGAGGGGGAATCCCGCAGCGCGCGCTTTTGCGCGTTCAAAAATGTTTGCGTGAAGTCTATGTTGGTTGCCTGATCGCCGAAGGTATAGTTCTTAGTGTTCTGCGTTCGCTCGATGCCTTGGCCGGTGTGCGGCGTATCGTGCGCGCCATTGGGCGATTTGCGGAGCGAGCGAAACATTTCGAGCAGCGCATCCCGCCGGATATTTTGGATTGCTTTGTTGGTCGGCTTGAGGAGCGCGTTCTCGTCCTCGGTCACTAATCCCAATTCCTTCAGTTTATCAACGAACATGTCGAGCGTCATGTCCGGACCGAAAATTTTATATTGCTCGTCGAGATAGCGCATCCATTCGAGCGCTTCGTTCGCATCGCCCGAAAGCTGGAGCAACAGTTGGTCGAAAAGCTGAACAAGCGCCCGCAGCCGGTCCTCGGCGGTCTGGCTGACATTTGGAATCCATTCGGAATAGGTTAGGCGCACGTGATTGTAACCATCGTGCCATAGAAAAAATGTCCGAAATCAATTCGAACAATTTCTTCTTAATCTAAAACATCCACCCAAATCCTGGTTCAGACATAATCGTAGTTCAGACTAAAAAAATCTCCCCAAATCCTGGTTACGACAATTATCGTCGTAATTTTGTGGCGTGAAGATCAGCGTACTCATTATGGCGGGCGGGGTTGGCTCGCGGTTTTGGCCGGAGAGCCGGGCGCGGCGGCCCAAGCAATTGCTCGATGTGCTCACGCCGGGCATCTCGCTTATTCAGGCGACCGTGCGGCGCACGCTCCTTTTTTCTGACATTGCGGACACCCTCATTGTCACGAACGAAGCACAGCGCGAGGAGCTCGAACTGCAGCTTCCCGATCTTCCGAAAGCGAACATCATCACCGAGCCGTTCGGAAAGAACACCGCGCCATGCATTGCACTCGGCGCGCGGCTGCTGCGGGAAAAAAGTGGCGAGGACACCGTCATGATCGTCCTGCCGGCCGATCACATCATTCGGAACGAATCGGAATTCGCGCGGCTGATGAAGCTTGCCGCGCGGCTGGCGCACGAAACCCACGCACTCGTTACCATCGGCATTCATCCGACCCGCGCGGAGACCGGCTTCGGCTATATTCAATTGGATGACGAGCACTTGCCCTCGCAAAAAGAGCTTCCCCATTTTTCCGAATTCGAGCTGCGCGACATCTTCAACGTAAAGCGCTTTGCGGAAAAACCGGATGTCGATACCGCGCGACGCTTTGTCGAGAGCGGAGATTTTTTGTGGAACAGCGGTATGTTCGTCTGGCGCGTCGATGCGATCGAGCGGGCGCTTCGCGATTTTACCCCCGAGATCATGCGCGAGATAGAAACGCTGCCGATCCGCTCCTCTTCCGAATTTGTTCCCAAACTGCGCGAGGTGTATAGCACCATTCGCGGAGTCTCGATCGATTATGGCGTGATGGAGCAAGCATCGAACGTGTATGTCCTTCGCGCCGGCGCGCTCGGATGGAGCGATGTCGGAAGCTGGGACGAAGTCTATCGTCTGAGCGAAAAAGATTTGGAGAACAACGTCCTTATCGGCAGCCATGTCATTGCCCGCAACTCGCGCGGATGTTTGGTTATCTCCCGCAACGATCAACTGGTGCTCACCTATGGCATGACCGATGCGATCGTGATCAATACTGGCGACGCGATCCTCATCACCCGCCGCGACCAGGCCCAGGGCATCCGCGATGTTGTCGATTATCTCAAGCGGCGGCAGATGACGGAGTTTTTGTAAGTTTACGCAATCTGTGTGGTTGTTCTTTTCATATTCATGGAAAACTACCAGAACGGCTCACTTTCGCCAATCTGAGTTCCCGATTGTAATGAACCTTCGCAAGTTCCGGCTTCCCATAAAATTCGGCAGCATTTTTCGGCAATCTCTCCTCGATCAATTGCCATAGCGTCTCATACGGCAGCACCTGTTGCGATTGCACCCGGTCGATGGTCTTGATCGTAGACATGAGTTCGAGCATGGGCACGGAAGCAGTTACAATCTTAGCGCGATCCAGATCATACGTATTTAGAAGCTGTACGATCGAAATGAAGATACCGCTCTGTGTCTCTTGATCCCCGGTCAGATGCCGGGATTTGTAGATTTTGAGTGAGTCGATGCGCGAAGCGAGATCGCCCAAACGCTTTTCGAGAATGATCAGGATTTCCAGCACCACGGCCGCCATTTCATAACCGGAATAATCCCCCTTGAAGCTCGAGAATTGCTTCATAATCCGCCGGTGGAGATCGCCGGGCATATCGCTCTTTCGAAACGTAACGCCGGTGATGGGCCGACCGGTCATTAGCTCCGCATAACGCAAAAAAAGATTCCATAGCTCGCGCGTAACCGCGGTCTGAGAAGAAAACAGAGAATGGGACATTACTTCCCGCGCGAGTTCATAGCCTTTGCTAAACTGCTGTGTGTGCAGAAAAAGCAGAAACCGCCATGCCTGAAAGGAATACCAATTCTGGTCCCCGGTGTCGAATAAATCAGGTTGGGATTCTGCTACGCTCAGGGCTTCCGAGTGCTTCTTCCGTTGAACGAGGCACATCAGTTTTGCGACTGCATTCCGGCTTTTTCGAGCGCGATTTGCAAAGAGTGGAAATTGTTGCAGGAGGCCATCCATATCCTCGCAAATCGCAAGTGCGTCGTCGTAATCCATCGTTACTTGCTGCGCCATTCTGCGAATCACCAGGAGCAACTCGTTCAAGCGAAAGGTGCCATGCTCACGGACAATTAGTTCCAGGCGCGCAATGACTGGACGTATGATTTCCAAAAGCTCCGGATGCTCCGCGCCGCTTTTGGCGAAGACCATTCTAACCCGCTGAATCACCTCGGTCGCATCCGCGAGCGTTGCTTCCAGCAACACGAGTCGAGGGCGCTCAGAGATCAAACGGTTATATGTTTCCAGATCCCCCGAAAGGGAAGCCCAGGTCAGCAGGGGATCGAGGAGCGAAATAGCAACCTGCCACTCTTCGAGCACGATCGATTCTTCAAACCAGTGCTTTGCCTCCTCGCTTGCGCTAAAACTTAGACCCAAGCGTCCCAGGATGCGCAGCGTGGCATGAGCACGGTCGAGAGCAAATAATCGGCGGGAGTAGTCCGAATATAAGGTTGCTGGAAGTGTCCGTTCCAGTATTTGCTCGAAGAGCCAGTGGTTGATTTCCGAAAGTATTTGCTGGTAGCGCCGCCGAGAAAGTCCGTGCCCTTGAATAATATCCTGATCCGAAAGGGGCGTTTCGGAATCCGAAATCTGGCGGTATACTAAGGACTCCTGATTCTTTCCTGTCTCGGAAACTCTTGAATTTTTTTTAGGGACGAGTTTGCGAGCAATGTTCGCCAGTTCTAATCCCTCCCGCAGCGATTTCGAATTCATTTTGGGCGATTTGGAGCAAAAAGTTGGGTCTCACCAGGGAAATACCGTGCGAACAAAATCGTGATTTTGGATACGGCAAAATGGGTAGTGGCTGGCGATTTTAGTGCGAGGTCAATGTGAACGAGATCCTGCCCTTTGCGGGTGCCCCAGAAAGTTGACCCTTAAAACTTAAACCAAAATCGCCCCATGACAAAAATTACCCTCCTTCTGACCCTTTCGATCGTATTTCAACTAACTCCCACGATGCAAGCGGTGATAAAGCCGGCGGATGCCGCACCAAGGAGTTGCTATACCTTCACCGTCGATAACGTCACGACCGATTCCTTAGGCGATGTCACGATCAGCGGCGGTGGCGATCATTCTGATTTTAACGTCACCGGGTATGGTCAGTATCCGCAGGAGCTTTGCTTCACGGCAATTTCCGCCACCATTGCCGGAACCGTCGTTCCCTATCCGAATTCTGCTAATATTCATCTTTCGAACGGAGCGTGGGTCACTGCGGGCTGGCAATCGCCAAGCTTAGTCGAGGTAATGAATGATGCCAAGCAAGATGGCCCACTCGAATGACCATCCAATTTTTTCACGAGATAGCGGAAGACTCACCCCCCTCCTTTTCAAGGAGGGGGCGGGGGGTGGCCGGAACCACTTCCGTTGTCCCGATAGCCACACCATTTAATTCACGTGGTTTACCGGGAGCGCCTATCGCTATCTTTTTTTTAACAAACCACTCCGATGAAAACATTCACGGAAAATAACCATTGTACTTCGAGCAGCTCGAACTTCGGGCCGCTCTCTTTTATGCGGTTTCGCCATCCCTTTGGAATTGCCAGCCGCACAATACAGCTCTCGCGAATCGCGAGAGTGAGCGGGATCACACTCCTCTTAGTCGTTAGCTTACTGGCGGGAGGAGCAAATGCACGGGCGCAGTGCCCGGATGGTTCCTGGTCTGGACCGGCTTCGTGGGGAGTCCAAATTCCAGGTACGAGTTGCTTTGTGACTACGTACTATTGTTGGAAAAATAATCCCGACGGTTCGATCTCTTTTATCATCACGGCGATTGTTGCGCCGAATACAAGCCCTTGTTCGACACTCACCCCACAACAGATAGTCTCTGGGGCAATCTCGGGCTTTTGGGTGAACCCGCCGGTTCCGGTGGGAGTTGTAATACAGCCGTGTGGGCAGGGGCCTACCATAGTTTATGCCTTTACCACAAGTCCATGCTGGCATGAGAACAGTTCGGGACTTCCTATCGAGTATGGAAATAATCCTTACCAAAACAGCACCACGTTCTTGTCATGCGGGGACGGATCTTGCGTAACTAGTTGCCAGTATTGCCAAGTTGGAGGACATATTGTTGAAGTCTCTTGCTCGACCCAATTAGGGCTTTCCGGCAATTGTGCCGAACCACCCACCGATGGCCCCATTCTAATGGACGTTTGCTATGATCTTAATCCGTGCCATGTTAACTAAAATGCAAAAGCAAATGGCGAGATTATTCCTTCTGTCGTGGCTGGCTCTTATGCCGGCCACGACATGGGCGCAGTTTCATTGCAAGATTACGATTCCCGAAGTCGAGGCGGACACTCAATTCATCGTCACGTCCGTTTCCTGCGCAGGAAATAACTGCACGGCCTCTATTCTTGCCGATAAAGTTCAGTCCTATGACGTAAAAATACTTTTTCAGCGTTCCAACGATGGAGGAAGAACGTGGGCGATCCAGGATCCAGGACTTCCGAACCAGATCGTTGCATATCGGAATCGGATTACGAAAGTCGAACAGATTGACTCTCTCAATATCGTTGCCATCGGCGATACGATGTTAGCTCTTCGGACTTTCGATGGTGGCATTACATGGCATCAGCAAACGCTGCCAACAACGATCGTTGACCTCGAGGACGTGAGCTTTGCGAATCCCAATGAGGGCATCATCGTCGCTGCCGATTTTGCTCCTTCTATATTCACAACGTCGGACGGTGGCGAGCATTGGAACGCCGTCAGTTTTTGGCAGCCCTCACTATGGCAGTGCCATGCGTATGGTAATGGCCGGTTCCGTGTTTTTAAGTACGATCTTGGCGAGACTTATTACACCTCGGATAACTGGAAGACTGTCGATTCGACCAAAGGAGCCATCGATCGATCCGACTCCGCTATTTTGTCTGATTGCAATTTTGGTTCGGGTGACACCATAATTGAGTTTGGAGCAGTGTTCGTTAATAGTCCAGGGTTTCCTACGAGAGACTATCCTATAATCGTGCGTTCCACCGATGCGGGACAATCATGGAAAGTGGTTTTTAAGGACACGGATACCAGCGTAGTCCTCGGCTACGTCAGGACCATGTCGCCTCTCGACCGCGATACCATCTTTGCGGGCCTTTCTTTGGGTCGAACAAGAGTCTTGTTCAGCACAGATCGGGGGGAAACGTGGTCCATTGACACACTACTCTTCGATACAGCGGTCGACTACATAGGCATGTATAGTGTAGCAATGAATGCATCCGGTCAATTTGTCGGAGCGATGGGTTTAGCAAACGATGCGCTTGTCCTTGGTGACCGAGCAGTCTCCAGCGTGCAATCCTTCGAGCATCTTGCCTATTATTCGTACCTTTATCCCAATCCCGCAACGCATTCCGTGAACGTCGTTTCGGAAGATCGCAACCATCCGCTCCATGTTTATGATATTTTAGGACGCGAAGTTCTGCGCAGTCAATTGGGCGAGAATGGGAAATGCAAGCTCGATGTTTCTATGCTTCCGGCGGGTATGTACGTCGTTATGCTAGAACATGATGGCTCATTTCTGCCGGTTAGCAGAGTAGCGATTATAGGGGATTAAGACTTGTAGAAGAAATCTCGGAATACGAGAAAAATTCCCGAATCCGGTCGATGCCGCTTCGGGATTCAATACCACGATCCCGTTCGTTACGTCGGCTGGTGGGGTAGCAACAATAACCATCGCTAACGAAAAAGGAGTGAAAGTGATGAACGAAGATGAGAGCGTTCTGGGTGCCGGCCGGCACTTCTTCTATTTTACTGCGAAGGACCTTCCATCGGGCACATATTACTACACGATCGAATTCCCTCAAGGGGTTGTGATCGCAAGTAAGACAATGCTGGTTGTGAAATAATATCATTTACATTCCGCCCTTCCGCATTGTGGAGGGGCGGGATGTTCTTTATGTTTCGTGGAATGATGGCTCGAAAAAGGTTACAAGCTCTTTTACTCCTTACCACATTCGTCCTTTTCTGGTCGAATCGATTGGCTGCACAAATGAGTTCCCACTGGCATCGGATTTCCGATAACACAACCGCCGCGCCTTTTTTTTGGGATGAGTTGCATGGAATGATTTCTGTTAACGGGCAAATCCTTCGAACGGATAACGGCTGTCAAACATGGAGGCAGTGTATTACTCCTTCTGCCGATGAGATCACAAGTATTTACATGAGGGACACTCTAACAGGATGGGCAGCAACTAATATTGGAAACTCTAATTCCGGCGAGAGCAACACGGTATGGCAGACAACCGATGGAGGGTGGACTTGGCAAGTGTTACCACAATATGGTGTTTCTACCTTCGCTATGGAAGCGCGGGTGGGGATTATGGTTCAGTCTACGGGCGGTATAGCGTTTCTCGACTCGATGGTAGGCATCACTTCCGTAGCGGCGGGTTCTACCTCTTTTCAACCATTCTTATTCTCTCGAACGACGGATGGTGGCGTTACCTGGACCAATCCTAAGGACCCTCTTCCTGAGGACTGGGGAATCTATGCGCAACAAAAAACAGGGAAGTTCTTTATGAAACAAGACGGTCTCAGCAATGGCATAAATAGTTCTTACTACATTTATGTATCTACGGATACCGGACAATCTTGGAACCGAACGAAGTGGAAGGTAAACAATAATGGGATGTTTTGGAGCACGGGAGATATAGAGGGAAGTGCGGACGCGATATATGTTCAAGGTTTAGGCACTCCCAATTGGTCGCCAACTTCCTATCCCGCAGGTGTCTGGCGCTCTACAAATGGAGGAGATACGCTTATTTCCGTGGGAGGTCCCAGCCCAGGCAATGGTCCCGATTATCGCTTTTGCGTTCCACCTACCTGTAACGGCGGTATCGTAATTGCGAGCGGGTTCAATGGCCCGCTCGATGCGGCGGGCACATCCAAGGATCGTGGGACCTGGATGACGACCGACGGCGGCGATGGAACTTTGGTTGCCGTTGGACCGCCGGAACTAACTCAGGCTCTGAGCGGCACGGCAAGCAAATGCCACAATACGAATCTCGCGGTAACGATAAAGAATATTCAGTGCCGCGGAATTACGTTAACCTCCGTGGAACTTGAAGAACAGGACCCAAAAGGAACATTCCAACTCGATACTGTGGCGCTCCCCTTTTATCTCGATAGTGGCGCGACCGACAGTTTCCAGTTAGCCTACACCATGACGCAGGAAGGGACGCATCTCGCCTATCTCCACATTCATGGCGTAAACGATGGCCTGTTCCATAATCCTTACGATACGCTTCTTGCCATCACTGCGGTCGGCGGCCCGGATACCGGGCGGCTGTCCGGGCCAGTGTCTCTTTCGATGGAAGCACCTTCGGCATGCCAAAATTCCGATACGCTCATTGCCCTGATTAACACGGGCTGTGGCGATCTCACGGTCCTTTCCGGTCAAATGCAGCCGAGCGAGTTTACGATGGATACTCTCGGCTATCCACTTACTATCCACGCCGGTGACACGCTTTTTTTGCATGTGCATTATATGCCGCAAGATACGAAGACCGTAAATGGCGTTGTTCGATTTACTACACGATCAAATGGTTACACGGATAGCGCCGTGATTGCGGTCAGCGGCAGCGCACTCGCATCTATGTCCAAAGCTAATCTCGCCGCGTTGGAGGTGGGAACAATTTCTTTGTGCAATGAGCGCGATACCACTATCGTGTTGAAGAACACGGGCTGTGATCCATTTACGGTGAACGCTGCAAATCTCTCGCAAGCATCGACCTTCACACTCGCGTCCACCGGACTTCCTCTCACGCTTGCAACCGGTGATTCGGTGATCTTTCATGTCGCCTTTGCGCCCAAGCAAGACGGAACATTTAGCGACACGCTCATCGCTTCAATTACTGGACGCACGGGGACATTGTTTGATACCGCTTACCTTGGCGGGATTGGTACATCGAGCATTCTCGTCTTTGCTCCGCACGAAGTTGATGGCGGCGAGATTCCTCTTTGCGGCATCGACACACTCACCGCAACCTTCGCGAATCATGGCTGCGACACATTGCGAGCATCGGGTCTCGTAAGCGGCACCGGCTATTCGATACTTTCCGGGGATACTACAATCCCGCCGAATGCGAGCGGGACTTATCGTATTGTATTTATTCCCGCGAATCAAAAAGGATCGGATGCAGGGCAGCTTAAATTGCATTTCATCTCCGCTCTTACTGGCAAGAGCCTCGATACGAGCGCCGCGCTGTTGGTAACCGTGGGCGCCGGCACTACCGCTCTTTCCCTCGACACGTCGCTTCGCGACTTCGGTACACTCTTCGAATGCGAGGAGCGGGACACGACGATCTTTCTTGCCAATCCGGGCTGCGATACGCTTCGGGTCGATAGCGCGGTCTTCAGCAACGCGAGCTATTCGTGTGATACGGCATTCCCGATTGTTATACCCGCGAACGATTCGGTAGCTATTCGTATCTCATTCGTCCCGAACATCTCCCCCAATCCTGGTTCAGACAATGGCGCTGTAACCTTTTGGAGCGATGCGAATACCGGCTCCCAAACGGAGACCGTGCCGCTGCGGGCGATCGGTATTCCACCGGCGAAGCTGACGCTATCGCTGGTCGGGCTGGAAGCGCCGACCTACGCGGCGACGGCAGGTCAGGTGGTAACCTTTTATGTCGTTCTTACGGGCGATACGGGCGCGGCAGCGAAGGAGTTGCAGTCTATCACGTTCGATCTCACGCATAATGACGATCTGCTGACGCTGCTCCAGGCTTCCGGGCTTTCGTGGTCACCGGGGCCGGCGACCACCACGCGGACTGATACCCTCGCGTGGAAGGTCGGGCTGGAAGCACCGACCTACGCGGATACGATCGGCACGCTTACGTTCCGCGTCTATCTCACCGATTCGAGCACGACTCCGCTAACGCTTTCGAATATCGCGTTCTCCGCTGCTGGCCTCCCGCCCGATTGCATCGCTTCGATCGGCGAGAATGGATTGGGATTTACGTATCTCTATCAGTGCAGCGAACATCTCCTTCAGGATGCGATGCTTGGCGTGCCATTTCAGATCGGAAGCATCGTGCCGAATCCGGCGCGGGATAAGATGGAGGTCCAATGGGTGGGCGATGAGCCGGCCGATCTCGAATTGGATGATGTGCTCGGCCGTAAAATGTTTGCGCACCCGGCGACACTACCCCCCAGCCCCCTCCTCTTGCAGAGGAGGGGGAGCCGGTTCGACGTCTCACAATTGCCGGCCGGGGTCTATTACCTCCGCGCACGCGCGGGCGGCTATGTCGAGACCCGCCGGGTCGTGATTGAGCGGTAGGCTTTGCTATTTTTGGGTAAATAAGGTATTAAGCTTGACTTAATTATCCCAAAACCGGGAGGTAAAATTCTTCGAAAAAATATTTCCTAAAAATATTTTCTGCGAAATTGTGTTGAATTGTGGGATAATGGCCCTACCTCATAAAATACTTTAACTAAACACTTGACAAGCCTATTTTTATTATGTATATTTGTGGAAGCTAATACGTAATACTTTAAGTGATTAAGTTTCCATTAGCAAGAATCGCGCTGTTCGTGGTGGCATCCATTGTTATTGCCAGCGCCATAAGCGGTTGCGCGGTGCGGCCGATTATGACGGCCATGGCGACTCAGGAGGGTCTTGCATCTTATTATTCGCAGGATTTCCAAGGACGCAGAACGGCCGACGGCGAGACCTTCGATAATTCGAAGCTGACCGCCGCGCACCGGACCTATCCATTCGGTACTATTGTCCGTGTGACA
>Ga0207664_10002295_pt1 | contig 12622 bp, 8 predicted proteins | sample LARL83metaG_FD_184349 | JGI IMG/M metagenome (GOLD analysis project Ga0207664, IMG submission 184349) | Corn, switchgrass and miscanthus rhizosphere microbial communities from Kellogg Biological Station, Michigan, USA - LAR L8-3 metaG... | ecosystem: Host-associated > Plants > Roots >...
GACGCGGCGCTGTTCCCGGTCGTGCTCGGCCACGTCGACACCCAGCACCTGGACCAGCTCATCGGCCAGTGCGTGCAGATCCACCGCGCGCTGGCCGGCGAGGAGTTCACTGCGGACCGGGGCGCGCACCAGGCAAGGATCACCGAGCTGATGCGGGAGATCCTCGGGACGTGCGCGAAGATCCTCGGCGGCGAGCCCGGCCTGGCCGCGCACCTGCGCCGGAACCTGCTCGGCCACATCGGGCTCGGCGGCCGGTCACTGCCTCTGGACGTCGGAGACCGGGACGATATTCCCTGGCAGATCAGGCGGGCCGTGCAGCTGCGCGACGCCGGGACCTGCCAGTGGCCCGGCGGCTGCGACCAGCCCGCCTACACCGGCCAGCCGCACCACCTGGTCCCCCGCGCCCTGCACGGCCCCACCAGCCTGACCAACCTCAAGACGTTCTGCATCTTCCACCACCACGTCGCCATCCACCGGTGGGGCTGGACCATCACGACCCACGGCGACGGCACCGCCACCGCCACCTCCCCGGACCAGACCATCGTCCGCGGACCCCCGCCCCAGCCCGGATAGGCACACCCGGGCAAACCAGGCACGACAACCCCACCAGCACCGGACTACCGCAGGCCACCAGGCCACGCGGTGATCCGGTGCTGCCGTTTTCACGCAGAGAAGTGGTGGATCTTCGTCGAGCAGGGTCGAGCTGAAAGTATTGGGATCATGAAACTCCGGATCTTCACCGAACCGCAGCAGGGCGCCGACTATCAGACCCTGCGCAAGGTGGCGCTGGCCGCCGAGGAGTTCGGGTTCGACGCCTTCTTCCGATCTGACCACTACCTCAAGATGGGCGGCGTTTCCGGCCTGCCCGGCCCCACCGACGCATGGGCCACCCTGGCCGGGCTCGCCGTGGAGACCAGCCGGATCCGGCTCGGCACGCTCATGACGGCGGCCACGTTCCGGCTTCCCGGGCCGCTCGCCATCGCGGTGGCGCAGGTCGACCAGATGAGCGGCGGGCGGATCGAGTTCGGTATCGGCGCCGGCTGGTACGAGACCGAGCACACCGCTTACGGGATCCCGTTCCCGCCGCTAGGCGAGCGCTTCGATCGGCTCGCCGAGCAGCTCGAGATCGTCACGGGCCTGTGGAGCAGCGAGGAGGGCGCCACGTTCTCCTTCACCGGCAAGCACTATCAGCTGACGGACTCGCCCGCGCTGCCAAAGCCCGCGCAGCGCCCCCGCCCGCCGGTGGTACTCGGCGGCGGCGGGCCACGGCGTACACCACAACTCGCGGCACGGTTCGCTGACGAGTTCAACGTCCCGTTCTCCTCCCTCGCGGATTCGGCGCAGATGTTCACCCGGGTCCGGGACGCTTGCGAGAGTGCGGGACGCTACGCGTCGTCCATGCGGTTCTCCGTCGCCCAGGTCGTGTGCTGCGGGAAGGACGAAGCCGAGGTCCAGCGGCGCGCCGCGGCGATCGGTCGTGCGCCGGATGAGCTGCGTGAGCATGGGCTGGCGGGCACGCCGAGTGAGGTGGCCGCGAAGATCGCGGAGTTCGGCGAGATCGGCGCGGAGCGGATCTACCTGCAGGTTCTCGACCTCACCGACCTCGGTCAGCTGGAGTTGATCGCGGCCGAGGTGGCTCCGCAGGTATAGCTGGCACAGCCTAAGACAAGGGGGGTCCGGGGGGCGGTGTCCCCCCGGACGACGAAAACGCCCGCTTCACCGCGTCACGGCCGGTCGCGCTGATCGAACGGTAGCCGTAGGTGCCCTGGTCCCGCAGCTCCGTGGCCGCGTCGACCAGGGCGCCGAGCGCGGCGAAGGCGAACGCGCCGCCCACCGAGACCCGCGCGACGCCCGCCACCGCGAGCTCCGAGACGGGCGGCACGCCCGGCATGGCGAGGACGTTGACCGGGCGGTCAACCTCGCTCAGCACCAGGCGGATGTCCTCGATGCGCTGCAGGCCGGGAGCGTAGAGCACGTCCGCACCTGCCTGCTGGAAGGCCTGCAGCCGGGCGATGGTGTCGCCCAGGTCGGGGCGGCCGTGCAGGTAGTTCTCCGCCCGGGCGGTGAGCACGAACGGCACCGGGCCGGAGTGTGCGGCCTCGGCCGCGGCGGCGACGCGCTCGGCGGCCAGTTCGATGCCAAAGATCGGGTCGTCGTCGTGTCGGCTGTAGTCCTCAACCGAGCAGCCGGCCAAGCCGGCGCCAATCGCGAGCCGCACCGTCTCGGCGACGCCGGATGGCTCGGTGGCGAAGCAGTCCTCCAGGTCCGCGGATACCGGCAGGCCGGTGGCGGCCACGATCGCCGCTGCGTGCGCGATCGCCTCGTCCCTGGTCACCGAGCCGTCGTCGCGGCCCAGCGAAGCGGCGAAACCCGAACTGGTCGTCGCCAGCGCTTTGAAGCCCAGCGAGGCGAGCAGGACGGCCGAACCCGCGTCCCATGGGTTAGGCAGCAGCAGTGGTTCGCCAGGCTTGTGGAGTTCCATGAAGCGGCGTGCGGTGTCGGCTTGGGTGCTCATGCACTTAGCGTAGCGATCCCCGGTTCTCCGCAATTGGGACTTTAGGTGACATTCTTCACGTCCGGACCTGTCGATATGGCTTGCGGGTGCGTTTGCGCGATGCGATCGTGGTGCAGTGCGCCCCGAACCAGGCACCGCCCGACATGTGCGGATAGTCATCGCCTTGGTGATCGTCGGCGCCGTGATGTTCATGGTCGGCTTGCTGCTTGTCGTCGTCGGTGTCGCATTGCAGACCGTCGGGAAGCATCCGGACACTCAGATCATCGGCCTCGGCGCCGAAGTGGGCGTCGCCGGGTTCTCGTTCGGCATGATCGTGCTCGCCATCCTCGTGCTGCTCCGCGGTGGCATCACCGAGGCGGGAATAACGCGCACGCATGGCCGCGGCCGGGCCGGCCAGTACCGGCCTGCCATGGCTGGCGCCGGTGCGGGCGGGCATACGGGTGCCGGTCTGAACGGTCAGGCTGGCGGGGACGGCCCTGCCTATGCCGGTGCCGGAACCCGGACGGGCGCCGGCTTCGTGCCGAACGCACATCCCGGCCCAGGCGGGCCCCAGCCGGCGAGCAATGGCGGCCGGAAGCAACGGGGCCGGGAGCAGGTTCTTAATCCGGCGAACGTCATAACGCCCGGCGGACTGCTGGACGTGCCGGGCAGCACGCCGCGCGGCTTCGCGCAGGACCGGGCGGCGGCAGGGCAGCCAGCCGGCCCGGACGGGTACTGGCCGGGCGCCGGGAATGTGCCGGGCGCCGGGAATGTGCCGGGTGCCGGGAATGTGCCGGGCGCGGCGCAGGGCGGTGGGAACGGCACACAGCATGGCGCTCGTCCGCCGCAGGCGGGGTCGCGCGCGGCTCCGGCGGGCCCGCGGGCCGGCGGCCCGTCCGGGCCCGGCGGCCCGTCCGGGTCGCCTACGGCGCAAGGCGGACAGCGCTCGGCGCAGCCGGGGATGCCGTCCGCCCAGGGAGGGAAGCGTCCGGCCCGGGCCGGGGCGCAGTCTGCTCAGGTCGGCCCGCATCCCGCGCAGGCCGCTCACGCTGGCCCGCTCCCCGGACAGCGCTCGGGCCCGGCGGGACAGGCAGGACAGGCTGCACACGCAGGCCATGCGGGACAGGCAGGCCCGGCTGCACAGGCAGGCCCGGCGGGACAGTACCCGGGCCAGGTCGGGCAGCAGGGGCACGTGCCGGGCGATGCGGGACGACGGCAGGCCGGAGCGCAGGCACACCCAGGCGGCGCGAGCCAAGGCGGCGCGGCACAGGCAGTCGCGGATCAGGCAGGAGCGGGACAGCCAGGCGCGGGGTTTGCTGGCGCGGGGCCGTCACTCACCGGGTTTGACGTGTTCGCGAAAGCGAATCCGGGCCAGAGCGAGCCGGACATGTACGTGTACCGGGACACCGGCGAGCCGGACGAGCCCGGGCAGGCCGCCTCGCCAGAAACCGACGAGCAGGAAGCGGCCTACTGGTACGGCGTGACGGAGCCGGAGCAGCCAGCGCACGAGGAAGAGGTCCGCGGTCCGTTCGAGCCGCTGGTCACGTCTACCGCACCGCAGGCCGAAGAACCCGCCGAGGAAGAGCACGAAGACCCGGCTGACCAGCACGAGCGCAAGCTCGAGCAGATCAAGGATTTCTACCTCACCGCCGAGGCGATCGGCGAGGACAACGTCGACAAGCACTTCGACGTGCTGCTCGCCCAGCAGCGGGAGCTGATCAGCGAGTACTTCAAGCAGACCGGGCTACGCCGGGCCCCGGAGCCGGAAACTGACGGGACAGCCCAGGCCGAAGCCGCGCCGACTTAACCGGGGGTGCCCTTCCCCCCGGACCCCCTGGCTAAGCCAGCGGCGCCAGCGCCGTCGCGAGCGGCGCCAGCGAGTCCGGCGACGCGTGATGCGGCAGGTTGATGATCACCAGGTCGGCGCCCGCGTCCCGGTAGGCCCGGATCGCGTCCAGCACACCGTCCAGGTCCTTATCCGGCTCCACCCGGACGTTCACCGAGCAGGTGATCTCGCCGATGTCCCGGCCGACGGCCGCACAATGCCCGGCGAGCACCTCGCGCAGCTCAAGCCAGTCCGCCACCGACGACGCGATCGCGTTCCACTGCTGCGCCCGCAGCGCCGCGGTGCGCAGCGTACGGGTCTTGCCGCGGCCGCCGATCGTGATCGGCGGATGGGGCCGCTGCACCGGTTTGGGCTCGCAGTACGCGTCGGTCAGCCGGATGTACTTGCCTGAGTAGTTGGCGACCCGCTGGGACAGCAGCGCGACGATCGCCTCGACGCCTTCGTCGAACCGGTCGAAGCGCTCGCGCAGCGGCGGCAGCGGGATGCCGTAGGCGTCGCACTCCTGCTGGTTCCACCCGGCGCCGAGGCCGATCTCAAGCCGGCCGCCGGAGATCACATCGACCGTGGCCGCCATGTTGGCGAGCACCGCCGGATGCCGGTACACCATGCCGGTGACCTGGCAGCCCAGCCGGATTCGCCGGGTCTGGGCGGCGAGCGCCGCGAGCATCGTCCAGCCCTCGAAGTTCGGGCCGGCGGTGTCGCCGGACAGCGGGTAGAAGTGGTCCCAGTTCCACGCCGATTCGAACAGCGGGATCTCGTCCGCGGCGATCCAGATGTCGCGGATCTCTTCCCACTGCTGGTGCTCGGGCCGGGTTTTGACAGCGAACCGCATGTGCCCAGAGTACGGTTCCCAGGCGACCCGCCACCGCTCGTTAGGATATCTTGATATCGAGATACTGTAGGGTGAGATACAGAGGAGGCTGACAATGACCGTGAACAGCTTCGGCAGCCGCGCAACGCTGACCGTCTCGGCGCAGGAGTACGAGATCTGCCGGCTCGACGCCGTGAAGGGGTCGGACACCCTGCCGTACAGCCTGAAGGTGCTGCTGGAGAACCTGCTGCGCAACGAGGACGGGACGAACATCACCGCGGCGCAGATCAGCGCGCTGGGGGAGTGGGACGCGCATGCCGAGCCGGACACGGAGATCCAGTTCACGCCGGCCCGGGTGATCCTGCAGGACCTCACCGGCGTGCCCGCCGTGGTCGACCTCGCCGCGATGCGCGAGGCCATGAAACAACTCGGCGGCGACCCGAAGAAGATCAACCCGCTGATCCCGGCCGAGCTGGTCATCGACCATTCGGTGGTGGCGGACGTGTTCGGGTCCCCGGACGCCTTCGCGCGGAACGTGGAGATCGAGTTCGGCCGGAACCGGGAGCGCTTCCAGTTCCTGCGCTGGGGCCAGGAGGCGTTCAGCCAGTTCCGCGTCGTGCCGCCGGGCACCGGCATCGTCCATCAGGTCAACATCGAGCATCTCGCGCGGGTGATCATGACCTCCGGTGGCGCGGCTTACCCGGACACTTGCGTAGGCACGGACTCTCATACCACTATGCAGAACGGCCTGGGGATTCTCGGCTGGGGAGTCGGGGGTATCGAGGCGGAGGCGGCCATGCTGGGGCAGGCGATCTCGATGCTGATCCCGCGGGTCGTGGGGTTCGAGCTCACCGGATCGCTGCCGGACGGGGCCACCGCGACCGACCTGGTGCTGACGATCACCGAACTGCTGCGCAAGCACGGGGTCGTCGGCAAGTTCGTGGAGTTCCACGGGGACGGCGTGAGCGCGGTGCCGGTGGCGAACCGGGCCACGATCGGCAACATGTCGCCGGAGTTCGGCTCCACCTGCGCGATCTTCCCGATCGACGGCGCGACGCTCGACTACCTGCGGCTGACCGGGCGCCCGGAGGCACAGGTCGCGCTCGTCGAGGCGTACGCGAAGGAGCAGGGGCTGTGGCACGACCCGTCGCGGTCGCCGCGCTACTCCGAGGAGCTCACGCTCGACCTCGGCACGGTCGTGCCGTCGATCGCCGGGCCGAAGCGGCCCCAGGACCGGATCGCGCTCGCCGACGCGAAGACCGCGTTCCGCGAGGTGCTGCCGTCGTACGTGCCCTCGGTCAGCCTGGACAACGGGGTGGCTGGCACGTTCCCCGCCTCGGACCCGGTGGCGGTCGAGGCGGAGCCGCGGGCGTCGAACCCGGTTTCCGTGACGCTGGAGGACGGGACCGTCACGTCGGTCGACCACGGGTCCGTCGTGATCGCGGCGATCACCTCCTGCACGAACACGTCGAACCCGTCGGTGATGGTCGGCGCCGCGCTGCTGGCCAAGAAGGCGGTGGAGCGCGGGCTGTCCCGTAAGCCCTGGGTGAAGACCACGCTCGCGCCTGGCTCCAAGGTCGTCATGGACTACTACGAGCGCGCCGGGCTGGTGCCGTACCTGGACAAGCTCGGGTTCAACCTGGTCGGCTACGGCTGCACCACCTGCATCGGGAACTCCGGGCCGCTGCCCGGGCCGATCAGTTCGGCCGTGAATGAGAACGACCTGTCCGTCGTGTCGGTGCTGTCCGGGAACCGGAACTTCGAGGGCCGGATCAACCCGGACGTGAAGATGAACTACCTCGCCTCGCCGCCCCTGGTCGTCGCGTACGCGCTGGCCGGGACCATGGACATCGACCTGGTGCGGGAACCCCTGGGTACGAGTTCGTCGGGGGAGCCGGTCTACCTCGCGGACATCTGGCCATCGCCTGCTGAGGTCGCGTCAGTGGTCGCGGATGCGGTGGCCGCCGAGATGTTCACCAGGGACTACGCGGACGTGTTCGCCGGGGACGACCAATGGCGCGCCCTGGAGATCCCGGCGGGTGACACGTTCGCCTGGGGCTCGGACTCGACCTACGTGCGGCGGCCGCCGTACTTCGACGGGATGCCGGCTGACCCGTCGCCGGTGTCGGACGTCCACGGGGCCCGGGTGCTGGCCAAGCTCGGCGACTCGGTGACCACGGACCACATCTCGCCGGCCGGCGCGATCAAGACGTCGTCGCCGGCGGGATCGTACTTGACCGCACACGGGGTGGAGCGTCGCGACTTCAACTCCTACGGGTCGCGGCGCGGCAACCACGAGGTGATGATCCGCGGCACGTTCGCCAACATCCGGCTGCGGAACCAGCTCGCGCCGGGCACCGAGGGCGGCGTCACCGTGAAGGACGGCCGCGAGATGTCGATCTACGACGCGTCGCGAGAGTATCTTTCCGAGGGGACGCCCCTGATCGTGCTGGGCGGCAAGGAGTACGGGTCCGGGTCGTCGCGGGACTGGGCGGCGAAGGGCACGCTGCTGCTCGGGGTCCGTGCGGTGCTTGTCGAGTCGTTCGAGCGGATCCACCGGTCGAACCTGATCGGCATGGGCGTGCTGCCCTTGCAGTTCCGCGCCGGGGAGTCGGCCGCGTCGCTGGGGCTGACCGGGCAGGAGGAGTTCTCCGTCACCGGGATCGAGGCGATGAACTCGGGGCCGGTGCCGCGCGAGGTGACGGTGACCGCGGACGGTCGCTCGTTCCAGGCGATCGTGCGGATCGACACGCCCGGCGAGGCCGAGTACTACCGGCACGGCGGCATCATGCAGTACGTGCTGCGGTCGCTGCGGTAACGCCTTGTCGCAGACGAAGTCCGCGTACTGAACCAGCCCGCTCATGCCACTGCCCGCACCCCGAATCGGCTGCCGGGATACGGGCGCACCGGCACGCCCGTCAACGACGTGGAAGATTACCGCATCGTGGTGGGTTGACCCTCGTACACAAGGGGCCGGCTACCACGAAGCGGGAAACTGCCACGTTATCGCGGGCCCATCGAGCCGATCGAGCCCGAACGTCAGCCGCTGACCTACCGGGGCGGCCAGCGATCCGGGCCAGCCCCCGAAATAAGCCAGCATAGCCCGATTTGGGAGGATAAATGTCCGCAATAATTTCGAGCCTAATCGCGGAACCGGAGCTATTACCGAACGTACCGGGCAGAAGCGGGCACTGCGGGCAACTTGCTGGCGGGCCGGGAACGCGGATTGTTCAGGCGCCGGCGGCTGACGCAATGCTGAAGCCGGCCAGGGCCAGCATGCCCAGCGCCGCGGCGCGCGCGAGCCAGGCGATCGGCAGCACGCGCAGTAGCGCACGGCCGCCGATAATCGCCAGCAGCGCGACGCCGAGCAGGCCGGCGAGCGCGCCCACGCCCACCGCCAGCGGATCATGGTAGTGCGCCGCCAGGTTGGCGGTGAGGATCTGGGTTAGGTCGCCGAACTCGGCGACCAGGATCACCATGAAGCCGGACGCGGCCACCTTCCAGAACGACGGCTCGATCTCGGACTCCTGCACCGCCTCCTCGTGCCTGCCGCGCAAAAGCGCGAGCGCGCCGAGCACGAACAGCCCGGCCACGATGCCCTCGACGACGCGGTGGGGGAGCAGCGTGAGCAGGCTGCCGGCGGTCACCGCGAGCACCACGTGCACGGTGAACGCGGCGGCGATGCCCGCGAACACCCAGGAGGGCCGGTACCGGGCGCCGAGGAATAGGCTGGCGATCGCGGTCTTGTCCGGTAGCTCCGCCGGGAACACGAGCGCGAACGTGGTCAGCGCCACGATCGCGAAACGCATGTTCCTCCCTTGGTGGCGTCGATGACCAGCGGCGTTTGAGGGCTAGTCGCCTTGGCCGACAATAATGGCGTAGATGCGGATCACCAGGTACACCCACGCGTGCGTGCGCCTTGAGCATCCGAGCGGCGGCGTCCTCGTCATCGATCCTGGGATATGGACCGAGCCAGAGGCCGCCAGCGGAGCGGATGCCGTCCTGGTCACGCACTGGCATCCAGACCATGCCGATCGCGAACGACTCGCCAGTGTAGAGGCTACCGTTTCCGGGCCGGCCGACACCGGGCCGGGTGGTCCCGTGCACTCGGTGGTTCCCGGAGACCAGTTCGAAGCGGCTGGATTCCGGATACGGGTCACCGGCGGCCGTCACGCCACTGTCTACGACGGCAGGCCGGACCTGCCGAACGTCGGGTACCTCGTCGACGACGGCGCGCTCTACCACCCCGGCGACTCGTTTCACCCGCCCGGTGTGGCCGTCGAGGTCCTGCTGGTGCCGGTCCAGGGCTCGTGGATGCGGCTCGGCGACGCGCTGGACTTCATCGGCGCGGTCCAGCCGGAACGGGCGTTCGGCATCCACGACGGGCAGCTCAATCAGCGCGGCCTTGACGCGGTGAACGACTGGCTCGGCGGCGTTGGTGCGTATCGCTACCTCGCTCCGGGCGAGAGCGTCAGCTAGCGCTCACCCGCGCCAGCCCGTCTCCGTCGCCGGGCTCCTGGTTCCTGATTACGAGTGCCATGCCGCTGACCGCCGCGTCCCGAAGTGTAGTGTTGAGCCCCGTGCCCGCCGCCGACATCGTGGCGCGGCTGCGCGCGGCCGGCTGCGTCTTCGCCGAAGACGAGGCCGAGCTGCTGGCCGCCGCCGCGCGCACTCCCGAAGAGCTGACCGCGCTGGTGGACCGCCGGGTGGCCGGGTTTCCGCTGGAGCAGGTCGTCGGGTGGGCGGAGTTCGGCGGGCTGCGGATCGCCGTCGCGCCGGGCGTGTTCGTGCCGCGCCGCCGCACCGAGTTCCTCGTCCAGCAGGCAGCGGCTGCGGCCGAGCCCGGCGCGGTCGTGCTCGACCTGTGTTGCGGCGCGGGCGCCATCGCCGCCGTGCTCGCCGGCACCGTGCCTGGCGCCGAGGTGCACGCGGCCGACATCGATCCGGCCGCGGTCGCCTGCGCGCGCCGCAACGTCCCCGGCGCCGTCTACCAGAGCGACTTGTTCGACGCGCTGCCGGCTGGCCTGCGTGGCCGCGTCACGATCCTGACCGCGAACGTCCCCTACGTTCCCACCGCCGAGATCGCCTTCCTCCCGCCGGAGGCCCGCACGTACGAACCGCGTACCGCGCTCGACGGCGGCCCGGACGGCCTGACCGTCGCGCGTCGCGTCGCCGCGGACGCGCCGCGCTGGCTGGCACCCGGCGGTCGCCTGTTCATCGAGACCAGCGAGCAGCAGGCCGCCCGCGCTGTGGCGGATTTCGCGGCGGCCGGAATGTCCGCGCAGATCGTCAGCTCTGCGGAGCTGAACGCGACGGTAGTCATCGGGCGAGCCTGACCCGAAAGCGGCGCAGATCACATTGACAGTCCGCGCCGGGAAGGATTGACATCGGCGTTCTCGGCGTTACTGTTCTGTGACCCCCGTGTTGAAGGCCGCGCGTTTGCTCACTGCCAAATTCGCGAGGATCGTGCGCGGAATGCGCCCCGATCGCAACCCACTGCGGCGAAGCTACGACCGTATCGAAGCCGCCATCGGCGCCGGCCTCCTGACGACCTTCCTCATAGGCGCGCCGCTGCTCGCCATCGCGGCCGGTCAGTGGGCGCAGAGCGCTGGTGAGCACGCCGAGCGCACCGCGCGCGTGCACGCCCACCAGGTACCCGCCGTGCTGCTGCGGACCGCGCCCCCGCCGGCGCTCTCCATGCGCGCCGCGTCCGTCGTGTCGAACGAACCGGTGCGCTGGATCTCACCGGGCGGGCTGGCGCGCATCGCCCAGGTGCCGGTCCCCGCGGGCACCAAGGCGGGCACCACGCTGCTGGTGTGGACCGACTCCACGGGCCGGCTGACGACTCCGCCGCCGATGCCCGCCCAGATCTCCGACCAGGTGCTGCTGTCGAGCATGTTCGCCCCCGCGGCACTCGCGCTGGCCATCGGCGGCATCTGGCTGGCTGCCCGGCGCCTGCTGCACGCCAGGCGGCTGCGCTGGTGGGAGGCGCAGTGGTCGGCGATCGGACCTCGCTGGACGAGCCGCCGGTAACCGCGTGTTATCCGGCGTGTTATCCGGCGTGTTATCGGGGAGGCCGAGGGCCGCTCGGCAGAATGCCAGCTGATGGCGGAGCAGGCCGGCCATGCCGGGCTCCGTGGTCGGCATGTGCGTCGTGCCGGACAGGGGCAGCACCTGGTGCGGGCGGCCCGCCGTGAGCAGCGCCGCGGACAGACGCAGCGTGTGCGCGGGCACCACGTTGTCGTCCGCCATGCCGTGCACCAGCAGCAGCGGACGGCGCAGCGCGGGGGCGTCCAGCAGGAGCGATGAGCGGTCGTACGCCTCGGGCTCCTGGTCCGGATGGCCGAGGAAACGCTCGGACCAGTGGGTGTCGTACAGGCGCTGGTCGATGGCCGGAGCTCCGGCGACCGCGGCGTGGAACACGTCGGGGCGGCGCAGCACCGCCGCCGCGGCCAGCGTGCCGCCGTAGCTCCAGCCACTGATGGCGACCCGCTCGAGGTCCAGGTCCGGGCAGTGCCCGGCGGCCGCGCGCAGCGCGACGACCTGATCCTCCAGCGGGGCGCTGAGCTTGTCGAGGTGCACGGTCTTCTCCCAGGCCGGGCCCCGTCCGGGCGTGCCGCGGCCGTCGGCGATCACCACCGCGAAGCCGGATTCGGCGAACCACTGCGCCTGGCAAAACCAGATGTGCCTGGCGCGCACCGCCAGCTGTGCGGCCGGCCCGCCGTACGGGGTAAGCAGCACCGGCAGCCGCTGCTCACCGGGCCGGTACCAGGACGGCAGCAGCAGCGCGGTGCGGATCTCGTGCTCGCCCGCGCGCAGCCAGGTGAGCCGCGGCGGCAGCAGCGGTGCGGCATCCAGGCAGTGCACCGGTGCGTCCGGCTGACCTGGCCTGATCACCCGCACGGCGCGACCGTCCTCGGTGAACGAGCTCAGCAGCAGCGCGTCCCCGGCCCGTTGGCCGGTGTGTATCCCTGGCCCTTCGCTCAGCCGTCGCGGCGATCGGTCCTGGTAGAGCCACAGGTGTTCCTCGGTCGGCTCGTCACTGGCGATGAACAGGACCGATTCCCCGTCCACCGCCACGACTTCCCGGACCTGGAGCCCGGCCGGCGTGACCGCCGCACCGTCGACCAGCAGGTGGCGAGTGCCATCGCGGTCCTCGGTATGCACCAGCTGGCCGGCGGCGGTCCGCGCCGGGGTGCCCACGATCAGTTCGACCCAGGCCGCGTCACGCTGCTCATGCAGCAGTCCCGTCGTGCCGGTGCCCGGGTCGACGGTCAGCACGCGCACCGTGCGCTGGTCGCGGCTCTGTACGCTGATCAGCGGGCCGTGTGTGTCCCAGCCTGCCGTCGGCAGGTATTCGAACGCCGACCTGCCCCAGGCCACGTCCACCCGCGTGCCGTCGAGCCCGAGGATGTGCAGGGACACCGCGGCGTTCGCGGTGCCGGCCACCGGATAGGCGACCTCCCGCGGC
>Ga0207664_10002296_pt1 | contig 12621 bp, 11 predicted proteins | sample LARL83metaG_FD_184349 | JGI IMG/M metagenome (GOLD analysis project Ga0207664, IMG submission 184349) | Corn, switchgrass and miscanthus rhizosphere microbial communities from Kellogg Biological Station, Michigan, USA - LAR L8-3 metaG... | ecosystem: Host-associated > Plants > Roots >...
GAGTCCCTTCCGCCCGGACCTCTTCCACGGTCTTGCCGAAGGCGAGCGCCTGGGCCTGGGCGAAGACGTTCGACGACAGGATGTCGTGGTGGTCGCGGAGCGGGTTGAGACTCTTGCCGAAGCCGATGAGGTCGACCGGGATCAGCTCGGTCCCCTGGTGCAGGAGCTGGTAGAAGCTGTGCTGGCCGTTCGTGCCGGGTTCGCCCCAGTACACCGGGCCGGTCTGGTAGTCGACCACCTGGCCGTCCAGGGTGACGTGCTTGCCGTTGGACTCCATCGTGAGCTGCTGCAGGTAGGCGGGGAACCGCTTGAGGTATTGGTCGTAGGGCATCACGCCGACCGAGCTGGCCCCGAAGAAGCCCACGTACCATACGGTGAGCAGGCCCATGAGCACCGGGAGGTTCCGCGCCAGCGGGGCTGTGCGGAAATGCTCGTCCATCGCGTGGAAGCCGGCCAGCATCTGGCTGAACCGCTCCGGGCCCAGGGCCACCATTGTCGACAGGCCGATCGCCGAGTCCATCGAGTACCGGCCGCCGACCCAGTCCCAGAAGCCGAACATGTTCGCGGTGTCGATCCCGAACTCGGCCACCCGCTCGGCGTTCGTCGAGACGGCAACGAAGTGCTTGGCGATCGCGTCCGGCTCGCCCAGCTGGCCCAGCACCCAGTCGCGGGCCGAGGTGGCGTTCGTCAGCGTCTCGAGGGTCCCGAAGGTCTTCGACGACACGATGAACAGCGTCTCCTCCGCCGCCAGGTCACGCGTCGCTTCTACGAAGTCGGTCGAGTCGACGTTCGACACGAAACGGAACCTCAGGCCACGGTCGGTGTAGTGGCGCAGTGCCTCGTAGGCCATCACCGGCCCCAGGTCGGACCCGCCGATGCCGATGTTGATGATGTTGCGGATCGGCTTGCCGGTATGGCCCCGCCACGTACCTGAGCGGATCTTGATGGCGAAATCGGTCATCCGGTCCAGGACCTTGTGCACCTCGGCGACGACGTCCACGCCGTCCACGATCAGCGAGGTCCCCCTCGGCATGCGCAACGCGACGTGCAGCACCGAACGGTTCTCCGACACGTTGATGCGCTCACCGGCGAACATCGCCTCCCGGTGCCGCTCGAGCTCCGACTGCTGGGCCAACTGGAGCAGCAGGCTCAGGGTCTCGTCGGTAATGCGGTTCTTCGAGTAATCGAGATAGATCCCGGCGGCCTCGACGCAGAACCGCTCCCCGCGCGCGGGGTCTTCGGCGAACAGATCGCGCAGATGCCGGCCCACCAGTTCGGAATGGTGCTTGGCGAGGGCCCCGAACGCCGGGCGCTCCCGCAAGGGCAAGATCGCCACGAGGTGTCTCCTTTCCTGGGACGCTGAAGGTGTTCCGGCCGTAGGGCGACCGCGATGTGTGCGCCCTGACCCGGTGCATGAACTCGTTTCCAGATGACGGCAGAATTGCCGCGGCCGCGCTGGAGCCGCCCTGGCCGCCAGCGCTGCCGATGACGTCCCGTGTGCCGTGCCAGATGCTACGCCACCCATCTTGGCGGCCGATGGCGTGCGGTCAGTGCCGGGAATGGGTGACGTGATGCGGCAGCTCCGGCAGGGCCTGTGCACCGCCCAGGCGTTCTGTGCCCTGGTCAGGCTTCATCAGCGTGGTGCCTTGCGCCGGTGGTCGGGAGCGGCGGCGCGGCATTGGGTGATGGTCTGCCGGCGCCGGGCAGGTGCCAGTGGTAGGGGGCGGTGAGGCGGTCGAGTGCAGGTTGCGGTCCCCATGAGCCGGGGTCGTACGGCTGGACAGGCGGTGGGGTGTCCAGCAGCGCGGCGGAGATTTCCCAAAGGCGCTCGATCGCGTCGGAGCGGGTGAACAGGGACTGGTCACCGTTCATGGCATCCAGCAGGAGCCGCTCATATCCCTCGAGGCCGTAAGCGGTATTGAACGAGTCGGCATAGCGGAAGGTCATCTCGGCGGCGCCGAGCCGCATCGTGGCGCCGGGTTCCTTGGCCAGGAAGCCGGCGGTGATGGAGCCGTGGTCGGCGAAGTCGATGACGATCTCGTTGCGCCGTCCGGGCTGGGCACGGTCGCGGTCGATCGGGAACATCCGCAGGGGCGGCCGGTGGAAGCCGAGCGTGATCAGCTGGCGGCTGGCGCCCATGAGCTTGCCGGAGCGCAAGAAGAACGGGACCCCGGCCCACCGCCAGTTGTCGACCTCGACCCGCACGGCCGCCAGGGTCTCGGTCTGCGAGCCGGGGGCCACGTCGGGCTCATCGCGGTAGCCGGTGTACTGTCCCCGCACCGCATGCCGGACGTCGATCGGCTTGAGCGCGTCGAAGACCTTGGCCGTCTCGTCACGCAGGTGCCCGGCGGCGAACGAGGTGGGCGGTTCCATGGCCACGAACCCCAGCACCTGGAACAGGTGGGTGACGATCATGTCCCGGTAGGCGCCGGTCTGGTCGTAGAAGCTGCCGCGCCGTTCGATCGACAGCGTTTCGGGCACGTCGATCTGCACGTAGGCGATGTGGTTGCGGTTCCAGGCCGGCTCGAACAAGCCGTTGGCGAACCGGAAGGCCAGGATGTTATCGACCGACTCCTTGCCTAGGAAGTGATCGATCCGGAACGCCTGGGACTCGCCGAAGACGGCGTGGACGGCCTGGTTCAGCGCGCGGGCCGAGACCAAGTCGGTGCCGAACGGCTTCTCGATGATGACGCGGGACCCACGGGCCAGGCCCGCGGCACCGAGCATGGTCACCGTCGGCACAAAGGCCGCCGGCGGGATTGCGAGGTGGAACAGCCGCCCGGGCGCGCCGCCGACCTGCCGCTCCGCGGCTGTGACGGCCTCGACCAGCGAAAGGGTCCGGACGGGGTCCGCGCTGGCGAACGAGAGCCTGCGCCGGAAGGCCTGCCAAGCCGGTCCGGTGGGCTTGACGGTGCCGAATTCGGTGATCGCCTGGCGGGCGAGATCGCGGAACTGCTTGCCGGTCATGTCCTGGGGGGATACGCCGATGATCTGGTACCGGTCGGGCATTAGCCCGGCCGCCGCTAGATGGAACAGCCCGGGCAGCAGCTTGCGGTGGGCCAGGTCGCCGGTCGCGCCGAACACGACGAGGACGTGGTTGTCCGGCCGCGGTACCGGTCCCCGGGCCCGGCCGGGCCGGGAAGCCGAGGCTTCTGCGGCCAGTTCGCGGGCCGGCGCCGCGCCCGAGCCGGCAGAGGCTCCGGGGGCGATAGTCGTGGACATGGCTGATGCCCCTTTCCCGGGTCGCGCTTGACAGCCACGGCTAGACAGCAGCGCTTCGGGAGGTGGCCGATCGGGTGGGTGATCCCCTGGCGGCCGTGCGATCCTCCGCGACAGGCTCAGGCTCGCCGCCAGATGGGTGAGAGGTCGTCACCGGATCCTTGTGATTCGCGCCGCTGACCGGGACTACGCAGGCATGACACCGAGAGAAAAGTGTCGGCGGCGGGACGTCCGGCGCCAAGACAGGTGCCCGGCACAGGCAGCGCCTGGCCATTTTCCCGGCGCTGGAGCCGCAGTCATACGGCACCGGCACCGTCCTCGGCGGCCTGCTGGACCGGTCCGCGCTCTGCGGCATGCTGGCTGAGGTCGAGGCTCGGCCCAGACCTGGTCGAGGTGCGCCAGTTCACGCCACACCGCAGATCACCAGGAGCAGGTGACCGCCGCTCACCATGATGACCGCTAGCTTCGGGCATATCCCCAGCCGGGTGCGCCCGCCGCGGTGCACCATCCACCGGGTCCCAGATGACTTCCGGATGCCCTGGGTACCCGGGGAAGGAGGCCTGCGATGCCTGCTGAGGCGCTCCGCTTGTTCGTCTTTGCCCGGCACGCCGAATCGGCGGCGAACGCCGCCGGCGTGCTCAACACCAACCCCTCCCAGCCGGTCGCGCTGACCGCGCGAGGTCGTAGGCAGGCGCGTGCGCTCGGCGCGCAACTCGCCGGCCTCCGCGTCGATCTCGCGGTCGGCACGCGCCTGCTCCGCACCCAGCAGACTATCGACCTCGCCCTGGGCGGCCGGCCAGTGCCCACTTTGGTCGAACCTGGCTTCGATGAGATCCACGCCGGGGACCTCGAGGGCGCGCGGATCGGCGCGTACCGGTCCTGGATGGACCAGCACACCGCGGGCGACCGCCTGCCCCAGGGCGAGAGCATCGATGACGCGCTGCGGCGCTACGCGGGTGCGCTGCGGCGCCTTTTGGCCAGGAAGGAAAAGGTCACGCTCGTCGTCATCCACGAGATCGCGCTGCGCTCTATCGCCGCGGCCGCCGCAACCGGCCCCTCACCCTTCAACGGCACGGCCGTCCCGAACGCGGCTCCGTATCTCTTCGACGAGACCGCCGTCCGGCGCGCTGCGTCCAGCCTGGCCGCGGTGACACGGACCGCCAGGCCCGCCACGACGGCTAACCCCAGCCATCTGACATAACCGGGCTGGTCATGCGCATGCTCGCCGGCGGGCCGCCACCGCATCTGCCGGGGTCCCTCAACTCCCTGGCCGGCCCCCTCGATCACTTCGGCTACTGGGCCGTCCTGTTGTTCGTCATGATTGGGGACTTCGGTATCCCCGTGCCCGGCGAGACCATCCTCATCGCCGCCGCGGTCTATGCGGGCGCGGGCAGGCTCAACGTGATCGCGGTCGGCGTCGTCGGCTTTGCGGCGGCCGTCATCGGCGACAACATCGGCTTCACCATCGGGCATTACGGCGGCCGCGCGCTGGTCCTGCGCTGGGGCCGCTAGAACGTCCGTTCGGGCGCAGTAGCCGAAGCCACAATGCCGACCAGCTCGCCACGTATAGCGGATATCGCGTGCCGAGTGGCCACCGACCTGTAACTCCCTGTAATGGAGTGTCCGCAAATCTGGCATTCGATCGGCTAAGCCCGTCGGCCAGGGCCGTCACCGCGAACGTCATCGACTTACCGGGCCACGGCGAGCGTCGTCCTTTCATCAACGGAGTCGTCGGCCGGCACGGCGGCTAGCTGGCGCTGCTGCCAGCGGCGTGGGGGTTCTCCGTGGTGGCGGCGGAATGCCGTTGCGAACGCGTATACGGACGAGTAGCCAGTCTGGGCGGCGATCTCGTCTATGGTCGCGTCCTGGGCTAGGAGCAGGTCGCGGGCGAGGGTCATCCGCCAGTCGGCGAGGTATTGCATGGGTGCCTGGCCGAGGGCCTGCTGGAAGACGCGGGCGAAGGTGGCGCGGGACATGTTGCACAGCCGGGCCAGGTCATCGACGGTCCATGGTTTGGCGGCGCTGGCGTGGACTGCTTCGAGGGCGGGGGACAGGCGCGAGTCGGAGGCGGCGCGGAACCAGGGCGGCGCGGTCTCACTGCGGGTCAGCCCGGCCCGCAGGCCCAGGACCACCAGGACGTCGAGGAGGCGGTCCAGTACCGTTTGCTTGCCCGGCTCGGCTAGCAGCATCTCCCGCGACAACAACATGACCACCTGGTGGATCGGGTCGTCCATGCTCGCGGGCAGAGACAGCACCGGAGGCAGTGCCGCCACCAGCCCGCTGCCGATGTCGCCCGCGAAGCGGTAGGCGCCGCACAGGAACACCGCGCTGCCGGGGGCGGACAGGGCGGCGTCGTCGGCGGGCAGTGAGCGGAACTCACCGGGCAGGACGCAGCGGGCGCCCGGCTCGTGGGCGATGTAGTGATCGGGGCCGCCCCGGACCAGGGCCAGGTCGCCGGGGACCAGCTCGAGGGGATCGCCGCCGTGGTCAGTCCAGAGCCAGGCGCGGCCCCGGACCACCGCGTGCACGGCGAGCTGGATGGTTCCGTGGAACCGGATGCCCCACGGGGGGACAGCGGCTGACCGGGCGAAGACCCCGCCCGATGCGCGGGCGCGGATCAGGTGCTCTTGCAGGATGTCCACTATTTGAGTGTCTTACGCAAAGGAATGAGCGTCAAGATCATTGAAGCTCTCACTTTTCGCGGAGATCATGAACGTATGAACAACACGACTGATGATCAGGTTCTCGTTCTCGGCGCGACCGGGAAAACCGGCTCGCGGGTAGCGGGCAGGCTGTCCGTGCACGGGGCCAGCGTGCGGACTGCCGCCCGCTCCGGGGCCGACGTTCACTTCGACTGGGACAGTCAGGCCACGTGGGAGGAAGCGCTGCGCGGGGCGACGGGGTTGTACCTTGTCTCGCCCATCCTTCGGATCGACTTCGCCGGGCTGGTCGGCCAGTTCCTCGACCAGGCCGAGCAGGCCGGGGTCCGTCACGTCACTTACCTCAGCGCATACGGCATGGAGTACGCCCCGGCCGAGGTGGCGCTGCGCGCGGTCGAGCTGGACCTGGCCGCACGCGGTTCCCTGACCAGCACGGTGATCCGCCCGGCATGGTTCATGGAGGACTTCAGCGAGACGTTCCTCCAGCCGGTGAACGATGAGATCGTCGTGCCCGCCGGGGACGGGGCCGAGGCCTTCGTCAGCGTCGAGGACATCGCCGCCGTCGCCGCGGTGACCCTAATCGAGCCCGAAAAGCACGCCGGGCACGCCTATGCCCCCACCGGCCTGCAGGCCCTCACCATGGCCGAAGCGGCCGAGATGATCTCCGCGGTCACGGGCCGCCCCATTACCTACCGGGACGCCGACCGCGAGCAGTGGATCGCCGCCATGATCAGTACCGGTGTGCCAGCCGAGTACGCCCAGGTCCTGCGGCCCCTCACCGCTACCCTGGCCAGCGGCAACGGCGCCCGCCCGAACAGCGACATCCTCGACGTCATCGGCACGGCCCCCGTCACCTTCGCCGAGTTCGCCGCCAAGACCGCCCCAGCCTGGAAGTAACGGAAGGCAAGGAAACGCCGTCATGAAGACGCCCATCGCCAATCTTGACGACTTCGCCGCGCTCGACCCGTTCTTCCGCATCATCGAACGCGGCCTGGACGGCCTGGCCGGACCCGGCCACTTCTTCGACCTGCTCGCCGAGCACGCGGTCTTCGAGTACGTGATCACGGTCCCCGGCTACCCGCGCCGGGTCGAGGGCCGCACCGCGGTCGCCGAGCTATACCGGCCCTACGGGAACACGCTCGTCCTCGACCGCTGCTTCGACCTGGCCGTGCACCACGACGCGGCTCAGGGCACAGTCGTCCTTGAGTACGCCTCCGCCGGCAAGGTCGTCAGCACAGGAGCCCCATACGGCAACCGCTATATCTCCGTTGTGACCCTGCGCGACCGCGAAGTGGTGCACTGGAGGGATTACCTCGACCCCCTGGCTGTCTTCGACGCGCTCGGCTGGCCCGCGCGCTGACGCCTTGCCCAAAGAGCAGATGTGATGGCAACGCTGACGGCAACGACGGCAAGCTCTTAATTCGCGGGCCCGACCTTGGCAGTCACTGCAAGATGTTGACGGCGCGAGGAGATGGGCCTGCGCGGGGCGCTCTGACGCCTGCGGACCCACCAGTCACGGACAACACCTTCCGCTTCCACCGCGGCAGGCGCTCGCTGGGCAGCGTCGGCTTCGGCGATCAGGGCGCGGGCAGCGTCCATTGTCGCCGCTATCTCCCTCTGGTTACCGCTGGCTGGGACGCTGACAACAATCCAGGCCCGGTCAGGATCTCCCTGGGTTCGAACGGGCACCTCCGTCGCCCGTGCCAACCTCTGATAGCACCGAAGCCACTCGCCGGTATGAGAGTACGGCGCGCGAACTGCCGCGCCCCAGCGGGCGGCCGGTCCAGTCACAGGCGCGAGGCCCGCAACCGACGAGGAACCTTGCAGCGTGGGACATACACGGGATAGGCGGGTGCTGCTACTGATGGTTCCGCGGTGTTGCCCCACGTCACCGCATGGCCAGACGTCAGCAGGACCCCACTGTAAAGGCGCTCCCTGATGGGAGGCAGCTCCGTGCTCGTGACGGGCCCGATCGGACAGTGATCAGCGGTGACTCACGGTCGTTCACGGGCATGCCGCGCTGCCGCTCACCTGCGGTCGGCCAGGTCAGGCACCCCGGCCGGCGATCTTTTGCAGGCGGTCGGGGTGGCAGGTCATGCGACACGAGTCGTCCAGGGTGATTGGGCTACCTGGCCGTGGGCGGCTTGAGCGCTTGGGATCACTCGGCGTGGATGACAGGGGCCACCCGGCGGGCGGGTAGCGTCGGAGAGCGGGCTGCCAAGTGGCCATGTCGGGGCGGTGAGCGCGATGCCGGTTGACCATATGAATGGGGTTGAGCTGTATTGGGAGCAAAGGGGCAGTGGTCCCCGGCTGCTGTTCTGCAACGGGTCGGGACTGACCTTGCATGATGTCCGGCTGCTGCTTGATCCCCTTACTGCCAGCTTCGATCTGCTGGCATGGGACTACCGTGGCTTTGGCCGCAGCGCCCCAGGGACGCACCCATATACCATGGCCGACGTCGCGGCCGACGCCGCTGGCTTGCTGGAGGTCGTCGGGTGGGAGTCCTGCCGGGTGGTCGGGGTGAGCTTTGGCGGCATGGTGGCCCAGGAGTTCGCCGTCACCCATCCGCAGCGGGTGGAGCGCCTGGCTTTGGCGTGCACGTCTGCCGGTGGCGAAGGCGGGTCTTCTTACCCACTGCAAAAGCTGCTGGAGCTGCCGCCTGGGCAACGGGGGGCGGAGCTGAAGTTGGCGGACAGCCGCTGGGACCGGCGGTGGCTGGAGGCTCACCCCGCCGATCGGGCGATCGCTGAACGGCTGACTGGCGCCGGGCAAGATCAGCAGGATCCGGCCGCCGTGGCCGCCCACGCGGCCCAACTCCAAGCGCGCGAAGGCCATGACGTGTGGGACCGGCTCGGCGCGATCACCTGCCCGGCCCTGATTGGATACGGCGACTACGACGGGATCGCACCGGCCCGCAACAGCACCAACATCGCATCGCGCATCCGTGGCGCCGAGCTACACGGCTACGAAGGTGGCCACGGGTTCTTGATCCAAGACCCGGCCGCCCTCCCGGCCTTCATCGCATTCCTCCAAGCACCATCGAGCTGACGGGCGGACGCGGGCTGCACCGGAGTACGCGCGTCCGGGCTGATCTGTAACGCGAACGCCTATGAACTCCTACGGATTCGCTCCGCTCAAGCTAATGCCGCCAGCTACGATCGCGATTGGCGGCATATTCGGTGCCGCGTCCAGACCGAGGGGGGAGCAAGGAGCGCTCTCGATGGGCAACTGGCAACTAGACCCGTATCACACGCAGGTCGAGTTCTCCGCCAAGCACCTTGGGATGATGACGGTGCGAGGCTACTTCGATGAACTCAGCACTGTCGCCGATATCGACCCTGATCATCCTGAGACCGCATCCGTGGAGGCGACCATCTCGACGGCCAGCCTCCGCACCAACAACGGAGTGAGGGACAACGACATCAAGTCGTCCCACTTCCTTGAGGTAGATAAGTACCCGTTCATCAAATTCAAGAGCACGAGCGTCGAACCGTCCGGGCAGGACCACTACAAGCTGACCGGCGACCTTACCATCAAGGAGACCACGCGCCCCGTAGTGCTCGACGTGGTGAAGTACGGGGAGTTCAACGATCCGGGCATGATGGGACACCGGATCTCCTATGGCGCCACCACCAAGATCAACAGGAAGGACTTCGGGCTTAGTTTCAACGCCATCCTGGACGGCCGAATGGTCGTCAGCGAGGAGATCCAGATCGCGATCGAAGGCGAACTCGTCGAGCAGCCGCAAGCGGCCGAGGCGGCCAACAGCTGACATCGCTGACCCACTGCCCCGCCGTGCAGCGCGAGGCCAGGGCTCTCCCAGACCTCTCGTCACCCTTGCCACACTGATCGGGCGGCCACTAAGTGACCCACCGATCTCACGCCACGGTGACGACGGCCTTGCCGCGCGCGTGCCCCTGCTCCACGTAGCGCAGGCCCTCGGCCGTATCGGCCAGGGGGTAGGTCCGGTCGACGACCGGCGTGAGCTTCCCGTCCTCGATGAGCCCGGTCACCGCGAGCAACTCTTCCCGGTTCTGCCGGGACGGAAGCGGGCGCAGCCGCTGCGAGACGAACGCGCCGGTCACCACCGCCCGTACGATGCCAGCGACGGGCCCGAACACGTAGCCGGGCGAACCGCCACCGTTGACCACGAGGGTCCCCTTCGGGGTGAGCGCCCTGCGCAGCCGGGTAAGCGGGAGGCTGCTCACGTTGTCGAGGATCACGTCGTACCTCGTCCGCCCGTCGGTGAAGTCGTCGGTGGTGTAGTCGATGACGTGCGCGGCGCCGATCGAGCGCACCAGTTCGATGTTGCGAGTGCTGCACACCCCGGTGACTTCGGCGCCCAGCGCCGCCGCGATCTGGACGGCGTAGCTGCCGACCCCGCCGCCGGCCCCGTTAACTAGCACCCGCTGACCGGCCGTCACCTTGCCCACGTCGCGGATCCCGCGCAGGGCCGTTGTCGCCGCTACCGGGACCGCGGCTGCCTGCTCGAAGGTGAGGCTCGCGGGCTTGGGCACCACCAGGTCCGCCGCGGCGCACGCGTACTCCGCGAACGCGCCCCGGCAGAAGCCGAGTACCTCCTCGCCGGTCCGCAGCCCGCGCACGTTCACGCCGGCCGCCTCCACCACGCCCGCCGCATCGATCCCGGCCACCCGGGCCTTCGGCCTGGTCAGCCCCACACCCATCAGCCGCGCGACGAGCGGGTCCCCCCGCAGGATGTGCCAGTCAGCGGGGTTGAGCGCGGCGGCGTGCACCCGGATCAGCACGTCATCGGGCCCGGCCTCGGGCAAGCCGGTGTCGGCCAGCCGCAGCACGTCCGGCGGGCCGAACCTGTCCTGGACGATCGCCTTCACCGAGCCCTGCCCCTTCGCCGTCACGCCGCGCCGTGGTGATCGACATTAGACCGCACGCTGCGCCGCCGCGATGAACGCCCAGTCAGCACGGACTCTGGCGGGCACGGTCGCTGCCCGCACGACCGGGGTAGTAGCTCAGCCCTCAAAGTGGCCAAGTCCACGCCAGTCGTAGCTTCGGATCGCCCACGGTCTGTTCCGGTCGCGTCATCTCGGGGCGTGAAGCCACGGATTCCGGAGGTCGAAGAAGACGGGTTGACCGATGGTGAGCGCGTCCATCTCCTTCATCATCTCCTGCATCTGCGGCGGCGGTTCCTTCTGTTCACCTTCGCGAGCCGACTCCTCGGAGGTGAAGTAGATCGCCATCGTCCAGGCGTTGCCGTCGTGACCCACCGAGACGGTGCCGAGGATGTCGGGCCGGAACTCCGACCAGTCGGTTGGATCATTCGCCATCAACTCACGCGCGCGGTCCGGGTCGCTCGAACGACCCTGCATGACCTGCACGAAGCCGGCCTGCGAGGGGTCCGCGGGAGTGTCGACCTCGACCGACGTGCTGTTGTGAAACACCGGCTCGTCGGTGAACAGCTTCGCCGTCTGCTCCCACCACGCGGTCTGCTCCGGCCGACCACTGTTCTGCCGCGCCGCCTCGTCCGACTCAAAACGTGCGAGGGCAATCAGCCTTCCGTCGTCAGTAACCCCGGATGTGCTGCCAAGCCATCCCATGGCTCCGGGAGCCACCTCCTCGACCCATCTGTCAAGCTGCGCGCGCACCTGCGCGGCGTCGGACACATGGCCTTGAATCACCTGCACAAACATGTTGACCTCCCGATGGTTGATGTACCAGCGATGCTGGCTGTCTCGCGGCTGTGCTGTGCGGTCCGCGCGATGAGTTCGTTGCGCCGCGCGGTGGCTGTGCGTGAGCGGCGTGCCAGGATCTCGCAGCGGGTGGCGATCACTGTGCCCATCTGCCCTCTTCACCCGCCACCGGCGCATCTGCTCCGGCCGCTTTCTGAGCTGCCTGTGGTCCCAGAAAAGCCAGCCAGGTTGGAGCCCGGATGCGTTACCTGTGGCGGCTGGGTGGAGATAGCCGGCGCGTGACGCCGGCCGCAGCGAACGCCGCGGTCAGCCAGGCAAGCAGGGCAACTGCGGCCACGCCGACATCCGGCAGGCCGAGGCCGGCGATGACCACGCCAGGAGATGCGCAGGTGGCCAAGCTGCGCGCTGCCGCGGGCCAGCCACCCATCGGCCGCTTCCCGGCGCCCGCTGTCCATGATCTCCGTGCTGTCAGGAGCCGCGCCACGGCGGCATGGCCGGCATGCCCTTCATGCAGCCATCACACGGGCTCCACGCGCTGTGCGTCCCGGTGCGCTGCCCTAGGGATGGCAGACAGGGCACTAGATGAGGGAGGCAGGGTGACCGCGGCCGACCTGCTGGTGCTGGCCCCGTGGCTGATCTTCGGGGCCGCTCTCGCGGCGATCTGCTATCACCTCCTGTCCCGCCGCGGTGGCCGGTGACCGGCACCCCGGGGCGGGCATGGGCGGGCAGCGGGGCGCGCTAACCCCGGCCTGCCCGGCACCGGCCCGCCCGTGACCGGGATCAGCCGGGGAGGCGCCGAGATATCCACCCGTCCTCCATCGCCGTGACATCGCCGCTGCGCACGGGCGGCCTACCCAAAGAGGCAAGGCCTGAGAGCCAGGCCGCGCCCCGCAAATGAGGTGATCGCGATGACAGCGGAACGGGGGCCAGTCCCGGCACATCCGGGATGGGCGCTGCAGGCCCTGCGCCGGGCGATCGGCGTCCTGCACCACCTCCAACAGGAGAAAAGGACACGTTGATGCCCCTCATCCGAGACCAGGTGGTGTCGGCCAGCACTGACCGCACGTATCACATCC